>ERZ887942.2092-NODE-2092-length-12695-cov-6.365744_pt1 | contig 12695 bp, 10 predicted proteins | sample MGYA00521099_ERZ887942 | MGnify/ENA primary metagenome ERZ887942 (study PRJEB32303, sample SAMEA104408605) | aquatic metagenome | biome: Brackish water; feature: Pelagic; material: water | place: Baltic Sea | collected 2014-06-07T06:48:00 | depth 16,251 m ... | reverse complement strand
ATCTCCGACTTCCAGGACGACCTAGACGTAACTCTCTTCGACGACTACGAGAAAATGATCCGTGGCGGCGAGGTCGATGCCCTCAACGACTTTACCTCCCACGGCATGCACCACCTCATCGGAGCCGAAGCCTGTGCGAACGGGAAACACTTGCTTACACAAAAGCCACTAGCCGTTACGGTCGCGGCGGCCCGGAAGATGTGCGATGACTTTGAGACCGCCAATCTCACCCTAGCCGTTTTCGAGAACTGGCGCTTCCGCGACAAAGCCCGCTATCTGAAATGGCTTATCGACGAAGACATCGTCGGCACACCCCAGATGTTTCTCTTCGGCAATGTTGGTAACTGGTGGACACCCGACAAAGTAGTCGCACACACACCCTGGCGGCACGTGAAGAAAATGGCTGGTGGCATCGCTCTCGATTTGGGCGTGCATCAGCTCCATTTGGCTCGCCACCTATTAGGTGACATCGCGTCCGTGATGGGAACTACGCAGACCGTTGAAAAGCAACGTCATTTTATAAACGCTTCTGGTGAGTCAGAGACAGTAAACTGCGATGCAGACGACCTCTTCAATGCGTCGTTTACCTCAAGCGCTGGGGCATTTGGAACCATGACTGCCAGTTGGGCGGGACACGGTGAAGGTACTCACTTCGGTGGAGGACCCGTTCTTTACGGCAGCAAAGGGTGTGTGCTTGGAGATACATTAACCCTCGATGACGGTGCCACCCACGATATCGGAACGCTCTACCGGGACCAGTGTGACTCAAAGCGTCAGGAACGAGAATTCCCACGCGGCATGACCGACGAGTTTGCCATTGCCCAACTTGATTGGCTCCAGTCAATTGAGGAGCAGCGCGCGCCCCAGACCAACGGGCGAGAGGGTCTCCTCGACCTCGCCTCTGCATTCGCCATTTTAGAAAGCCACTTTTCCGGACGCCGCGTATCCGTCGACGAAGTCATTAATGGATCTGTATCTGACTACCAACTACCGATAGCGAAACACTATAACATAACCGCATAACTCTCAGAGCGCCTTTAAACTGCTCTGACATCTCAAAGCCTGACCCATAAAACCATGACACAACCAAACCCACCGGTTACAGGAATCAAAGCGCGTCTCAGTGCCATGATGTTCATGGAATGGGGAATCAAAGGGTTGTGGATGCCATTGGCGGGAATCTTCCTGGTAACTGAAATCTCACAGGGAGGTCTCGGCTTCACTGAATCCCAGAAAGGCATGATCATTGGAATACCTATGGCGATTGCCGCTTTCCTGGCTCCTTTCATAGCCGGTCAACTAACGGACCGCATGTTCCCAGCTCAGAAAGTAATCGGCGTTATGCTGGTAGTCGCGGGTATCATCAAGTTTACCAATGCTTACCAAACGGGCTTCATGATCTGGATGATTCTGTCTATCGCATTTGCCATGCTCTACGTGCCTACCAACGCGCTGACTAATTCGCTCGCGATGGCCCACCTAAGAGATCCCAAAAACGAGTTCCCAAAAATTCGTCTCTGGGGCACCATCGGCTGGATAGCGGTTTCCTGGATTTTTCCCATGCTTTGGTTACAGGACAACCTGAGTTTCCAATGGCTACCGCCATTCTTCAAAGGCGATAACGTCCCAGACATTACGGCGCGCATGGTGGACAGTGTAAAATTCGCGGGTGGACTCGCGATCATCATGGGTTTCTTTTGCTGGTTCGGCCTGCCTAACACTCCCCCCACCAAGAAAGCAGGCGAAAAGCTCGCCTGGGTCGCCGCACTTAAACTCTTTAAGAAACGCTCGTTTGCCGTGCTCATGATCATGGCTCTACCAGTGAGTATTCTCCAGGTCTTTTACATGATGAACACCAGCCCCTTTCTCAAAGAAAGCGGACTCCAGCAAGGTTACATCATGCCCGCCATGTCGCTCGGGCAATTTTCCGAAATTGCGGCACTCATTTTTCTCGGATACCTTCTGACCCGCCTAGGGTTCCGATTCGTCATGACCTTCGGTATTTTTTGCTACGCGCTTCGTTACTTTATTTTCGGAATCCCCGGCATGCCGGTCGAAGTACACGTAGCCGCTCAACTCCTTCACGGCCTCTGCTTCGGTTGTTTCTACGCCAGTGCATTCGTTTACGTTCAACGCATATCCCCAAAAGAAATTCACAACACGACCCAGATTCTCTTCTTCTTCGTTATGTTTGGCCTGGCTCCAGCGATCGGCGGCAGTTGGCTCAATGGATGGTTGGCCGAGCTCTGCGGTGCCCCCAACAGCGTTCACGATCTCGATTCTTACGTTCGATTCTGGCGTATCCTTTCTATCGTTGGCCTGATAAGCGCTGCCGCATTTTGGCTACTCTTCCGGGATGAAACTGTGGACGAGGAAACCGAACCTAAACCCGCAAGCCAGGCCACATGAGCTATCAACTGTATTGGGGAGACCTCCACAGCCATTGCTCAATCAGCTATGGGCACGGCACGCTGCCACAAGCACTCGCGAGGGCGAAACAACAACTCGATTTTTGCTCGGTCACGGGCCACGCCTTCTGGCCGGATATGCCAACAGACCGGAGTGTCTACGCCGATATCATCGATTATCACAACGAAGGCTTTGCTACCTGTGCTAAAAACTGGAATGAGCTCGTTCGTCTGCACACCGAGGGCACAGAGGAAGGATCATTTGTCGCATTCCCAAGCTATGAATGGCATTCACTCAAATACGGTGATCACATAGTGTATTCTCCCCATGCTGAGTTACCGCTGAAGGACGCTCCCGACCTACCGGCCATACGCGAGGTTGCGAGAGCTGTAGACGGCATCGCAATTCCTCACCATATCGGCTACGCCAAGGGCTACCGGGGTATTAACTGGGATGCATACCTAGAAGACATTTCACCCTTCGTTGAAATATTTTCTCTACACGGCTGTTCGCTCAGTACAGACGCGGCGTACCCCATGCTTCATGACATGGGACCTCGTGATTTCGGTTCCACCGCCGAGGAAGGCTGGCGGCGTGGTCATAAGTTTGGCATCGTCGGCGGAACCGACCACCACGCGGCTTATCCAGGGAGTCATGGCGATGGTCGCATGGGTGTGTTTGCAGAATCACTCACGCGACAGGGGTTAATCGATGCCTTCAAAGCACGGCGCGTGTTCGCTGCCACGGGAGATAAGATTGATGCGCGACTACACATCAACGATTCCTGGATTGGTGATACGATTAAAGCCCCAGGCAAACGAAACATCCAGATATCCGTCAAAGGGATCGACCAGATCGACCAAGTTCGACTCTTTAAAAATGGGCGTATCCTGAAACGCTTTTTCCCAATGAACTCTACACCAACTGACACCTATCGGTTACGAGTCACCTGGGGCTGGGGGCGAAAAGACAAGCTCGTAAACTGGCTCTCCAAACTCTCGCTATCAGAGGGCTCCATTCAGGTAGTCGACACCTGTTTCTCCGGACAGGCGGTGGTCGCACCCAAAACTGATCATGACGATCTCAATGCCAATACGGATGAAGCGTTGTTACCACACAACATTTTAGAGCGTACCGATAATTCCATTACATGGGAAAGCATCACCAGTGGCAACCTGACCATGCGTCATGCAACGACTCAAAGTCTATCGTTGGAAATAAGTGCTCCCTTGAACGCTACCGTCTCGGTTGAGGCCAATGGGCACCGCTACAGCCATCTCCTCGCTGACCTCGTCGGTCAGGGGCGAAGTCACTTTCTAAAGGGATGGCTCACCGAAGCCATTCAAATTGGCCCGGCTGTTTCTATCAACGACTGCCACGTCGAAGCGACATTCGTCGACGAACCCGAGCTTGATACCGATAGTTACCGCCTCGAAGCAGCCCAAACCAATGGCCAATGGGCGTGGCTAACGCCTATCTGGGCAGAACGATGAACCTGTATCTAAAAGTATATCAACCAAATGACCGACCCACTTAGAATCGCCGTTCTTGGACTCACTCACGATCACGTCTGGGATAATCTTCCTTTTCTGTCGACTCACACTGACGCCGAGCTAATTGCCGCTGCCGATCCGAACGAACCCTTGCTTTCCAGGATAGCCACCGATTACGGCTGCAAGACCTACACTTCAGCCGCCGACTTACTAGCATCTGAGGATCTCGACGCGGTTTACATATTCGGCAACAATTTTGAAGGCGCGGAACTCGCGATTAAGGCCATGAGTCGAAAGCTCCACGTGCTCATTGAGAAGCCCATGGCTGCCAATCTCGCCCAAGCGGATCGCATGGTGGCCACTGCCAAAGCCAATGACGTAAAGCTCGTCATAAACTGGCCATTTGCCTGGTGGCCACAATTGCAAAAAGCCATTGCGTTGGCCGAAGAAGGAGCGATTGGAAAACTCTGGGCAGTTAAGTATCGCGCTGCCCATGCAGGCCCCGCTGAGTTGGGTTGCTCCCAATACTTTTGCGATTGGCTATTCAACCCTGAACTCAACGGCGCCGGTGCGCTTATGGACTACTGTTGTTACGGCAGTGTCCTTTCGGCCTCTCTTCTTGGGTTACCAGAATCCGTCACGGGCATGACGGGTGGTCAAGTAAAAGACGGCCTAGCAGTGGAAGATAACGCCCTCATCGCGATGAAATATCCGTTCGGCATGTCATCCGCAGAAGGATCCTGGACTCAGATTGGAAAGCTCACTAGTTACGCCACGACCTTTTATGGAACAACAGGCACCATTTTAGTTGAACCGCGCGTCGGTGGACGGCTGGTTCTGGCGACCGAGTCTGAACCGATCGGAAGCGAAGTCCCCGTCTTGGAATCAGCGCCCAGCCTTCAGAATTCAGCAAATCATTTTGTAGACGTCATCCGTAACGATTCGCCACCTTGGATTCTCTGTGATCCTGCAAATTCGAGAAATGCACAGGAGATACTGGAAGCCGGATTACGTTCGGTAACGTCCGGCAGGCATCAGTCGCTGCCACTAGACAGCTAAAGCGACCGAAATCTTCGCCCTCCTCTGATTAAAGACTCTCTCAGAAGCGATCGCTTCACTACAACAGTTTCAATGCAGAATCGACGCTCTCATTTCCATGCACGATTGCACGTAAAGCGCGGGCAATAGCGGCAGGCTTCTCATGCTGCCAGACGTTGCGACCTACTGCGATCCCACTGGCGCCCGCCTCGATTGATTTCTTAACCATCGACAATAGCGCCTCATCATCGCCCATTGCAGCACCACCTAGCACCACGACTGGAACCATAGCCGCATCGACTATTTTCTTGAAATCATCGACTGTGCCGTTGGTTGGGAAAGCGGTCTTTACCACGTCTGCGCCTAGCTCGGCAGCCAGCCGAACCACAAATCCTATATTCTCGACTGTATAATCGTCTGCTCGACCGATTCCGATCGGAAGCGACTCCAATATAACCGGAGTCTGACTTTCGAGGCTCTCCGAGATTAGATCCGCGCAGTCTGCGAAATTCTGCCCCTCATGCGAGTGATGCGGATAACACATATTCATGACGGCTTGAGCTCCGACCATCTGCGCATCGTCACAAGTAAATAGTCGAGTCGGACCATTGTCAGGATTTCCTGGGTACGTTGGCTTATAACAGTCCGTTCGTAAACAAACACCTTTGCCAGCCAGCTCACTCTTACAATGCAAGGCCACACCCAGGCTTACCACAAATCCATCGACGACATCCTTGACCGAGGTGATCACGTCTCTCGGTTTTTCTAATCCGTGAACCGGGATGGCCGTTCCGTGATCAATCGGTAAAATGACGGTTCGCCCGTCTTCTTGGAAAAATGCTTTTAGATTATCTGCTTTGCTCATTTAGCGGTATTCATTCATGAGTCCACCTAGCCTGTCAAACTTCGGTCAACTGTCCGGTAATTCTATACCTCGAATCCTTGGCCATCCGACCCTCGGTTTTCTAAGCCAGCTAGCTTGACCCAGCCTATATGATTTTCTAAAACCAATACATGAAAACACCCTACGCTACCCTGCTATCTCTTATCGCTCTGCTAATGCTTGGCTGCTCGCCCACCAAAGATGCCTCGCATGATGATGGATGGACTTCTTTATTTAACGGTAAAGAACTCACTGGATGGGAACTAAAAGAGGATGTTGCCGAAGGTATCTGGACAGTCGTAGACGGCGTAATCGATTGCCAACCCAAGCTAAACCCACGTGGAGAAAAAGGGCTGTGGAGCACTGGAAGCTATAAGGACTTCGAGCTCCATGTAGAATGGCGACTCAAAGAATTGAAAGGCACCTACGACGTACCGGTGGTTTTGCCGGATGGCAGTTACCAGCTCGATGCGGATGGAAAGCCAGTGGTCAATCCACAACCGGGCGCCGACTCTGGAATCTATTTGCGCGGAACCAGTAAAGCACAGCTCAACATCTGGGCCTGGCCGATCGGTTCGGGAGAAGTTTACGGCTACCGCCACAACCAAAAAGATCCGGTTGTCCGGGCTGGCGTAACCCCTAAAGTCAATGCGGACAAACCTATAGGCGAATGGAATACCTTTCACATCACGATGACCGGAGATCGCTTGACGGTGGATCTCAACGGTCAACGAGTCCTTGATGACGCACAGCTCCCCGACATCCCAGAGGAAGGACCGCTAGCCCTCCAACATCACGGTGGTTATGACGAAGAAAAAAGCGAATGGAACGGAGCGTCTGCTCTCGTCCAGTTCCGTAACATCAAGATCAAAGAGCTTTAGGCTCAACCCCTTATAATCTAAATAGAATACAGTATAGGCGGGAGCTTTATCCCCCGTTTACGTAGAGCCTTTTCGACAGGATCACGGCGTAAAACCTCCCTGCCGTTTTCCGCAGAATCCGAAAGACCCACCCTTCCCAAGAATCCCATTTATTACAATGAATCGAAAACTACTTTCACTGTTTGTTCTCCTTAGCGGGGTTGTCTCCGCGGTAACCGCCAAACACCACGAACCTAATTTCGTAGTTATATTCTGTGATGATCTTGGCTACGGAGATCTGCGGTCTTTCGGAAACCCAACGATAAAAACACCCCACCTCGACCGTATGGCGGAAGAAGGGCAGAAATGGACGCAGTTTTACTCAGCCGACCCGATATGCACGCCCAGCCGTGCCGGACTCCTGACCGGTCGTTATCCGATTCGCAATGGCATGACCTCAGCCGCCCGCGGCGTGTTATTCCCCGACTCATCCGGCGGATTGCCTCAGGAAGAAGTCACGATTGCCGAAGTCCTTAAGCAAAAGGATTACGCTACGGCGGCCGTCGGAAAATGGCACCTCGGCCACCTACCGCAGCACCTGCCCATGACTCAGGGCTTTGATTTCTACTACGGTATCCCCTACTCCAACGACATGGCAAAAATAAAGGGAGCTCCCAACTACCGGGCTGGCACAGGCGATCCCGACTATTACCCGGACTTCAATGACTTCGACGTTCCGCTCATGGATAACGAAACAGAAATCGAAAAACCCGCTGACCAAAATACCATTTCAAAACGCTACACTGAACGGGCCGTCAAATTCATAGAAGAGAATCAAGAGAACCCGTTCTTTCTCTACCTCGCCCATTCCATGCCCCACATCCCTCTCTTTGCATCAGAACAGTTCCGGGGCAAAAGCATTCGCGGGCTTTATGGCGACGTGATCGAAGAAATTGATTGGAGCGTGGGGCAAGTACTCGACACACTTCGTAGGTTAAAACTCGATACGGAGACCATTGTTCTCTTTACATCAGACAATGGCCCCTGGCTCGTATTCAATACCCATGGCGGTTCAGCAGGCCCCTTACGAGCCGGCAAAGGAACCAACTTCGAGGGTGGCCAACGCGTACCCACCATTTTCTGGGGACCTGGACGACTCCCCCCTGGAGTGGTTGATCAAATGGGCTCCACCATCGATTTGATGGCTACCTTTGCTTCCCTATCAGAAACCAAGGCCCCCACAGATCGCAAGATGGATAGCTACGATCTGTCCCCCGCCTTACTTGGAACCGGCGACAGCCCTCGCAATGAATTCTTTTACTGGAACACCGGTGAGTTAAATGCCGTCCGAGCCGGTCCCTGGAAACTTCACTTCGAGCAACGCGAAGCGCGCAACTACAGCCGTCGAATCAAACTTGAAAAGCCCGAACTCTACCACTTGGAGAAAGACATATCTGAAGCCCATGATGTGGCCGACACACATCCCGACATCGTCGAATACCTGACTCAAAAAGCCGAGATGCACCGCCGGCATACTGCCGACTCGCTACCCGAGCAATTGGGAGCACGGATTCCAAATTTTCAATATCGGCGGTGAGTGTTCAGGGAATAACCCGCTTCGCATTTTCAGGTAGTTATTCAGCCAGTAGCTCCAACATTAAGTCCGCTTTATCCAAATTCACCATATCAGCCGGTGAATCGATAATCGCCTGGTAGTTAGTTTCGGCACCCTTTTCGAGTGCGTGAGCCATCATTTTCAGATTATGCTCACGGCAAAAAGAAACGAACTCATCGGTCAAATGCTCAAGACGGTACTCAATAATCTGCGGATCGTAGGCGAGCACGCGTTTCAACCCGTCAACATCCACGGCATTCATTTTGAGTGGGATATGCGCATCAAGATTTCTCAATTCACGAGCCCTCTCGTCGTTACTGAACCAAAAGAAACAGTGCCGCTCGAACCCAGTCTCCTTCACCAAATCGACCAGCTCTGAAAGATCTGCGCTTTTAACATCAAAGTAGACTTGTATCTTACCTTGGAATCGCTCGAGAAACGGTCGAAGACGGGGGACTCTTTCACCTGAAAACTCTGCACTAAACCAACTCCCGGCATCCAAGGAATCTATGTAGTCGGAGGAACGCTCGCTGATAGCACCCGTCCCGTTAGTCGTTCGGTCCAAGGTTTTGTCATGGAGGATATACATCACGCCATCCGAACTTGTTCGCACATCAATCTCCACGTAATCAACTCCCATCTCCACGCATTTCTGTGCCGCAGCAACTGTATTTTCCGGCGCTAGTCCGTTCGCTCCGCGATGGGCAACCATTTCCAATAGGCGAGCGCTTCCAGGTGAAACCAGCACAGTGAAACACAGGGCCGTCAGAACAAGTTGTGTCCTTTTCTTGCAGTAAAGGTGATGCACACCCTTCAGACTAGGGAAAATGAAGCCTTAAACAAGGACGGAAAGGATGGAGTGTCATATAATTGACTTGAGAAAAGCCCTTCAATCAAAGATACAAATCCTATGAAATTCCCTACCCTATTAAGATCTTTGTTTCTACTTACAGGCCTGTTCATTTGTGCCTCGTCGCTTCAAGCGAAAGGACCTTATGACAAATTCCTCGATCGCTGGGCCTTGACGATCCCCAATGATCGGGCCGGCTGGCTTGAAGTAACCGAAAAAGACGGTTATTACGATGCCAGTATTCTCTGGGGCGGCGGAAGCGTGCTTCCCGTGGACAGTGTCGTGTTTCCAGATAAGAACACGCTCGTTATAACGCGCACTAAAGACGTCGAACGCAAAGACTCCGACGGAGATGTAGTTCGTACCCAGCGTTTTACTGATACGATTACGGCAACGGTCAAAGGTGATAACATGTCCCTTACCATCCAAACACCAAATCGAAACGGAAACGGCACGAAAATCGAGGAGTTCACCGGTAAGAGAATCCCACCGCTCCCACCGAAGCCTAACTTGAAGAAGGTAAAATACGGCAAACCTGTCGTTCTTTTTGACGGCAAGAATCTGGATAAATGGAAGCTGCTAGACCCTAAAGACGCAAACGGGTGGAAGGTAGAAAACGGTATACTGGCAAACGACCCCGTCCAGAAGGACGGTAAGCCAAAAATCCACTACGGCAACCTGCGCACCAAGGATACCTTTGAGGACTTCAACCTGAAACTTGAGGTCATGGTCAACGAGGGTGGTAACAGCGGCATCTACTTACGTGGCATCTATGAAATCCAGGTAGCTTCCACCTATGGCCGCAAACTAGACTCTCACTATATGGGCGGCATCTACAGCCGTGTTGCACCAGCCGTCGCTGCTGAGAAAATGGATGGCGAATGGCAGACCTACGACATCACGCTAGTTGATCGGCATGCGACCGTTATCTTGAATGGTGTAACTATCCACGACAACGTGCCGCTTATGGGTGTCACCGGTGGAGCCCTTTGGTCTGACGAGTCAAAACCTGGCCCGATCTACCTACAAGGAGACCATACCCAGGCGAGCTATAAAAACATAGTGATTACGCCCGTTAAGTAATCGACCCACAGTCTTAGCCTCCGAGTGTGGCGATAAAATATCCTGCCACCATGGCGGTTCCGATCACACCCGCTACATTCGGCCCCATCGCGTGCATTAACAGAAAATTGGACGGATCTGCTTTTTGCCCTTCGGCTTGTGATACTCGGGCAGCCATAGGAACAGCAGAAACGCCAGCAGACCCGATCAGCGGATTAATCTTTTCCGTGGAAACGAGGTTAATAAGCTTGGCCATTAATAGACCAGAAGCCGTCGCTACCGAAAAAGCAACAATACCCATACCAAGTATCATAAGCGTTTTTCCGTTAAGAAAATGGTCACCGCCCATCGTGATACCGACACTGGTTCCCAAGAGTATCGTAATAACGTTGATAATTTCGTTTTGCGCCGCATTAACCAACCGTTCCGTCACACCACTCTCCCGCAAAAAATTGCCCAGCATGAGCATACAAATAAGGGCCGATGCATCGGGAACCAAAAGCACGCACACGATCGTTACTAACAACGCAAACAGCAGCTTCTCCTCCTTACGCACCTTACGAAGCGATTTCATGTGGATTTTCCGTTCTGCTTCACTGGTTAGCAATCGCATGATCGGCGGCTGAATCAACGGAACCAGTGCCATGTAGCTATAAGCAGCTACCGCAACCGGCGCCAAGAGATCCGGTGCCAACTTATTGGCGATGAAGATAGACGTCGGTCCATCAGCTCCTCCGATTATCCCAATCGCCGCTGCCTGCTTGGCAGTGAACAACGAGGAACCCGTCGCGCAGATAAACGTAAAAAAGACCCCGAACTGCGCCGCCGCTCCCAACAATAAAGTACGAGGATTCGCAATGAGAGGACCAAAGTCCGTAAGTGCCCCTACACCCAGAAAGATGAGGGGGGGAAAATTTTCCAAGTGAATCCCTTTTTGGATGTAGTAATAAAGACCGCCCCGTCCTTCCTTATCAAAGATGCGCATGGCAAACTGACCGGCTACCACCGAATCCCCAGGCGCTATCGAAAGATCTGCTATAAGTCCGTTCGCCTCCGCCTGTATCCAGATTCCAACGTCAGAATCCTCATCTGCGTAAGCAATCCTGTAGATCGACATTCCTTCGGAAACAGCCTGCCCGTCCTGAACCGCTAACTCAACGATCACCCCCGATTGATTTACCAACACGTCACCCGGAGGCGCATTCAAGATACCCTTCGTCGGAAGATTTGCCATGAGTGCTCCGAATGCGATCGGCACCAATAACAAGGGTTCAAACTTCTTGTAGATTGCAAAGTAGAACAATGCCACCACCACCACCCACATCAAAACCATCTTGAAAGTCAGATCGCCAAAAGCAGTAAGCGTTACCAAATTGTTCAGAAAGTCCATGGGAAGGTCGGCTTACTAAGTTAGAGAGAGTAGAGACTGCCCTTCCTCCACGCCATCTCCAACCATCACGTGAATGTCAGTAACCGTTCCCTTGGCTGGTGCACTGACAAAGGTATTCATTTTCATTGCCTCAAGGGTTATCATCGTAGCACCGGCTTCGATATTCTGCCCAACCGAAACATCAATCGAGACGACCTTGCCAGCGATAGGACTTACAATAGCACCCGTAATTTTCGGTCTGCTAACGACCGGATTTACGGGCGCTTCGACAGTCGCCGACAGAGGAATTATTGATTTAGGTTTCGATGGTGTAACCGATGCCTTTCCTTCGTCCAGAACCTCAACCGTCACCTCGTACGGTTTCCCATCTACAGTGATACGCAGTTTCTTCATACCATTTCCTCAATTCATCTAGGACTATTTTTTCTGTTAAAAGGAGACTGACTTCCATCAGAAGGATTCCTTGGATTGTGGGAAGATAGCAAGGACTGGCGCCCCTCCTGCGCCCACCTTTGCTCAGTTCCGACCCGTTTCACGCGAGTCAAGCGGACCTGATGACCCAAAACGGTATGAACAGCAGCCGCTATCGCAGCTAACACACATCCGTCTATTTCTTCATCTGGTGGCTTCGACCTTAGCTTCGCAGGAGGCTCTGTTTTTTGCGATTTGGAAACAGCTACAAACAAACGACCCATCCCGTGCGTGATCAACGCAAGGATTGCGAGCGTGAATATGACGATACCAAAACCGTGTAACAAAAAGGATAAGCTCTCCAGCAAACCGGGATAATCAGGCAAGCTAGCTATTGGACTGGCGTAATTCGGCGTCATCAATTATTTCGGTTCATGTATTCCGTCAGAAACAGCGGATCATAGAGGCATATTCCCATGCTTCTTAGGCGGACGGGTTACTCGTTTCGAAAGTGTAGTTCGCAATGCCATAGCCAATTTAGAGCGTGTATCAGCAGGATCAATCACATCCGTTATCATCGCTTGGCTGGCTGCTTGGTAGGGGGACAAAAATCGTTCTCGATACTCTCTAACTAGCTCAGCTTTTTTGGCAATCGGGTCTTCAGCTCCCTTTATCTCTCTTTTA
>ERZ887942.2090-NODE-2090-length-12701-cov-5.658232_pt1 | contig 12701 bp, 8 predicted proteins | sample MGYA00521099_ERZ887942 | MGnify/ENA primary metagenome ERZ887942 (study PRJEB32303, sample SAMEA104408605) | aquatic metagenome | biome: Brackish water; feature: Pelagic; material: water | place: Baltic Sea | collected 2014-06-07T06:48:00 | depth 16,251 m ... | reverse complement strand
CGTTCTGTAATTTATTACCCAGCAACTTAAATACCTGCAATATACTTCCAACTCAGGTTGAAGTTCGTTCAAGGTATTGAAGTGTGGAGTTAATAAAACCGATCATGAATTTGATCTGAGTCATAAAAAGCGAGAAGATTTATCTTCTCGCTTTTCTCATGCGCCAAGTGACAAGCGGACGTATTTCTGTGTCCATTCAAGAAATCGAAGTTATTAAATGACCACGAAACAGACAAAAGTCACTAAAAGAACGTCGTGACTGACAATCTAGCATGTGCCTCTGACGATGTTGATTCCACCACTAGGATTTTGACAGGATAGACATGATCAACAGGATGAAAATTGTGATCCACTCCTTAAATACAACAATTCCATTGTCTCTGAAACCAATTGAAGACAGGCGAGACAACGATTCTGAAATAGGCGAAACTCTTTAAATACCGATTTGAATTGTTTTTATCCCATCCTGTAAATCATGTTCATCCTGTCCCTTTTCTTTCGTGGTTCAGGTAACGTCTTTACGGTGATTGAAACACCTTACTTCAGCTCAACCGATACCTCATACTCCCCTCGATTACCCAATCGTTTGCTGGCAAAATCATTCACCTGGAACATTAGCAATCCACTGTTCTCGAATTGCAGGATCGCTCCTCGCCCGCAATCTTGGACTTCGAAAACTTCCTCAATCAATTCGCCGTTATCTTGAGGCTCGACAAGAACTCCGACTTCGAGTCGACCTATTGGCAAATGGTTCACGTACTCAATTGAAACCCCTTGGGGCTCACTGATCCATGGTTTGGTTGAAACATCTAAGGTTACTTGTCCAATTGCGGAGATCGAATACTCCTTCCCCTTGCTGACTAAGTATCCGCTCGACTGCCAGCCTTGGTTGGCGAGAATGTCCATGGTAGCGGATCTTGTTATCTCACTCGGCTTTTGCTCGTCAACAACAAAAGCGTTCGCTCGAAAATCCCAATCGTATTCACAACGTCGAATGAATTGATCCCACTCTGCACTTAGCAGGATTTTGTCTTCTACGAAGAGTGAGTCCGCCAGTCGCTGAAACTCTTTACCAACCAAATGATTCGAAAGTTGGCGGAATCGTTCTTGATAGCGTGGATGAGTGTCCAAGAATTTGCACAACGCCCAGCTCCAGGCATAGGGAACAGATCTTGAATTCGCAAACTCATTGACTCCCAAACGCGAGGCACTATCGATATTCAAAATTCTCCCGGCAGCAACTTCTGCATGTAGGATTTCAATACGTCCGAATCCTCTATAATTCGCGGACGCTTCAGGCATCACACCGAACTCAATATTGCCGTCCTCATCAATTCGATGAGTCGCAAAGAATTCAGCCATGCCTTCCAGATACCACAGCGGCGGACGTATCCCCGGCATGAGCATCATGAAGCAATGAGTCACTTCATGTACCAAGAGGTGTCGCCGGTAGTAGTCCTGCTTCTGCTCGTACATCCAGAATTCCTGCCCACGATGCTGACCATGATCGAAGCGACTTAAGTCTGGCGGTAGCAATCCAGCGGAGAGGATTAAATCTCGGTCGCCAATGAGATACCCGGTCATTTGGAAGTCAGCTCCTGAGCGGGCAGGTGGCAGCTCACCGAAGTAGGCGACCAAAGCATCGAAAGCCTGATCCACAACTTCCGGCAAAGTCGCAGCGACCTGAGGATCAACGTCCGTATAAAGAATCAACCGTTTTGATTCGTATTTATAAATGCCAAACTCCGCCAGATCCTCGACGTTCGGGATAGTACGAGTGTCATCTGGACGGTAAATTTTCTGGGGAGGTGCTTCGACTTGCAGAGGAGGCGGAGAGACGACCTCTTGAGGGGCGAACGGATCTTTGCCAGTCTCTTCAACCTCGTCAGCGACCCACTCTGGTTCTGTCGCTTGAGGTTTTCCAGTTGATGCCGATTCCTCTTCAGAAGTCGATCCACAACCGCTACACAAGAAAAATGTGAAGACACACACGTAGACTGGGACATGTCCCAGAAAGACAATTCGAAAGGCTTGCTGGAGATTTATGCGATTAAGAATATCGAAAATGCTCGATAGAAATCCCTCCGTGCTACTAACGGTACAAAGTTTTGTTGTTTGCGCAAATTTCCATTGGTAGGAGTGTGCAAGAGCAGACGCTGAAGAAACCAGTTTTGTTACCCCTGCCCCTTGATCCCTAGACCCTAGACCAGCGGACCTCATATGTACATTCATTTTGGTTGCGGCTCTCACAAGCCGCTCCGTGTTCCTCCGTGCCTCCGTGGTCAATTCACCTCTCCTCAATGGTTTCTATTTCAACAAATCGAGATCAATATTGACCGGTTGACTCCCATTCCTTGCCGACTCTAAGCAAGCGTCCATCACGATTTGGGTCTTCAACGAAACTTCTGCCCAAAATGGATCAGGCTTTCCACCTAAAGCCAACTCATTAAATTTGCGAAACATGTTTGTCTCTTGAGAATCGGGAGCGTTATTGCTGAACTCGCCGGTGTATTCGGTTCTCGTATGTTTCTCCATGTAACAAACACATTCTTGAAAGTTGAACACTGCATTGTTCACTTCAAAACTAAGTTCGTTCCCACACCACGGAAGCACAAAATCGTTGTAAGAGATATTCCCTTTTGATCCGCTGATGTGGACCAGTTGCTGATGCTCGGTGAGAAACGAATTGTAAAACCCGGCTGAAACTCCACCTTCAAACAGCAATTCCCCAGAGAACTCCATCGGAACCGGTGAAGGTGAATCGCCGCGTAAATGCTCCTCAAGTTGTCGACCAATCACTTGCTTGGGCATCTCATATTTGTTGACGAACAGCGATAGACGAATCGTATACCAACCCAAGTCACCTAAGCACCCTTGTGGTTCCAGGTCGCTGCTAAGACGAATGTTGTCCTGCATGAAATCTTCAGGAGCACAGAATGAAAAGTGTGACTGAATCCTTTTCAGACGACCGACGCTTGTTCCATCATCAATAGCAGTCCGCAGTGCATTCATACGTTTGGAGTGCATGTACATCACGCCATCCATGAACTGGACATTGTTCTCATCGCATGCCTGAATCATGTCAGCGAGGTCACTGGCGGAGACGGCACAAGGCTTCTCGCACATCACATGCTTGCCAGCTTCAGCGGCTTTGATGACCCACTCTTTTCTCGTCCCTGTCGGAAGAGGAATATAGACGGCATCGATATCGTCTCGCTGAAGCAGTTCATCATATCCCTCGACTGCCTCTGGGATGTGCTTCGCTGGTCGAGATGCCTGGCACTCATTGATGAATTGCTGAGCACGATCAAGGCTGCGACTTGCGACCGCGTTGACATGCCCGTTTCCAGAATTGCGGATAGCGTCCCAGTTTTTTCTGGCAATCGATGCAGCTCCGAGAATACCCCAACGACAACGTGCTTCGCTCATGATTCATTTCCGCTTGATATGTTTAGATATTGTCTCTTATCAGCACATCTTTGAGACTTTCCAAAGCAGACGCAACCGTCTGCGAATCTGATGACGAATTATTGCAATGACTCTGAACTTCGTAGCCAATGCAGGAATTCAAGATCTGAACTCAACAAAATTTGATTCAGGTGTTTTCAGGCCGCATTCTCAAGATGTTGACCCTGTTGGTCAGAAGCATTCAAGGTATCGCAAATTACCTGTACCGTTTTGTCGGTCGCTCCTTGTTGAGCTAAGACGAGCTGTTTCGCTCGGCTTCCCATCTCTCGAGCATGACTCAGATCAGAAAGCATTCGCAGCACGAACTGATTGAGTTCAGCTTGGTTCTGCACTGTTTCCGCTGCGTGCTGTGATTTGAGAAGTTCCACAATCTGCCGAAAGTTACGCGTGTTCGGACCAAAGCAAACGGCAGCTCCATAGGCAGCTGGCTCAAGCATATTTTGCCCGCCGCGATCTCCGAAACTTCCTCCTACGAAGGCGGCATCAGCCAGCGCCCAGCAATCGTTGAGTTCACCAACAGTATCAAGCAAACCGACGTTCAATACTCCAGAGCCAGAACTCATGCCTGTGGAGCGTTGAATCACTGAGAACCCAGCATCGGTGATTGACTTTGCTATGGTCGCTCCACGTTCAGGATGACGAGGAACGATGATCAGGCGTGCCTGCGGGACATGCGTAAGAACCGAAGAATAAGCCTCAAGTGCCATCTCTTCTTCGGGAGACTGTGTACTGCCTGCGATGAAGATGACCTCGTTCTCATTCAACTGAAAGAACTCACGTAGCTCTTCCACCGGTGGTCTCTTCCGATTTGTTTGCACCCCATCAAATTTAATGGAGCCGGTGACAGAGATGATTTCCAGTCGGCATCCTAAAGCAATGAATCGATCCCGATACTCCTGTGATTGTACCGCGATATGATTCAGCTGGTTGAGCAGTTTCGCAAAGAGCCATTTTAGTTTTTTGTAACCACGGAAACTTTTCTCGCTGAGCCTGCCGTTGATCAAAACAACTGGGATACCGCGCTGCTTGGCAGTGCTGAGAAAGTTCGGCCACAATTCGAGTTCCACCAGCACGATCAAGTCCGGTTGAACTCTGCGTAGTGCGTTTCTGACACTCCATGAAAAGTCCAATGGAAAGTAAGCAACTTCGCAATCGGTGAATTTCTCAGAGGCAACCTGATAACCCGTATGCGTCGTGGTCGAGATCAGTATGTCAAGCGAATCGGTTCGTTGACGCAACTCGCGCACAACCTGCTGTAGTTGTAAAACTTCCCCAACACTGACAGCATGCAGCCAGACTTTCTGTCGCTCTAATGACTGTCGTTGCGGGAGTTGTCCCCATAGTTTCTGGCTCCAGTCATCACGGTATTTTCCATGCTTCCAGCGCTGATAGATCAAAGCTGGAGAGATTACCGCCAAGAGTAGAAGATAGATCAAATTAAAGAAAATCGCCGCCACAGTCTTCCTTGATGCGGGTTAAAGGGCATTTCTAACAATATATTGTGATAAGAATTATACTCTATTGGCAGATTAATGACCTAGAGCATTTCCATCTTCTAAGCCCTTAAGAAACGATCGCATGATGAGTGAAGCAATTTCTTGTATATTAAGGTGGGTTACGTTCTTAGCTTAATTGCAAATCACGATGTGCCTTTCAACGAAAGCAAATTTCGAAACCCACAAATTCTCTAGATCGACGAACTCCACCCACCCTACTTTTTGCTTCAATGATTTTTCATCAAGAAAGCTTCTCTTTCCAGGCATTGAGCTGGATTTTCACTTGTTCATGTCCGCCTGAACCGTAACTGGTCAGGGCGGTGACGGCGTTGCTTGCTCCAAGGATTTCGTAGACGTCTTCTTCAATTTGTGGAGCAGCCACCTGCAATTCTTCAACACTTAAGTCTTTCAAGCGGCAGCCTTTCGCTTCGCATGTTGCAACCAGATTCCCCACGATTCCATGCCCGGTTCGCATCGGAACTTGTTTGCGAATCAGGTATTCCATGAGCGCGGTCGCGTCTAAGAAACCTTCTTCGATACGGCTTTCAATCCTATCACGTTGTAATTGTGCGTTGATGACAATCGAAGGAGCCAGTACCAGACAGCTCTTCACCACATCGAACGCTGCAAACGCTGCGAGCTTGTCCTCTTGAAGGTCTCGATTGTACGCCATTGGCAGACCTTTCATCAGCACAAACAATTGCTGAGAGGCTGCGATGACGCGGGCTGATTTCCCACGAATCAATTCCAAAACATCGGGATTCTTCTTTTGAGGCATGATTGATGAACCAGTCGTATAGGCATCCGAGAGCTTCAGAAACCCAAACTCAGTCGTACACCACAAGATCCACTCTTCCGCCCAGCCGGAGAGGTGTACTGCAATGATCGCCAGTGCCGAAGTGAATTCTGCAAGATAGTCGCGGTCGCTGGAGATATCGAGACTGTTCGCTGCCGGTGCGTCGAACCCAAGTTCCTTCGCAGTGATCTCACGGTCAATCGGCAGCGTTGAACCAGCGAGTGCCGCTGCGCCAAGAGGAGATTGATTCAATCGTCGACGACAGTCTGCGAGTCGGGTTCGGTCTCGCTCGAATTTCTCTGCATAAGCTAACCAATAGTGGACGGCATTCACCGGCTGCGCGCGTTGCAGGTGAGTATACCCCGGCAAGATAATGTCGATATCTTGATCCCCACGACTTACAAAAGCTCGCTGAAGTTCTTCCAGTAAACCATCGACTTCATCGATGGCATTGCGAATGTAGAGCTTGATATCGGTGGAAACTTGGTCGTTTCGAGAACGACCTGTATGGAGTTTACGTCCAGTATCGCCGAGCTTCGCAATCAATGCCGATTCGATGTGCATATGGATATCTTCCAGCGACGGTTGATATTCCATTTCACCTTTTTGAATCGTTGTGAGAATGTCGTCCAGAGCGGTGCAGATTTGGTCTCGCTCTTCATCAGAGATCAACCCGACATGAGCCAGCATTTTCGCATGAGCCTGTGAACCTTGCACATCGACAGCAGCTAAGCGAGCATCAAACGAAATCGACTCGGTAAAGAGTTCAACCTGTTCGTTTGTCGGTTCAGAAAATCGTCCACCCCAAGCCTTACCTGCCACAACTGCACCTGTTCAATGATCCCAATGATTGTGAGCCGGGAATGATAGCTAACAAAAGCGGACAACAAAACAGAGGTCGTCGACCAATGTTCTTGGAGAGTTTGTACCGTGGTTCACTCGCTGGCACGTCGTGCTTGTATTTGGTGAAAACAATTCAACCGCTAAACCAATTCCGGCATTGGAGTTGTCTTCTCAAGTAAATACTGAGGACGTCCGGAAAGGTCTTTGAGAGCCGCAACTTCTGGATCAATGCCGAGGTTGCGATAGAGACCAGCGAGGACTTCGCTGAAATGGACAGGTCGTTCAGCGATCTCCGCACCAAGACGATCCGTTGCACCAATGACTTGACCACCGCGAATTCCCCCGCCGGCAAGCAATCCGCCGCCGACAGCTGGCCAGTGGTCTCGCCCGGCGTCTTTGTTGATCCTCGGAGTTCTACCGAATTCTCCCCAGGCGATAACTGAAACATCATCTCCAAGTCCACGATTGTGAAGATCTTCGATTAGCGCGCTTAAGCCTTGATCGAAATATGGTAGGTGTCCACTTTTCAATCCGCTGAAGTTATTACTATGAAAATCCCAGCGACCAAAGTTGAGAGTCACAACTCTCGCACCAGCTTCGACAAGTCGCCGAGCCATCAGGAAATGTTCAAGATTCATCGGCGCACCGTCACCGAATCGTTTGTCGCTCCCTTTGCCGTAGCGGTCCCGAATATGTTGTGGCTCCTTCGAGACATCGAGTGCCTCTGCGAGTCGACTTGAGGTCAAGATGTCGAAGGCTTGAGCATTCAATGTGTCCATGCCCTCAAGTGTCCCGTTGGCGTCGACGTCTCTACGTAGTTGATCGAATCCTCTCAGGAGGTTCTTACGATTCCCTAATCGGTCTACCGAAATATCGTTGAGGACCATGTCTTTCTGAGCAGGACCAGAAGGTCGAAAGGCAGCGTGTCCAACACCGAGAAAACCGGGATGCCCAGGAGAACCATATGGAGGATGCCCCGCATCTGGAGCTAAGCCAATAAATGCAGGAACTGCGGCATTCTTCGGACCTAAGATATTAGACGCGACAGACCCCATGGCAGGCCAACCACCAGCGGGTTGATTTTGTGTTGTCCGACCGGTGTAGCAGATGAACGAATCATGCGCACCACTCGGTGATCCATAGACAGACCGCAGCGGGACACATTTATCCATAATCGATGCCATGCGTGGCATATGTTCACAGATTTCGATCCCCGAAACATTCGTCGGGATTGGAGTGAACTCTCCTCTAATCTCAGATGGAGCATCCATCTTCAGGTCGTACATGTCCTGGTGCGGAGGAGCTCCACACATGTAGATCATGATGACCGCTTTTTTTGAATTCGTAATTCCCGCCTGCTGTTCAGCACGCAACAGATTCGGCAGCGTCAGACCGCCCAGCCCCAAAGCACCAACTTGCAGCATTTCGCGACGAGTATATCCATCGCAAAGAGGTTTGCTTTTTCCAGTTATCGAAAGCATGGCAGGACCGTAATTGATTGAGGTAGGCAGGTAGGAGAGGTATTAGTGCTATCAAATTCTAAATCTATCGTAATCGAACTTCCCCTTTAGCTGCCCACTAAATTGTGGGCTACCCAATGGATGTCCGAAATATCTAAAACTCGCCATGGGACCAATTCAAAACGCTAAATTGTTCTCAGGGCTTAGCTCAACACCACCAGTTACATCATAGTTGACTTATCGAAGGAATGTGAACCCCAGCTTGAATTTTGATCGATTCATATGGATCAAGAAGCTCATCTGGGATAATCCATATATTCCAACCTATGAAAGTTGTTCCAGTCGACCGGTGCTATCGCCGAACGCCTCGACTCCCGAATTCATCCGGTCCAGCATCGACAAGAACAGGTTGTTCATCGGTGTCTCTTTTTCGAACTTCACATGCCGACCTGTTTTGAGTGTCCCAGAACCTCCGCCGGCAATTACGATCGGCAAATCATGGTGACTGTGACGGTTCGCGTCGCTGATGGCAGAACCGTACAGCAACATCGAATGGTCAAGCAAAGTTCCATCCCCTTCTTTGACACTTTTCATTTTGTCGAGGAAGTAGCTGAATTGCTTGACGGAATACTCATCGATCTTTTGCAGTTGTGATACTAAATTCTCGCTGTCACGGTGGTGCGAAATTTGGTGATGTCCCGAGTTCACACCGATCTCTTTGAAGCTACGGTTGCTACCCGAGTTGGCAAGCATGAAGGTACAAACCTTGGTCGTATCAGTTTGAAATGCCAGCACCATCAGGTCATACATCATGCGCACATGTTCCGCCCAATCCTTGGGGACTCCAGCCGGAATGTCGACATCTGGTCGTGCGATTTCCGCATCCTTCATTGAACGGTCAATGCGTTGTTCGATCTCACGAACACTATTGAAGTATTCCTCCAGTTTACGCTTGTCTGTTTGCCCCAGTTTATTCTTCAGCTTCTGAGTGTCGCTCGCAACAAAGTCGAGAATACTCTTGCGGTAGAAATTCCTTTCTTCCATCGCTTTGCGGTCTTCTCCGGAACCGAAGAGCCGTTCAAAGATCAGTTTAGGATTGACCTCTTTCGCCATCGGAGTATTCGGAGTTTTCCAAGAGATATTCGAGACATAAGCACAGCTATACCCCGAATCGCAACGACCCGCCTGACGACTTGGCTCTATCCCGATTTCCAATGAAGGAAGTTTCGATTGCTTACCGATCTTCTCAGCTGCAATTTGGTCGACAGAAATCCCAGCACGGATCTCCGCACCATCGGTTTTCTTCGGTTGAGCACCGGTCAAGAATGCTGCAGAGTTACGGGCGTGATCGCCACCACCATCGCCATTCGCACGGGCTTTCGTTTGAGCAAGTCCTGACAAGACCAGTAACTCATTCTTATGACTGTTCAAAGGTTTGAGAGTTTTCGATAATTCGAACTTGTCCCCCTCCTGGCTCGGAGTCCAATCTCTCATGATTGCTCCATTCGGGAAGAAAATGAAGCCCATACGGTTCTGGACTAATTGTTCTGGTGCAGCCCATGCGGTATTGGGAAGCATCGCATCGAGAATTGGAAGTGCCAGAGTCGCTCCGACACCTTTGACCATTGTTCGTCTTGAAATCGGTTTCATAGTTTCACCTAAATCGTTGACTGTTTTGTATTGAAGATTCTATCCGTAGGCTGGGGCATGCCCCAGCAGTTTATTGAAATCTCTCACTCTCTCAATTCATTGCCGATCTATTCCGAATCGATTGAGCGTCTCATTTGAAAAGGAGCAGATTGTACGATCCCGAGAACTACCGTATCGAATCGATCATCTTTTTCTAAATCAGACATAACTTTATCAATCGCACAGCGATCGTAATATTCGAGACCTCGCCCCAAAGAGAAGGTCATTAATTTTTCAGTCAGGCAACGTCCAAATTGTCTTCTTCGATTTGCCAGTACCGAAATCATTTCTTTCGGACCACTAAAGGACTCGCCGCTCGGCAATGTACCTGATGGGTTCACATCAAATTGACCATCTTTAGTTCGCCATCGTCCAATCGCGTCAAAGTTCTCAAGCCCAAATCCAATTTCATCCATTGTGACATGACACGCTGCACAACCGGGATCTTTACGGTGGATTTCAAGTTGTTCGCGGAAGGACAAGTTCGGATTCGTTTCCGCTGTTTCTTCCAACGACGGTGCTGTCGGTGGCGGATCGGGCGGAGCATCGTTGAGCATGTTCTCTAATACCCATTGCCCCCTTTTGACCGGTGACGTTCGGTTTGGATAGCTGGTTAAAGTTAAGATGGAAGCATGTGTTAAGATTCCCATCCGTTGATCGTTTGTGAAATTGACTCGACGAAATTCCTCACCTTGAACACCGTCGATCCCATAAAGTTTCGCCAGCCGTTCATTCATGAACGAATATCGCCCATCGAGGAGTTCGTAAATGTTTCGATTCTCTTTGACGATCGAGCCGAAAAAGAGTTCCGTCTCCCGCCACATATCTTTCCGTAACTTTTCATTAAAGTCGGGGAAGAGATCCGAGCTGGGAGCGACCTCATTGGTGGTCAATTTTCGCAGCCCTAACCACTGACCGGAGAAATTCGAGATGAGTGCATCAATGCGCGAATCTTCCAGCATCCGCTTCGTTTGTGCTGACAGAATTTCTGATTGATGTAATTTGTTTTGCTTGGCAAGTTCAAACAATTCCTCATCCGGCATACTGCTCCACAGGAAGTAAGAAAGCCGTGACGCGAGTGCGAAATCATCCAGTTGGTCCATTGGTCCAACTTGCTGGCGTCCATCTTCAATGCGAAACAGGAAATGCGGTGAGACCAGAATCGCTTGCAGTCCAATCTGCATCGCTTGCTCAAAAGGTGCTCCACGACCGGCAGCCATCTCAACCAGATCGGCATAGCTGGCGACTTCATCTTCGGTCACGGCACGACGAAATGCCCTCGGGAGGAATTCTCTCAAGTTTGAACTAGCTGCATGAATCACTGAGATTCCATCCTCTGGAAACACCTTCAACAATGGATGATCGGACGCGAACTCACGTGGTAAGCCGAGCGGACCTTCCACTTCCAGGTACTCAACATATAAATTGCGGTCTCTCCCGTTCTTTCCCTTCGGATCGTAGAAGTCATTGATAAATCCAGCAGTGACAGTATGATCACCCTCCGGGGCTTCGAATTCGTACTCAATAATATTCTGCCGTTTTTCGCCTTCGATGTCGAATACTTTCAGTTCCTTGTCATCGAGCTTGAACTGCATTTTGGCAAGCTCATCACCTGCCTGATTCGCTTCTGCATCAATGCGTAGTCGATACTTACCAGACTCAGGGAATCGGTAGCGATAAAAGACATGCCCGGTCGACGACATCGTCTTTCGACCATTGCCGCTCCCTTGGGCACTTCCACCTTCTTTGAGTTCCTTCCCACGAACTAATTTTTTGAAGTACGCTGGATGCTCTGTCGGAATCGCTTTGTCTGCGACTTGTTCGGCAGCGGTCAGATATTTCTCAATGAGCAACGGCGGGACTGAAAGGACATCGCCAATGTTGTCGAATCCGTATCCAACATCATCTGATGGAAAATCATTGGCAGGCTTGAAATCAACATTCAATAAATCACGAATCGTGTTGTTGTATTCATTCCGATTGAGTCTGCGAGAAGTCACTCGACCGGGATCGTGCGGAATCGAGCAGTCAACATAAAACAACTGATAGTCGACCCAGTCGGTGATTTTTTGCCGCTCTTCCTTTGTCGGCTGATCACTCTCCGCAGGAGGCATCGCACCGAGTTGTGTCAGGTGCAGAACCTTACGCCAAATCTCACGGTCTTCTTTAATCGAATCACCGCTGGCATACCGCTCGAAGCTGAAGTCTCCTTCATGGAAGTCGTTGCTATGGCAGTCGGTACAATATTTTTGGAAGATCGGCGTAATGTCTTGCTTGAAATCGACCTGAGCAAGCGGATGAACCGGCTCCGCGGCATCAAGGCTCTTCGTAGTCTCAATGAGCGGAGTCTCCGTCGGAGACCAAACGGCAGCGACGACTGCGATAACAACCAAGCCAAGAATCGAAGCACCCCAGATCGGGTAATTCACTCCTCGCCGACCTTTGCTCCGCTTTCGTTTCTTGCCCTTAGACGAACCCTTACGAGAGACCTTCGGCAGACTTCGTTGAGCCGATTTTCGCGATGTTGTTTTCTTACGGGACGAACGCTTTGGCGAATCTGCTTCGTCCGCTTCAGGAGCACGGAATGGTTGTCGGCATTCTACATTCGGACATAGCCCCTTCTTCCCCGCATCCTCGACGCGAAGTTGAAAACGACGACCACAATGTCGACAACGGACACGTATCAATGCAGCACCTAGTTCAAATAGTGACTTGAATGAGGAAGGAAAGTAGATTCAAATCGGTGGGTTCTTGGCGACGGCTTCAACGTAAAGTTAATCCCTGTAATAGATTAACTTACTATTCGAGACTGTTTTCAGGTAGTCAGTCAAGACAAAACCATCGCAATTGAATAGTATTATACGAGTTCTTAGACGTGTTGTCCAATTCTTTGATATGCGATCCTATTCAATGGTTGACTCAACATCACCGCTCATCATGTTTCCGTCT
>ERZ887942.2089-NODE-2089-length-12709-cov-30.062984_pt1 | contig 12709 bp, 15 predicted proteins | sample MGYA00521099_ERZ887942 | MGnify/ENA primary metagenome ERZ887942 (study PRJEB32303, sample SAMEA104408605) | aquatic metagenome | biome: Brackish water; feature: Pelagic; material: water | place: Baltic Sea | collected 2014-06-07T06:48:00 | depth 16,251 m ... | reverse complement strand
AACAATTGAGATGAAACCGTAACGATCCAGGTTTTGAAGATGGTGCGACGTACAGTGATGACGGCCAGTCATCTGGATCTGTCATTTGCTACCGTCGTAACGGGTAGGGCTCTGTCTAAAATCCGGATTTGAGATCCGCGATTTCAGCTCGCTCCTCACCGGGGACTGACGCAAGCAGCCATGACGGAAGCCACAGCGACGGGATCGAAGGTGGCAGCGTCGTCACCCCGACGCTGCCACCGGATGGCATCCAAATGATGCGTGATGGGATTTCGACAGCAAAAAAATGACCGTCCAGAAGAGGTCCAATTAGGCGGCCAATAAGGGCCATTCGTGGGTCCAATTAGAGAATTGCATTCTCCATAAAGCCCTTGTTTTCATGGGTTTATGACTTCTCTTTCGGAGCCCCCCCGCCTCCACTGGTGCCGGAGTTACAACCCGGCTCAAACTCAAAAAGGCTCGCCAGCACCCACTGGCGAGCCTTTCTTTTTTGCCCCACGTATCGCGGGTTTTTGTCGCTTTGGCGTTTGCTCGGGTGCGATCGTCGCAGGACGCACCCCACCCCAAATCGACACCAAAAAGGCTCAAACGGGCCAAAAGGCTCAAAGTCACGGGATACACCCCCATCGTGTCCTGTGACAAAAACCTCGCAAAAACAGGGGCAAAACGAGATGGCCAAAAATGGGGTTTTATGTCGTAACGCCAGTAGCAACCTGGCGAAAAACCTGTGTCCTGTAACCCTTTAGGGGACGGGCTATCGTTTAAAAGACGACTCACTTAGCGCAAGTTTCCGAATTTTTTTTGGTAGAACCGAAACGAGCGGGAGTTATAGGACAAGGAGATCCATTACCCAAAATGTCTAAGCCACCCCCCGCCGACTGCTACGATCAATTCGTGGCCTTATTTGCGAGACATGAACGTGCCGTTCGTGGCGTAATCAGGTCCATGCTGCCCTCGTTGCAAGATACTGACGATGTCATGCAAGAAGTTGGGGTGGCGTGCTGGCACAAGTTTGCGGAATTCAAAATCAAAACGGACGAGTCGAAAGACGCGTTTTTTCGATGGGCGTGTGTCGTTGCCAGATTCGAGGTACTGAAGTTTCGCCGCAAATGCGCGCGAGATCGCTTGGTGCTTAGCGACGAAACCATTCATTTACTATCGGAAGACGCCGAACATCGGTCCGTAAACGCCGAACGCGAGCGTCAAGCGCTTGAGGATTGCCTTAACAGTTTGAACACAGAAGACCAACGGCTTCTTTTGAGCGTTCACACGCGAGGTGATTCAGTCGCGAATATTGCTCGGCAGCTAGGGCAAAACGTTCGGCGGCTCTACAGCCGAATCAATGCGCTTCGCGACATTCTGGGCGAATGCATAAGACAAAAACTCGTTGCGGGAGATTTTTGATATGCGCGACGAGTTAAAAGCACTGACCAGAGCTTATGGCGATGGCACGATCAATCAAATCGAACTCCAGCGGCTAGAGGACCTATTACGAGAGGATGCCGAGGCGCGTCAGGATTTCCTTAGCGAAATGAACCTGATCGACGCATTGGAAGAAATGTCGCTTGCAGCGCAGCCTGAACCGGAAGACCAAGATCAGTTGGTCCCCAAGACAATTCAAAAGACTCTTAGGCAGTTCGCATTGACTCCGTGGGTCTCCCTTGCGGTGATGGCGGCTTCGTTTCTCTTCATTACGTACGTTTTTTGGCAGAATCCGGGCAGCCCCAAAATCGGAACGATCGTCGAGCTTCACGGAAGCGTGCGTTGGACGGGGCAGGAAGGTGTTGTTGTCGATCAGATTCAGGCCGGCGATTCGCTCCCAGGTGGGACTCTGGAGATCTTGGCAGCTGATGCGTGGGTATCGTTTCGCTTTCATGACGGTTCGATCGTGACGCTCTCTGGTAGGGCTGAGGCTGTTCTTTCCGACCGCGATCAAAAGCTGCTGCTTTTGCGGCACGGAAGTTTTTCTGCAAATGTCGAACCCCAACCAACCAATTCTCCCATGGTCGTGCAGACTCCGTCAGCAGAAATTCAAGTCCTTGGAACACAATTTAACGTGACCGCCGGAACGACGGAAACGGAATTGAAAGTCAATGAAGGTCGCGTGAATTTCCTGCGTTTGATCGACGGAAAGGTTTTAGAGGTTCCAGCGGAACATCTCGCGATCGCGTCACTTGACGCTGCGGAGAACTTCACCGCTCAACGTCCCGGGGCACACCCTACGATCTGGAGAATTCGTCTGAGTAGCGACGCCGATGTGAAGCACGGCTACTGGAAGCCCGCGCTGTTTGAACTGGCAAGCAAACTCAAGCAGTCAGTCGCAACGGGCGAGCTCACCGAAGCTGAAGCGTTGAACGAGTACAAGAAGTCCGCCAACATGAACAACGAGGGCTCCGTCTGGGCAGAGCCCTCAAAAACAGGTTGCTTGGTTTGGCTGGACGTTAGAGACGAGCAAAGGAGGCGAATTCTGCTCACCGATCAAACGCGGATTCGGGTTGCTGGTCGCCTGTTTGGATCGACAGAACTTGAGATGGGGTTTAGTGCCTACGCTGTAAATGGTGGTTTCGCGGGTAAGTACAGCCAAAGCGTTGCAGTGCAAGACTTTAAGCGATCAGCGGAGGGTAAGTTTGAATGCGTTATCAACGTGGGTGACCTGCTGCCGCAGTCGGACGAAAAGCCGATCGATTTACTGATTCACGATTGGTGGTGCGTAACTGATTCAAATACCGCCAAGCTGGAAATAACCCGTATTGAAATTCTCGATAAATGAAAGAAGAAGATATGAAAAATCTGTTTTCACTTGCAGCCACCCTTGTTGTCAGTGCTCTGCTCTGCGTGACAAACACGTATGCTCAAGACAAGGACACCGGTAAAGACTTGGCTTCATTGAAGTCGGAACTTGCTAAAGCGGTTGAGGCAGGAAAGCTAACCAAAGAGCAGGCTGTTAAGAAGTATCAAATAGCAGCGGCCAAGGCTGAGGGTGCAACTAAGAAATCCCCCAAGAAATCCAAAGCGAAGAATTTAAGATTTGTGGAAAAGCTAGAAGCGCTGGTCTCCGAAGGAAAATTGACTGAGATAGAAGCCAAGGAGCTCTATTTGACTGTGTATCCAGGAGGCGGGATCAAAGAGAAGCAGCCGAATAAGAAGAGTAACAAAAAATCAGATTATAAAGTTGAAAGCCTCAAAGAACAGCAGAAATTGAGTGCAACGCTGCCAACCACTTCCACCGCCGGTGACGAGGAAGGCCCTGTGGCAACTGGCTTCTTCGGTTGGGCGGCGACGATGACACATCGCTTCATGGACAATAGCCATCAAGGTGAGCCTCGCCTGATAAACGGCCTGTCTTTTCGCCTCGACTACCGCGATCACGACTCGATTGGTCGAAGCTGGGAAAATGTCACGATTCGTATCGGACACGGAGACTGGTCTTCGATCAAGTACAACGCTTCCACGGAATTCAAGTTGGTTGGCGAGCCCCAAGTGGTCTTTGCTAAGCCGTGGAGCTTTCCAACCCTGAAGGGATTCCCCGCCACGAGACCCGCGGAATGGGGCGGTCCTCAGAACGCATTGAACTTCCGCTTTGACGAGCCTTTCGAATACAACGGCAAAGACGCGATCTACGTAGAGTTTGAGTTTGATGGCGGCAAAGCGGTCGACGGTCGCGAATGGGACGGCGACCTTCCTTACGGATTTGAATACTACCTGGACTCGATGCCGCAAAGTGGTGGCTGGCGGGTCGCGGAAGATCCCAAAGGACTCTACCGTTCGCCGCGCGTCGAAGCGGCGGTTTCCTACACGGCGGGTGGACAGTCCGTGTGGACTGCTTCTCCGAAAGGGATGTCTTATCTGAAATGGGACTTCAGCCCTGCAAAAAAATAGTCAACGAGCGAGACCGCAAGTTGACCACAGCAGTTTTCAGGGCAGCCGCTACCCAATCACCATTTCAAGAAAATTACCGCGAGGAACGTCTACCGTGAGTCGACTGATGAAACAATTTGTCCTGTTATTGCTCTTCGGAGTTTTGGCGAAAGCGGGGTTCGCTCAGGTCCCTTCTTTCGTAAACTTCGAGAGTCCGCAGGCACACGCGATTGCCATCTCGCAATCGGGTAAACAGCTTTTCGCAGTGAATACTCCCGGAGGCTCGTTGGCCGTCTTTTCTGTCGAAGAGCGAGCGAATCCAAAGAGGCGACTTGAGATATCGGTGGGTCTCGAACCGGTGTCGGTGGCAGAGCGATCTGAAGGTGAAATCTGGGTGGTCAATCATCTTTCTGATTCTGTCAGCGTGGTCAATCTGCAGCTTGGCGTGGTTGTTGAAACGATTCAGGTCGGAGATCGACCTGGTGATATTGTTTTTGCCGATAACGATCGACTCGCCTTTGTGACGTCGATGACTGAGAAAAAGGTGTACATCATCGACACAGCCACGCGCACCGTTGTGAAAAGGATTCCGATTCGTGCCCACTCACCACGAACATTGCTCGCCAGTTCCGATGGTAAGACGGTATGGGTCGCCAGCTACCTTTCTGGGAATCGGACCACGGTCGTTCCTCACGCGAAAGCCCCAAGACCGCCGTCACCTGACAAAAACGATCTTCCGAAAGCGCCCGCGCAGGGAATTATCGTGGGTACGAACGACCCTCTTTGGAAGGATCATGTCGATATAAAGTTAAAAGATGAGGACGTATTTGAGATTGATGTCGACGAGTTGTCAGTGCGGAACAGCTTCGTTGGAGTCGGCACCATACTCTTTAATCTTGCGCAGCATCCAAAATCAAAAGCAGTTTGGGTCACAAACACGGAAGCGAGAAATCTGGTTCGGTTCGAACCGCAGTTGAAAGGACATGTTGTCAACAATCGCATTAGCCACCTGAAAATCGCCGGTAGCCCTCGAGACTCGGTTACGGTCACTGACTTGAATCCGAACGTCGATTACGACGAACTACCAAGTACGACTGCTTTGGAAACCTCGCTCGCCCAGCCGACTGATATCGTTTTCTTGCCCTCGGGAGACAAAGCGTTTGTTGCATCGTTTGGCACGGACCGGATTGGCGTGTTGGACGATACTGGTAACGTTTTGACACGAATTGAAATCGGGGATGCGGTTGGCGCAGACGCGGAGCCACAAAGCAAGCGCGGGCCACGAGCACTGGCAATGCTGCCGGACGGGAAAACGTTGTATGTGCTCAATCGGCTTTCAAACAGTATCTCGGTCGTCGACGTCGAGTCTGAGGAAGTGGTCAAGGAGTTGTGGATGCGGGATCCGACTCCGGAAAAAATTCGTTCCGGTCGCGGCTATCTTTTTGATGCGAAACTTTCAGGCAATGGAACTGTCTCTTGCGCCTCCTGCCACGTCGATGGCGATCGTGATGGGTTGGCGTGGGATCTTGGTGATCCTGGCGGAACGATGTTCGGCAACGCGACAGCCACGGCACTCCACCCCATGAAGGGTGCCTTGGTCACGCAGACTTTAAAAGGACTGGCAGGCGAAAAGCTGTTTCATTGGCGGGGCGACAGGCCCGGACTCCGATCCTTCAATGGAACCTTTCAACACCTTATGGGCGGTGAACAACTCGACGAGGATGATCTTTTGCTATTCGTAGAATACTTGGAAAGCATTCAATTCGGTCCGAATCCATTTCGGAATAGGGACGATTCGCTGACTGACCAGCCTACGGGGACCAGTGCTAGTGACGGGGAGCTGATTTTCACGAAACGTCTTGACATCGGTCGCGAAGGATTGAACGCCTTTCGCTGCATCGATTGTCACCTGCGATCAAATGGTGCAGGGACCGTGGGCTTCACGGGGCTGATTGCGCAACCTACAAAAGTCGCCCAGTTGCGAGGACTGCATGAAAAGGTGCCAACTGCAGGAAAGGAAACTCGCGTAAGTGGTTTTGGCTTTGGCGCGGATGGCTCAAAGGCCACCCTGCGCGAGTTCCTCGCCGACTCCCACAGATTTGATGGGATCACCGAGCAAGACAAAAAGGCATTGGAGAGCTTTTTGCTGTCCTTCCCAACGGAGACAGCACCTATCGTCGGATTAACGCGTACAGTCGACAACGAGAATCAAAGTGACGAATTAATACTCTCGGATCTTAAATTGATGGTCAACCAGGCTGATCTTGGAAATTGCGGCATTTTGGTGACCGGCCTGCTGCGAGGTGATCGAATCAAATTGGACTATGACAAGAGCAGCAGGGCTTTTCGGAGCCAAGTTGAAAATCAAAGAGAATTGGATTTGGAACAGCTGCTGTCGAGCATCAATGGCGGATCGTACATTTCATTTGTCGCTTACCCAGACAACACGCGCACTGAACTGCAAAGATAAGCCCTTCAAATAATTCTGGCGAAAACATTTTAGACGACGGTATCTTTGGAGTTGCCTCTGGCTCTTCCTGATCCACTTTTTTATACTCCCAAAAACTGCAGGCGTTGCTCCGCCCAACTCAACGGAATCCCGCGATAGAGAGTTCTGAGACTGAGATGATCAGGTGCGTCGTTCTGCAGAATCGCGTCGACAATATCGGGAGCCAAAGAATTGAGGCGGAACATTCGACGCGCGTAACTGACGTCGATCTTTTTCGCAGAAGCTAGTTCCTCAATCGTTGAGTATTCCCCGGACTCAAGCTCTTCCTGCCACTTCCAGGCCCGGGCAATCGCCAATGCCAAAGCGTTGTCTTCCGATGTTGAATTAGAGGCTCCGCCCTCACCCTCGGCAAAGATCATCTGACGCCCATTTCGCCGGCGAAAGCGCACTGGGATTTTGACAATGATCCGATCGCCTTCGCGATACACTATGCGTCCGGGGTATTTGTCATTGAGTGCCTGCTCGTCCATTTCGTTCTCCAATCGGCTCCAGTTCAGTTACGATTTGCTCGATGCCATCGGCGCGGAACTGGACGGTCACAGCCGTCTTCCCGACACCGATTTCGTCGATCAGCAATTCCAACACCCGGCGCTGTTCCTCCGGGTACAACACGTCCCAGATTTGATCCAGCCGTTGTAGCGCTGAGGTTACGGCTTCCAGATCGGCTTCGGTCGCGGGCCGAGTCTCGATCTGACGGATGGATTCGTCCAGCGATTTCAATTGGCCATGCAGGTCTTTAAGCTCGGTTTGTAGAAATTCGCTTTCGGGATCATCAAGCGTCAACAGCGAGCGGATTGCCTGGCCCACCTGTTTGCGACGTGTGCGTAGCTCGTCGAGTCTGGCCAGTTCGTCCGCACTCGGCCCGTCTTTAGCCAGTGTGGCCACCTCGCGGAACGTGCGCGCGATCACTTCCGGGTTTTGAAAAACGGAGCGCAGCTGATCCACCACCATCGATTCGATTTCGCCGGCGGGCAGCGATGGCAGTTTGCACTTGGCGTAGCCCGTCTTGATGCGCTTAGAGCAGGTGTAATAGCGATACTCGCGATTGTGGTTCCATGTCCAAACGGGCTGAATCAGGCTGCGACACTCCTGGCAACGGAGCATTCTCCGCAGCAATGCGAATCGCTGCTTTTGGTGCTTGTGCGTGTAGGTTTTGTTCCCGGCCAGGACCTGCTGCACAGATTCGAACAGCTCTTGCGTGACGATTGCCTTATGCTCTCCGTCATAGGCAATGCCTTTGTGGACTATTTTGCCAAGGTATTTCCGGTCGGTCACAACGTCGTACACCCGTCGCCCAATCCAGCGAGTTCCGCCGAACTCCTTGCCCGTTTTCGTTGTGTACCGCTTGGTTCGGATTCCTTCAGCGTTGAGCTTCTCGGCAACCTTACGACACGATTCCAACTCTAACAGCAGCTTGAAAATCCGCCGAACCAGTTTCGCTTCGTCCTCGTTGATCACGTAGCGGCGATCAACAATGTCCAACCCCAGCTTCGGTTGGCCGCCGATGTACTTGCCTTGCCGCGCTGTCGCCAGTTTCTTGTCCCGGATCCGCTCGCCGATGATTTCGCGCTCGAACTGAGCAAAGGAAAGCAGAATGTTGAGCGTTAGCCGCCCCATGGATGTCGTCGTGTTGAACTGCTGGGTGACCGAGACGAAGGAAACCTCGTTTTCATCAAACAGCGCCACCAACTTCGCGAAGTCCAGTAATGACCGGCTGAGACGATCGACTTTGTAAACGACCACGCAGTCAATCAGACCGTCGCGAATATCCTGCATGAGCTGGGTCAATGCCGGCCGCTCAATATTCCCGCCGGAGAATCCGCCATCGTCGTACCGCTTGGCGATTGGTCTCCATCCCTCGTGTACCTGCGACTGAATGTAGGACTCTGCCGCCGATCGCTGGGCGTCGAGCGAGTTGAATTCCTGGTCCAGGCCTTCTTCATGACTCTTCCGGGTGTAGATCGCACAGCGGACATTCTTCTTTCGTGCATTCACTGGCGTTGCCTCCGCTTCTCACCAGGCTTGAGTCCAAAGAATCGCCGGCCCCCGCAATGGCGACCTGTGATCGCCCGGGCCACCGCGCTGAGACTGCGATAGGTTTTGCCGCCATGCAAATAGCCATTCTCCTGAACGATCGTTTCGTACTTCTGGCCATGCCACTCCCGGACCAATCGAGTGCCAACCTGCAGATTGGTGACTTGCGATGCTTTGGTCTTGGCCTTCGTGACTTCGGTCAATTCCTTGAACTGCTTCCTCGCTTTACGGGAGAGTCCGCCGTAGACGAGCTCCTGGAGTCGATAGGCCAGCCGGCGGATCATGTATTGCCGTCCGAGTTTCCCCGGATCGGTACCAAACAGGTCCTGCCATTTCTGGTGTAGATCCCGAGTCGACATTTGATTCAGTTGATCGATCTGCTTCAGGACGCTTTGTTCCTTCGTCGTTGGTTTCGATTTCGTTACCATTGGCTCTCCTGGAATTGGACATTTGATTTCCACAAAAACGTGGTGTCACAGTGAGCCTCGTTGGGCGGGAGAGCTCAAGGCTGGAAACCCGGTTTTCCGAGCCTTTTCTTGAGGTTTCACTTCGCTGAAACGCATATAGCCACGAGCCAGAATTTTCGCCAATTCGGAAAGCCGTTCGTCGCGGCTCATCTTGTCGGCCGCTTTCCTTTCGTCTGTTTTCAAACTCATGCTCGGTCCAAAGGTGAAAGAGATCCCACCCCTTATGAGCTTTCCCTTCCGAGGCGAATTGGCCGGAAAATTTGGAGAATTTTTATCAACAGGTTTTCCTCATCGAGCGCGAACAGATTTTTGGTTTTTGTTTTTCGCAGATGACCAACCGTGTCCAGAAGCCTCATCAAACTGTTGGCGAATGGAGTCGACCTTCAGTGTTTTTCCGACAGGAGATGAATCATGAATGAAGAACTATCGGCCGTTCAACGAATGATGCTCGCAGAGTTGCAAACCTTCATCGCCAAGCATGGATACCCGCCAACGGTCGGTGAATTGGCTGAGAAACTCAAGCGAACCAAGGCATCGATCCACGGAACACTCGACAAGTTGATCACGAAAGGTTTCATTCGCCGGACCCACGGTAAGGCCCGAAGCATTGAGATCATTCGCACGCCACGGGCGAATGTGATCGACGTGGTAGCCGTTCCGATGCTGGGAAATATCCCGGCCGGGGCTCCGATCAGCACCGAGGAATCTCGCAGCGATGCGATTTACGTTCAGGCCGACGTCGTGGGCGATGCGCCGTGTTTCGCGCTCAGCGTGACTGGAGACAGTATGGAAGGCGCCGACATCGTCGAGGGCGACATCGTGGTCGTTCGCCAACAACCGCTGGCCGAGCACGGAGAGATTGTTGTCGCATCCATCGATGGCGAAGTCACACTCAAGCGACTTTCAATTCGCGACGGCAACATTCGCCTGATGCCGGAAAACAGAAGTTACAAGCCGATTGAGATTACGCCGGAAAGCGAATTGAAGATTCTCGGTCGCGTGATTGCCACGCGTCGTGTAACGACGAAGGCTTAAAAATCGAGCGTTGAACGGAGTGCCAAAAAAAATTCCGATCAGGATGATACATTCGGACCCACAAAAATACTAAATATTAAATAGAGACTTGATTGAAAAAACGTTGAGGCACAACCGATGACCCAAACGCGGAAACGAATTTCGCTCAAATCCATATCCGCCGAGCGACAAAACCTGATCGTCTGCATGCACGAAAAACAATTTGGAACGATTCGACATCTGCCGGTGGTAGATGGCGAGCCGCAGTTGAAAAATGCCAAGGTCGTTCGCATGAGAAAACTGACCAACCAAAACAATTCAAAGCCAGTAAGTCCAAATTACTATTTGAAAGTAGCACAGCTGCGTTTACTGGATACCCTCGATGAAATCCATGACGGCGAGCTGGAACAAATTACGTTCCGCCATGGATTGCCTTTTGAACTAAAGGAAAGCACGAGCTGACCAAAATTTCGCTTTCTTGCAGTGCGAGCCGTTCTGTATGCCGCATTTAAAGAAAGCTGACGTGATTGGTAGCCCATCGCGAGCCGGTACGCCGTGATTACCAAGTCCGTCACTCTACAGCGGGTTCGTCGCGAGCCGTTTACGCCGCAGTTCCCGCTCTTTTCGCCGCCAGACAATTTGCCGACCGAGAATCGGACGCAGTTGTGGGCCAAAACCCGTAACCGAATCTCGAATGGAGCTGTTTGATGCTGCGCAAATTACAACTGGTCGATGACGCCGCCATGCGGGCGATCGAATGTACCGTTGGCCGTGCGATCCGTCGGGGCCGATTCAAGGCCTGCGACTTCAAGGATCTTGTGCAAGACGCCGTCGTTGAGCTGTTGGAAAATCTCGATGGGTTTGATCCGACCCGCTCAAGTTGGTCGACCTATTGCACGCTGATCGCACGGAATTTTGTCGGACGAAAAGCTAAGCGTAAAGGCGTTCAGGAACAAGTGGATTCGCTTCAGGATTCAGTTGATTCTGGAGACGATACTCCGTTGGAAGAAGTCGTTGAAAACCGACATCTTTCAGGAAGATGTGGCTGCCCTGCTATATCGGATCAGGAGCGAATTGAACTTCGTGAGGATCTACTCGATTTTCTAGATCGTTTGCCGGAGCCTCTACGGGAGTTTGGCCAATCTTATCTGGAGAACTCTCAATACAGCAAAGTTGCCGATTCGTTGGGAGTTAGTCGATTCACGGTCTACCGGAGGAGGAACTTGCTCCGCCAATTCGTCGCCGAAGAAAGCCTCCATGAATACCGGTATTGAAGGAGGCCGACATGAACGCACTGACAAATCCCCCTTCGATCCAATTAACGACGTTTGAACATGGGATCATTCATCGCAAGGTCGACATTCTGGTCGGTCGTGCCGGTTTCACCGATGCCGATCGACGTTCGCTCCAGCAAGATCTGACCATTCGCTTGATTCAAAGCTTGCGCCGTTTTGATCCCAAAAAAGCGAATCGCAAATCATTCTCCACAACGGTGGTTGAACGGAGCGTTGCAAAAATCCTCCGGTTCCAACGGGCCGAAAAGCGAGATTGTCGGCATGTCCAATCGCTCAACGCACCCATTCCCAGTCGGGACGGAATCGTGGAACTCGGAGAAACAATCGGTACGGATGAGTACGACGCCAGACGAGGGTGTGCGACTTCCTGCCCCGTGCGGCAGGCCGATCTGAAACACGATCTGGCTGCCGTAATCGCCAGGCTGCCACCCGAATTACGCGAACTGGCAGAACTGCTGAAAACGAAATCGGTCAGGCAGGCTGCGCAGGAGATGAACGTCTCCAGGCAGTACCTGGCTACGCTCGTCGACGAACTGCGCGAAGCATTCGAAGAAAACAATTTTCAATTTTATTTGTGAAATTCGGGCCACTTGGCTCCGGAAGGGAAAGCTCATTAGTAGGCAAACTCGTTTGAAAGGAACCCAGATGTCATTGATGCAACAGATCAAGAAAGGAACCCAGCCCGCCCCTCGGCGACTTCTTCTGTACGGTACTCAGGGGATTGGTAAATCTACGTTCGCAGCGTCCGGCAAGTCGACCATTTTCATTCAGGCCGAAGATGGTCTCGGGGAAATCGGCTGCGGCAAGTTTCCACTGGCCCATTCATTCGAAGAGGTCATGACGGCGCTGCGGGAGCTCTACACCCAAAAACACGACTATTCGACAGTGGCCGTTGATTCGCTGGACTGGCTTGAGCGATTGATCTGGGCCGACGTCTGCACCGAGCGGAACGTCACCAACATCGAAGATATTGGCTACGCCAAGGGATACACATTCGCGCTGGACAAATGGCGGAACTTCCTCGAGGGTCTCACCGCACTCCGCCGGGACAAGGGCTTCACGATCATTCTGATTGCCCACGCCAAAATCGAGAAGTTCGAAAACCCGGAAACCGAATCGTACGACCGTTACGTGCCACGTCTGCACAAGCTGGCTTCGGCGTTGATCCAGGAATGGTGCGACGAGGTTCTGTTTGCGACCTACAAGATCCACACCAAACAGACCGACGAGGGCTTTGGCCGCAAAGGAACCCGGGGCATCGGATCCGGTGAACGAATCTTGCGGACCTGCGAACGGCCGTCGCACATGGCCAAAAACCGACTCAACCTTCCCGAAGAGTTGCCACTCGAATGGGACGCCTACGCCCAGCACTTTACTCACGAATCGAAAGGAGCCCTGCAACATGGTTAGTCTCGGAAATTTCAACGCCAACGAAGTCGAACCCAATGCTGAGTTTGATCCGGTGCCGGCCGACAAGTACCTAGCAGCGTGTCCGGATACCGGTTTCGGCCTGGATATGATTACTGAAATGA
>ERZ887942.2083-NODE-2083-length-12745-cov-9.130890_pt1 | contig 12745 bp, 11 predicted proteins | sample MGYA00521099_ERZ887942 | MGnify/ENA primary metagenome ERZ887942 (study PRJEB32303, sample SAMEA104408605) | aquatic metagenome | biome: Brackish water; feature: Pelagic; material: water | place: Baltic Sea | collected 2014-06-07T06:48:00 | depth 16,251 m ... | reverse complement strand
AAACACCAGCAGACCGATTTAACCAATGTGTTGCGTCGACCGGTTGAAATCGCAATAATTAACGGTTCTTTGGTCAACCGGTTAGATGCTTTAATATATCCTATACTTACGAATGCAAAACCAGCAGTTTTACCTAGGGGAAAATAATTGATGATAAAACGACCGGCATTAAAATTTTCAGCGGCATGTCTGCTTGGTCTTCTACCGATCTATGCGGCACTGGGTCATCACGCTGCTAATACTTATTTTGATGTCACGACTGTTATCGAGGTGCGTGGTGTAATTACCGACGTGAAATGGCAAAATCCACATATCGGTTTTACGCTAAGTACGGGAGAGGCGGATGGCGAACCATTAATTTGGTCCGTTGAGAGTAATTCTGTAAGCACACTGCGCCAGCTTGGAGTGACGCGCGACCAGCTTGTAGTAGGAGATCTGGTTACCGTGGCGGGGTGGCCTCCTAGGACGGCCGGCAATCGAATGGCAGGCAACCATGTACTCTTACCAGATGGTCAGGAGCTAGTGTTGCGCGGGTCTGGTGCGAAGCATTTTTCAGACGGATCAGACGATAGAAGAACAGTCGCTGAGATTGATGCGCGTGAATCCGCTGATGTGGCCGAATTGGGCCTGTTTCGAGTCTGGAGCACGATAGCGGGTGACCCAGACCAAGATCGGTTTTGGGAACAAAGCTATCCACTTACAGAGGCGGCGATTGCAGGCCAAGCGGCATGGGATCCCGTAGCGGATAACCCTGCCATCCGATGCGAACCTAAGGGGATGCCTTCGATTATGGATCCCCCTTATCCGCTGGAGCTTATAGATCAGGGCGATGTGATCACAATCCGCCAAGAGGAATTCGATACGGTTCGTACCATTCATATGAATCCGGAGGATGTGCAAAGTGATCCAGAGCCGAGTTTGCTAGGTTATTCTGTGGGGCACTGGGAGGGTGAGACGTTGGTGATTCGTACCTCACACGTCAGCTGGCCGATATTTGACACGCGCGGGGTTCCGCAGAGCATTCAGGCGCGCTATGAGGAACGCTTTACCGTATCTGCAAATGGTAAGCGCTTGAATTACACGATAGATATTACAGACCCAATAAACTTTACCGAAACAGTCCGCTTGGATCGATTCTGGTTGTGGATGGAGGAAAGCCGGGTGGAGCCATATAACTGCACGCCGTTGTAGTACAACCTCCCTAATTTATTTGGTCCGATAAATAACGATTCATACTCAAAGAAATTATCTAGGGTTGATCATGCCGCAATCACTCAAAACCAATCGTCGCGTAGTTCTTGCAGAACGGCCCAAGGGCCTGCCGACTGAAAATACTCTTCGCTTGGAAGAGGTCGATATTCCTCATCCCGGAGTAGGAGAGCTGCTATTACGAACTCTCTATCTCTCGCTCGATCCATACATGCGTGGTCGGATGAACAACGCGAAGTCTTATGCAGAACCCGTAAAGATTGATGAGGTAATGACTGGGCAAGTCGTGGCCGAAGTTGTCTCTTCCGATCTTGATACTTTTGACCCGGGTGATGTTGTACTGGCCAGCAGTGGCTGGCAGGATTACGCTATTTCTAATGGCAAGGAGCTTATGAACCTTGGTAAAGACCCTAAGAACCCGTCTTGGTCTCTTGGCATTATGGGGATGCCCGGATATACCGCTTATGCTGGCTTACTAAAAATCGGTGAACCGCAGCCGGGTGAGACTGTGGTGGTCGCTGCAGCGTCCGGACCGGTAGGTGCTACCGTTGGACAGATTGCAAAGATAAAGGGCTGCATCGTAGTAGGTATCGCTGGCGGTACCGAAAAATGCGCTCATGTTGTTAATAATCTTGGCTTCGATGCTTGTATCGATCACAAAGCCGATGATTTCGCTGAGCAGCTCAAAGTTGCATGTGCCAAAGGGATTGATGTTTATTTTGAAAATGTCGGCGGGAAAGTACTCTATGCCGTTTTGCCACTCTTAAATGCCTTTGCGCGTGTGCCTGTTTGCGGAGTGGTCTCTTGGTATAACCTCACTGGCCTGCCTGAAGGTTCGGATTTTGGCCCAGCCATTATGGGTACAATCTTACGCATGAAGGTAAAGGTCCAGGGATTCATTATCTACGATAGCTTTCCGAGGAGTACCTATGCAGAGTTTAGAAAGGACATGGAACAGTGGCTAGTTGAAGGGAAGATTCATTATAAGGAACAGATTATTGATGGCTTGGAGAATGCACCTGTGGCGCTCAATGATCTTCTTGTAGGAAAAAGTTTCGGCAAGATGGTTGTGAAAGTAGGTTGATTTCACCTATGAATTTTTCCTTTATTCGTAAGTTTAATTGTTTGCTATGCAATTTCTAAAAAGCGTCTTAGACAGGGTATTAAAATCTCTATGAAATCAATCTCATTATTCGAACCTAGTGGGCAGGTAATGCAAATTGGTCCGCGATGGCTGTTAACTTTCCTACTAATATTGACGCTTTTAGCTTGCAATCTCTCAGCCAATAGCAACACCGACATAGAGAATTCCGATACTCCGTGGGATTGGTCGGAAGAATATGTCCATCGTGAAGTCAATCATATTCGCGCTGGAAGAGATCTGAATCCAGAGAAATGGCCCGGTGGAGCCAGAGTAGCGGTGCTGTTGTCTTATGATGTAGATAATGAAACGGTCATGGGGCTGCGCAATGGAGAGGTTAGTGTGGGGCCTTTGTCGCAGGGGCAGTATGGCCATCGTGTTGCACTACCTCGAATCGTTAAACTCATGGACCAACAGAATATTCCATCTACGTTCTTTTTCCCCGCATGGAGTCTTAAGCTCGCGCCAGAACAAGCGGACCTGATCAAAAAGTCAGGTCAACATGAAATTGCTGTTCATGGTTGGATTCACGAATTGAATACAGCGCTTGACGCTGATACAGAAGAGCGGTTATTGCGCCAGGCGACAGATGAGATTGAAGAAATTACGGGCAGGAGACCAGTTGGGTACAGGGCGCCATCTTGGAATCACAGCCCCAACACACTTAGTATTGTGCGCAGGATGGGGTTTTTGTACGAAAGCTCCTTAATGCATGACGATAGGCCCTATGAATTGCTTCAGGATGGTGAGCCAACAGGTTTAGTCGAGTTACCCGTGGAATGGATTTTGGATGACTCGCCTTTATTTAACCCTCGCGGTAATAATTACATGAATCCAAGAGACGTTATGCAGGTATGGATTGATGAATTTGATAAAGCCTGGGAGGAAGGTACGATGTTTCTCTTGACGATGCATCCTCATGTAAGTGGTCATCGTTCGCGTATTGTTGCGCTAGAAGGATTAATTGAGCATATGAAGACCAAAGGAAGCGTTTGGTTTGGAACCCATGAAGAGGCTGCTCTGTATGTTCGGGCACAAGCAGGAATGGACTAATAACTATAGTTGGTTGAATTTCATGGGATGCGCGACAACTGGGCCATACGGCCTAATTCGAGGACATCCGGTTATAGCTACCTTTCACTATGTGCAGTGGCCTATGTTCTAATTCCTTAGGTATCAATCAACAGCGCTTCGAGTCGTAAATAGTTATTTCGGCTACATACGGTGACTTTAATTGGTCAATACTGACTATACTTAGAGCGAACCATTTATCGTGTTCGTAATTATTTTTATCTACTTAAGGAGCTAATTATGCGGAAACTTGTATTATTTGTCGGTGGGATCGTAGTTGGGCTTGTCGTTCAGATGGCGATCGCCCAAAGCCAGAACAGTAATATCGTACGGGTCAATCATGTAGGAATTGCTGTACCGGACGTTGAAGAAGCGCTCGCCTACTATAGCGACACGTTAGGGTTTCAAGAGGCATTCAGGATTAACGATGGCGATGGCAACATCGCGCTAGTTTATGCTCAAGTGAGTCAGAATACGTTTGTCGAAATACAGCCAATAACTGAAATAAGGCAAGCTGGGATCAGTCATTTCGGCGTGCATGTCGACAATATGGAATCAGTAATTGCGATATTTAGAGAAAGAGGTGCGCAAGTCCAAGATAGTATCGCAAGCAGTAGTGGCGCTATTTTATCGAATGTTACCGATCCATACGGAATCCGGATGGAACTGTTAGAGCTTCCTGCTGAATCAGTACATCGCCAAGCAATGGACCGGTGGCAGTAAAGGCGATCCAGTTAATAAACGATTAACTGAATGACGGGCGTAGTAAAATGACGAGCGCAGGCTTGAACCGTAGGAGATTTATCGCGAGCGGCGCGGCGGCGGCCACGATGCTCGCCAAGCCTTCTTGGTCGCAGTCTGGGGACCTCACCGAACTTACTATCGCTCAGGCGGGCCAGTTGATTCGAACTAGGGATATTTCTCCCGTCGAACTTTCGCAGGCCTATCTAGCGCGTATCGAGCGACTCGATGGTCAGCTTAATTCTTTCATAACCGTGACTGAAGATCGGGCGATGGAGCGAGCTCGAAAGTTAGAAACAGAGTTGTCTTTTGGCCAGTGGCGTGGCCCACTCCACGGAATCCCGATTGCGCTCAAGGACAATATTGATACCGCAGGTATTCGAACAACCGCCGCTAGTGCGATCTTTGCTGATCGAATTCCTAGTGAAGATGCCGAAGTTGTGACTCGGCTTGAGCAGGCTGGGGCTATCTTGCTTGGCAAATTGAACATGCATGAGTTTGCGTATGGTGCGAGTTCGGCTATTTCGCACTTCGGACCTGTGCATAATCCTTGGGATTTGAGTCGCATTACCGGTGGCTCATCTGGAGGGCCGGGGGCGGCAGTTTCAGCTCGATTGTGTGCCGGCGCGCTGGGAACGGATACGGGTGGATCTATTCGTATACCCGCTGCTCATTGTGGAATAGTTGGTCTGAAACCGACTTATGGTTTAGCTAGCATTCGCGGGATCATACCGCTAAGCGTTACCCTAGATCATGTAGGCCCTATGTGTCGGACCGTTACCGACGCTGCACTGATGTTGCAAGCAATAGCCGGGTATGACCGTGGCGATACCGCTAGTATTCAAACTGACTTGCCAAGCTACGCAGGCGCACTATATCGTCCGACGTCCCGGATGCGACTCGGCATTCCTCGTAGATATTTCTACGATGATGTTGACCCGCAGATATTGCAGACTATCGAGCAAGCGATTGGCATTCTTACTGGGTTGACTGCTAGTGTATCCGAGATTGACTTACCTCCTCGGCCCGGCGGAACGCCCGTGCTAGTTGATGGATATGGATTTCATGAAGAGTATCTTACCGATAGCAGTGATCAGTACGGAAAGATGACTTTGGATCGCATTTCGCGAGGGGCAGATATTTCCGCAATCGAATATGCCGAAACGCTGCTTGAGTTGAAGCGAAGTAGGGCGGCCATTGGTCAAGTGTTCGAATCAGTCGATTTGCTGATAACCCCTACGTTAACGCGCCTTCCGGCCACAATTGACGAGGCCATGATCTCTTCAGTGGAAGATATTCTGATTCGAAATCCAAGTCCATTTAATATTTACGGCATCCCGACGATTTCATTGCCTTGCGGTTTTAGTCAGCAAGGCTTGCCAATAGGTTTGCAGATTAGCGGTCCGGTCTTAGGTGAAGTCGATGTGTTGTCGTTAGCACATGCCTATGAGCAGGCAACCGATTGGCATAAGCGAGCGCCACCGTTAGTCTAGCGTTATCCGGCCAGATTCGGTCTGTCGGTTTTAAATCAAGTAGCAAGCCCGGCTTTAATGCGCTCTGGTGTTAGAGGCATTTGGCGTGCGCGAAATCCCGTGGCATCAAATACAGCGTTACCGATAGCTGCTGCAATGGCTACATGTGCGGGTTCCCCAGCACCACCCGGTGATTTGTCTGGACGGTTGATTAAAACAATATCAATTGCTTCGGGAACATCCATGGAGTCGAGAATCGGGTAGCTAATCCAATCAGTGCTGCGAACGTTCTCTTGATCGAATAAGACTTCCTCACAAAGGGCGCGGCTAACACCCTGAATCACATTGCCCTCGATTGCTCCTCGTAGACCGAGTGGGTTTATTATCAGCCCACAATCGTGAGCAATGATGAACCTTCGAGCCCATATTCGTCCCGATATACGGTCAACCTCAACCTCGCATGCGGTAGCAACAAAAGTTCCATACCCGCTAAATAGCGCAACCCCACGGCCCTTTAATAAGTCTCCAGAATCAATATCATTGCTAGGCGAAGGTCTTGTTTCCCAATTTGCCGCCGTCGCGACCGCTTCCATTACTTCGATTTCGCGTTTTTCCTTAAGGTATTTGAGACGGAACTCAATTGGATCTTGACCAATGGCTGCAGCGGCTTCATCAATAAAGCTTTCATGGGCAAAGCTAACTTGTTTTTTTTGTGGTGAGCGCATATGGGCACATCTAAGGGGGGACGCAACTTCTTGAAACGCTTCGATCGTTTGCCAGTACTCAACTTGGTTTGGGAACTCGTAAGATTCTTCTGGGGTACCAAAATTATGCTCATCCCATTTTTGCCAACCCAGCTGCATGCCTGCAAGTGTGTCACCTGGGTTTGACGGATTATTTTTAACATCCCAGCCAGAAAAACCCTTGGCATGAAATAGCCAGGCATTCAGATCCCCATTATCATCAATCCCGGCTTTTAGTGAAATTACCGCCGCAGGTGCTTTTGGGTCCCAGCCATGACCTTCGTCGCGCATCCATTGCACACGGACTGGCTGGCCAATTTCTCGGGAGATGACTGCAGCTTCAAATGCCGCTTCGTCACCATCGCTGCGTCCGTAAGATCCGGGACCAGGGAGCCAAATAACATGAACTTGCTCTTGTTCCAGAAGAAGCATCTTGGAGACACCCGCTCGAACATCATGCGGCTTTTGTGCATCAGTATAGATAACAACACCATTGTCGCTTACATCGGCAACGGCAACTGAAGGTGCCATCCGTGCATGCGACTGAAACGGTATTTCGTACTCAGCCTCTACCACTCGCGCGGCACTTGCCAGCACCTGATTAGTCGGACCAAGGTCATATTCTTTCTGTCCTCTCGGTACATTGTAGTTTTTACTACCAAAAGTCATTGTCTGGCCATTAGAAACAACAGGCGGCGCTTGGCGAATATAATCGTAAAGCTGGTCCATGTGAGGAAACGGGGCATCTGTATCCGTCCATTCGACCTCTAGCTGACGCGCCGCTTGTATCGCACCCCATTCAGTGTCAGCGACAACCGCTAGAAGATTACGTTTGTGTACGACTCGTGCACCGGCTATGTCGGCGATCGATTTTGTGTTGGTGCTTACCGGTATAGCATTAGCCACCGGTGGGCGAATCATTCGCCCATGCAGCATTCCAGGCAAAGAAACGTGATGGCAATACTCGGTGGTACCAAGTATTTTTCCCGGTATATCTTTGCGAACCACAGATTGGCCAACAACCGTATAATCCGCAGGGTCTTTGACTGAGGCTGTGCCGGAGGTTCGCAAGGCATTGCCGTACTTTTTGTTCCAATCGAGTTGAGTGCCAAATCCTTCTTCTGAAACTAGCTCCCCGTAAGAAATTTTAGTCTCCGGAGAATCTTTGACGAAGATGCTTCCATTCTTAACATCCAATTTCTCGTTAGTTTGCCCAAGAATCTTGCTCGCACGGTCAATGAGAATCTGGCGGGCTTCGGCTGCTGCGTTTCTTAGCGGTTGTGCGCCCCAGCGGCAGGCCGAACTTGCGCTTGACCCACCTTGGTCTGGAGTAAGATTCGTGTCCCCGAGAATCGTGGTGACCTTATTCACTGAGACATCTAGTTCTTCCGCTACTATTTGCGCCATAGCCGTGCCCACACCTTGAGCCATATCGGTTTTGCCGAAGAAGGCAGATACGTCGCCGATTTTATTTATAGCCAACCAGGCATCTAGTTGGTCCGGCGCCGTTGTTCGCAGTTTTGTGGTGGCTTCTTTGCTTACAGCGTTGTTAATTACACTTGAATTGAGTACCCCGGCAGTGCTAACAGTTACCAGAAGGGACGCTCCTCCTTTAAGTAAATCGCGTCGGTTGATTGACGGGTTAACTTTCATTATCTTCGCTCATAATGTCAGCCGCACGGCGCACGGCGCGCAACATCGACATATGAGAGCCACAACGGCACTTTAAGCCGGACAGGAACTCTCGAATATCTTGGTTGCTAACATCAGAGTTATGCTCTAGTGCTGCCACGGTGGTCATTATCCAGCCATTCGTGCAATAACCACATTGCGTTGCCTGCTCTTCGATAAACGCTTTCTGAACAGGGTGGGGTGCATCCTCGGTTCCCAATTTATCAATAGTACGAATTGACTTGGCACTGATAGCCGACACCGGCGTGACACATGAACGGATCGCAGCACCATCGATAATCACTGTGCAAGCGCCACACTGGCCTAATCCACAGCCAAACTTGGGTCCTTTTAACTCAAGTTCTCCTCGTAATGCATATAGCAATGGCATATTCGGTTCGGCTTGAACCTCCCGTTGCTCACCATTGATATTTAAAATATATCGAGCCATGAGCTTAAGTGCGCATTGGCTTAAACGAAACCGTGAAGCCGACTAGAAAAATTTGTTTCGTTAGATTCATATCAGTAGCTTTCCGAAATCAATAGATTATAGGCGTACTCGATGTTGCGGTTGCGCTGCGGATCGTAGTTTGGGAGATGATTATATTTACTGAGTGCATCGCTGGCCAATAAGTTCTCTAGTGACGTACCGGAATTTACTGCATCGTTGACAACTACTTGAAGATCCTCAAAGAATTCTCTGTAGGCTGTGAATTCTATTTTAGTACCAACGCTGCTGTGACCGGGCGTAACAATATCAAAATCTAGTGCTTCGACCATTTTAAGAGAATCAATCCACTCCGAAAGCGTGCCTGTCCCCGGAAAACCGAAGGCTAGTCGTTTTACATTGACGAAATCTACTCCGTAGATGGCGCGCTCCTCGGGAAATACCATTACGGTCGCGTCGACAGAATGATTTGGTCCGGGGTGAACAAGTTCTACAGTTTTACCTGCTAATGTAATAGTCATACGTTCTGTGTAGACTATTTCTGGAGGCATCACGTTTGCCAAGATTTCAGTCCCGCTGAGGTAGCCATCGGTGTCGGTGTCTAATCTATCAAACTCTTCGGCTAGGTCGCCTGTGGCTTCGCCGCGGCTCAGCAGTTGGTCGCCATCTGCATCAACTACACCAATTTGGATTGGAAAGTTATTTCGTCCAAATTCAAGTTCGCTTGTCATGTTTGCGTGTCCGACTAACGTCGCTGTATCTGCAAATGCCCTAGCGCCGGACGCGTGATCCCAATGATGATGGCTATAAAGCACATATCGCACGGGTACATCGAAGCGCTGTTTTAACTCACCTTTGAGCCAGGTAGCAGCCTCGGTATTGATTGGATCAGCAACGATGATTCCCGCAGGAGTGACCATAAAGACGGTAAAGTGAGAACCGTTCTGAACTCGATATAGATCGCCAGCCACATGAGTGATTTCTCTGTGGGGAATCTCAGTATGATCTAGTTGGGTTGTTAAATCCGATGTTGCGAGTGATGGCGAGTTTTCTTGTTGCGAGCAAGCGTGCAGGAGTAGCAATAAACTTATATAGATTATTGAAACGGCTAATCTGTTCATTATCTTCTTATCCATGCATAACGCGAAGCCTTAAGTTGTCACCGAAGTCAGCTAGTTGTCAAGTACAGCCGACACCCGCAAGCTTTTTTTGGTCTTACGCAAAAGCGACGGCTATGTTTGTCCAGCTCTCAACTAAAATTGTTTCAATGTAAAGATGAGGATGAAAACGGATTAGTTACTGTCGTCTACTGTACAGCCGTAATTTTGCACCTCCTCACCAGGCACCCATACCCAGTGCCCGTAACGCGTCGCAGGCTCTTTGAGGGTTGCCGGATCGGTTATCGTTACTTCATAGTCTAGGCGATCCTGGCTAGCATTTAATTTAAAACGCTCTTCTGCTTTTATGTTCGAGCTTTGTGGTGTTCCCTTCTCGTCAAAGTACGGCCACTCGATGTCGGTGGTTGTTACGATCAGAGTATCATCCTCCCAGCGGCCGACCGAATAGCCCAGCGGTGATTTTTCGCGTGACTTGCTTGAAGCATCCTCGGCCATCTCAATAGTTCGGGTGTTATCCCACATCTCGAGATTAAGAATTATATTTCCATCTCGCTTCGAAAATTGGATAGGAAAACGGTTGTCCATCGCAAACGGCATGCCGCGAGGGGTACACTGCAATGCAGGGTCATCAGTAAGTGGGTCGTAGTCATCCCGGGCGGCCAGCGCTGAATCAGTAAATTTGGGTTCGAATTCAAGGCGGTCAGGATCGTTGCCGAACGTCCATACTCTAAAGATACCGCTCGCTTCACGCTCGCCGGCTGCGGCCGTATCTGGGCTGATGTGGTCTCCAGAGGCTTTTAGCTGAAATCCAAATTGAGCGGCCAACGAAGCAAACATTGGTAAATCACGTCCATTCGGTAAGTGAATTATAACCCCGACCATTTCCGTCTCACGGAGACGTGATGGAAACCCGGAAATGCGGACTTGATCGCCTACTTTAAAGGTGTCTGCGTCTACGCCAATTCTACGTAGTAAGGTTGGCCCTCCTGAAGGAATATCCCACATCTCAACGTTACCATCGGCACCAACACGCTCCAGCTTAAAGGCGACATGCGGGTTTGCCCAGCGAACTGAGGTCAAAGTGCCACTGATTTCAATTGGGCTTTTTAAATCGAAAAAAGAAACCAATGAGTGATGTGCCATAGGTTGAAGCGGATACAGAAAAAATACAACTGCCGCCAGCACGCTGCAGCGCTTATATAAATTTGTTTTGTCCAATTTTTTCATTTGTTCAATCTCTTAAATGCAATCTATAAATTTTGCACAGTTATGGCGTTAGGGTAGGGAAGCGAACGATGAAGCCATCGCTGTTTGGCATTTGTACTCTTGGGAGTGTCTCTGCATTCATTTCATCGGCATCGTCGATAATATCGTTGATCGCCAGAACGTAGGCGGTGAGTGCATAAACTTCTTGATCTGTGAGTGTGCGTGGCTGTGTCCACGGCATCGCTCGACGAATGTAGTCAAACAACGTGGTAGAAACCGGCCAGAAGTTAGCGATTGTCTTTGCGGTGTCAATACCGTTTGTTAACGGAGAGCCACCGGTTAGTGTGACAGCTATACCACCTTCGGCATTGATGCCGTGGCACAACGCGCATTTTTCCGCATAAATAGGGGCCCCTTGCGCGGCGGTACCATTGCCGGGCGGAAGACCTGTGCCATCGGGTAATATGACGATATCCCACGCAGCGATATCTGCTGATGAGATCGGCACACCAAGATTAGGGCTCTGGGCAAACGCCGCGCTCGTGCCGAGAATGAGTGCTGCGATAACGGCAATATAGCGACCCTTAGGCGTAAACATGTTTCACCTGGCCGTCGCTATCAATGCCCCAACTCGTTGTGGCGTTGTAGTGCTGACTTGGAAAGCCTTTTACGCTCGGAACTTTTGTCGCTTCACCTCGTTTGGCGACAAATTCGGCACGGATTGGTTGTAGATTGCCGGCATTATCCAACGCACGGCTCAACAAGACGGCTGGTCCGCCATCCCAATGCCACGGCACTCGAAACCGGGTGAAGGCCTTTTCATGCAGCGGGCCCTGTAATGCTGCCTCGGCCCAAGTCTTTCCACCGTCTGCTGAAACCATCACCTTTGATATCCGGCCGTTTGCAGAGTAGGCGATTCCGGAGATTTCGTATAAGCCTGGCCCGTTAAGATTAAGCCCCGGTGACGGGTGGGTGATGAAGGATTTCACTTCTTGCAAAAAGTAAAATTGGTAGGCTTTTCCATCCGGCAAGATCGGTGTGTAAGTGCGTGCTTCGGAATGACTCATGGAAGGTTGATCCACTAATTTGATTTGGCGCAGCCATTTAATGCTCATATTGCCCTCCCAACCTGGCAACAGTAGACGCATCGGATAGCCGTTTCCAGGCATAAGTCGTTCGCCATTTTGATATAGAGCGATCATTGCATCGTCCAAAGCCTTGGTAATTGGTACGCTGCGATGTGTGGCGAGAGAATCAGCACCTTCGGCGATGAGCCACGTTGCCTTTGGATCAATACCCGTTTCCTCCAACAGGGTTGAAAGCATGATACCGGTCCACTCGGCACAGGACACCAGGCCGTGCAGCGCCTGTACGTCCGCATCGATTGGTTCTGGCGAGAACAGCGGAGCGCTATTCCCACCACATTCGATGAAGGCCATGCGCGAAACCATGGGATAACGCATGAGTGCATCGAGAGTGAATACCATGGGTTGATCCACCAGTCCGTGTATGACGAGTTGGTGCTGATCAGGGTCGATATTGGGTGCACCGGAACGTGAGATTACGAAATGCAGTCCGTTCGGTGTAAGTGTACCGTTCAATAGATGATGCGGCGTTCTTGCTTGCTGTGCACGTGGTTCGCCATTCGGGTTACTAAGCGTAAGTTCCGCCGCGCTCTCGAATTCAGATGGTCGGTTGTATTTACCTGCCGTAGTGCCTTGTACAGTACTCCAAGGATCATCTACTAGTTGCTGTGCGGCGGCCGACTCTGAAAGGGTATAGCCAGTCATTCCTGCAGCAATGACAGCACCTTCCTTAAAAAAGGCACGGCGGTCCATTAAACCATTACCAGCTGCTGGTTCCATATCTTGCCATCGGTTAGTCAAGTTCTTCTGTTTCACGCTATCTCTCCGGTGATTTTTTAT
>ERZ887942.2082-NODE-2082-length-12754-cov-54.852429_pt1 | contig 12754 bp, 7 predicted proteins | sample MGYA00521099_ERZ887942 | MGnify/ENA primary metagenome ERZ887942 (study PRJEB32303, sample SAMEA104408605) | aquatic metagenome | biome: Brackish water; feature: Pelagic; material: water | place: Baltic Sea | collected 2014-06-07T06:48:00 | depth 16,251 m ... | reverse complement strand
CCAAGGAATTGCGAACTCTGCTCAGCAGCGTCGGGCTGATGGGCTTCCTGAGCTATTCCTTTACCTTCAGCCTTTATCAACAGGCGACCGGAACATCCGACGCCGTAAATCGCGCGTCCGTTGCGTTTGTTGACGAAGATCAATCAACACTTTCAAGACGCATGCGCGATGCACTGTATCCACCCTACTTCAAGTTGCCGGAGGTGATTTCAGCCGATGAAATCGATACGTCGATGGACGCAAACCGGTTCATGTTTGTCGTGGTCATTCCGCCACGGTTTGAATCCGATGTTCGAGCCGGTCGCTCGCCGGAAGTGCAAGTGAATGTGGACGCCACGGCCGTTAAGCAGGCCGCGTTGGGGACAGCGTACATTCAGTCGATCCTCACCACTGAAGTGAATCGCTTCGCACGACGTTCTGATGAAGTCGCCGAACAACGCGTCAAGCTGGTCAAACGCAAAGCGTTTAATCCGAATGGCACTCAAAGTTGGTCCAGAGCTGTTTCGGGGCTTCTTGATCAGCTATCAATGTTGACCATCATCTTGACCGGATCGGCAATTTTGCGCGAACGAGAACACGGCACGATTGAACATCTGCTGGTGATGCCTCTGAATTCGTTTGAAATAGCGATTTCAAAAGTCTGGGCCAACGGCTTGGTGATTCTGGTGGCCTTTATACTTTCGATGCTCTTTGTTGTGGAAGATGCGATCGGCGTTCCGTTTGCTGGTTCGCACCGATTGTTGTTGTCAGGAGCGGTCATCTATTTGTTCGCCGCAGCAGCGATAGGAATATTTCTCGCAACAATCGCCCGCACGATGGCTCAGTTCGGCCTGCTGTGCATGATTACGATCATGCCCATGATGATGCTGTCCGGCGGAATGAGTCCCCTGGAAAGTCAACCGGACTGGCTGCAGCGAATCACCTGGTTCCTGCCGTCGCGGCAGTTCATGAGCTTTTCACAGTCGATCATTTTCCGCGGCGCCGGCTTCGACAATGTATGGCCGGAATTCGCCGCAACGGCCGGCCTTGGACTCGCCTTCTTCCTCGGCAGCCTGGCACTGTTTCGTCGTTCGATCGCTGTGGCGAAGTAAGCTTGCCTTGTGATCGGAACCGATTTCTTACATCGCAGCAGCTTCCAAAAACTTACTGGCGTCAGCCCAATGGTTGGGTTCCGCTGCAGGAACCTCTATTGCGCCAGGGGACCTTATCGCTGCCAGTGAATAAGATTGAGTTCCTGTGGAATGGCGACGCTGGAGTTGTTGGGCACAATACGAACCGTGAAGTCTGCTGCGGGGCGAGTTGTGGGAACTGATGTGCGAAACTGTTCCCACTTTGGTTCTGCAAATGGGGACTCACCGTCTGCAAAATCAACCTGGGTCATCACCTGCTGAATCGCGGCGCCGCTGTTGATTCCTTCGGCATACAATTCGAGTCGCACAAAGCTGCGGTCGAGACCATCCAGATAGACGTCCGCTTCAAATATGTGCTCGTTATCGCTGGACTGAATTCGGACTTCGCCGAACTTCAGCGAACTCCATTTTTCGTTCAGCGAATGTTCCCAGTTCACGATGCTGGTGCCCATGGCGCCGTTAAAGGCCGCTCGTTCACGATAGGCCGTCGCTGCGGGAAGATAGTGCTGCTCGGTGTATTCTCGCACCGTGCGAACGGCGGAAAACTGCGGCGTTAATTTCGACATGCTGGCCCGCATACGCGACAGCCACTGAGTTGGCAGGCCGCGTTCGTTGCGGGTGTAGAACTCCGATACGACCTCGTTTTCCAGCAGATTGTAAAGCTGTTCTGCTTCGATGGCATCCCATGCCGGATCGTCGCCGTGTTCCTGACCGTCGCCGATTGCCCAGCCGACTTCAGGCGTATATGCCTCGGCCCACCAGCCATCCAGTTCTGAAATATTGATGCCGCCGTTAACCAACACCTTCATGCCGCTGGTGCCACTGGCTTCCCACGGTCGGCGAGGTGTATTTACCCAAACGTCAACGCCTTGCACCAGTTGCTGAGCCAGCAGCATGTCATAGTCGCTTAGGAAAATCACATGCTTCCGAACAATCGGATGCCGAATGAATTCAATCCACTGGCGAATCAAATCCTGCCCGGCCTGGTCGGCAGGATGAGCTTTGCCAGCGATCAACAGTTGGACGGGACGTTCGGGGTTCGTCAATAACCGAATGAACCTTTCGCGATCGTGCAGCAACAGGTTCGGTCGTTTGTAGGTCGCAAATCGGCGAGCAAAACCCAACGTTAGAATATTGGGATCGAACAGGTGTTTCGCTGATTCAATGTCGCCGGCTGATGAGCCGGACGCAGCTAATTGCCGCGACAGACGCTCGCGCGCATATTCGACCAGCCCATGCGTTGCATCTATGCGAAATTGCCAGAGCTTCTCGTCCGACACGCGGCTAATGTCACATTCGAGCGTTTCGCTGGTTCCCAGCCAGCGATTTTTCCCACACGTGTGGGTCCAGATTCTATCAGCGGCTGCGGAATCCCAGCTCGGCATATGAACGCCGTTGGTCACATGTCCGACCGGCACTTCAACCTCCGGCCAGTTTGGAAACAGCGGTTCAAAAAGCCTTCGACTTACCTGACCATGCAGACGACTGACACCGTTGACAGCACCGCTGCCACGAATCGCCAGAAAGGCCATATTGAAAGCTTCCGACTCGTCGCTGGGATTCTGTCGCCCTAACGCCAGTAAGTCGTGAACGGAAATCCCCAGACTTTCGACGGCATATCTTCCAAGATATTGTTCGATCAAGTATGGAGCGAAGCGGTCGAAACCGGCGGCCACGGCGGTGTGAGTTGTGAACAGGTTTCCGGCTCGTGTCACCGCATTCGCTACTTCGAATGGCTGTCCCGATTGTTCCATAAAACAGCGAGCACGTTCCAGCACGGCAAACGCTGCATGCCCTTCGTTAAGGTGGCAGACTTCAGGCTGGATACCCAGTCTGGTCAATAGTCGCCAGCCGCCGATGCCCAGAATAAGTTCCTGCTTCAATCGCAGTTCCGGACCTCCGCCATACAATTCGCTGGTGATGCCGCGATGTTCGGGGAAGTTGGCCGCGTCGTTGCTGTCCAGCAGATACAGCTTCACGCGACCCACCTGCGCCTGCCATGCTCGCAACCAAATCGAATAACCCGGAAAATTGATTTTCAGCCGCAGCCATTCGCCATTGGCTTCCCGCAACGGCGTGATCGGCAATTGTCCTGGGTCGTTGTAAGGAAACAGGGCCTGCTGGCACCCATCCTTGTCCATCACCTGGCGAAAATAGCCTTGTTGGTACAACAACCCTACGCCAACAACGGGAACTCCCAGGTCACTGGCTGTTTTCAGCTGATCGCCCGCGACGTTACCAAGTCCACCCGAGTAGATTGGCAACGCTTCGCTCAACATGAATTCCATGCAGAAGTAGGCCACGCAGGTCAACGGATTTTCGTTGCCTTCGTTTGTTCCGTGGGCCTGCTGAAACCATGCTGGTTGCTCTGCAATGCGTCGCCGAACGTTGACCAGTTCATCAACCTTGGCGCGAAAATCGACATCGCTCAGAACCCCTTCAATCTGTTCTCGCGAGACCGTTTGCAGAACCACCCATGGATTGTGCGTTATTTCCCAAAGCTCAGCATCAAGCTGTCGCCATACCTGGTCGGTCGAGTGATCCCACGACGAACGCAGATCAAGCGCCAACTCGGCCAGAGAGTCGAAGCCTTCAATTTCCGTCGGCAGCAAATTGTAAATGGGGTGAATTGCACGAGGCGTGTTGTTCATTATTCTTCCGCAACCTAAGCCGAACGTTGATTTGGGCGTCGTCCCCAGAATCAATAGTGCAGCTTCTGTGCCACTGACTTAAGCACTGAACGAACCGAAATCGCGTTGTTGATAACCGCGGCAAAAGCCGGTTTAAGTCCGACTCTATGTCAACTGCTTTGCTGCAGATGGTCACTTTCAACCGGTCACGAAGGCGAACGCCATGAGACTACATCAGGGACTTCGCCCAGGCGACTATCTGCTGTTCGCTAAGAGCTCCTGATTGTCGCGACACTTCGCGACCGCTTCGAAAACAGATTAGCGTCGGAATAGAACTGATCCCAAACGCCGATGCAGATTGCTGAGCGACTTCTGTATTCAGCTTTACCAGAATCGCGTGTTTGGCAAGACTGGCCGCCGCCTGCTCAAACGCTGGCGCCATCATTCGGCATGGCCCACACCAAGAAGCCCAGAAATCCACAATGACCGGTATCTCCGTTCGCGCGATGAATGGGCGGAAAGTGGTGTCATCCAATTCAACAGGATGATCTGGCAACAAACGATTTTTACATTTGCCACAAACCGGACCGTCTCCTAACCGTTCCTTCGGAATCCGATTAGCCGCCAAACATTGAGAACAAGCAATCTTCATAAACATTGCCTTCTTGCAACCAAATAGAAAGACACCGAAGGTACATCTGCAACAAATTGCAGCTTGTACCAAAAACTGCATGGATCATGCCCATGCCGACTTTGGTCGTATCAGAATACTGTTTGTGATTAGTAGACCATAATTTTGTCCGCGTCCGGCAGCAATTCTTCCAGTTCGTCGGTCGTTCCGATTTCGAAATTCGAACTGCTATGAGACTATTAGAATCGCCAATTGTCGTGACCATTGCTCAATGCACGCGAATTTTAGCCGTTTACCCTTAGAGAGCGTCGTCTTTCGCTGCCCGAAGAAGAACCCTAAACGTGCTTTCGCAGAGACACTGTGCGAATACGAACAAAAAGTGTGCGGTTCTTCACGCTGATCGAACAAAATTCTCAACAGCTCTTTGGCGAAGACACAATCAGCATTACGCATCGAAATCGATCAGTGACTTCGGAGGAATGGCAACTCGAAGAGCATTCAACACAGCGGCAACGTCGATCACTTCCTGACAAATCGCACCCGCAACCGGAGGCAAATATCCGGCAGAAGCGAACAGCATCCCCACAAGACTTAAACCCATTCCACCAATCGCGCTTTGCAGAGCAATACGTCTCATACGGCGGCTGATGTGCATGAACTCGTCGATCTTCTGCAACGTGCTGTCCATGATGATCACATCGGCGGCTTCTGTGGTGACGTCGCTGTTTTGCCCAAAGGCCACACCGACGGTCGCCGCCATCAGCGCTGGAGCATCGTTGATTCCGTCGCCAACAAACATCGTGTTCGCATGGCTTGTTTCCTTGTTCACAATTTGCAGCTTCTGCTCGGGGCTTTGGCTGAAATACACATCACTGATGCCCACCTGTTCGGCCAGATAGCGAACCTCTGATTCCCGATCACCAGACACCAGCATCGTACGATGGATGTGATGTCGCGAAGAAAGGTGACTGATGAATGGTGCTCCGTCAGCACGCAAGGTGTCTCGAAAACGTAGAGTCGCTGTATATTCCCCCTCGATAAGGATCACACATTCAAGACCTCCGGCCTGGGGCGGAAGCTGCTCACCGAGCTCCGGCTTCTTTTTCAGCAGCTTGTTGCGGCTGGTTACCTCAACCTCGCGTCCATCAACCAGCCCTCTCAACCCCTCTCCCGGAGGTTCGCTGATTTCTGAGACATTGTGCATCACGGCACCGGCTTCTCCTGCGGCGATTACAATCGCATGAGCCAGCGGATGCTTTGAAAAGCGTTCAAGACTGCCGACGATCGACAGAACGTCGGCAGCAGACTTGCCTTCCACCGTTAACTGGTCAACAAGCTTCGGCTCACCGTACGTCAGCGTTCCCGTCTTATCAAAGATCAGGGTGCGACAGGTATCCGCTGCTTCCAGAGCTGCCGGGTTGCGAACAATTATGGCTCGCCGAGCTGCCAGTGAGATAGAACCGATAAGTGCCACCGGAATAGCGATCAGCAATGGGCACGGTGTAGCAACAACCATCACGGCCAGAAAACGAACGGGATCTGCCGTAATAAACCAAGCGACCAGGCCAATGGTTACTGCCAGAGGTGTATACCAGGCTCCCAATGTGTCAGCCATTCGCCGCATTTGAGGCTTCTGCTGTTCTGATGCCTGCATCACTTCCATGATTTTCGCATAGCGAGAATCAACTGCTAATTTATCGGCTTTGATAATCAGTGCCGATTCACCGTTGATCGCACCGGACAGAACTGCCGAACCGGGCGTCTTCGACATCAGGTACGGTTCACCCGTCAGATACGATTCATCCATCACGCCGTGTCCGTCCACGACCGTGCCATCAATCGGACAGACTTCATGGGGAAACACGGCCAATGTTTCGCCGATCGCAATCTGATCAAGTGGAACATCTTCGACGGCGGAGTCAGTTTTTCGATGTGCGATCGACGGCATACGTTTGCTGAGCGCATGCAGCACAGAAGACGCGCTGCGAACCGCGTACGCTTCAAGTGCTTCTCCACCCGAAAGCATCAGCACGACAAGTGCCCCGGCCAGATATTCATCAAGCAGAGCAGAAACCACAATGGAAATTCCAGCCAGTAAATCCGATCCGAACTCGCGCCGAACCATCTTCTTCAAAAGTTCAAACACCAGTGGAATGCCGCCAAACACCAACACGCTTAGCAGCGGTGCGTTTTGTACCGACAACGAACTTTCTGGTCCAAAGCGCAGCACAAGATGAATAGTGATCATGACGATTGTAAAAATCGCAATCAGCGTCTCACGAGACTTCCACGTTGGCGGCTCGTTTTTTAAAGGTGGGTGATTCGGCACGAAAAACTCCGATCAGCGTTATTAACCGAATACAAAACAGATAAAGCTTTCAATGACCGAAGGTCTGTTTGACACCGTATCGAGAAGACGGCTAAAGACACATGAATTGCCGTTACTTGAATTGACTGAAGCAGTTTGTGTGCCGAAACCTCTCGCGTCTTCCGCTTTCGCGGGTTGGCGTCCGTCGATTCGTATTGTCATGCGCTCTCTGCACCAAGACCGTATTGTTTCATCATGCGATACAACTTACGACGGTCTATGCCCAGGACGCGAGCAGCCTGAGACTTGTTCCCATCTTCCTGATCCAGCACCTCGACAATGCGAGCCCGCTGCAACGCCCCCAGCGAACCATCGAAATCTGCAGGGGGTTCAGGCGTCGAAGAACGCTGCGTCATTTCCTGAGGTAAGTCTTCAACAGTAATAACGCCATCATCCGCAAGAATCTGTGCTCGATCGAGAGTATTGATCAACTGTCGAATATTTCCCGGCCACGCATAACTGACTAATGCTTGCCGAGCATCATTATCGATCGACCACGCGTTGCTCAGAATGTGATCGACCAGCAGGCTGACATCGCCGATTCGCTCACGCAACGGCGGCAATTCCAGCGACATAACGTTGATGCGGTAGTACAAGTCCTCGCGAAATCGTCCCGCAGCGACTTCGTCGGCAAGGTTTCGATTTGTCGCAGCCACAATTCGCACGTCGACACGTCGTTCTTTGTTTGATCCCACGCGTCGCATGGAACCATCTTCCAAAACGCGTAGCAGCTTCGGCTGCAAAGCCAACGGAAGCTCGCCGATTTCATCGATGAATAACGTGCTGCGGTCCGCCACTTCAAACAATCCGGGAGTTGCCGCTGTCGCGCCAGTAAATGCGCCTTTCTCGTGGCCGAACAATTCGCTTTCAACAAGTTGCTCAGGCAAGGCCGCACAATTCACGGTAACCAATGGGCGGGTACTTCGAGTACTTCCCGAATGAACCGCTTGTGCAACCAGTTCTTTCCCTGTTCCGCTTTCCCCCTGAATCAGTACCGACTTGTCCGTCGGAGCGACTCGTTCGATCACACGGCAAAGTGCCTTCATTGGTGCCGACTCGCCAATCATTTTGGGGGCCGACCGCTTAGAACGGTCAATCACTTCACGCAGCTGCGTGTTTTCCTTTCGAAGCCGACGTCTTTCCAGGGCCGCTCGACACCGTCGTTCCAGATCCGACATAGGGAATGGCTTGGTGACGAAGTCGAAGACGCCCAGACGCATCGACTCAACAGCTTTCTCAATCGTCCCCTCGCCCGTAAGCACGATCACTTCCGTTTCGGGATTCGATTCAATCATCCGCTGGACAAATTCCAAACCACTCAACCCGGGAAGATTCCAGTCCAGCACAGCGATGTCGAAGTCTCGTTGTGAACATTGATGAATTGCATCCTGTCCGCTGGTGGTATGCTGCACACGGTGTCCATGTTTCTGGAACCAGCGAATGCAACCCGAACTAAAATCGGGGTCATCCTCAACAAACAAAATATCGAACAAATCGTCTGACATGGCTTTGGGGGCATTCTAAAACCATTGGCGACGACACGGCCATAGGAGCTGGAAAACTTAGACAACACCATGGCAGAGTAGCAGGCAAGAGACTGGTTGAGAACTGTGTCACCTTTCGCACATACCCGATCGATTGCGTTGAAGCGAGTTTCCGAGGCCAGCGGATAGCTGCGGCCTCATCGTTTCAACGCCACCCAAAGGTGACGATGTTTGCCTGCGAGGAAATGTGTGCAAATGCGGACACCGACTGCTCACATTGTTCTTTGGCCAGAACAGACATCAGTGAATACTTCGAGTATTCGCGGTAAACATGATCACAAGTTGGCTGCCCAAGGTAGTATGTGTTCTGCGATACGAAACAGAATCAGTGCCAATCCGCAGGCAGCCCATGGGGCTGGTCTCGAGACACTTGAGTGATTTCGTTCGCTTCGACGGTGAAACAACCATGAGAATCGTCGACCAAGATCCTTCAGGAGCTGCTGATAGGCCTGCTTCTCGGGCATTGTTTTTAACAGTTCCTGATTTTGCACAGTTGGCGGATGTCCTGCCTTCTATGGTTTGGACGTGCGACGCCAATGGACGTGCAGAATACTTTAACGCCAGATGGTATGAAGTAACTGGTCAAACGCCAGAAGAAGCGAAAGGCTGGGGGTGGTCCGAAATCATTCACCCGGACGACCGAACTCGAGTTATGACAGCCTGGGAGCAAGCCGTTAAACTCGCTCAAACGTTCGAGTTTGAAGTCCGATATCGAATGGCAGACGGCACCTATCGCTGGCATCAAGCCCGAACGATGCCGATGCAGAACAATGGTGGACAGATCGACCACTGGTTTGGGATTGGCACGGACATCGACCAGTCACACGCGTCAGAAGAAGCCTCCGCCGCAATGACGCAGGCGATTGTAGAAGCAGCCGTCGACCCAATTATTACGATCGACGAACGCGGCATTGTTGAATCCTGCAACCCGGCCACCGAACGTCTGTTTGGCTACGCCGCCAGAGAAGTTGTGGGGCAAAACGTGATGATCCTGATGCCGGAGCCGTATCACTCAGAACACGACGGGTACCTTGCCGAGTACCTGCGAACTGGACAGCGAAAGATCATTGGAATCGATCGCGAAGTTGTCGGGCGACGCAAAGACGGCACAACGTTTCCAATGGAACTTGCCGTCAGCGAAGTCCGTTCGCGTGGCGGACGCACCTTCACGGGAATTGTTCGAGACATCACAAATCGCAAACGGCTGGAAAACGAATTGCGTGGGCAGGCTAAGGTGCTCGAACGTGTGGCTCATGGCGATTCGCTGCCGAACGTGCTGCAAACACTCGTCGCTGTCGCGGAAGAAACCCGACCAGAGATGCTCGGGCTGGTTTTGCTGCTTGATGAACAAGCCGGATGCCTGCAACATAAAGCGTCGATTCGTTTGCCGGAGTTCTTTTGTGAAGCCATCGATGGCTTGGTGCCGGGACCTGACGTTGGTTGCTGCGGAACCGCTGCCTTTACAGCGAAGCGAGTGATCGTTGAAGACTTCAGAACTCAGATCTTGAACGCCAACTATCGCGAAATGGCCGAACGCGCCGGGCTGCGTGCTTGCTGGTCAGAACCGATCCTTTCGACCGCTGGCGGGGTGCTGGGGACCTTCGCAATGTACTTCCGCAAGCCCCGAACGCCTGATGAAAACGATCTGGCGTTCATCTCCAATTCGGCACAACTTGCGTCACTGGCGATCGAGCGTATTCAGGCAGACGAATCGCTTCGTCAAATGGCGTCGATTGTCGATTCGACCAACGAGGCCATCATTCTGGAGAGTTCCGACGGAATCATCGAGAGCTGGAACAGAGGTGCCGAGCGGATCTATGGTTTCTCAGCGGCAGAGACTATTGGAAAGCCAATTGCGATGCTCGACTCCGATGTGGACTCGGATAAGCAAGATGTCATCGTCGAACGGTTGCGGCGAACGAAGCAAATCGAAAGATTGGAAGCAATCCGTTTGACGAAGTTTGGCCGTCGCATCCACGTATCTCTGTCGGTTTCCCCGGTTGTTGATTCCGCAGGAAACCTGACGCATTTCGTCACAGTGCAAAACGACATCACGGAGCTAAAGGCGGCTCAGAGTAAGCTCATTCAGGGAGCACGTCTGGCCGCCATTGGTGAAATGCTGTCAGCGACAGCTCACGAAAGCCGCAACGCGCTTCAACGAATTCAGGTGAGTTTGGACCTGTTGGGTTTCGATATCAAAGAAGGCTCAGAATCTCGCTTAGACTTGGATCGAATCGCTCGGGCCAAGAATGACCTGCTGAAACTTTTCGAAGATCAACGAAGCTACGTGGCCCCCATTCAGCTTGATTGTTCCCGATGTGATCTATCCGAAACCTGGCGCCAGGCCTGGAAGAATCTGGAAGCGTCGCGGGGCGACCGCCAGACAGATTTTGCCGAAGTGACAAATGGCATCAACCTGACATGCAACATCGACGCATTCCGCATCGAACACGTATTTCGGAATCTGTTTGAGAATGCGTTGGCCGCCTGCAGCATCCCCGTCGCGATTGAGATTCACTGCTCAAATACGGACATCGACGGTGCCCCTGCGGTGTGCGTATCCGTCCGCGACAATGGTCCTGGCCTGACCGTTGAACAGAAAGAGCGGATTTTCGAAGCGTTTTACACAACGAAAACAAAGGGAACCGGTCTGGGTATGGCAATTGCTCAACGTACGATGGAAGCTCACCGCGGAACGATTTCTGTTGGAACCAGTGATCGAGCCGGAGCTGAGTTTCTAATTGTCCTGCCATATTCTCAGTAGTCCGTGATGGACGCACCATCAGGCGACTGCCAACCCCTACAAGGAAGCCCGAAGGATCGGGTTGCGAGAGACACCATGCGAATCGCCATCGCTGACGACGCAGAAGACATGCGCCAATACTTTCGCCGTCTGCTGCCACGCTTTGGTCACGAACTTATCGGCGAAGCAGACAACGGACGAACGCTGGTGAACCTTTGCCAAGCCAATCCGCCTGACCTGATTATTACCGATATCAACATGCCGGAAATGGACGGACTTCAGGCAGCAGCTGAAATCGGTAAAACGCTTAGCACGCCGATCATTGTGATTTCAGCCAACGACGTTCCCAAAGGCAAAGCCCAAAACCACATTGTGGAGTACCTGGTAAAGCCAATCAGTGCCAATGAACTGCAGGCTGCGATTCTGAGAGCCTTTCCCGCCTAAAAGACCGATTCGATTAAGAGATCAATTCATTCGCCGCGAAGATTGAAACTATCCAAAGCGGAGTTGTCTCACTTTGACTTCGCGACTCGCGAAAGCCCCTTCTGGCTGGTACATCACAAGTCGCTGTACCGTCGCTGCCCACATGCGAGCACCCAATCCGCACACTGCACGCTGCAAGTGGACACAAGAGTGCCAAATTAAATTTGTTGCTGCTGACTGCTGCTCGCACAACGTACGCCTGCAGATTCCAAGACGGCCCAATAGGCGTCTTTCCTGCTGGACGATAATTTTCAGATAAACGTCAGCGGTTGTGGCACTCAAGTTGCTCCAGCCAAAGATCACGAATCATGGTCGCATTCGTTGCGGTGATGACGTTTCACTTAAAGTTGCATCTGCAATTCCAAAGTGAGTCAATGTTTCGCCGTGTCCCCATCGCGACCCAATCCTTCCTGAATTGAAAAGGGAATAAAGTGAAACGTTTTCTCGTTATTGTGCTGCTGGCGTGTTGCTCCAGAGCAGAAGCTCAAAGGCCTGACCTTGCAGCGTGTCCTTGTGGACCGGACTGGATCGTCGGCTCGGACAGAGCCCTCATTCCTCAAACATGGTATGGAGCAGACTTTCGGCGTGCATGCTCAAGACATGACGCGTGCCTGGACGGCAATTGCCAGAATCGTCATCAATGCGATCGGCAGTTCACCGCCGATTTACGCCAAGCGTGCAAGTATTCCTCGCGACGTGGTGAATGCAAGCGAGTCGCAAGACTGATGTCTCGCGCCGTTCGTTCATACGGCGGCCAGGAATTGACGGCGTATCAAAAGAGCGAGGCGATTGCGCGACTGCGGCGCGTTAACGCAAGGTTTGGACGCAACCCATATCCATAGGCACGAACAACGCGCACGTTAAAGCGAAGAATGTCCGAAGCGCCCGCACACCTGCAGGTCGATGCAGCTCTATGCCAGCGGTATCGATGAATCAAGTCGAGGCGCTACGGACAGCTTGTTGAGCGTTTTCAACGTCGAATCAATTCAGCCTAAAATCGACGGATTGGCGTCTCATCCGGAAACAACTGTTTCATTAAGCACGGAACGACGACGGAGCGTTTCCCGGCGATAGTTCACATTTGGCTGAGGCCCGGCCTCATTACGACACAGACGCCATGAATCTCCCCTCAAAAACACTCGGCATCATATTGGCTGGCGGCGTTGGCTCGCGGCGTTGGCTCGCGGCTGTCGCCACTTACACTGGATCGCGCAAAGCCAGCGGT
>ERZ887942.2079-NODE-2079-length-12775-cov-6.751101_pt1 | contig 12775 bp, 10 predicted proteins | sample MGYA00521099_ERZ887942 | MGnify/ENA primary metagenome ERZ887942 (study PRJEB32303, sample SAMEA104408605) | aquatic metagenome | biome: Brackish water; feature: Pelagic; material: water | place: Baltic Sea | collected 2014-06-07T06:48:00 | depth 16,251 m ... | reverse complement strand
GTCTCATTTCTCAATTCCGCGTATCAAATTAGACACGCAACGCAACTTGTCTAAAATCTGATTTTTGCTTTACCTGATGGGTTATTCCATTTTTGAGGCTGATCATGGAAAACTGGAGGAACCTATTTCGCCTATGATAATTCAAGGTTTTAAAGGTGTTTTGTGTACTTTAATAAACACAACATTTCACCTAAGCCCCTTGATTTCAGCAACTTAAGAGTTGCGCCTCTCTCTTAAATCAAAGTGCTTGGGCCAGCTACCCGAAATTCCACCCATTCCACCCATTCTGCCCAACATGCACCCCGATGCCCGTTTTGATGCCAAAGCTCCCATTGAAGAAAAAGCACTCACCCTCATTTGGAGGCAATCCTGTAACGAACTGAAAGAATCGATCGGAGACATGGCCTTCGATCGGTGGTTTGTGCCACTAAGTTTGGTTAGGGTAACCGGAGAAGAAGTCATTATCTCTGTCCCTAACTCCATCTATTCCTTGTGGGTGGAAACCAATTATAAGGCTGACCTTAATAGAGTCCTCGGAACCTATTTGAAGAATTTTGGGCCGATGAAATTCGAAGTCACCGGTCAAGGTGGTGAAGAAGATGTAGCGGCCGTAAAAAATGCCGTTGGCGAAACGGTGTGGGAACAGCCAATCGAAGAAATTCCGACGCACGCACCTGCCGATCTGAAGGCTGAGATCGATAAATCGAAGCGAAAGCAAAAAAAGAATGCGGCCGATAAACCGGTTCGCCCTGATGACAAGTCTCCTCAGCGGCGTCACGAGTGCCCGGATTTGGAGCGTCTTCGTCGTCTTGGGGCCTCAGCGGGATTGAACGAAGCGCATTTGTTTGAAAATTTTGTAGTCAGCGGGACCAGCCGGATTGCCGTTGCTGCATCCGAAGCGGTTACTACCGAGCCTGGCAAAACGTATCAACCGCTTTTTATTCACTCAGGATCGGGATTGGGAAAAACTCACCTGCTCCACGCCATCGGCTGGCGCACGCTTCTTCTCCGTCCGAAATCCAAGGTCGTGTTTCTCTCAGCAGAAACCTTTGCGAATGAATATGTCACCGCACTTCAGGCAAACGCGCTTACGAAGTTCCGTAATAAGTATCGCAAAGTCGATCTGCTCCTGATTGACGACGTTCAGTTTCTCGGCAACAAAGGCGGGATGCAGGAAGAATTTTTCCATACATTCAACTCGCTCAACGACTCACATAAGCAGATCGTGATGACGAGTGATATGCCTCCACATGAGATTCGCAAGCTGGAAAGCCGTTTGGTGACTCGATTCCAGTGGGGATTGACCTCTGAAATCGCCCCTCCAGATGAAGCCGCTCGTGTTGCGATCCTTCGTCGGAAACGTGACGAGTGGGAATTGAAAGTCTCGAATGAAGTCATCGATTTTATCGCCAGCCGGATTCATCACAACGTTCGCCTTCTTGAAGGAGCGCTCATCCGCTGCTCCATGGTGGAAAAAGTCAGCGAGAACGGGATTCAAATTTCCGAGTTGGAAAACGTGATTGCCGACCTGCAAACAGTGACTGATTGCCCACGCCTCAATCCTGAAGAAATTCAGGAAGTCGTCGCTGAAGAATATGGTCTCGCAGCTCGAGAACTTCACGGTCGCCGTCGCACCGCGCGGATTGCGGAAGCCCGGCACGTCGCCATGCTCTTTTCCCGCGAACTGACCGATTATTCACTCGTGGAAATCGGTGAAGCTTTCTGCCGCGACCACGGGACTGTGATTCATGGAATTAACAGCCTTCGCGGTAAGATGGAAAAATCGACTTCCATCCGCGGAACCGTGGAAAAACTTCGCCGAACACTGACTCGGGGAGGCTCCGAGCGATCAGGCGGAAGTGAGGCATTGCTGAGGTAACCACACCGAACCTGTCAGGTGGCCCTGTTTTCCATTAGACAGGGTGGTTAAACGCGTTCAATATTGACTCCACCCCGCAAGAAAGAATGAAATTTCAAATCGATAAATCCGACTTTTTAGAAGGTCTGCAGCAGGTTCAGCACGTTGTAAGTACTAGAACGACTCTGCCCATTTTGTCGAACGTCTTGATCGAAGCTGAAGGGGATTATCTAAAGCTTTCGACCACGGACCTCGATGTGGGAATTAGCGGTCGCGTGAAAGCAAACATTGAGAAAGAAGGAGCGACAACGCTTCCTGCTCGTCGTTTGTTTTCGATCATCAAAGAATTACCCTCGACGGATATTTCAATCGAGATCGATTCTGATGATGTGGCAACGGTTCGCAGCGGCCCCAGTTTTTTCAAAATCCTCGGTCTTAACAAAGAAGAGTTTCCACCACTCGCCAGCTTTGAAGAAGCCCGCGAATTTGGGATCGATCAGAAATTGCTGAAAGACGCACTGAAGAAAACGGCGTATGCGATTTCGACCGATGAAACGCGGTACGTTCTCAACGGGATCAATTGCCTCCTCAAAGAAGGCTCGCTCACATTGGTTGCGACCGATGGTCGTCGTCTCGCGATGGTGGAGCAGGATTTGGAATTTCCGTCCGATGACGAAACCGGAGTGATTATTCCGACCAAAGCCGTCAACGAGCTACAGCGACTTCTTCAGGACGAAGGCGAAGTTCGCGTTCGTCTTTCTTCGAGCCAAGTTGGCTTTGAGCTGAACGAATCTGTTCTCGTCAGTAAATTGATCGAAGGCAACTACCCGAATTTCCGTCAGGTTATTCCCGGAGACGCCAACCACCGTGTTACTATCGAGCGCGAAGTTTTGCTCAACGCGACCAAGCGTGTTGCTCTTCTCGCCAGCGAAAAATCGAATTCGGTGAAACTGACTTTCGAAAACGACACGTTGAAAATTTCCGCGAACTCTCCCGAAATCGGCGAGGCAGAGGAAACCCTGCACATCAAATACGATGGGCCAACGATCACGATCGCTTTCAATCCTGAATTCCTGATGGCACCGCTTCGTGCGCTCGATCAGGATGAAGTATTCATCGATCTCATCGACGACATGAGCCCGGGCGTCATCAAAATTGACGAGCCGTTCCTCTACGTCATCATGCCGATGCGCGTGACTGGGTAAAGCCGAGTTTCATGAATCAACAGGGGTGCTTCATCGAACAGACTCTGTCTGTTCGAAAAGCCGTTTCGATCCAATAGGGTCTATTCGTCGAACGTACCCTATTGATTCGTGGGAGCCTATGATAGTATTTTCCCTATTTTCATGCCACCGCAGGTCATCATCATCTCGGGTCCCTCAAGTTCAGGGAAGACCACGCTGACCAAGGCGCTTCAGGAAAAGTTGCCGCCTTCGATCTGGCTTAATTTCTCATTTGATACTGTGATTTACAGTCTGCCGCCCAACGTGTTGGACCGCTGCAATGTAAAGGACGATTGGTCCGACGTTGATGGCAAGGCTCTCATATCTGGAACGCTTGCCGCTCTCAGGGCTCTGGTTGATAATGGCAATCGTGTGATTTTTGACACGTCAAAGCGATGTTGATAGCTTGCTCAAGGCTCTCACTGGGGTTGAGATCCTTCCGATTTCGCTTCGCAGTAGTTGGTCCGTTCTTGAGAAGCGGACCATTGATCGGGGAGATCGGACGATTGCCGAAGCACGTCGGAGCTTTGATTCCGCGCTGAATTTTTCAGCGGATGATTTGGAATTCGATACCTCCAAGCTCAATACTGAAGAAATTGCCCAATCGATTTGCCTCAGCATTAGCATAAAGAATGCTTAAAAGAAGATGGTGGGTTTCCCGGAAAATCAGCTACGACAAAAAAATGAAGCATACTTTTAACGTCACAGTTTCGCAGCACGACGCTGATGTTACTCTCCGGCGATTCCTCTTCCGTGGAGCCGGATGGGGCTTGTTGTTCGCCGTTCTATTTTGCATTGCCTACGTGATTCATGATGGACTCAATGGCGGCATTGGTGCTCTCGGTATCGTGATTATTACCGTTCTTTTTCTTCTGGTCACCACCTACGTTGCGGCGTTCGCAATTCGTCGAAAGCAAACTGCAGAGCTTTTAAAGCGCTTGGATGGTTCTCCTATTTCATATCAGCTGGACGACTCTGAGCTAAGTGCCACATCGGCGCTCGGCAGTTCAATATTAAAATGGGAGATGATCCAGAAGCTGTGGATTGATCCTGATCTTACAATGGTCTTCTACACATGGAATGGATACACAACCATCCCAACCTCTCAGATTCCCGCTGAGGCATTGGATTTCCTCGTTGGTCAAGTGGAGGGGGCTGGTGGCTCGGTTGTCGACAACAAAACCGCTAGGACATAATTCCTTTGACCAAATGTCCATGAACATCGGTGAGGCGGAAATAGCGGCCCTGAAAACGATAACTAAGTTTTTCATGATCGATCCCCAGTAGGTGAAGCATCGTGGCATGCAGATCATGCACGTGAACAGGATCTTCGGTGATGTTGTAGCTGAAGTCGTCAGTCGCGCCATGGACATGGCCGCGTTTGATTCCGGCACCGGTCATCCAGAGTGAAAAGCAACGCGGGTGGTGATCGCGCCCGTAATTTTCCTTGGTCAATTTTCCCTGACAATACGAAGTGCGACCGAATTCTCCGCCCCAGACGATCAAGGTGTCGTCGAGCATGCCGCGCTGTTTCAAGTCTTTCACCAAGGCGGCAGATGCCTGATCGGTGTCGCGACACTGGCCTGAAAGCTGAGTCGGCAACGAAAAGTGCTGATCCCAACCCATGTGATACAGCTGAATGAATCGGACGTCGCGTTCCGCCATACGGCGAGCCAACAGACAATTGTAGGCGTATGATCCGCGATTCATCACGTCGGGACCATACATATCGAGAATGTGCTGCGGCTCGTCGGAAAAGTCTGTTAGCTCCGGCACGGAGGTTTGCATGCGGAAGGCCATTTCGTATTGCTGAATCCGCGTATTGATCTCGGGATCACCAAACTCTTCGAGCTTTTTGGCGTTCATTTTTTCGAGATCATCGAGCATGCGACGACGTGCCGTGGCGTCGAATCCATCCGGATTATTCAAATATAAAACGGGATCACCCACGCTCATGAACTTTACTCCGGCGTGTTGGGTCGGTAAAAAGCCGGAGCCCCACAACCGATCGTAAAGCGGCTGACAATTCGGCCGGCCGGTTCCGCGAGAGACCATTGCGATAAATGATGGCAGATCGTCGGTCATCGAACCGAGTCCGTAGTTTAGCCATGACCCCATGCTCGGGCGACCCGCCAGCTGATGTCCGGTTTGGAAAAACGTGATTGCCGGATCGTGATTGATCGCTTCGGTGTGCATCGATCGGATCAGGCACATCTCATCCGCGATCCCCGAAATGTTTGGCAGCAGCTCGCTGATTTCGATTCCCGCTTCCCCGTGTTTTTCAAATTTATACTTTGTCCCCGCGAGCGGAAACGCTTTCTGGTTCGCGGTCATGCCCGTGAGGCGTTGAGTCATTTCAAAGTGATCCCGCATGTCCTCGCCAAAATGCTCCTGCAGTTTCGGTTTGTGATCGAACAAATCCTGCTGCGACGGCGCTCCGCTTTGGAACATGTAAATCACCCGCTTCGCCTTCGGTGGGGTGTGATATTCCTTCATCGTGCCGTTCGGCTTCGGAATATCACCGTCCTTTTCCTCCGCACCGATCAAATCCCGATCCAGCAACGTCGAAAGCGCCGCTCCACCAATTCCGGTCGCGGTTTTGCCGAAAAAATTACGGCGCGTGTCCAGCATCTTGTTATCAAAAACGGGGCGTTCGGTGTTCATCGTTAATAAGAAAAGGCGATCTCCTCAAAAACGTCAACTCACCTCAACTCGGTGAAAAAAGTGCATAAGGCGGAAATCCTACGCCAAGATTCCTCGAATCACTCTGGCTTTTTCAACGCCAGTGAGCCGCATGTCGAGGCCCTGAAAGGGAAAGCTGAATCGGTTGGAATGAATTCCCAACTGATGCAGCATCGTTGCGTGAAGGTCACGCACGTGAACGACATCGTTGACGGCATGGTAGCCAAGCTCGTCGGTTTCACCATAGCTGGTTCCGCCTTTGATGCCGCCTCCAGCCATCCACATGGAAAATCCTTTGATGTGATGATCGCGACCAGGGCCACCTTTTCCCTGAAACATCGGGGTGCGGCCGAATTCTCCGCCCCACACAACGAGAGTGTCTTCCAGCATCCCGCGCTCTTTGAGGTCAGAAATAAGTGCAGCGGTTGGCTGATCGGTGAGTCCGCAGCAGATGTCCATGTATTTGGCGAGGTCTCCGTGGTGATCCCAACCGCGGTGATACAACTGGATGAATCGGACGCCGCGTTCGGCCAAACGCCGGGCGAGCAAGCAATTTGAAGCGTAGGAGCCATCGCCTGGTTCAGCGCCGTAGGACTCGAGGACGTGTTTGGGTTCGTTGGAAATATCCATCAAATCCGGAACCGAGGTCTGCATCTTGAACGCCATTTCGTAAGCAGCGAGGCGGGTATCGATTTCCGGGTTGGCGACTTGCGCGTTTCGTTTTCGGTCAAGCTTTTGGATAGCGTCAATCAGCGCGGCTTGTTGCTTCGAAGAAACGCCTTTTGGATTTCGAACGTAGTGAACGGGATCTCCTGAAGAATTGAATTCCACACCTTGAAATCGGCTTGGCAAAAATCCGGCGGCCCACTGACGCGACGCGATCGGCTGAGGATTGCGTCCGCCGACGCTGGTGAGAACGACGAAGCCGGGAAGGTCTTCAGTTTCTGAACCGAGGCCATAAGTTACCCATGATCCCATTGACGGCCGCCCGCTGACTGCGGTGCCGGTATTCATGAACGTGTGAGCCGGGTCGTGATTGATCTGTTCGGTTACCATAGAGCGGACGACTGCGATATCGTCTGCGATTTTGGCGGTGTGAGGCAGGTAATCACTGATGAACTGGCCGCTCTTTCCGTGCTGCTTAAATTTGGTAAGGTGTCCCTGAACTTTTAGTTCTTTCCCTTGAAGTTGAGCGATCGGCTGTCCGTCGGTGAAGGACGTGGGCATGGGTTTCCCATTAAGTTGGTCCAGTTTCGGTTTGTAATCGTACGTCTCTAAGTGGGAAGGGCCACCGGCCATGCAGAGAAAAATTACGCGTTTCGCTTTGGCAGCAAAGTGCGGTAGCGCATCGGCAGCCGATGCGTTTGCGAGGCTGGAGAATGCGGCGGAGCCAAGGCTGAGTCCGGCTTGACCGAGGAAATTACGACGCGAGGGAAAAATAGGATGGGTCGTCATCGGTCAATTGCGGGTCACGGTTTCGTTGAGGTTCAGCAAAGCGCGAGTGATTGCTGTCCAGCTCGCAAGGTCGATTGGATCAACTTCCATAGGCGTCGGGGCCATGCCGTTTTCTAAAAGTGAGGCGGCACTGTTGGGATTGTTTTCATAGTCAGCTCGCGTCGCTTTCAGTAGCGAGGTCATCACGGTTCGTTCTTCGGGGTCGGGAAGTCGCGAGAGCGCTTCGCGAAAGGCAAAGTTGAGCCGGGAATCGATCGAATCTCCACCTTCAGCCAATACGCGAATGGCAAAGACACGTGCAGCTTCGAGAAATGTCGGATCGTTTAGTAAAACGAGTGCGGCATTCGGTGTGTTCGAGCGCGGGCGTTGGGCAGTGCATTCTTCGCGGCTCGGCGCGTCCATCGCTTTCATCATGGGGTGAAGAAACATTCGCTGCCAATGAACGTAGACGCCGCGTCGCCATTGATCCTGATTTTTGTGCGCCTTGTATGTCCGCACAGGGAAGTTTAAATGTCGGAAATAGCCGATTGGTTGATAGGGTTTGGCGCTCGTGCCTCCTTGTTGATCTACCAATAGGCCGCTCACAGCCAGCGCATTGTCTCGAATGGCTTCGGCAGGAAGGCGGTATCTCGACTGGCGGGCCACGAGTTGATTGTGAGGGTCGCGTTCTTTCAGTTCCGGTGGTGTGATCGAAGACTGGCGATAGGCTCGGCTGGTGACGAGAAATCGCACCATTGCTTTCACATCCCAACCGCTTTCGTAAAAGTGAACGGCCAAATTATCGAGAAGTTCGGGGTTTTCTGGAGGGACACCCTGACCGCCAAAATCATCGAGCGATCGTGAAATTCCCGTTCCAAAAAACAAATACCAAAAGCGGTTCGCAAAGACTCGAGCCGTCATTTCGCCAACTCCGGTTTCCCCGTTCGTGAGCCATTCAGCCAGGTCCAAGCGAGTTGGAGTTCGTGAATCAACCGGAATCGATCCCAGAAAGCCCGGAACATCTGCGTTTACGATATCTCCGGTGTTATCTTGCCAATTTCCACGTGGTAAAACACGCATCTCGCGAGGTGGCTTAGCCGCGGTGATCATCGTTAAGCGTCCTTCTTTTTGAATCGCTTTCCGTTTTGAATGCAGTTGGGCCCATGCCTGTCGTTCTTCGGCCGGAGCAATGCTAGCGATTCGTCTATCGACCTCCGAAATCTTGTTCTGAATCGCTTTCTTGTTTCCTTTTCCGACTTTGGAAGAGGCGACCAGCTTTGCTTTTTCTACATCAAGTTTTTCGAGGCTCTTCTGCGTTGCTTTATCAAAAAGTGGTTCAATCTCAGCTTCGATCTTAGCCAGCTCAGCTTCCTGTTCGTCCGTCAAAAACAACATCTCCGGTTGGCGATTCGCGGGCAGTGTATTGCCGCTATAGCCGTCATCGTGAATGTCGGCGAAAAAGGCCGCCATCGCATAGTGGTCTTTGATTGTGTAAGGGTCGTATTTGTGATCGTGACACTGCGCACAGCCCACCGTGGCTCCCATCCAGACCGCTGACACATTTCGCACTCGGTCGGCTGCGTAAATCGCGTTGTATTCCTTTTTCTGAATGCCGCCTTCATGAGAAGTTTGCAAAAGGCGGTTGTAACCGGAAGCGACTTTCTGCCATTTGCCGGAATTGGGTAATAGATCGCCTGCAATCTGTTCGATCGTGAATTGATCGAACGGCATGTTTTCATTGAAGGACCGAATCACATAGTCGCGATACGGCGAGATGTTGTGATCTTGATCGCCGTGGTATCCGACGGTGTCCGCATAGCGAACGAGGTCGAGCCAATACATCGCCATGCGTTCGCCGAAATGGGGTGATGCCAATAAATCATCGACCACGGTGTCAAAATCCGTTTTGCCATCAACAAAAGCGTCCGCTTCTTCTGGTGTTGGAGGAAGGCCCGTGAGATCAAAGTGAAGCCGTCGAATCAACGTGACCGGATCCGCATCCAGCGAAGGTTGCAGGCTTTCAGATTCCAATCGGGAAAGCACAAAGCGATCAATCCAATTCACCGGCCACTTCTGATCGCCAACTTTTGGAATCGAATTCTTTTTCGGCTGAACGTAGGCCCATGGTTCAGAATATTCCGCACCTTCAACAATCCAGCGCGTTAGCAATTCGACCTCTTCCGATTTCAGAGTCTTATGCGATTTCTCAGGCGGCATCGGATCGTCTTCGTCCAAAATCCGAAGAATGAGTTCGCTCTCCAGTGGTTTTCCCGCGACGATCGCCGCATAGCCGCCCAAATCGGCGAAGGCGTCTTTGGCATTATCCAGCCGCAGGTCAGCGCCGCGCTCATGTTCATCCGGCCCATGGCAAAAGAAGCATTTGTCGGAAAGGATCGGGCGGATATCCTGAGTGAAATCTAGCTTTGAATCTGCACCTTTACTTTCGAGGGAAAGCAACAGGATGGCAAAAATGCCAAAGAAAAATGAATGTCGGGGAAAAGTCTTCACGGGAATTGAACGGATCACTCAAACCAGGTTACGAGATGGATCGAAGATGCTCAATGACCATGATTCGGTCATCTCCGCTTAGCTACCAAAAGCATACTTCCCATCTTTCACCGAGGTATTAGGCGGCAATTTCATCATTTCGAAGTAGTCGTAGCCCTCTTTCAGATTTCCCCAAAACTCGAGCCATTTGCCTTTCTTTTTAAATTCCTGATTCATGCGCGAATCGGTCATCCGGAACGGGAAAGCGTGAACTCGAAAGTATTTCTGCCCGTCTCCGAGAGCCGCAGCGACGAGGGTGTAAATTTCTTCCATCCGGATGTCGGTCATCGCGTAGCACCCAGCGGAAACGCAATTTCCGTGAACCATCAAAAAGGTTCCCATTCGACCGTGATAAGTGTCGTATTCATTGGGAAACCCGAGATCAAAGGACAGGTGAAACTGACTATTGGGATTCATCCGACTTGGCGGCACGTAATAGAATCCTTCCGGAGCCTGACGATCGCCTTCTTTCAATTTGGGGCCCGGTTTTCCAGAAAAAGCACAAATTTCGAACGTTTTGAAGAGTTCATACTCGGTTTTTCCATCCCCAAGCATCCACACTTCGAGTTCCGCTTCTTCTTTGAAAATCCGAACAAATACGGGGTCGCCCATTTTTAATCCGAGCGCCCTCAATTCAGGATTCAAAATCGGGGCGACGCGGGCAGCCGCAGTTTTTGCGCGGGCGCTGGTGGCTAATCCTTTGCCAACGAGAATAGCGGCAGGTGAATCGGAAGGGGCTGTCGAAAAGCTGGAGCGGGCGGCCGGGCTGCTGTCAGTAGAAAACCAATCGCGAACGGCAGCGAGAGTTTTCGATCCAATAGGGCTGGTTCTTCGAACAGACGCAGTTGCGTCGTGAGAGCTGGCCGAAACAGAGGTTCCGTTTTGCTGCATGTGGTCCTGAACGATCCACGGAAGGGATGCCGCGATCGCCAACACTACGATTCCAAAAAATGCCCGTATAACTTTCATGCTCGAATTAGTTTAGAAAACTTAGTTATAAATATATCATAATTTTTAAAAATTTTCATGGTTGAATTTGAACTTTATTTTCCGAAAGTGACGTTGGTTCCAAATATTACGTCCAATCACCCGTTAGACTTTCACTTAGATCTTTTATGTCGAATTCCTCACAAACTCCTGCCATTGGCGTCATTGGCGGCTCTGGCCTTTACGAAATTGATGGTTTTGAAAACACGGAGGAAATCCACATCGATACTCCGTTCGGAAAGCCTTCGGATGCCATTCTGGCGGGCGATTTCGCGGGACGGCGTGTTTACTTCCTGCCGCGTCACGGAAAAGGGCATCGTATATTGCCTAGTGAGCTGAATCACCGCGCGAATATCTGGGCGTTGCGATCTCTGAATGTTCGCTGGATCGTTGCGGTGACAGCTGTGGGATCACTTCAGGAAGAATATGCGCCGCGCGATGTGGTGTTGCCGGATCAGTTTTTTGATCGCACCAGCCAGCGCAAGGACGCGACGTTTTTCGGCAATGGAATCGTCGCCCACATTGGTTTTAGCGATCCCATTTCGGAGAATTTGCGGTGCCTTTTGTCCGATTCATCAAAGAATCTCGGGCTGAATGTTCATGATCGAGGAACTTATGTGAACATGGACGGTCCGGCGTTTTCGACCCGGGCTGAAAGCGAAACCAACCGGAAGCTGGGTTTCGATGTTATTGGAATGACGAATTTACCGGAAGCAAAACTCGCCCGTGAAGCTGAGATCTCACTCGCGACCTTGGCGATGATTACCGATTACGATTGCTGGAAAGTCGAAGAAGATGCCGTGAATGCGCATGCTGTAATCGAGCATGTCCATGCGAATGCTGAGAATGCGAAAAAAATTCTCGCTGATGTAATTCCGAAAATCCCAATAGACGCAGATTGGCCCGAGCATTCGGCGCTGGATTCCGCTTTGGTAACGGACCGCTCGCTTTGGCCTGATGAGACGGTTCAGAACTTGAAACCGCTCATCGACCGTTTTGTCACAAAATAATAAAATTTTATTTAGAAGTTGCGAATATTTTAAAATTTCATAACTTTCACTCTTCTGTATTTTCAATCCTTTCTCTATTTCTTTTGAAATTCTCACGCGCATTTTTAATCACTGCGGGCGCTCTGTGCTCGTTATTGATGACCACCTCTTGTCAAACTTCGGCTGAGTCGAAACTGGCGAAGAGAGGAGAGGTTTTCATGTCGAAAGACAAACGTAATGCAGCAGGGGAGGGCGTTGGCCAGCCTGGCTGGAATCCCGGTTCTTCACTGCCGCGAGGCGGAGTTGGCCGGATGACATCGTATTCAAAGGTCTCGACAACGATGCCGGTTGTCGCGATGACGTTTGACGATGGCCCGCACCCGACGAACACCCCGCGACTGCTCGACATGTTGAAGCAGCGTAATATCAAAGCGACGTTTTTTGTGGTCGGTTCAAACGCGCGTCGTTACCCATCGATCATGCGACGTATCGTGGCGGAAGGTCACGAAATCGGCAATCACACCGTGAGTCACGGAAAAATGACTTCGATGTCGCAGTCGCAGATTCGAAGCGATTTGAACAACGCAAATCAAATCATCCGCACTGCTTGCGGAGTTACTCCGCGCACCGTTCGCCCTCCCTATGGAGCGATTACCAGCGTTCAGAAAACATGGATTAAAGCCGAATTCGGATTTCCATCAATCCTGTGGTCAGTTGATCCCGAAGACTGGAAAAAGCCTGGTTCTAGCGTGGTTGCGAGCCGCCTGATCAATGGAGCAAAGCCCGGCGGAATTCTTTTAGCGCACGATATTCACGCTCCAACAATCGATGCGATGCCGCGTGCGTTGGACGGAATTAAGGCCAAAGGCTATCAATTTGTTACCGTGACCCAACTGATTGGGCTTGAGGGATAAATTGATACAAAATCGCTCAATCACGCACTCGGTAATGGTTGCGGGTGACACAATTCCGCACTTGGTTGGTAAGCCATGTCTGTCCGCCAATTTTTCACCGCTTGCTGTCTAATTTTTACAGTCGCTGCCTATTCGCAGGAA
>ERZ887942.2077-NODE-2077-length-12792-cov-5.469341_pt1 | contig 12792 bp, 6 predicted proteins | sample MGYA00521099_ERZ887942 | MGnify/ENA primary metagenome ERZ887942 (study PRJEB32303, sample SAMEA104408605) | aquatic metagenome | biome: Brackish water; feature: Pelagic; material: water | place: Baltic Sea | collected 2014-06-07T06:48:00 | depth 16,251 m ... | reverse complement strand
CATTGAAACTTACGCCGTGCAGGCGAAACCGATCGATAAAAAGAGTTACTGGGGTAGCCGTGGTTGGGGGAGTGAAAATCGCTCTCCTGAGCTTTCGACCGAGTATCCGCCTCCGCTGCGCCGCCGGTTCATTTATTCCAAAACGATTGATACCGTGATCGTCAAGATGACTACGGATGACGGGTTGGTCGGGTGGGGCGAAGCGAAAGCACCCGTGGCTCCGCAGGCGACCAAGCAGATCATTGATTTGTTACTTGTACCCATCGTTATGGGACAGGATCCCCACGATGTAGTTGTGCTCTGGGAAAAAATGTATGCCGGTATGCGCGTACGAGGGCACCGCGCAGGCTTCTACCTGGAAGCTATTAGCGGCATCGATATTGCCCTGTGGGACCTGATCGGAAAATCGGTCGGTAAACCTCTTTATCAACTCCTCGGAGGAAGCTTTCGAAACCCGGTCCGGGTCTACGCATCCGGCCTGCCTGCACTCAGCTATGAAATGCCAAACGAAGCGTTTGAGAAACTGGCGCAAGATGCCCGGGACTTAAAGGAACGCGGCTACACCGGTCTCAAAATGGCGATCGGCAAAGGTATCAAAGGGGATCTCAAAAGTATTCGAACCGTCCGTGCGGCAATGGGTGACGATTTTCTCATATATACCGATGCCGCAGGAGTCTATGATCGAGCTCAATCCATGCATATAGGCCATGCCCTGCAAGAACTGGAGTGTGCATGGTTCGAAATGCCAACCGCCCCAGAAGATATCGCAGGCTACGGCGAGATCGCCAAAGCACTTAGAATTCCGATCGCGATTGACTCCCTTACATCGCGTTACGAAACCGCCGAGTTCATTCGCGCAGGTGGCCTGGATGTCGTCTTGCCCGACGCTTGCAGGGCTGGTGGCATTACTGAATGTAAACGCATTGCCGAAATGGCCGATGGGTTCGGACTGGCATTTGCTCCCCACATCAGCATTGGTTCTGCCATTCACTTTGCGGCCAGCGCACACTTGGCAACAGCCATGCCCAATACGATTACCTCCGAGTATTGGTTCGGTGATAACCCTCTTGGAAACTGTATCTTAGAAGAACCGCTTAGACTTGAAAATGGCTACATGTACACGCCGGAGAAACCGGGTCTGGGAATTGAAATCAACGAAGCCGCGCTCCAGAAAATCATGCGTGGACAATAAACTTTCACCTTCTATCCATCAAAACGATTCAATGAGAAAATTACTACCTATTTGCGCTCTGTTACTCGTAGCTAATCTGTCGACACGAGCCGATAGTGATCACTTCGGAAATTTAATATTCGAAGATACCTTCGACCGAAACGAATCTCAAGAGCTCAAAGATGAGCCTGGAAATGAGTGGACGACCAGCAGCGACAAGACAGCGAAGGGCCACAAAGAAGTCGATCTCCAGGATGGCCACATGTATATCTATACTCATGCCGAGGCCAACCATGCGACTTCCGTGCGCCACGCGTTTGAGTTCAAAGACGGAACACTCGGCCTGAGGTTCAAGCTCGATGATGTAGATGACACGCTCACCTTAAATTTTGCTGATATGGATCTTAAGACAGTTTGGGCCGGCCATCTTTTTAAGGTTACTATTGGTACAAATGAGACCAAAATAACAGATCAGAAAACCGGTGAAATGGATCTCAAGATCCGAGATGCAAGGAAGGAAAATACGCTCAGTGATAAACAGATGGCTATGGTTTCTAAAAAGTCCAAGACCTTTGAGCACAACCTAACCACGAAACAATGGCATCAAGTGTATGTAACGATCGAGGGCGATGAACTCCACTGCACGATCAATAATAAACAGGTCGGATCGTTTCAATCTGAAGGATTTGCTCATGAGACAAAGGGACTTCTCCGCCTACTGGTCGCAAAAAACGCATACGTGGATGACGTTAAGATCTGGCGAAAAGAGTAAACGCTAAAAATCCCGACTCTCCGACCATATACCAAAGGCTACAGAATCCATCACGAGCTCAATCAAACTTCTGATAACTTAGTGAGCTTACAACTGCGCTGCAGAACTGCGGGCTCTTTCCGAACCGTTCGTCACCATAAATGATTCGAGGTTCGAATAGGTTAAAATACCCTGCCGAAGTCGAATCAGATCCACCTTCGAACGAATACAGAATGGACAATATTCAAACAAAGATGTAACTCTCTTCCCAATCTGTGGAGTACACCGTATTTATACTACCCTTATTAATTTTAGAAATGAGCCACAAAACTACCCTAAAACCTAGTCACCGCGGAGCCCTATGAACATAAATCGTCGCTCATTCCTGAAAGGATTAGGAGGTGCTTTAGCGCTTCCCCTATTAGAGTCCTTTTCCGTCGGCAGCATTCCCACTAAAGTTCCTACAAGGTTTCTCGTCGTTGGAAATCCATTGGGAATGCACCCCGAGCATTTCTTTCCCTCCGCTTTCGGGAAAGATTTCACGATGTCTAAGACACTTGAGTCTCTAGGGTGGTTAAAAGACCGCACGACTATTTTGTCCCACACCGACCACGGGATGGTCAGCGGTCATGGAAGAGAAGTTGCCTTCCTGAATGGTATACTGCCGGAGAACAGTATAGCCTATCCGGAAAAAAATATCTCCATAGATCAATTGATCGCGCGCCGCACCGGATCGAGCGTTCGCTTTCCGTCCATCCATACAGCACTGGAACGCGGTATTCGTATGAGCTGGAATTCTAACGGAGTGGAGATCAAGCCTTATACAGACCCACAAAAATTATTTGATAAACTCTTCCTGAACCTGACAACTGAGCAACGGAAGACTCGTCGAGAACTGATTGAACGAAACGGGAGTATTCTGGATGCTGTGGGTGATCAGCTATCGAGCCTAAAACGCAACGGCACAAAAACCGACAAGGAACGCTTGGATCAATATGAAACCTCCGTACGAGAACTTGAGGGTAGTTTCTCAGATCGAGCAAATTGGATAGATAAAGACAAACCCACCTACGACATCTCCGATCACTTCAAGAGCTTTGAGGTCACCGTCGAAAATCGCTACAATGCCATCTTCGATATGATTGGTTATGCGTTTCAAACTGACCTCACCCGGGTAGCCACTGTCGCCTTTCCAAATGAACTTAGTTACACAGATGTCGACGGAGTCACTCGCGGCTACCACGCCTGCACCCACAACGGAAAAGACGAAAAGGTGATTGCAGAGTTGGTTGCAATCGAATCGTTCCAAATAGCTCAATTATCCCGCTGTCTGCTAAAACTGGACGCCATACAGGAACCGAATGCCGAGGGATCCATGCTGGATCACACAGTCGTCCTGTTTGGCAGCGGTATGGGCTACGGCGGCACTCACTCAAACCGAAACTTACCCATCATGGTAGCCGGGGGAGGATTCAAGCACTTGGGCCATGTGGATACTCGCAGCAGCGCAGGTAAAAATATGCCTCTTTGTAATCTCTACGTCACCCTCCAACAACGGTTCGGTATTGAGAGCGACAAGTTCAATACTAGCACTGGGTCCTTCCAATTTCGTAATGCGTAGGCTATTTATAACTACAATTTTATCAGCTATCCTGACAGCGCACATCTCCATTCAAGCTAATCCGGCATTGATGGAAACTCACTGTGCTAAATGCCACAATGACGATAAGTTGAAGGGAGATTTCAGCCTAAGCCACCTGGGCAGTAGTCCCAGTGATGAAAATGCTTTTCTGTGGGAAGACAGTCTCGACTATGTTACCCTCGAAGAGATGCCGCCGCCCGAGAAGAGCGAACTCACTGCAGTTGATCGTGAGCTTATCACTAGTTACTTAACACAACGGGTCCGTGAATACCACGAAGGTGATAATCAACCGTTGCGCATTAAACCCAGACGCCTCAATAATCGGGAACTTGCGAACAGTGTCCGTGACGTACTTATGATCGAGGACGTTGGTACACACCAACCGACGGCCAACCTGTTAGGAGATACTCTTGAAGATGGATTCGATACCAATGGTGACGCTCTCGGCCTCTCAGAGTTTCACTTAGAACAATATATTGAATCACTCCGAAAAATCGTCGACGCCACTATACACTCCGGAGAAAAACCGGAAACCAAAACATACCTGGTTAGTTCCGATAAGCTTAAAGTGACCAACCTGTCGCAACGCCCACGGGAAGAAAAGGCCAACCGGACTGATGAGAGTATAGATATTTTAGATATACGTCTAAATGCCTACTTCGAAAACTTTGATGTAGTTCCCTATTCAGGAAAATATCGAATAAAAATTCGTGCAGCGGGAATCGATCGCGGCATCTACGCAGCAGAGGAAACGGGCATCTATCCCAACGACCCGATTCAACTACGCATTCAACTGGGAGATCGGAAACACGACTTCGACCTGCGCGATAACAAAGTTACCGAAATAGAGCTCGAAGAATGGATATCTGCAGACACCCGAGTACTCCTTTCTCACCACACCGATGGCCTTCGTATGAAGGGGAACGGCAATTTCAAATTTCAATACCGCATCGCTCACGACTACCTGAAGGAAAATAACAAAGAGCTCTACGGAAGGGTTGTTCGCGAAGAGGTCCCGCTCGCAAAATTCAGGAGTACAGCGCCTAGCCATTGGGTTCATTGGACCAGTTACTGGCAAGGGCCACGTCCTCGTCTTTACAGCGCAGAAGTGAAAGGTCCGATTTACGAAAGCTGGCCACCCAAACGCCAAATAGCTTTAGTCGGAAAGAATCCCAGTGTGGCCAACACCGAGAAAATTCTCGCACCTATCGCAGAACGGGCCTGGCGGAGGGAGCTTCATGAAGGCGAGCTCGATGCCATAGTTGGACTTGTTCAATCCAATGCAGAAAAGCTGGGTACGATTGAGGCACTCAAGGAAGGTATCGTTGCCATTATGGTTTCGCCATCCTTCCTACTGATCAACCCGGAAGACGGCGATCCAGCCGATCGATTTGCAACCAAGTTCAGCTACTTTTTAAAAAGTACAACACCCGATGAACGTATCTTAAGCTACGCCCGCAAAGGGCGGCTAGATGATTTTAGGTCTGTGCGTTCGGAAGTGCGCCGTCAATTTCGCAAAACCGAAGCCGAGGAATTCTTGAAAGAGTTTCCCCATGCCTGGCTGCAGTTGGACCGTATTAACTTCATGGCTCCTGATCCCGATCACTTTCCACTCTACAATCGTAAGCGGTTGAGCGAAGATATGGTCGAAGAAGCACTCGCGTTTTTTAGCCATGCAATCGAAGAGAATATTCCAGTAACCGAATTTCTCTCAGCAGATTACTCATTCATCAATGCAGACCTCGCTCAAGTCTATGAGGTCGATGAAGTTCCACGGGATTCCAAACTGCGCAAGTATAGGTTTAAAGATGGTCGCCGTGGTGGACTACTCGGCATGGGCGCTTTCCTCACCTTGACCGCAGACAGTCTAGGAACCTCTCCCATCCATCGGGCCATCTACGTCATGGAAAACCTTTTAGGCATCCACCCCAACCCACCTCCAGCTGATGTTAAAATTGAGGAGCCAGACATCCGACAAGCCAAGACGATCAAGGAGATCCTCTCAGCTCATGCCTCCGACGAAAACTGCGCTTCCTGTCACCGGAGCATTGATCCATATGGTTATGCATTTGAGAATTTTGATCCCGTAGGCGCCTGGCGCGATGCGTATACTATGCAGATCGCCCCACGCCCCTCAGAGGCAAAACTCAAGGAAATCGAAACCGAGGATGCTCGACTCGATTCCCTCGGATTACCACCCCTTCCAAGACCTTGGGAAAACGAACCAATTCCCGTCGATGCTACCGAACAATTTCGCAACGGTACTTCATACAAAGATATTATCGAATATCGTAAGCTGATGTTAACCGATGGAAACCGAGATCGCTTCGTCCGCTGTTTCATTTCGAAGCTGCTAACCTACGCCAACGGCGTTGAACCAGACAACTACTGGGAAATTGAAAAGATCTTGGCCAAATCAGCTGAGAACAACTATCAGATCATTGAGACTATAGCCGCAGTCGTGGATAGTCCTCTATTTAGAGAAGAGTAAAACCACCATCCCAATGTTTTTGCCCCGCACTTACATCGCTCTTTCGATTTGGAGCCTCATTTCAATTGTATCTGTACTTCAATTACAGGCTACTAATCCTGGAACAAGACCCAACATTATTTTTCTTCTGGCCGACGATATGGGATATGGCGACCTCGGTTGTTTCGGCTCTCCAGTCGTACAATCTCCCCATCTCGACAAGCTTGCCTCTCAAGGCACCAAACTCACTCAGTGCTACTCAGCCAGCCCCAACTGCTCTCCCGCCCGAGCGGGAATACTAACCGGGCGAAGCCCTTACCGGGTCGGCATGTATGACTTTGCCCGTTTTAAGCCCCTGCATATACCAGAGGATGAAACCACCGTTGCAGAAAAACTAAGATCGGCCGGCTACCAAACAATGTTCGCCGGTAAGTGGCATTGCTCGGGTGATTTCGAATCCGGTAACCAACCCTACCCCGGCGATCATGGTTTCAACCACTGGCTCGCACACAAAGGCAACTTTGGAAAAGACCCGGACGATTTTCTTCGCAACGGAAAACCCGCCGGAAACATTGAAGGCTGGATGAGTGAACTCGTCGTAGATGAAGCAATGAATTGGATCGATGACCGTAACGTCGACGAACCCTTCTTTGCTTGCCTCTGGTTTAGCGAACCTCACACGCCTGTTCTCGCAGCAGATGAATTTCGAAGTCTCTACCCAACCGAAACGGTGGAGCCCCACCTGAGAACGCTCGCAACATCGGGAGGCCCTCAAGTGATTCGCAGACAAAATCTCCAGAACCCGGATCTCTACTTTGGCTGTATCTCAATGCTCGATCACCATATTGGCAGGTTGCTCGACTATCTCGACGAAAAAGGACTCTCTGAGAACACACTGGTAGTATTTACATCCGATAATGGGCCCGAACACCGAACTAGCACCGCCTTCGGTAGCTCCGGTCCTCTGCGAGGCGCAAAAGGGCACATCCACGATGGCGGCATACACGTCCCCGGTATCGTTCGCTGGCCCGGAATAATTTCCGCAGGTACTACGAGCAAAGAGCCGATTAACGGAACCGACTGGTTCCCGACATTCTGCGCCGCAGCCGACATCACTCCCCACACAGATAGACCACTCGATGGGGCCAATACACTGCCAGCTCTCGTTGAGGGAAAACCCATCGAACGAGAGAAACCCATGCTCTGGTGGCTTTGGCACGCCCGAGGTGGAAAGGAAGTCGCGATGCGCGATGGAGATTACAAACTTCTTGCATCCATGGACCCGCAATTGGAACCCGGATCGATTGCCGACGCAAAGCAACCCGATGGCTGGTCGATTATCCAATTCATTAAGGAAGCAAAGCTCACACGCTTCGAAATGTTCAACCTTTCGAACGATCCTTCCGAGACAACCGACCTCGCCCAACTGGAGCCAATACGATTCAGCCAACTCAAGTCCCGGATGACCGAACTATACGAAGAGATTCAGATAGAAGGCCCCATGGTCAACATGCAGTTCAAATAAAGTGATTTTTAGAGAAACATAGAACCAGAAATTATGTACTGCTCGAAAAGGAGAAGATCTAGTCGGTTGGTGACTTCTCCAAGAGTTAGAATCCGACCTTAAGAAGCCTTCAAAAATTCAACGATTTGGAGATTCCAGCGTTAATGCGGATAAATCATTTTCAGATCATTTCCGTAGCAACCCGCCCGAATCCTCTTTGACATAGCGGATACCCAACGTAACTTGGGACTATCTTTCGGAATTATGCCACGGTTTCAATCGCTTACTACCTTTTTTGGTTTCTCACTATTTAGCTTCGCCGCAAGGGCTGAGGTCGACTTCGCTCGAGATATTCGTCCCATCCTCAATGCCAGTTGCGTGGAATGCCATGGTGGAGTGAAGGCAGCAGGTAACGTCTCGTTCGTTTATGAAGATCGAGTGATCGATTTTGAAGGCAAGTCAGGTTATACAGTCGTATCTCCGGGCAACATTGAGGACTCCGAAATAATTTTCCGCATAACAACAGACGACGAAGATGATCGCATGCCGCCTCCAGAAGACCATGCATCACTATCGGCAGACGAAATAGCGGTCATCAAGGAATGGATTGAGCAAGGTGCCGAATGGAGCAACCATTGGGCTTTCGAAAAGCCGATCCGCCCGAACATTCCGGAAACGAGATTCGATGAACAAGCCAATGGAGATATTGACCGATTCCTGTTCAGTCGGTTGGAAGACGAAGGCCTTATTCCAAGCCCAATCGAAGAACCTGGACGCATGCTACGGAGACTGAGTCTCGGACTCACCGGGCTACCTCCAACGATTGAAGAACTCGATGCCTTTGAAACAGCTTATGCCCAGCATCCTCACAATGCGGTAGAAGCCGCTGTCGACGACCTGTTAAAACGCCCAGCCTTCGGAGAACGCTGGGCGACGATGTGGTTTGATCTCGTTCGTTACGCCGATTCGGGCGGACTAGGCCTTGATCAACCGCGGACCATCTGGGCTTACAGAGATTGGGTCGTGAAGGCCTTCAACGATGATCTACCGTTCGACCAGTTCACGATCAAACAACTCGCGGGGGACCTATTACCTGAACCGACCATCGACGATTTGATCGCGACCGCTTGCCAACGTAATACTCAGACTAACAACGAAGGCGGTACGGACGATGAACAGTTCCGGGTGGAAGCCGTTATCGATCGAGTCAATACGTCCTGGCAGACCTGGGGCTCGATTACATTCGGCTGCGCTCAATGCCACGATCATCCCTACGATCCATTGACCCAGATTGAGTATTATCGCTTCATGGATTTCTACAATAACTCGGCGGACTCGGATCTCGAAAATGATGAACCTTTGCTAAAAGTGCCGGAAGATCCGGATCGTTATAACGAAGCAGCTGAGTTGCGCCGAAGCATACTCGCGCTCAAGGAAATGCTCTGGAAGACCGGAACAGATCTGAAGAACACCACCAAATGGTCGGGGCTCAAAAACCTTTCTGTCTCTGCAGACAACGGGACGAACTATATCGTAGTTGATAAACCAGCACACTCTGAATTCCACACGGTCGGTACCGTGCAAACCAAGACCCATACTTTGATCGATATTCCAGCAGCCCAGCTGGGTGACGCCTCAATAACCGCTCTGCAACTCACTGTATCGCCGCTAGATCCTGAAACCTCCCTGAAAGACCCTGAATGGGGATTCTTGATCGATGACCTAGAAGCGTGGATTGTGAAAGAGGAGGCGAGCCGAATACCCATTAGGTTTAGCATGAGCGTCCCAGACGTTCCCTGGATGCCAACCGACCCGATGGGAATGATTGGCCCCAACGGCAACAACTGGGGCGCAGACTCGCGCATACACCACGCCCGAACACTAGTCCTTGTTCCAGAGAGACCTTTATTATTGGACGAAAACTCACATCTTTCCCTTCGCATTCACTGTAACAAAACCGGCCACGGCAGCCATCCCATGGCTATAAAACGCGGGCATCTTGCGAGCAGTTCAGATGGTCGCTGGACTGAACTGGCAGCCAAGGAATCGGAATCTGACCAGAGGACACAAGAACTTACCGAACTGATCTGTCAGCTCACCGACATGCCTGGGACAACTGTACCCATTATGCAAATGCGTCCGGACAGCTTGGCCAGGCCGACCCACTTATTCGAACGCGGAAACGTCATGGAAAAAGGGGATATCGTTTTTTCCGGTCTTCCAGCAACCTTTACAAAAGTAGCACCAGCTCCTGATAGACCCGATAGACTGGATATGGCTCGCTGGTGGGTGTCTGACGATCACCCGCTCACCGCTCGGGTCTTTGTCAACCGTCTATGGAAACAACTATTCGGAATAGGAATCGTCCCGACACTGGAAGACTTCGGTTCTTCGGGAGACAAACCCACGCATCCGGCGCTCCTTGACTACCTCGCACTGCGTTTTCAGCAGGATTATGACTGGAGCACAAAATCAATGTTAAAAGAACTAGTCCTCAGCCACGCATTCCTTCAATCCTCAAGGATCTCACCCGAGGTTTTGGAACTGGATCCTGACAATCGTCTGTTGGCACGCGGACCTCGCTTGCGACTTAACGCAGAAATGGTTTGGGATCAGGCACTAGCCGTTAGCGGACTCCTCTCAACCAAACAAGGAGGGCCGCCGGTCCATCCAACATTACCGGAAGGTGTATGGAATCCGTTCGCAGGATGGGATAAATGGACAACGCCTGATCGAGGTGACGAAGATCGATATCGGCGATCTATTTACACCTACACAAAACGAAGTATTCCATTCCCCACATTTGCCACATTCGATGCTCCCTCCCGCGAGTTCTGCAATCCCCGCCGCCTGACATCCAATACACCGCTACAAGCGCTCGTCACATTGAACGAGCCAACGTTCATTGAATCCGCTCAAGCTCTCGGAGAACAGCTGACCTCTGACACCTCCGAACTTTCAATGACTCAACTCCGGGAAGCACTTCGCCTGGTTACTGGACGAACAGCCGATCAAGAAAGCCTCAAGCAACTCGAACAGCTCTTTCAAGAGATCAAAGCAACGTCTCCCGAACAAGCCGGAACGGTGGTTGCCCAAGTGCTACTTAACTTAGACGAAACTCTTACTTATTGATTTGTCATGAACCTGGAAACGTTACTGAAAGAAACAAGTCGACGAGCCCTCGAGCGTGAAACCCGCCGCCAATTTCTCACTCGCTGCACAACCGGTCTCGGAGCCATGTTTTTGGCAAGCCAGTCTTACGGAAAATCTGCGTCACACAGCCTCCCCCAACACGATTCGGCAAACCCTCTAAACGCACTCGCCACGCACTTTCCGGCAAAGGCAAAGCGGGTCATTTATTTGCACATGATTGGCGCCCCCAGCCAGTTGGAACTTTTCGACTACAAGCCCGACCTGAAGAAACTCGATGGACAACCCTGTCCTCAATCTTTCCTTGAAGGTAAAAACTTCGCCTTCATTCAGGGAACGCCCAATATGCTGGGACCACAGTTTCCTTTTCAGCAGCATGGAAAATCCGGTGCATGGGTTTCTGATCGTATGCCCCATTTCGCAAAAGTGGTGGATGACGTCAGTTTTATAAAGACGCTCCAAACCGATCAGTTTAACCACGGACCTGCGCAGCTCATGGTTCATACAGGGCAAGCGCGTATCGGGTACCCCTCAATCGGCTCCTGGGTTACCTGGGGGATGGGCACCGAAAATGCAGATCTGCCCGGTTTCGTAGTGCTCCTTTCTGGCGGTCGCCAACCGCGGGTTGGAAAAGCCCTCTGGAGTTCCGGTTTCCTACCATCGGTCTATCAGGGTGTACAATGCCGTTCTCATGGCGATCCAGTACTCAACGTCGCAAATCCCGACGGAATGTCCCGCGACATCCGCCGGTCCGCTCTCGATACCCTGAAATCGATCAATCAGAAAACTCACGACGAATTTGGTGATCCCGAAACACTCACCCGTATTGCCCAGTACGAAATGGCGTTTCGTATGCAGATGGCCGTTCCAGATGCTATGGATATCAACAAGGAACCTCCTCATATTCATGAGCAGTATGGAACCGAGCCTGGTAAAGAAAGCTTTGCCAACAATTGCCTGCTCGCCAGACGACTCGTCGAACGAGGCGTGCGTTTCGTCCAACTATTTGACTGGGGTTGGGACTCCCATGGCGCTTCAGACAGCGAAGCCCTCAACGGAGGGTTTAAGGATAAATGCCGTCAGACCGATCGTCCCATGGCCGCTCTCCTTGCCGATCTCAAACAGCGGGGATTACTAGAAGATACGCTCGTCGTTTGGAGCGGAGAGTTTGGTCGCACCCCGATGCGAGAAAACCGCGGTGGACGCGAGATGAAATTGGTCGGACGCGACCATAATCCGGGTGCATTTACCGCCTGGATGGCTGGAGGAGGCGTAAAACCGGGTATTTCCTACGGAGAGACCGATGAGGTTGGCTATAGCGCTGCGGTTAACCCGGTACCATTGGAAGACTATCACGCCACTCTACTACATCTTTTAGGCTACGATCATAAACAGTTGAATTATCCGTTCCAGGGACTCGATCAACGTCTGACCGGAGTAAAAGACGCCCATGTAATCCAGGAACTTATTACGTAAAGACACACCGTTGTAACCGCCGGCAAAATGCCGCTTACAGCTCTTTGATCTTCAGGTTGCGAAACCAAACCCGGTGACCGTGATCTTGCAGACCGATATGTCCTTCACCTAAAGTCGCATAGTCCTTCCACTTACTAAACTTCGCATTGGCAACCTGCTCCTTCCACTCAGGACTGTGCATCTCATACTCCGTGGTCTTGACACCATTAAGCCAATACTCGACCTGATTTCCCATTACGACGATTCGACTTTGATTCCACTCGCCGATCGGTTTGGTTTCGTCGCTAATTGCCGATTCTATCCCGTAATGAGAAGCTGAGTGCTCGATCGGTCCCACCGGTAAGCCCTTGCCTGAACGAAATCCAAAGTTGTCCAGAACCTGATATTCAGGCCCCGTCAAATACGGTTGTTTTGGGCCCTCCCCCACGTGAAACATTACACCTGAATTTGTTCCCGCTTCCACTTTCCAATCGAAACGTAGATCAAAATCATCGTATCGCGCCTCCGTGATGATGTTCACATGCGGGCTACCTTTCGGTCGCCCGACTAAATGGAGAATTCCATCTTCAACCACCCACACACCTTCCATATCGACGCCGTTGTACCCGCGCCAACCATTCAGGCTCTT
>ERZ887942.2075-NODE-2075-length-12794-cov-6.801554_pt1 | contig 12794 bp, 8 predicted proteins | sample MGYA00521099_ERZ887942 | MGnify/ENA primary metagenome ERZ887942 (study PRJEB32303, sample SAMEA104408605) | aquatic metagenome | biome: Brackish water; feature: Pelagic; material: water | place: Baltic Sea | collected 2014-06-07T06:48:00 | depth 16,251 m ... | reverse complement strand
AGGAGAGCGATTCCCTGGAGCTTTGTCCTGTTGGGGCGTGGTGTGTGCATTCGCGGATGGGGCTCGTCGCGGGCCGCGAAGTGAAATTTTGGACGCGACCATTTTCGCTTGGTCGAGGCCATGAGCCGTTGGGCGACACCGAGAAAATCGATCGTCCTGACAAAACGAGCAATTCGAGCGCTGAATCGAGACTTGCCGAGTCCGAGCCGTCCGGATCGATAATCTCGTTCAAGAGATGCATGTCGTCGCCCCAAACGTCGCTTTCGAACTGTCCGATTCGCGAATTCAACCAGTTCCGGTTTCCGCGCACGGTGTTGATTTCACCATTGTGGCAAAGCATCCGGAAAGGGTGAGCGAGTGCCCACGTTGGAAACGTGTTGGTCGAAAAGCGCTGGTGGTAGAGACAAACACCGGTCTCGTAATCTGGATTCTGAAGGTCGTCGTAAAATTTCTCCAGCGCAGTTGCGACGAGGAATCCTTTATAGACCATCAAGCGATGGCTCAACGAAGGGATGTAGAAATCCTCGATCGCCTCTTTCTTCGATTTGATTTCGATATCACGTCGAGCAAGAAAAAGCTCACGCTCAAACTGATCGTCATCGATTCCTTCGGGACGCTTCAATAGAAGATGCAAAATTTCAGGCATCGTCTCAATCGCCTGATCACCCAGAGCTTTTGGATTGGTTGGAACTTCACGCCAACCGATGATACCGATTCCGCGATTCCGCAGGCAGCCTTCAGCGAGAACTTTGGCCTTCACATAATCTGTGGAATCTTTATCTGCGAGAAAGAAAACGCCAATTGCGAGCTGTTCGTTGCTTTCCAGCTTCGTTCCCATCTCTTCCGCAATTGGAAGAAAAATTTTGTGTGGCAAATGGGTCGAAACACCGGCTCCGTCGCCCGTTTTCATGTCCGCGTTGAGCGCACCGCGATGAGTCACGTTATTTACCGAATCGAGTCCCAACCGCAAAATACGATGGCTGCGCTCTCCTTTAATGTGGCAAACCACTCCCACACCACAGGCATCGCGCTCCATTTCGGGGCGGTGAAGCGTTTTTTCGCTGACTTCGGGGATGTGGATGTAAGGATGAGGGCGTTTCGAATCGCTCATAAATGTTTGTGTTCGTCTCGAGAATAGCTACGCACTAGCCGTGCCAATGTGACGTAAAATTTTTCGTCACATTGGTTAAAAATGGCGGGTCGGAAATCGACGCAATTCAGGGCGATGGTCAATGTTGCGATGAGGGGCGAATTTGGATGATATTGCCCTGGAAAACGGAAAAATAGGCGGTGCAAATACGATGTCTTCACGGATTAACGTTCGTGTTTTTGCTGTCAGGGAAATTATTTTCGCCTTAAAAATACACACCATGCACTCGTTATCCAAACACCTCTTGAATCAGTCATTGTTTGCCATCGCCAGTTTTGTGATGCTTGCGGGCTCGCTTTTTGCTGAGGTCACGCGGTTTGAGATCCTGACACGCGAACCCTTTGCTGACGGGCAGGAGTTCGGTGATGTCGGAGCTTATGAGCGCATTATTGGCCGGGTTTATTACGAACTCGATCCTGAATTGCCGGCGAATCAGAATGTAGTCGATCTGAAATTGGCTCCCCGAAACGATCGCGGTCGAGTCGAGTTTTTGGCGGATTTATTTATCCTCACGCCAAAGAATTCGACCAAAGGAAACGGCGCGCTGCTATACGGCGTTACTAATCGAGGAAATATGAACGCGCTGCGCAATTTCAATTACGCTTCGGGTAGCAATCAGCCGAAAGATGCGAAGCACGCCGGGGACGGATTTTTGATGCGTCATGGTTTCACCGTCGTTTGGAGTGGTTGGGATGGGGAATTGGTGCCCGGAAAAAATCGGCTCCGGCTTTTTCCACCTGCGGTTGAAGGTGACATCACGGGGCTGGTCCGCTGCGAAATGGTTCCGGGCGGAGACACAATTCGGATGGAGGTGAATTGGGCAAATCATGGGTCCTATCAGCCAACTGCCGATGGAATAAAAAATGCAACGCTGACCCATCGCTTGCTGCCGGGTCATCCACGCGTTGTGATTCCTCGTAATGACTGGAAGTTGCATGTCTTTGAAATAGATAGCAATAGCCCGACTCAATTGCCGAAAGTGGAAGTGGAATATTCGGCAATTCTGAAAAAGAAGCACATTTATGAGCTGATTTATGAAGCGCAGGATTCGGTGGTGATGGGTACCAGCTTCACGGCAATTCGCGATCTGATTTCCAGTCTGAAACACGGCACTGGAACCGACAATCCGCTGCTCGTCGACGGAAAACCCGTGATCAAGCGGGCGCATAGCTTCGGCGTTTCGCAAAGCGGGCGTTTTCTTCGTGAATTTGTCCATTGGGATTTCAACGCCGACGAAGCCGGCCGGAAGGTTTTTGATGGTATCATTCCCCATGTGTCTGGATCGGGAATGGGGTCTTTCAATCATCGGTTTGCCCAACCCACACGTCACGGCGGTCAGCACGATCATCATGATTATCCGACCGACCGATTTCCGTTTGCCTACGAAACCCAGACTGACTCGTTGTCGGGATTGACCGAGGGGATTCTCCAAAGATCTGTGAAAAGCGGCACCGCGCCTCTCGTCATGCACACCCAGTCTTCCTCGGAATACTGGAATCGGAGCGGTTCGCTGGTGCACACCGATTCATTAGGGACTCGGGATGCAGAAATCCCCGACAATGTGCGGCTCTACTTTTTTGGTGGAACCCAGCATGGTCCTAGTGGATTCACGACGGAAGTTGGAAATGGGCAGACCGCGCCGAGCTCAGCCGATTACAAACCCTTCGTGCGGGCTCTGTTGCTGGCGCTGGATCGTTGGGCGAAAGATGGGACTCAACCACCGCCCAGCATGTATCCAAAAATTAGCGACGGCACTCTGGTTGCCTGGACGCAAAACGCGACGGGCTTCCCTAAAATTCCGGGGATTCGCTATCCGGGCGTCATTCAGCAGCCATCGTTTCTCGATTTCGGCCCGCGTTGGCAGAGCGAGCAGATTATTGATAATCAGCCGCCGATTTCACGTGGCGATTACCGAGTCCTCGTGCCGCGTTCCGATCGCGACGGCAACGACATGGGCTGTCTCTCAGCACCGGAAGTGGTTGTGCCGATCGGCACCTACGCAAGCTGGCGGTTGCTCGGCGAGAAAAGCGGAGCCGAAAATCAACTTTACAGTTTGTCCGGTTCGTTCATTCCATTTCCAGCCACCAAAGCCGAGCGAGAGCAACTCGGTGATCCTCGACTGTCGATTGAAGAACGCTACGACAGCGCGGAAGATTATCTGAAGCAGCTCGAGTCCCAATGCCTAAAATACGAGGACGCCGGGTATTTCCTTACCGAAGACACCGAGCGGACGTTGAAGATTCATGGCGAACGTATTGCGCCGCTTGTCGAACGAAAGAAAGGGGCTTAAATTTTCGAGTCTTAAAATCCCGCCCATCTTGAGTTCAAGCTTTTTGTTTGGCCCTTGCTCATCAGGGAATAAGATTAATTTATGTCTCCGAAAACCGAAACTGAATCAAGAATGCCACATTGGGTTCCTGAAGACACTCTGCATCCCGCTCAGATTGCAGCGTATCAGCGGATGACGCCTGACCAAAAGTTAAAACAAGTGGATGCTTTGAATCGGCAGGCTAGGAAGCTAAAGGCGGCCGGGTTTCGGTTGCAGCATCCAGATTGGAATGAGGAGAAAATTGCAGAGGAAGTGCGGCTGGTCTTTCTCCGGGGAGTTCTAAAAAATTAAGATGGAATCATCAGTTCATTTCACAAACCGTCTCAACGCCTCAGTTTCAATGAAGCACATGGGAAATGCGTTTGCGGTCCGTGAAAACGGTCAAATCAAGCTGGACGTCGTTTCTCATTCCGAAAAAACAGATCTCAGTGAGTATTTTCAAAGCTCAAAACTACTGCGGGCTGACTCGGACGTGGTGAACCTGATGCTGTTTGATCATCAAATTGAACTTCATAGTTTGCTGATCGAAGCCCGCTATCGCGAACGTATTTCCCAATATTGGGCTGGGAAAAACGGCGGAAACATCCCGGAAAGCACGTTGGCGGACACGGATAAATTTATCAAAAAGCTCGTCCGCTATATGCTGTTTGCTGACGAAGTTTCACTCGATGTGCACACCGTGAAACGAAACACCGAATTCGAGAAAGATTTCTTCGCCAACAAGCGAGTCGATGCCGATGGGAACAGCCTGCCGGATTTCGATCTCAAAACGCGGCTTTTCAAAAATCGCCTGAGCTACATGATTTATTCTCAGGGATTTGAAAACGCACCTCAATTTATGAAAGACCGCGTTTACAAAGGTCTGTGGGATATCTTGACCCCTAAAACTGCGCCTGAAGGCTACGATTATTTCGACGAAGGCGAACGCGAACAAATTGTTTCGATCCTCCGCGCCTCGAAGGACGACCTTCCGGATTATTGGAAAGGGTGATTGGTCTTTTCGATCGAATAGGGTGTGTTCGACAACCATACCCTGTTGGTTTGTGAAAAACGGGATCAGTGAGCCGTGTAATCAAACACGAAAACTTTGTCTAAACTCGGCTTCAAAAGCTCGACAAATTTCTTGTGATCGGGGTGGGGGATGTAGGCTTCCAACCCCGCTTTGTCCTTAAATGTCACAAAGAAACAGTGGGTGAATTCGTCGTTGAGTCCTTCGATACTCTCTGATGTTCCCCATTCAAAATCAGTGATCGTGTCGATTTTTCCGGCGAGGGCAATGAATGCTGTTTCGATCACTTTCACTTGGGCTTCAGTGGCGTCTTCTTTGAATTTGAAAAAGACGGCGTGACGGAATTTTGCTTCGTCGGCAAAGGTGGAGGCGGTGAGCATGGTGATGGTGAGTGCGAAAAGTAACAGTTTTTTCATGATTGAAACCTTTTGCGAATTCCGTGGTTGTGTCGAACATAATTCTTTATGTCGAACTGGGAAAAATATAACGAACAGACGCTCCGCTATTCCGATTTAGGATTTACAATCGATACCTCACGGATGAATTACAGCGCGGATTTTTTCGATACGCTTCAGCCGGAAATCGAGCGCGCGTTTTATGACATGCGCGAAGTGGAGTCGGGCGCGATCGCAAACCCGGACGAAGGTCGTCAGGTTGGCCACTATTGGCTTCGTAAACCTGAACTAGCGCCGAAAGAGCACGGGGATTGGATTAAAAAAGTGAATGCGGGAATCAAGGGATTTACCGCGAAGATTCACAGTGGCGAAATCAGTGCTGCAAATGGCAATACGTTTCGACATGTGTTGATCATCGGAATTGGTGGTTCTGCACTCGGCCCTCAGTTGATTGGCGCTGCGTTGCTGCCAGCGAATGCGCCTCTGAATTTGTTTTTTCTCGATAACACGGATCCTGGTGGCATTGATCGCGTGTTTGAAAGCATTGGTGACGGGATTGCTGAAATGTTGGTGTTGGTGACTTCGAAATCAGGTGGCACAGCGGAGACGCGAAACGGAATGCTTGAGGCGGAGGCGAAGTTCAAAGCAGCGGGAATCGACTTTTCAAAACACGCGGTGGCGGTAACTGGCGTGGATTCGAAGCTGGACAATTACGCGAAGGAAAATGGCTGGATCGAGCGCTTTGAAATGAGCGATTGGATTGGCGGTCGGACTTCAGTGATGAGTGCCGTTGGGCTTTTGCCGGCGGCGCTTGTCGGAATCGATATCGAAGCTTTTCTTGCCGGAGCCGCAGCGATGGATGAGAAGACGCGGAACGAGACGGTTTCGGAAAATGCCTCGATGCTCCTTGCGCTGATGTGGCACAAGGCGGGCGACGGGCAGGGGAAAAAAGACATGGTCATCATTCCTTATTGCGACCGGCTTGAGCTGATGAGCAAGTATCTACAGCAATTGGTGATGGAGTCGATTGGCAAGGAATTTGAGCGAGGTAATGAGGTCATCGCGCATCAGGGAATCGCTGTTTATGGCAACAAAGGATCAACTGATCAGCACGCTTACATTCAGCAGTTGCGCGATGGATTGAATAATTTTTTCGCGACGTTTATCGAAGTTCGCGAATCTCGTCAGTCAGGAGAATCAATTGTTGTTGAACAGGAGTCAGGTGCAAAAACGGGTGATTTCTTGCAGGGCTTTTTGCGGGGCACTCGTTCGGCGCTTCATGAGAATGGCCGTGTATCGATCACGCTTTCGTTCGCGAAACTGGATGCATTTACCCTCGGAATGATCATCGGACTTTACGAGCGAGCGGTATCTTTTTACGCAAGTCTCGTGAATGTGAATGCTTATCACCAGCCAGGAGTTGAGGCGGGTAAAAAAGCGGCGGGATCGTTTCTCGACATTATTACGAAGGTGCGAGGTTACTTTTCCGGGAACGGAGAGAGGGCAATGGCCGGTGCGATTTCGAACGCGATCGGCGAATCAGATGTGGAGAGTGTGTTCCATTCGTTGGAGCACCTGACCGCAAATGGAGAGCTGGTGCGTGAGCTGGGCGATTCACCTGCGCAGGATGAATTTTCGTGGGTGTAAGCTGGGGTGTGTCCGACCACGCAAACATTCCAAAAAAAATGAAGGCCGACGTGGAAAAGAACAGGCGCCCCATGGCGGTGTCATAAGGCCCAAACAAAGCGCCTACTAAGAAAACGGTTGAGGTGATCCAGAGGAGCGCGGCGATCAATCGGCGTGTGTAGTGTTTTATCATCTATGGAGTAGAAGGCCGGTAGACGTTATTTTCGATTACAACTCATCGGGGTGTTTGTAACATCGGCGCGGGGCTGCGGCCTTATGATCGCGCCACCATTAATTCTCGACGGTTTTAGTCGTGTTCATAAAGCTGAGGAATGAATCAGAATTTGTCCCGTCGGCAGTTTGTTAAAAAATCAGCGGCCGCTGCTTCGACGCTTGCGCTGGCAAATCAGTTTGTTCACTCGGCTCCGGATAATAAAATCAAACTGGGTTTGATCGGTTGCGGTGGTCGTGGAACCGGGGCTGCGGCGCAGGCGATGAATGCGGGTGATGAGATTCAATTGGTTGCTGTTTGTGATGTGGATGCAAAAACGGCGGCAGCCCAAGTCGAATTACTTGCCAAGCAAAAACCGAATCAGGTGTCTGTCTCGCCTGACAAAATCTTTTCAGGATTCGAAGATTACAAAAACGTGATCGCTGAATCTGATGTCGTGATTCTCGCGACGTCGCCAGGCTTTCGGCCGCAGCATTTTGAAGAAGCGGTTCGTCAGGGTAAGCATGTCTTCATGGAGAAACCGGTCGCGAGTGACGTGGTTGGAATTAAACGCGTGCTTGCTGCGGGCAAAACGGCAACCGAGAAAAATCTAAAGGTCGGCGTGGGTTTACAGCGGCGTCATCAGCCAACTTATCAGGAGTTTGTGAAGCGGATCCACGACGGTGAAATCGGCGACGTGAAATATCTGCGTGCGTTTTGGAATGGTTCGTCACGGCCTGGGCGCGAGCGGATCGATGGCGAGACTGAGTTGGAATATCAGATTCGAAATTGGTACTATTATACGTGGCTTTCAGGCGATCACATCGTCGAGCAGCACGTTCACAATCTCGATGTTGCGAATTGGATTGTGGGCAGCCATCCGATTCGGGCGCAGGGCATGGGAGGTCGTGAAGTTCGCAATGAGAAGATCAACGGACAGATTTTTGATCATCATTTTGTTGAATTCGAATACGCCAACGGAACTCGCATGTGGAGTCAGTCGCGCCAAATTCCCGAATGCTGGCGAAGTGTCACGGAGCATCTTACGGGGACACTTGGTGAAGCAAATTTCAATGTGCGTGAGTTTAGTCTCACGGGTAAAAACTCTTTCGAAAAACGTCTCAGAAAAGGTGAGAACGGGCATCAGCTTGAACATTTCCCGTTGTTTGATGCCATCCGAAACGACACGCCGTACAACGAAGCAGAGCACGGAGCGACGGCGACGATGACTGCAATTTTGGGACGCATGTCGAATTACTCCGGCCAGCCTGTCACGTGGGAAAAGGCCATGGAAAGCGATCAAAGGCTTGTGCCGGACGATCTCGTCGATTTTAATTCGGAACCTCCGCTGAAACCAAATGCTGACGGGTATTATCCCGTGGCTGTTCCGGGAGTAACCAAGCCTTATGAGATCTGGTATTGATTGGAACTCGACGCCGATTGATTCTTGTGAATCGATCACGGGTGATCGTATTCGCGAAGCCGCAGAGCTAGTTCATCCGCATGTTGGGGCAAGCTCAACGTCAGAAATTACCCGTGCAAACGGTGATCAAATCCTCGCAAAATTCGAGGACGAAAATCCTACAGGCGCGTTCAAAGTTCGTGGTGGGCTGGTCTATTTCGATTGGCTAAAAGCGATGCATCCAGAGATCAAATCGGTCTATGCTGCGACGCGAGGCAACCATGGGCAAAGCGTTGCGTTTTCTGCAGGGCAGGCGGGCATCAGTGCAAAAATTGTGGTGCCGATGGAAAATTCGGTTTCGAAGAACGAAGCGATGCGTCAGCTTGGTGCAGAAGTCATCGAGCACGGACGAGACTTTGCGGACGCGATGGAATTTGCCCAGGCCGAAGCGGAATCCGAAGGCGGTCATTACATTCAATCCTTCGATTGGAAGCTGGTTCTCGGTGTCTCGACTTACGGCTACGAATTGTTCGGCGATAATCCTGACGTTGATGTTGTCTATGTTCCCATTGGTCTGGGTTCGGGAGTTTGCGGAACGATTGCTGCCCGTAATGCGCTCGGTAGCAAAGCAAAAATCATCGGAGTAGTGGCCGAAGAAGCGCCTGCCTACGCCCATTCTTTCGCGGCGGGGGAGGTGGTTTTTTCGGAAGAAATTCCAGAGACGATTGCTGACGGGGTCGCGTTGCGAATTCCAAATGAAGATGCGTTCTCTGCTATTCGAAAACATGTCGATGAGGTGGTGATTGTTCCTGAAATCGATATAAGACAGGCTATCTGCGAGCTCTTTGAAATCACCGGACGCCGGATTGAAGGAGCTGGGGCAATTGGCTATGCGGCGTGGATAAATGCAGAGAAGCAACTATTTCAGAATTCTGCTGTCATCATCACTGGCGGTAACATTGATTCTGCGCTGTTTGAAAATGCGTTAAATTCCGGGAAATGAAATGTATGAAATGACAGCGTTCATTCATCAAATCAACCCTGTTCGGTCATAGTCTTTATCTTTCTGGATAATAGTGATTTATCACGAATCGAAATATGATTTTCGGGGTTGCTTTTCTGTGGGAATCTCTATTCTGATTCTTGTTGAAAACGATGAAAAAATTGAAACTGAACTTTGCGAGGGTCTGCTGGCTGAAAATTTCTCTATTTCAGATTCCCTTCGCTGTTTCGATTGCCTTTGCCGCTGAATTATCGCCGGAGGAAAATGCCTTTTTTGAGAACAAGGTGCGGCCATTGTTGGCTGAGCATTGCTATGATTGTCACTCGCAAAAGGCAGAAAAAATAAAGGGCGGTCTCTTGCTCGATACCCGCGAGGGTTGGCAGGCTGGTGGTGATTCGGGCGATGTGATTGACCCGGGAAATCCGGGCAAAAGTCTTCTAATGGAGACGGTAAATTACGCTGATCCCCATTTGCAAATGCCGCCAAAGTATCGGCTGAAAGAAAATGAAATCGGGATTTTAGAAAAGTGGGTTGCTATGGGAGCTCCCGACCCGCGTGATGGTGCTTTGCCGGAAACGATAACGTCGGCGGAGGATCCTGAAAAAGGGAAGGACCACTGGGCTTTTCAGCCGGTAAAAAGGCCTGCGATCCCGCCGGTGAAAAATACATCCTGGCCAAAAAAAGATATCGATCGTTTTATTCTCGTCGGAATCGAAAAAGCTAAAATTTCTCCCGCACCCGACGCCGCACGGTTCACTTTGATTCGTCGAGCGACGTTTGATCTCATCGGCCTGCCTCCAACGGTTGAAGAGGTGACCGCTTTTGTAAAAGATCTGGCGACGGATGATGCGGCATTTGAAAAAGTGGTCGACCGACTTTTGGCGTCGCCTCAATTCGGTGAGCGCTGGGGGCGGCACTGGCTGGATGTGGCGCGCTATGCTGATTCAGTGGGCCGCACGAGAAATATCCCTTTTCCCTACGCGTGGCGTTACCGGAATTATGTTTTTGATTCGTTCAATCGCGACAAACCGTATCACATTTTCATCGGCGAACAGGTCGCGGGCGATTTGATGCCATCGAAAAATCAAAAGCATCAGGATGAGATGCGAACGGCGACGGGTTTTTTGGCACTGGGGTCGATGGATCTAAACGAACGGGATGACGAACAATTTTTACTCGATCGGGTGGATGATCAAGTCGACACATTGGGTCGATCCGTGATGGCGCTCACCGCAGGTTGTGCGCGGTGTCATGATCACAAATTTGATCCCGTCTCGCAAAAAGATTACTACGCACTCGCCGGAATTTTCGCGAGCACGCAAACGCTCAGTGGTCAGGCCAACAAAGGCGGTGGCGGAAATTACACGAACACCAATTTGCTGGCGGCTTTGGGAGAGGTGAAAGCGGCGGGAGATTCCGAAAAAAAGGAAACTAAACAAGGTGGAACCAGCGGAAATAATCCCAAATTGGTTCAAGCAAAGAAACGGCAAGTTCAGGTGCAACGGCAACTGAAAGTCTCGGATTTGAACGCTAAAAAACGAAAAGCGCTTCAAGGGCAATTGGCTCAGGTGAAAAAGCAAATTACGAATTTGGAAAAGAACGGAAACACGAATTCGAAGGTAAAGAAAAAAGGAAAAGAGGAAGGTGGAGCGATCGATCCGAATGCTGCTCTTGCGATGAGCGCACGGGATGGAAAAATTGCTGATTTGGCCCTCCGCGTGCGGGGCGAACCTGATATCAAAGGTGACAAAGTTCCGCGCGGTTTTCCGGAAATTCTTTGCTCGAATTCGACAACTCCGGATATCGATGGGGAAAGCAGTGGTCGATTGGAAATGGCTCGTTGGCTTACCAATCCCGCCCATCCGCTCACGTCGCGGGTCATGGTAAATCGAATCTGGGCGCATCTTTTCGGTCGGGGCATCGTTCCGACGTTGGATAATTTTGGCGTCGCCGGTGAAGCGCCGTCTCACCCGGAATTGCTCGATTATCTGGCGGTCCGCTTTGTCGAAAACGACTGGTCGATCAAAAAAATGATCCGCGAAGTGATGCTGAGTCGCAGTTACCGGATGAGCAGTGATCACATTCCCGCCAACGCGGAGGCGGATGAAAGTAATCAGTTGTTTTGGCGGATGAACCTTCGGCGGATGGAAGCTGAAGCGATCCGCGATTCACTTCTCGCTGCAGGGGGACGGTTAAAACTCGAGCGGCCGGAAGGATCGCCTTTTGGCAAAAATGGACTCGCCGGGATTGGGAAAAACGGAATCACTGGCGGGGGTGATCAAGCTTTCAGTCAGCCGATCCGGAGTGTTTACCTTCCCGTTTTGCGTTCGCGGCTGCCGGGGATGTTTACGGTTTTCGATTTTGCCGAGCCATCCATGGTTAATGGCCAGCGGGATGTCACCACAGTTGCGCCTCAGGCTCTGTTTTTGCTGAATAATTCCTTCGCCGTCGAATCTGCAAAGCTGGCAGCCCAGCGGATTCAGAAAATCGAACTTCCCGACAAAGCGGCCCGGATTCGCTACGCCTACGCCTACACATTGAGCCGGAATCCCGCACCGGAGGAATTGAGCCGGGCGATGGAATTCTTAAAAACGAACGACGAATGGCCTGCTTTTGTTCAGGCTTTGTATTCAACGGCCGAATTTCGATACATTCGCTGATCCTGACCTTCACAATCCTATGAATCATCTCTGCAACGACACTTTTACTCCGATCACGCGGCGGGGAATGCTGCAACACACTGCGGCCGGTTTTGGCTGGTTGGCTTTTGCCGGACTGAATGGCCGGATTGCTCAGGCGGGAGCAAATTTTTCAAATCCTCTGGCACCGAAATCACCGCACTTTGCGCCTAAAGCGAAGCGGGTGATTTTTCTTTTTATGCAGGGCGGCCCCAGTCATCTGGACACTTTCGACTGGAAGCCTAAGCTGGCCGCGGCAGGCGGGAAAACCTCCAACGGGGGAGGCAAGAAAGGTGGAAAGTTGCTTGCGCCACAGTTCAAATTTAATCCATCGGGAAAAAGCGGGTTGATGATCAGCGAGCTTTTCCCTGAACTCAGCAAACACGCCGATGATATGTGTCTTCTAAACGGAATGCACACTTCCAACGCAGCCCACCCTCAGGCGTCGATTGCTCTGCATACCGGGAGCGTAAATTTTGTGCGCCCGTCAGTCGGGTCTTGGGTTGTCTACGGATTGGGATCGACCAACGAAAATCTCCCCGGATTCGTCACGATCAATCCCGTCAACAATGTTGGGGGAGCCCAGAATTACGGCTCCTCTTTTCTGCCGGCGTCCTTCCAGGGGACGCGTATTGAATCCGCTGCGGGGGGGATTCCTGATATCCGAAACACCCATCTTTCGGGCGCGGAGCAGCGAAAACAAATTGATCTCGTTCAGGCCATGAATCGTGATTTAATTACGTCCTACCCGGGCAACGGCGAGCTTGAAGGCGTCATTCAATCCTACGAATTGGCATACCGGATGCAGACCTCCGTGCCGGATGTGGTCGATCTTTCAAAAGAATCCGCAGCTACAAAAGAGCGCTACGGAATCGGTGGTAGTGGTCAGGCAGGTAAAGGCAAAAAGAAAGGTGGTGGATTTGGTGCCCAGTGCCTCATGGCGCGGCGGCTCGCTGAATCTGGCGTCCGGTTTATACAAATCAGCAAAGGC
>ERZ887942.2074-NODE-2074-length-12805-cov-5.909725_pt1 | contig 12805 bp, 12 predicted proteins | sample MGYA00521099_ERZ887942 | MGnify/ENA primary metagenome ERZ887942 (study PRJEB32303, sample SAMEA104408605) | aquatic metagenome | biome: Brackish water; feature: Pelagic; material: water | place: Baltic Sea | collected 2014-06-07T06:48:00 | depth 16,251 m ... | reverse complement strand
TATACAGGTGAACCAACCCTATTGGTTCGAAACACCGCTACGAACCAACAGGGTTGGTTTATCGAACGTACCCTATTGATTCGTGGAACGTCGATTTAATTGAAGAAACCGTCCTGCATCAATCCCAGATACCACGAGATCAGGGCGCTTCCGGCGAATAGCGCGACAAACGCTCCGAGAGCCAAATACGGTCCAAATGGAAATTCGCGCGACCATTTCTCACTTGTCGCAAGTCGCTGCGCTATTCCGACTACAGCTCCGATCACGGCAGCGAGAAACACGGTGATGATGACCGCTTTCCAGCCCAAAAAGGCACCAATCATCGCAAGAAATTTCACATCGCCCATTCCCATCGCTTCGCGGGGAACCACGGCGTTTAAGCATGTTCCTTCGAGGGATTTTACACCCTCCAAATCCCGCTTTTCGCCGTTCACTTCGACTGAATCCATGTGAAGCACGAATGTCTCGACGTTTTCAATCGTTTCACCATTTAGCCTCAATTCGTGAATATTCATCTTCAGGCGGTCTGATTTCCGACCAAAAACAAAGCCATAATCCTGTTCAAAATCGCCAATCTTGATCTGCGGGTTTTCGTCGGGATTCGGCTGAGAAACGGTGAACTCAGTTGGCTCATCAAAATCGAATTTCAGTCGGCCAAACATCAATTTACCGGCATTCACAACCAGCCAGAGTAATCCATAACCGGCCGCAGCTCCGACAAGGGACATCCCCAATCCTTTGAGATGCGTGCTTTGTTCATGAAGCTCGGGCACAATCACACTTGCGACGATACCCGCAGCACAACCGCCGATCGTGATGGAATCGGGGATGATCATGTGATCAAAATCAATAAACGTCGCTGCAATCAGCAGTGAGATAAAAATCCAATAACAAACCACGACTTCCATTCCCATAGGGCTCCCCGGGGTGAAAGACGGATTTTGAAAGAACAGCCGATAAACCGCCAAAAAGCAAACGGCGGTCATCAGCTCGACCATGAAATAGCGGGAGGAAATTTTCACATCGCACCATTTGCAACGCCCACGGAGCATCAACCACGTCACCAAGGGGATATTCAGCCACATCGGGATCTGCGTTTTGCAGTTCGGACAAAAACTTCGCTTTGGTTTGTTGACCTTTAAGTCATTGGGGAGACGGTAAATCACGACGTTCAAGAACGACCCGATACACCCGCCCATCATGAACGCGACGATTGGCAAAAATATGTTTCGGATGGTTTCCGGCTGCATCCGGAGAATTTCGTTCATGTTTTCCATAAAGTCCATAAAATCTGAAAGTTAAATGAGCCGAATCATCCGACGCCGATTTCCGATCTTTCTTCCTGTAATCATTTTCTGCACATTGTTGATTTTTAGCACGGCGCACGGGCGTTTCAGCCCGAATAAGGCGCAACGTGCAGTGGTTCAGAAGGCAAAGCGCTATAATTTGGTCGAAATGACGACAGCGGTGCCGGGATCGTTTGTCGATTTGCGATACACGATCAATTCGGCCAGTGGAAAGCCGCTCTATTTGAAAGACATGATTTGTCTGGTGAACAAGTCCACCGCAGTAAAACTGAATAAGGCACAGCGAGAGCTGAAAAAACAGGGTTACGCTATTAAAGTGTGGGATGCATGGCGGCCACCCGAGGCGCATCAAGCGCTGTGGGATGCGGTTCGTGATCCAAAATACGTGGTTCCCCCGTCAAAAGGCCTCTCCCTTCACTGTTACGGAATCGCTGTTGATTTGACCTTGGTAAAAGCGAATGGAGCGCCGTTAAAGATGCCGTCAAAGTTTGATGAATTTTCCAGAAAAGCGGCCTCGAACTACGTTGGAGGAGATCCGGAGGTGAAAGCCAATGTAGAACGATTACAGAAAGCTATGCGAAATGCAGGATTTCGGATCATCAAAAGCGAGTGGTGGCATTTCGACGATTTGAAAGCCACGGGCGTCCGCAAAGTGAACGCGGGAAATTTGGGAATTCCAATGCCACGCTAATTCGACCGATGCCGGATCTCAGCTACGAACGCAAAGCTCGCCGACGCGGGTATAAAGTCATCGCCGGCATCGACGAAGCTGGCCGCGGTCCCCTCGCCGGCCCGGTCGTGGCGGGAGCCGTGATTTTGCCTCCTCGATTTCGACATTCATTCCTAAACGATTCCAAACAACTCTCCGAGAAAAAACGCGAATTAATTTACGAAGAAATCACCGCGCCGGATTCAAAGATCATCTGGGCTGCCGGGATAATTCACGCGCCGGAGATCGATGAAATCAACATTCTCCAAGCCACGTGGAAAGCGATGCGCCTCGCTTTTGAAGGACTTACCATCGAGGCGGATATCGCGCTAATCGACGGAAAGCCGATCAAAGGTTTTCCGAAGCCTCACGACGGCATCATCAAAGGCGATTCAAAAAGCCTCTCCATCGCAGCGGCAAGTATCATAGCAAAAGTCACTCGCGACCGCATGATGCTAGAATACGCGAAGCAATTTCCTGAATACGTTTTCGAAAAGCACAAAGGCTACGGCACCAAGATTCACCTCGCAGCCTTGGATGAACATGGCGCGTGCGAGCTTCACCGCCGGACGTTTGCACCAGTGCGGATTGTTTTGGAGCGGGAGTGAAAAGGGCAAAAAAATCCCGCTACCCCCAAAAGGAGTAACGAGAATTCTTAAACTTCGCAAAATTATCCACCTACGATCTCCGCAACGGAGGAATATTCGGTCCGTTCCCGCCAGTTTCATGAGCCGCTAGAGCCTGCAGGACTTCATTATTGCCGCCTGCCGGAAGCAGAACAATATCAGCATTTCCTGACAAAATCTCCTGAGCTTCAAGCACTTTGAAAAGCGTCTCGACGACTTCTTCGTCTTTGCCAATTTCACCGAGCGCCTTACCAACAAGCCGTGGGCGGACCGCATGCGCTTTCGCGAACTCAATTGCCGCTTCGCGTTCTGCTCTCGATTTGATGATATCGACCTGGTTTTCACCGGCCTGACGAATCAACGAGGTCACCTGGCGGAGACGGTTGACGACCTTCTGCTCGATCTGCTCGATCATGTGATCATCGCGGAAATGGACTTTTCGAATGTAAACCGAACCGAGCGAGTATCCCCAGCTCTCAGATTTGGGTGACACTTCCGAGCGAACTTCGCGGCTCATTCGGTGTCGGTCCCGCATCATGTCGTCGAGCGGCATATTGCTGAGACAACGAACGGTCGTATTGGTCACGTTGGCCCGAAGTGAACCTTCAGGGTCGGTGTTTTCGAAAAGGTAAGCGACGGGATCGCTAACGCGCATTTCATACCAGACACCGATTCCAACCGGGGTTCCCTCTTCCGAGTTCACCGCACGGCTTCGCAAATAACGCTGATCCATTCGGGTGTCGAGCGTGTAGACCTTTCCGAAAAAGCGGACCAAAATGACTTTAAGACCGATCTTAATCGGCAGAAAGTGCAAGCCGGGCTCGCTTACAACGCCGATTACTTTTCCGAAAAGGACGAAAACCTTCGAGTGGGATTCGTCCACGGTTGTGAACCAGAGGCCGAATTTAAAAAGTCCAAGAATGATAGGGATGCCGATGAGCAATCCGATAAAAGTGGCCGCGAGGGCGATAAAAAACTGTTCCATAATAGTGTGTGGTGTTAGGAAAATTAGAAAATTGAAATGCAGACGATCAGCTCTCTGCGTGAATGACTTTTTTGGCTTTACGGAATAACTGCAGCCGCACGTTTTTGAGATATCCGGCAAGCGAGGCCGATCCTCCGTTCGATTTGAGAGCCGTCAGCTCGGCCGCAACGCGCTCGAGTGGCTCGACTTCCGCCTGGACTCGCATCGTCTGAATCTCAACGGCCCGCTTGGACTGCTCGATTTTCTGATCAGCCTCAGCTTTCGCCAAACTGATGTCAGCACTCACTTCGTTGTGAGCCGTATTAATTGCCGCAAGCGCCGATTCAATGTCCTGTGGCGGATCGATCCCCGTAATGAGCGAAGCGTCAAGTTCGATGCCGTAACGCGCAGCCGAGCTGAGACATTCCGTCGTCATCTGCTCGTTTAAATCGTTTAGGTTCTTCCGCAAATCGTTGACGGAGACCCCTTCAATGGTTTCAGACGATTCCCCATCGCCCGCTCCCGGGAGAATTTCGGCAATCTCGTCAGGCAAAGAATCGATTGGAATGAGTGTGCTTTTTTCAGGGGCATCGAAATTCGCGATCCGCTCGCGCAGAATCGAAACGAAATAGCCCATGATGTGAGCAATCGGATGTTTCACCCCGAAAAGATACGCGTAGAGATTTTCCTCGCTCACTTTGTAACGCATCTGGCCCGTCACCCCGATGTTCAGCTGATCTTTCGTGACCGCCTCCAAAATAGTTCCTTCGTTGTTAGCGTATCGATTTTCGGGATCAAAGGCGACACTGGCAGTTTCAATCGCGATATTCACCTTGTGGACTTTCTGCCAGGGCATTTTGACGTAAGGACCGCCGGGCTGCATCACCCGAAGCTGCGGGTAATTGTAACGGCTCTTGTGTTCATCACTGAGATGTTCAGCCATGGGCAATTCCAGCGTCGATTTTCCTTTAATGCGCTGGGCCCTACCAAAACTGGTGACCACAGCGCGTTCATTTTGTTCGACAGTGTAAAATCCGGTGAGAACGCACCGAATGACAAACCAGAGAACGGCTCCTGAGATAACTCCAAATATAATCATGTGGAAGAAGATACTCGCTGAGCACGGCAAAAGTGGGAAGTATAATTTTGGGGGAGTTTTGTAAAACTCGACAATTGGGTTTCAAAGGGGAGATTCTGGCGAATCCTGTCACGCTTTAGCTCCTTGGAAAATCAACTATCACCGCAGAAATCAACTCACCACCTCTGTTTTGGAGGCTTGGTTTATGCTGTAATTCTGATCGGACTGGCGATTGTTTCAAATCGCTTTGCGTATGAGCGATCCAACGATTCCATGCCCACTGGAATCTATCTCACCATCCACTTCGCGCTGTTTGCAATCATGGCCGGCACAGCGTTTGGGCTTTGGAAAAAGTCCGCACTCTCCCGATTCCAGCTTCGCTTAATCATCGGTTTTGCGATTCTGTTTCGCATCATCCTCATCCCCTCCACTCCGATCCACGAAAGCGATTTCTATCGCTATCAGTGGGATGGCAAAGTCGCGAAAGCGGGGATCAATCCGTTTCTTTTCGAGCCGGGCGCGCTGGAAATTTGGGAAAATGGAATTGTAATTCCTTACATCGATTCTCACACCGGCGTGACGTGGCGGGGGCGCGATTTTTCCGCCGAAGAAATCCTGACATTACAAAAACTTGCGGCGCTTCGAGATGAAAACCCAGTGCTGTTCGAGCGTGTCAGCCACAAAGTGGTCACCACGATTTACCCGCCGGTTGCTCAAGCCGTTTTCTGGACAAGTCATGCGCTGTTCGGGGATTCATTGGCTGGTTTGAAATTCATCCTCATCCTTTTTGATGTTGGCGTAATTTTTTGTGTTGTCGGAATCCTGAAAGCCCTCGGCCGAAATTCATTCGGCGTGATTTTCTACGCGTGGAATCCGCTCGTCATGAAGGAATTCGCCAACTCCGCGCACTACGATTCCGTCCCGATTTTCTTCACGGTTTTAGCAGTTTATCTCGCCGTAAAATCAAAATCCCAGATCACTTCGGCAGCAGCCCTCGCGGCAGGCACGTTGTCCAAATTCTTTTCGATTCTGCTGGTCCCCATTCTTTTAGTGGAAAGTCCTTTCAAGAAAAACGGGCGACACTTTTTCCGATTCGTCGTTCCTGTCGCGATTTTTTGTGCGCTGGTCGCGGTCGGATTCACCCCCCATTTTCTCTGGAACAACGCGGGACCCGAGCACGTTTTCTCCGGCCTAAAAACCTACAATGCTCACTGGGAATACAACGCGGGGCTTTTCGCGATCTTTCGAAATCTACTCCCTTTTCCATCCGCGAAAATTCTCTCCGCGATTCTGCTGATCGCTGTCGTTGGAATCCTGACGCTCATCCCTACTCGCGACAAAACTCACCTCGCCCAAAAAGCTGGCATCGTCGTCGGATCGCTTTTCATCCTAAGCCCCACCGCGTTCCCCTGGTATTTTGCGTGGGTCCTGCCTTTCGTTTGTGTCTTTCCAAAACCAAGTTGGCTGATCCTCGGCGCATTGCTTCCGATCAATTACCTCGACTTTCACAGCGAGGAATCACTCCCCTTCGCGCACGCAACTTTGTGGCGGATCCCATGGCTTTCCTGGATTTGCTGGGGCACATTCGCTACCCTTTTCGCGGTCGAATCAGTCTGCTTCTGGTGCTTGAAAAAATCCGCGAAACGCTCAAACTGATCAAAACCAATGTCAGCACCACAACTCGAAAACAAAACAGCCATCGTCACCGGAGCCGGAAAAGGCATCGGACGGGCCATTGCCGAAACTTTCGCTGAGGCAGGAGCCCGCGTGATCATCTTCGATTTTGATGAAGTCTCTGGAAAGGAAGCCGCCGCCGCGATCAACGAATCGGGCGGAAAAGCGTGCTTCATTCAATGCGACGTTTCGGACGAAAAATCAGTGAAAGCCGCCATCGCATCAGCTTCGATCACTCATGACGGCTACGATATTTTGGTAAACAACGCCGGTATCGCTCACATCGGAACCGTCGTTTCCACCGAGCCAGAAGATTTTGATCGTATCATGAACGTGAACGTCAAAGGCGTTTACAACATGCTTCACCAAGTTGTTCCGCTGCTTATCAATCGGGGCGGCGGCGTTGTTCTCAACATGTCCAGCGTCGCATCCGTCGCCGGCTTGCCCGATCGCTTTGCTTATTCGACCAGCAAAGGCGCCGTTCACACGATGACTTTTTCCGTCGCGGCCGATTTCATCAAAGACAACATCCGCTGCAACTGTATTTGCCCAGCGCGGGTTCACACGCCGTTTGTCGATGGATATTTGGAGAAAACCTATCCTGACAACAAAGAGGAGATGTTCCAAAAGCTCAGCGAAGCCCAGCCAATTGGCCGGATGGCTCAGCCAGCAGAAATTGGAAAACTCGCGCTCTATTTGTGCAGCGACGACGCCAGCTTTATCACCGGCCAGTCTTATGAGATTGACGGTGGGTATATGAATTTGCGTGGGTAAAATCCGATTCAACTAATCCTCTCATCCCCTGCCCCTTTACCGAAAATCCCAGAGTGAACACTCCTCCTAAAATCGTTTTTCTCGACCGCGACACCACCGATGCCGACGACATCGACTTTTCTGAAATCGAAGCGTCGGGTGAATTTTTGACTTTTCCCATCACTTCGCCCAACGAGGTGAATGATCGCATCGCGGATGCTGAAATTGTCATGACGAACAAAGTTGTGATCAATGGCGATGCGATGGATGCCGCGCCGAATTTGAAACTGATTCAGGTCGTCGCAACTGGTGTGAACAATGTCGACCTCGAGGCGGCAAAATCGCGTGGCATCGCAGTTTGCAATGTCAGCGGTTATTCGACGCCGGGAGTGGTTCAACATACGTTCACGCTGATTCTAAATTTGATGACGAATGTGCATCGCTTCGCTGCTGAACCAGAAAAATGGGCTGCGTCGCCGCATTTCACGCGATTGGATTTTCCGGTGTCAGAACTCGCCGGAAAAACACTGGGTATTGCAGGATTGGGCTCGATCGGTGGAGCGGTCGCCGATGTGGCGGAAGCCTTTGGAATGCGCGTGATCGGACTGGCTCGCGATGGAGCAGGTAGTTCAGGGGACCGCGCACGACTCGAGCGCGCAGCGTTTTTTGCCGAGGCTGATGTCATTTCGCTGCACTGCCCGCTGACGGATGACACCCACCATCTCATCAATTCAGAAACGCTTTCGCAGATGAAAAGCTCTGCGATTTTGATCAACACTGGTCGGGGCGACCTTGTCAATGAACCCGATCTGTTGGCCGCGCTGAAAGCTGGAGAAATCGCCGGTGCGGGTCTCGATGTCCTTTCAGCCGAGCCACCAGCGGCGGGTCACCCGCTGTTGGAACGCCTCCCAAATCTGCTCATCACGCCGCACACTGCCTGGAGTTCGATCGAATCCCGCGTCCGCCTAATTGAAGGCGTTGCCTCTAATTTGCGCGCCTTTCTGAATGGTGAGAAAGAAAATCGCGTCGTGTAACCGCATGCGTGAGTGAGCAGCGTTCAAAGGCTGCTCCTCCCAAAATTTCGCTACCTCCGCATTTGTTCCATCCCCGCTTTGAGTTCGGCGGCATCGACTGCGCCATCTTCATTCGCATCAAATCGCGCAAAGTTTCGCTGGACCGGACCCCGTGCTTCGGACTCGACAATTTTGCCATCCGCGTTGGCATCTAAACGCTTCATCATATCCGCAGAAGACATCATCTGGCCCTTCCCTTTTCCTTTCTGACCCGAAGTTCGCATTCCCCCTGAGCCACCGCCACCAGACGGTCGTTCTTTCGAAACTTTACCGGCATCCCGATTCACAGTCCAAGCGACGGTAAACTTCTGAGTCGCGGCGCTGCACCATTTGTCATCGTCATCGCAGGCAAAGTATTTGACGGTAACTTCGAGCGGACCCGGTGAATCAGAGCCACCGAAATCATAATCGACCAGAAACTCTCGCGGATCCGCATCGGCATCAACGTCCTCAGGCTTGGGTGCTTCACCCGCGGTTTTACTCAACGTCACGCCATCGGGAGTTTTGATTTCAAAAGTCAACGTCGGAGCCAAATTATTCCAGTGAACCCGATGAATCGGATCGATAAAAAAGCCAAGGTAAAGCTCCCCTTTTCCACTTCGCAAAGAAGCTGAATCGACTTCCGCGCGGAGCTTAACATACAGCGGTTGCGGCTCTTCACCGCTCTTGACCTCGATCGGTTTGACTGACAGAACCGCTGCTTCCTGCTTCCGCGGGATCAGTTTCACAACGCCAGTGGCCACTTTTTCGGGACGACGCGTCGACTCCGTTTTGACGTCGAGATCGGCGATGGTCGTCGTGTTCGCCGATTTGCCGACCAAACCTGCAAGATCCGTCCGAAGCACCGCTGGATCACTCCAACTCCGAGCAATCACGATTTTTCCGTCTGGAGAAATAATCATCTCGGAGTTGTTTCGCTCCCCAAGCGCATGCTTCAAATCGTTCGTCATTGAATCCGCCAACCACGGAATTTTTGTCCCCAGCTGAGTCTTCGCTTTTGCAACATGAGCCAACCGCTCATCTAAAGTCAAGGGTTGGACCAAACCGGATTTCCCTGGGTGAGCCAGCGCTTTATAAACATAGAAAAACGCCACGTCTTTGTTTTTATAATCCTGATAGACCGTCTCCAAACTGGGGACGTTTCGCATGAATGGTGGTCATGTTAGGCAGCCAAAGACAATCACCCCATACCGCCCTTTCAGAACTTGTTTCAGAGCCACTTCTTTTCCGCTTTCGTCGAATGCGGTCAATTCCGGAAGCTCCTGTCCTTCGATCGAAAGCGGACCTCCCTTTCCTTTGGCGCGCGGGCCTTGCCCGAAAGCAGAGGCGGCAATCGCAAACGTAATCGTCATCAACGTAAGTCTCTTGATCATGACGGAATAAACCCTCTGGTTCAAAATAGTTTCGAAACACCTCTACGATTCGCTCACCGAAAAGAATCTGAAAAAAAGATGTCCAAAAAATTCCGGTGACAACCTTAAGCTAGTATTGAATGGAGATCCCCACGGTACAGACTGAAGCCTATTTACGGTTACTGGCTCAATACGAGCGAGATGTGACCGCTTATGTGCATTCTTTGGTAAATCGACGCGAAGATGCCGAGGACATCCTTCAGGAGGCCAAAATCGTGATGTGGCGGAAATTTTCGGATTTCGAGCAGGGAACGAATTTTAAAGCGTGGGGCAAAAAAATCGCGCTGGGTTTGATTTTGAACTACCGCCGAAAAGAAAAGACGCGCGCAACTTCTCCTGTAAATCAGGAATTTATCGAAGCCGTTGCGGCTGAGATTGATCGCCGCGGTGACGAACTCGATGTTCGTGGCGAGGCGCTTCAGAATTGTCTCCGAAAACTCTCGAAACCGCATCGGCAGGCAATTGTCTGGCGCTACTACGAAGACTGCGAGGTCGCTGAAATCGCAGAGCGCGCCGACCGAACGGAAAGCGCTGCGTATCGTCTTCTCAGTCGGATTCGGAAAATGTTAGCGGAATGTTTGGAACGCGAAATCGGAGTACTGAATCATGAATAACGACGACAGAATCGATCAGGCCATCGAAGGCCAGCTTTCCGATGCAGAGTTGGAGCAATTCCAACGTGATGCTTTGGCGGATGCGGATTTGATGACTGCCTATGTCGAAAAATCCTCGCTTCATGGGCAATTAATGGCTTCAAGCGACGACCTGGTGCGGCTTTTAGAAATGGATGATCCCGTTGTAGTTTCAACGCCGAAACGTTGGTTTTCTGCGGGAATCGCGGCGGCAGCAGCTGCAATTGTCGCCACTGGACTGACGTGGATTTTTGTTGAACAAAAAAGCGGTCCGAAAATCAAGGCCGTCGCCACGCTCGAACAAGCGGAAGGTTGTCGCTGGGCCGGTTCCGAATTGCCGACGGCCGAAGGCTCGCGACTTCCCGCAGGAACGCTGGATTTAGTCGAAGGAATGGCGACCTTGAAATTTGATTCAGGCGCGACGGTGACGTTGGAAGCCCCCGCAACGCTTGAGGTGACCTCAGCAATGCGCTGTCGCTTGGTTGAAGGATCAGTCGTTGCGGACGTTCCGGAATCCGCTCACGGTTTCACGATTGATGCGCCGGATCTGGAGGTGATTGATTTAGGAACCCGATTTGGGCTGACCGCAAATCAGTTCGGCGGATCGCACATGATGGTTTTTGAAGGTGAAGTTGAAGTGAGAAAGAACGGCGAGGAAACCGCGAAGTTGATTCGGGAAGGCCACGGATTTTTGAACGGCGCGGAGCGAGCCACGATGAACCGGGAGATCGAACGATCACCGGCAGCTCATGCGGTTCGGGCGAGAAACGGCTGGCTGAACGTATCGACCGCCGTTGGTGCAGGCAAAGATTCCTTCATGCGACGGGGAACGGATTCCAGCATGGGCGCGGAACCGTTGATGATGGTGAAACACACCGACCTTGAACAAGGAGCGAATAATGAGCGGCGCGGCATTCTGACGATCGACCTCCAGAATGTGGATCGGACGCAGATATCAGATGCTGAGTTCCTTTTAGACGTTGAACCGAGCGGGTTTGGATTTTCGACAATGGTTCCTAATTCGAAATTCGCGGTTTATGCCGTGACGGATGATTCGGTGGATCGCTGGCAAGAGGACCTCGTCGTTTGGGAAAATGCCCCAGCGATGGAAGACGGCAGCGTTTTGAATAAAATCACCCAACAAGTCGGCACATTTCAAGTTCTTCGCGGCGCCTCTGCTGCTACTCAAATCCAAATTTCATCGCCGGAGCTTTCCGAATTTCTGCGTAATGACGCAAATGGACTCGTGACGTTTCTGATCGTTCGTATCACAAGTGAACACAACACCTCTGGACTCGTCCACGCTTTCGCCACCAAAGAACACCCCGACGCAAAGCCACCCACGCTGAGCCTTAAATTGAAGTGACGTAAAAATTTGAAGATGACTTTTTTCCCTGAAAACAAATTTCACGAACCAACAGGGTCTGTTCATCGAACGCACCCTATTGCTTCGTTTTTCGCTCTGGTGTCACTTCTTTGGGGCGTTTCTTTTGCCGACGAAAAAGCAGATCTGAAGTTCTTTGAAAACGAAGTTCGTCCCCTGCTGTCAGACTCGTGTTTCTCGTGTCACGGCGAGGAAAAACAAAAGGGCGGATTGCGATTGGATCATATCGATTTCATCAACAAGGGAGGTGAATCAGAAGAGCCCCTTTTTGTTTCCGGAAAGCCAGAGGAGTCACTCGTCATCGAAATGGTGAAGCGCCTGGATGAAGATTATTCCATGCCTCCAAAAGGGGCCGACGCGCTTTCGCCTGAGAAAATCGCAGTGCTGGAAAAATGGATCGCACAAGGTGCACCGTGGCCATCGACCGATGTGGCAGCAGGTGGAAAAGTCGACGAAAACGGATTTACTGAAGACGATCATCAATGGTGGGCCGTGCAGCCGGTGGTTGATCCAAAAGTCCCGACGGTTGAGTATTCGATTTTTGGTGATCCGTCTTCTGCTAAGAAAAAGGCGGGGAATGCGATCGATGCCTTTGTTTTTCAAAAACTGAACACCAAGAATTTGCAACCAGCTCCAAAGGCCTCGAAAGACGAATTGGTGCGACGGGCGTATTTTGATCTTCACGGGTTGCCGCCCACACCTGAGCAGGTGGCGGCTTTTGTAAAAAACGAATCTTCTGATGCCTGGCCGAAGCTGATTGATGAGCTTTTGGCATCCCCGCGCTACGGTGAACGCTGGGCGTCGCACTGGTTGGATGTGGTTCGTTTTGCAGAAAGTGATGGCTACCGCGCGGATGATTTCCGTTCCGGTGTATGGCGGTATCGCGACTACGTGATCCAATCGCTCAATGCTGATAAGCCCTACGACGAATTTGTTCGGGAGCAGTTGGCGGCGGATGAATTTGCGGCGAATGATCCTGAAAAATTGATCGCGACGGCCTTCTTGCGACTGGGTGTGTATGAGTGGAATCAGCGCAACGCCAAGATGCAATGGGACCTGATTATGACGGAGATGACGAACGTGACCTCGGAGGCGTTTCTGGGGCTCGGGATCGGCTGCGCCCAATGCCACGACCACAAGTTTGATCCCATTTTACAAAAAGATCATTTCGCGATGCGGGCGTTTTTGAGTTC
>ERZ887942.2071-NODE-2071-length-12813-cov-7.477112_pt1 | contig 12813 bp, 13 predicted proteins | sample MGYA00521099_ERZ887942 | MGnify/ENA primary metagenome ERZ887942 (study PRJEB32303, sample SAMEA104408605) | aquatic metagenome | biome: Brackish water; feature: Pelagic; material: water | place: Baltic Sea | collected 2014-06-07T06:48:00 | depth 16,251 m ... | reverse complement strand
ACAAACAAACGACCCATGATACTCGCTACTTTGACGGAATTCGGATCTCGTTGCAATCCTTAAAACCACAAGAAAATGGTATATTTTAAACTATGCATTACTCAACTCTTCTTCGATACAACGTAATAAGACATCAAGAGACACTGGCTTAGGCAGCATCGTCTGTCCCCCGGATTCGAGCAAACCAGTGCCATGAGTATCCTGGTCAGAGACAAGCGCCGTCAACATGATCACCGGAAGATTCTTAAGCTCTGGATCAGCCTGAAACTCGATCATCAAATCGCCACCGTCTTTTTCGGGCATGATGTAATCGAGAATGATCAAATCCGGTTTAAACGACTTCGCTGCCTTCGTCGCCAGAACGGACTGGTTCTCCACTAACACTTCGTAAAGTCCTGTCGCCTCCAGATTTAATTTCATTAATGTCGTTAGCCCTGTCTCATCATCGACCAGCAATAATTTTTTCATCAGATATGGATAATTTCCTTGGTTCTGTGTTTTGGTTCTGTGTGCCCTATCCGTTCTTCTGCCGCTAGGATACACCCGTTTCGTTTGCGAGAGGAAGTAAAATTTTCACCCTTAAACCGGGAGGATCCACCTCGTTGTTGAGACCGATCGCTCCGGAATGTATCTCCAGGATATTACTTGCTACCGAAAGCCCCAGGCCGGTGCCCTCACCTTTTGACTTGGTCGTGAAAAAAGCTTCAAAAACCCTTTCGATTTTATCTTCAGGGATACCGGTTCCGTAATCACGAATATTAAGGAGTTAAGTCAACGATTTGTACACTCCGCGGAAAGCAAGAGAGCCAGGAAAAATAGAGCCGCTCACTTTGCCGCTTTCACTTTCACCACGTAAACACTGCCATCCGCACCACGCTGCATTGCTTCGGGGCGATCGACATTGGCTTCCGCGACAGTGACCCATGATTCGTTGGAATTGATCACGGTGACGCCCGAATTCCCCAGGGTCGCGCCACGCTCCGGAACAAGAATTTTCTCGGTCGCCCGAATCACAACCATTCTCCGGGGATCAACTTGCGCGATGAACAAGGGTGCCCGATGCCGAACCACGTGATCGTTGTCGGCTCCGGCGCGAGTGTAGACGAGAAACAGTCCGTCACCCAGAGTGACCCAATGAGCCTGGGTGTTGTAACTTCGCAGGATTTCGCCGTCGTCAAATTTCCACTTCCGGACCGGCTCGAATTTCAAGCCATCGTCACTAACACTGCAATAAGCTTGTAGATCATTGCGCATCGTAAGGAAATAGCGTCCCTCAAAACGAACCAGCGACGGCTCGTAGAGGCCTCTTTTGACAGGTAACGCCAGGACATCGCCGTGCTCCACATAGCGAAGCTGATCCCCGTCAAAACTGGCGCGCACCATTGTAGAGGAAAAAGGCACTCCAACCTTGGGGCCAATGTAACAGGGTAACAGGAGTGAACCATCTTCCTCGACAAGCCACTGGGCACAGGCGCATCGCGCAAAGTTAAACTGAACGCCTTTTGGCATTTCGAGGCGACGCCATTTTTCCCATTTTCCGGTGGCGGGATCAAACACCGTGTAAGAGGTCTGATGTGCCCGCGGTTGATCCTCCAATTGCTTGCCCTTGGGGCTGTATCGAATCCGGGCTCCAATCGCGATCAACTTTTTCGATGGCCCGTGCCATCCCGGAGTGACGTCGGCAACCGCGATGTTGACCTCGCCGTCACTGACCCAATCCAATTCGGTCTCCAGCTGCGGTCCTTTCCAGCTTTGTCCCAAATCATCACTTCGCATCGTGTAGACGCCGGAATAAAAATCGGAGCGACCGAGGAATTTAAAGAGCACCATGAGCGCCGCCGGAGTTGTTTGATCTTTCAGGGCGGTGGCGGGGATCAGTGCGGCACGGGGATGAATCCAATAGGAACCATCTTTAGTATCCGGAGCTCGGCGCAGAACAACATCTCGCTCAATCACAAAGGGAACGTTGGCCACGGTTGACTGCGTGTCGTTGACTTGTTGCGCGAACAGCTCGTTCGAAATTGAAAGTAGAAAGAGAATGGCGAGCAGACGTAGCATCATGAGAGAATGAACGATCTTTCGATGGTCATCGTCAAGAGACGCCTCACCGCCTTATTCAACCAATTCTCCCCGAAGGGGTCCAAAGATACCCTTGCCAAGTTGAATCTCGGGAAATTCGAGGCTTGATTGCCATGCTTCGGGAATGGTGAAACGTCCCAGCTCATCGTCATCCTGGGAAATCCTGACTTCACCTCCGTCAAATTCAAAGGCAAAGGTGGTGGGCTTTCCGGTCCATTTCGTCGACACGCTGAGGTGCCCCGGAATCGTAATGCGATATACCTTTCCATACGACTTCCACTGATCCAGACTGAGCCAGGGGGCTAATTCAGAACGCCATTCCACGGGAGACTTCGCAGACGTGGCGACAAACAAATCGGAACCATTTACGACGAGACTGGTAACCCGTTGCCCCCAAAGATTGCGCGGTTTATGGTTGGCATTTTCCATGTCGTAAGGATGAACGGTTTTGGAAGTGGTTGCAGGATGATCAAACATTCGCTGCTGAAGAGACCAGCTTTTCCGGTCCGGGTGAAAGCGCCACAACTCGCCCCAAGGCCACACTCCCGCGAACACTTCGCCCGCGTATAGAATCGTGGTTTGGGCTTCCCTTGCACTTTTTGAAACTCCTTCCGGAGTCGGCGGCCAATCGGGGATATCCCGGATCGCAGTGCCATCAAATTCAAAAACCCGGCCAGTTGGGTAGTGCCCCATCAACAAGCGATCCTCAAGAACGAGGCTGGAATAAAGTTGGTAGCTGAACCCAAGGCTCGGCTCCACGATCATTCGCCAGATGGAATTGTTAAAAACATAGACGCCTCCGACATTCGAACCGGTTGTAATTTGATCACCAAGCACCCCCCATGCAAACGTAGTTTCACCGACCACGGGCAGGGTTTTCACGGTTGCTCGTGACAAGTCGACTGCACCCTGCCCCGGTTTCCAGGGGCAGGCATACAACTTGCTGAATCCGTCTTCATCATTTTTCCAGGGACGATAAGGGCCGTCCCTTCGTTGGACGTGATAAAAACAAAGATAGCCGTTGGCATAGAAAAAGAGTTGATAATTGCCAACCTCCGGAGCTTCGAGGATGACTTCATCGTTAAACGAAACCGTGCCATCCCCAAATTTCATAATTCCATCGCCGACTTGCATGGTTTCGTTGGTCCCGCCTCCCGTGCCACTGGTTTTTTCCCAGGAATTAGTCGCTGAATCCCATCTTTTGACCCCTCCGTATGTCGAATAAACCACTCCTCCTCGACTAAATAGATAAGAGCCCGCCAGGGTTTCATTGGGGCGGGGCAGTTCTGTTACCTCGATTTCACGATCCTCTTTCACCGGCCGGATAAAAAACTGAAGCTCATGCCGATCGGCTCGGTAGCGCGTGTTATAGGCATTTTGAAACCCGGCTCCGATCACAAAAGCACCATCTTTACTCTTAGCTTCAAACAAAGAACCAAAAACCTGACCAATATCATCCCCGCGATCAATCGTGATCTGAATTTTTTCCGGTTCCGCAACAAGCGGAAATGACAGAAATGTGGAACAGAGGATCAGGCAAAGATGTTTCATAAGAAGCCCGCGGGTTTCGGGATAATTTACGCACGCGCGTTTAACTTCCAAGATTGAGAAAGTGCAGCAGCGTATTCAAAATCATTGAAATAAGATCGTTACTCGACCGTGAAATCTGCAAGGTAAATAGCGGTGATGACATTCCCCTCAGCGTCTTTTTCATGACTGGAATACCAGGACACGAGCCCGTGACTGGCGTCAATTTCGACAAAACCGGGGTAGGAATTATCTCCCCCACTGGGCAATTCGGCGAAGGGATTCAGCGTATCTTTACTCAACCAGTAAAGAGTCGTCTTGGGGCCCTGTTTCGTATTCCGCCGACCACCAACGATCCAGCGATCGCCCCATTTCGCGAGTAAAGGCCCCCCAATGTATTCATCCAGTTCCGACCTTTCCCATTCGAGATAGGGTGGATGCGACTTTGCCAGCTGGGCAGTTTTTGAACCTTCGCGGCTGACCGCGACAATGGATTTGTCGTCCAGAACTTTGAACGCGGTTTCATTTCCCTGGTCCTGCTGAAATAAAGAAACAAATCTCCAGTTCCACCCATCGATACTTTCCAACATAGCTGATTCCACGATTCGCGCGCCACCCGCACCGGTTTCTTTTTCTGTGTAATCTCGTTTACGTCTGGCGCAGAGGTAGGCAGTCTCCCCATCGGTGGCAGCACGCCATATATAGTGACCATAGGTGCCTTCCATTGGCCGCGGCTGACTCCAGTTGTTGCCATCCTCCGTCGCGACGGCATAACCGAGGTGTTTATTCAGATCATACTGCTCCCTTGGTAACTCCGAATCGCCACTATACCAGGTCCCGGTAAAAACGAAGAGTTTATCCTTAAAAGCAAGAAAGTGGGGATCACGGGTATCGCGTTGAGCGACCGAAAACACGAAAGATTGTTTCCAGTCTTTACCGTCCTCGCTCGACAGGACAATAATACGGGAAGTCGGGAAAACCATGTGACCGTCTGGACAGGAACGAAAGGTAAGCCAAAGCTTCCCATTCCATCGGATCATATCAGTAAAAGCGTTGTGTTCCCCGTTGTGAAAAATGCGTCGAATGTTTTCGACTTTGACCGCAGGAAGGTCCTGAGCCGGAATAAAGGGTGTCGTCAGAAGAATGACGAAACAAAAAGCAAAATAAAAGGGGGGGCGTAATGGGTTCTTCATGACATTTCCAAAGAAGTTACTGATTTGGGTTTCCTTCTTCAATGTTTTTCAATGGCGTGCCGGAATTGAAGGGGTTTCCACATTTATCCCACTGTTGATGATCTCGCTGACCTTCCGCTCCATGGCGGAAAAAACCATGAGATTGGCCGCTAGATCGCGATAGAACGTAGACGCAACACCGAATAGACGCACGGTGAACCCGAGTCGTAGCCAACGATTTTCTTTAAGGTTTGGCATTTGTGAAAGCGCCGACTGTATCAGAAAATGCCGCACAAATAGGAGCTTTTTGAGCGTTGAAACGTGTGCCGATTTCCCGCCACCATCACGTGATATGGAGATGGCAACAAGCCTCCGACGGCAGGGAACCTGGGATTCGGATTCAAATCATCTACCAGTTTACCTTTCAGTTCTCTGCGGCATGGTATGCCAATTTCAATCTCTTCTAAAAAGAACAATCTCATGACGAATAACGACATCTTGCGCCGCGTGCGCCACACTCTGGACATCAGTGACACCAAGGTGGCTGAGATCATTGGACTAACAGGGGAAGAAACAAGCCGATCCCAAGTGAGCCGCTGGCTGAAGCGCGAGGATGAGGAGGGCTACCAGACGATTTCAGATAAGACACTTTGTCGTTTCATGGATGGATTCATTATTGAAAAACGAGGGGTTCGCCCCGATGGCACGGTTCCCGAGCCTGTGGATGTTCTTAGTAATAATGAGATCCTCAAAAAACTTCGAATCGCGCTGGAAATGCGCGACGAAGAAATGACAGTCACGTTCGAAAAAGCTGATTTCGTTGTCACTAAAGCCGAACTCGGATCATTTTTCCGAAAGGAAGGACACCGGCACTATCGACCCTGTCCCGAACAGGTGTTGAGAAAATTCATTCAGGGCCTTGGCATGAAATAGGATCGAACTTTTGTCCATGAGGCTGCCAAATTAATGAATGACAAAGCAGTAAGGGATGCATCGGTCGGCTGACGCGACCATACTCCTCAAGGTAACCAAGCCCGATTCACTGACGCTCAAGATTGGCCTTTCCGCCGCGAAGAATGTATTTCTGGATTTTCCCAGTCGCGGTTTTGGGTAGCTCCGTCAGGAATTGAAATTCATGCGGCACTTTGAAGTTTGCCAGGTGATCGCGGCAAAATTGACGCAGGATTTCGGGCGTCGTTTCGGCCCAGGGTTTGAGGACGATGAAGGCATGGGGAGTTTCACCCCATTTTTCGTGCGGCATGCCGACTACGGCGGATTCCTAAATAGCGGGATGACGCAGGAGGCTCCCCTCGACTTCGACAGAAGAGATGTTTTCGCCGCCGCTGATGATGACATCTTTCCAACGGTCACGGATCTCTATGTAGCCGTCAGGATGGACGACTGCGGCATCGGCGCTGTGAAACCAGCCGTCGCGGATACTCGCAGCGGTGGCTTCGGGGTCGCCATAGAGGCGGCGGGCACGGCGTGCGAAGTCAAGGGGCGAGAGGGGGCGTTTCCATGTTCAGTTGGCGATCATAGAGGCAGGCGTTCTCGCTTGGCGATGAGAAAGTGTTTTCAGCAGGTTTGACGACATTCGCCTCACCAATCTCCGACGCTTCCATCGGGATAGAACACTCTTTCCACGATCTCCGGCTCGGGCGGGTGCTTCCTGATCTCGGTTTCGTTCAACTCGATGCCGAGTCCGGGACGGGTATTCGGACGGACGATGCGACCTTTCTTCTCCATCGTGAAACCTTGATCGATAATGTCGTCGCGCCAGGGCACGTCGTTCATGACGGTTTCGCATATGATATAGCTGGGCTGGGAAAAGCCGAACTCGAGCGACGCTGCGGTGCTGACAGGTCCCTGGGGATTGTGCGGTGCCAACGCGATACGGTAGGCATCGGCGAGGGCGGCAATGCGGCGGGCCTCGGTGAGACCGCCGCAGTGGGTGATGTCCACCTGGCAGACTTCGCAGGCGCGCGCCGCAAACAAATCACGGAAGGCGGCGGAATGGGTGATCCGCTCTCCGGTAGCGATCGGCGTTGAGACGGCGGCGTTGATCATCGCCAGCCCATCGATACTTTCCGGCCAGCAGGGTTCTTCAAAAAAGTAGAGACCATATGGCTCCAGCGCCTTGGCGAATTGCAGTCCCATCGCCGGTGACGGACGCGCGTGGCAATCCACCATGATGTCGATCGAATCACCAACCGCTTCACGCATCGCGGCAACGGCAGCTTCGGCGGCACGGATCGGCTGGAGTCCCTCGATCGGCATGGTCGGTGGCACCGCCATCGTCTTGAAAGCAGTGTAACCATTTTCGACTGACTCCTGAGCGAGTTCGGCAAAGCGTTTCGCATCGTCTGCTGAGGTGCGGTAAAAATCCTCGAGCTTGCCGCCGCCGAGATGGCAATACGTGCGGACATAATCACGAACCGGGCCGCCCCAGAGCAGGGAGCACGGCAGATTGGCTACCTTTCCAAGGATGTCCCACAGCGCCAGATCGATCCCCGCAATGGCAGTGGATCGCACCACACCGTGCCCATGCCAGAAGTGCTGCCGATACATCATCTGCCAGAGATGCTCGACCCGCCGGGGATCTTCGCCGATGAGCAGACTGGAAATGTCTTCGATGGCCCCGGTCACACTTTTAGTATGCCACTCAAGCGTTGCCTCGCCCCAACCGTGGAGTCCGGGTTGATCGGTGAGGACTTTGACGAAGATCCAATTCCGCATCCGGGCATGACAGACGTGAGTTTCGATGGCGGTTATTTTCATGGTAGGCGTTCGCGGGCTTGCAACGGTCAGTTGAATCGCTACAACATGAAGGGGTGACAATGCAATACAAACACGCGGGTTTCTCAGGATGGGCAGGTGTCGCCCGGTCGGACATCACACCGCCCGTCGGCATTTATGCGCGAAACTGGGGCGCGGCGAAACACGATGTCGCCGAGGGCATTCACCGGCCACTCCAGGTGACAGCGCTCGCAATCTGTGACAATGCAGAGGGCGAAAACCCGGTCGTCCTCGTCGACGCCGATCTCGGCTGGTGGCGCTCCCTGGTCTCTGAGCGTGACTTTCGCCAGCGCCTCCTCGATCACCTCGGGCTTGATGAGTCGCGTTTCCTTTTTGCCCTAACACATACTCATTCCGCACCGCCGCTGACCGATCGAGTCGAACCCGATTGGGAAGGAGGCGCCTTGCTCGAACCCTATCTCGAACAAGTCTGGCAAGCGACTGTCGATACCGTGACGCGAGCTATCGAAGCGATCCGACCCGCCGTGCTCGAATGGCGCACCGGTCGTTGTGATTTGGCTTCGGCGCGGGACCTTCGCGATCCGGATAATCCGGCGCGGCGAGTGTGCGGTTTCAATCCCGACGCGCCGGCGGACGACACGTTGCTGGTCGGTCGAGTCACGGAAACGGAGTCCGGCGAAACGCTCGCGACGATCGTTAACTACGCCTGTCACCCAACCACTCTAGCTTGGGACAACCGCCTGATCTCGCCAGACTACATCGGCGTGATGCGTGAAACGATCGAACAGGGTCTGAACGGAGGCTTAACCCTGTTCACTCAAGGCGCATCCGGCGAGCTGTCGCCTCGATATCAGTATGTAGGTGATCCATCCGTCGCGGATGCTCACGGCCGCGAACTCGGTCACGCCGTGCTTGCTACGCTCGCGGGGATGGAACCCCCGGGCGAACAACTCGTGTTCGGCGGTGTCCGGGAATCCGGTGCGCCGCTGGCAATGTGGCGTCGGGAAAAGGCCACCCTTTCAACGGAACTGAAGGCTGTCCGGCTCACGGTCGATTTGCCGGTGAAGGACTGGCCAACAGCTGCAGAACTGGAACGCGAGTTCGAGGCCACGATCGACCGAGTCATTCAGGAACGGATTCGGAGAAAAATATCGATCCGCCAGGGGCTCGGGGATGGCGAGACTTTCGCTTTCCCAATCTGGATTTGGAAAGTGGGTGACGCCCTGCTCGCGGCGAACATGGCGGAAGCCTATTCCCAGATTCAGCAACACCTGCGCGCCGCGTTTCCTGACGCTGCCGTGGCCTACCTGAATTTGGCCAACGGTTCGATCGGTTATCTGCCGCCGTCGGATCTCTACGACGAAGACCTTTACCAGGAGTGGCAGACGCCATTCGATCGCGGCAGCCTCGAAGCCCTCGAAGCGGCTATTACCGAAGCATTCCACGCCATCCGATGAACGAGCGCCCCACATTCGTTCGCTACCGGGTGCTGACCTGGCTGACTCTAGCCGCCGCGCTGGCTTATCTGTGCCGGAATGCCGTCGGCGTCGCCGAGAGCGCCATTCGCGAGGATCTCGATCTCACCCTGACGCAATCGGGATGGTTCATGGGCGCGTTTTTCTGGACCTACGCCATATTTCAGGTCCCGGGAGGCTTGCTGGCGCATCGACGTGGCACTCGGGTTGCGATGACGGCTTTTGTTCTCATGGGAGCGCTTGCAACCCTGGCGCTCGGCGCGGCTCCCGGCTTCTGGTTGCTCATTGTGGCTCAGTTGATCATGGGAATCGCCCAGGCGGGACTTTTTCCCGCATCCTGCCTTTCCATTTCCCACTGGATCCCGCTCGCGCGGCGTTCTTTTGCCTGCGGCGTTCTCACCACCGGCATGCAGGTGGGTGCGATCATTTCCGGAGCCTCGACCGGTCCGCTCATCGAAGCAATCGGCTGGCGCCTTGTGTTTGTCCTGTTCGCCATCCCGGGGATCATCTGGACGATCTGGTTTTTTCTGCGATTCCACGACAATCCCCGGAAAGATCCCGCGGTGAACCCATCTGAACTGGCGATAATTAAGTCCGAGCGCGACGAGTCCGATCCCACGCCGATCGAATCGGAATCACAGGTGCCGACTCCGTGGCTGGCGATGCTGCGAAATCCCGCGATCTGGTTCCTCTGTGGCCAGCAAATCTGTCGGGCGTCTGGATACATGTTCTTTGCGAGTTGGTTCCCGACCTTTCTCCAGGAGACCCGGGATGTTTCGGTCAAGGATTCCGGCTACCTTCAGTCTCTCGTTTTCGCCGGCACGCTCGCCGGCTGCCTGTTTGGCGGCTTGCTGACAGACTGGATCTGGAAACGGACAAAAAGCCTACGCCTCAGTCGCAGCGGAGTGGGCGCAGTGTTCCTCGGCGCCTGCGGTTTGCTCATTCTCGCAGCGTGGTTCGTCCAAAACGTCAGTCTTGCGGTGACCCTGCTGGCGCTTGGATCGTTCTTCGCAGCGCTCGCCGGGCCCTGTGCTTTTTCAGCGTCGATTGACATTGGGGGCCAACGCACGCCCCAGGTATTCGGCGTCATGAACATGACGGGCAATTTCGCCGCAGCCGCCACTCCGATTCTCGTCGGGGCTTTGTTCGAACGCACCGACAACTGGAATCTTGTGCTCTTGTTGTTCGCCGCTATTTATCTGGCGGGGGCAGTCTGCTGGGCCCTGGTCGATCCTTCCCGCCACCTTAGACGGCGCGACTCCGGCGAATCTGATTCTCGACCGATGAATCTGAATAGATAGGATATCGCATCATGAAGTCCTGCGTATCTATTTTGACCTCCTCATTTTTCGTTGCTGTTCTGTTAGGCGTTTTGCCTGGATCAGCCTTTGCTGCTGATCCGGCCCCGCCGGAAGGCTTCCAAGCCCTCTTCAATGGTAAGGATCTCTCCGGCTGGTATGGCTGGAGCACGAAAGATCCGACGTTGCTTTGGAACATGACGCCGGAGGAACGGGCGACGTATAAAAAGAAATCGGTCGAAGGTGGTCTGACAGATGCAAAAGGTAAGGACTCAGGGAATCACATCAACGCCCATTGGAGTGCGCAAGACGGAGAGCTGGTCAATGATGGCAAGGGGCTCTATCTCACGACCGACAAGGATTACGGCGACTTCGAGTTTTGGGTCGAATACAAGGCATTGCCCGCAGGAGACAGCGGGGTGTATCTCCGCGGCATCCCGCAGGTGCAGATTTGGGATCCTGCCGAGCCCGACCCGCAAGGTCTCGGTCGGGCCAAAGGTTCTGGTGGCCTCTGGAATAACCGCAAGGGCGCTCCCGGCAAAGACCCGAACAAGAAAATGGACAAGCCCCTTGGCGAGTGGAACCAGTTTAAAATCCGGATGATCGGTGAACGTGTCACCATCGTCTTCAACGGCGAGACCGTGGTCGACAACGCGGTGCTCGAGAACTTCTTCGCCAATAAAAAGGCCGGCTACCTCGCTTACGGAAAACAGAAGAAAGGCGACGAGGCGAATAAGAAAAAAATGCCCAACGGCTGGATGAAAGATCCTGCATTCGCCAAAGGTCCGATCCAACTGCAAACCCACGGCAGCGAGATTCGCTGGCGCAATGTGTATGTCCGCGAGATCAGCGCCGAAGAAGCAAACAAAGAACTCGCCGAACGTGATGCCGATGGATTTGTTGAGCAGATCAACGGAAAAGACCTCAGCAACTGGCAGGGCGCAGAGGACAGCTACGAGGTCGTAGACGGCAATATTCGCTGTAAAAAAGGTAAAGGGGGTGACCTGCTGACGATGGAGGAATTCGAGAACGGCAAGATTCGGGTGGAATTCAAGCTCCCGAAAGCGGGCAACAACGGCATCGCACTGCGCACGCCGCTCGGTGGCCACTCAGCGTCGGATGGACTTGAGCTACAGGTCATCGACAGCGATGGCTACAACGAGAAACAGGCCGCCGCAGGCAAGAACGGGTTGGCGCCGCATCAATACCACGGCTCGATTTATCACTGCGTCGGCGCGAAGCACGGCTACCTGCGTCCAGCGGGAGAGTGGAACTTCCAGGAAATCGAAGTGCAGGGCCAGCGCATCATGGTGACGCTGAATGGAACTAAAATTCTCGACGCCGACATCGCCACATTCGACCGCAGCCAGATGAAGAATCCGCCAAAAGGCCTTGATAACACCAAGGGCCTGATTGGTTTCGCGGGACACAGCGATCCCGTCGAGTTCCGCAGCTTTAAGGTAAAGCGGAAGTAGTTGGTAGGTCTGATAACAAGCGGGGTCCGAGGTCAGTCGATACATGTTAAAATTTCAGCTTCTTCCATTTCCTGAGATGTTGGCCCTTGGGGCGCCAAAAGTGTTATTCTATCACCTGCCCCCAATCCCTTGCCATGAAATCTTCGCCCGCCTCCCTTCGCTTATCACTAATCTTTCTGATCCTGGCCCTGTCGATTCTGTCCGGCGAAAAAATTGAGTCAGCTATCGGGCAAGACACACCAACCGCTGAAGAGCAAAATCCCAACAAGGGAGAGGCGTCTCCGCTCTACCTGACCGCCAACGATCTGTCGATCGCCACGGGTAAGCCTTCGCTGGTAGTCATGTCGAAGGGATCCACTCACATTCCGGTGTGGTCGCTGTCGGGTGGCACGACGGGGCAGTCTGTCTCCGGCGTCGTTGGTGGCCTCCCAGAGAATTGCGTCGCGGTAAAAGTCGAGATCGTCGTGACTTAAAACGACGCGGAAACGAGCCCCGACTTTGAGGATGTTTCCCGAGTTCACCTCTCGCAAATGGTGGAGGATACTCCGTTTACAGATCGTTATTCTCTGGGCAAGCCGGTGCGCACACCGCTTCCTGCGGCTCCGTTTCATTCGCGAACGATCGTTTTGGAATCCTTTTATGAGGTAGTTCCCGACGCGCCCCTTACAGTGCGGATTCAACGGGACCCCGGCCTCCCCGGCGACACGTTTACCCGCCCCACGGGCCTAGCTCTGGTGAAGGTGACGCCGGTGAAAGCGCTCAAGGAGGCTCATGTCGTGCAGGACGTGAGTGGCTACAACTCGTGGCCGATGACCCAAGCCATCGGCGACAAGTTGGTCGGCACCTACAGCCGGGGCACAAAGCATACGATCGGTGAAGACGCCCGCGCGCTGTATGCGCGCACCTCTACAGACGGCGGAAACGGTAGTCGCGAACACAGTGGGCTACGGCGAGGTCACTGTCGGCAAGGGACTGGATTCCACCGGGGCCATGCTGCTTTGGGTGCGCAGAATCGGGAAGGAGTGGAACC
>ERZ887942.2066-NODE-2066-length-12822-cov-7.505130_pt1 | contig 12822 bp, 8 predicted proteins | sample MGYA00521099_ERZ887942 | MGnify/ENA primary metagenome ERZ887942 (study PRJEB32303, sample SAMEA104408605) | aquatic metagenome | biome: Brackish water; feature: Pelagic; material: water | place: Baltic Sea | collected 2014-06-07T06:48:00 | depth 16,251 m ... | reverse complement strand
CATACTGGTGCAGTGTCTCAATCACCAAACTGGTGCAGTGTCTCAATCACCAAAATGGTGCGTTATCCCAGTCACCATGGTGTTGCAGTGTCCCTGTCACCCAGGCCAAACCACGTTGGCTCCACCCCGTAAGCGGCGAGTTCATCTTTCACGGTGAAGGTTTCGTCCTCGCGACCCCAGCCACGCTCTTCACTGATCCCGTTGCCCAGGGTGTACATCACCGTGTCGAGGTCGGGGCACACGCGCAAACCGTGCACCCAAATATCGTCGCCGGTATTACCGATCACGGTGATCACGGCGTCGTCGCCGACAACAGCGGCTAGACCTCGAAGGAGGCGTGCACCACCGATGCCACCGGCGGGTACCACGATGCGCAGGGGAGCCGGCTCGGGATGGGATGGGCTCGCCTCGATGATGCTTTCTGGGCGGAATGCGGACACAGGGCTAGGGTGTCAGACGTGGCCATGGCTGACGAGGGGAAGCCGGTTGACGACGGGCACCAGCCCACCGTCGCCGAAACCAAGCGGGCCCTGGCTCGCGCCCGCAAGGGGGTTGGGCTCGATGTGGGTGAAGCCACCGCGCTGCTCGCCGCGCGCGGAGAACAACTCAACGAACTACTCGAAATTTCCGCTGCGATCCGTGATCTTGGGTTGATCAGCATTGCCCGACCCGGGGTGCTGACCTACTCACCCAAGGTTTTCATTCCGCTGACTCGACTGTGCCGGGACCGTTGCCATTACTGCACTTTCGCCACCGTGCCCCATCGAGTCCCGGCGGCCTATCTCTCCCCGGATGAAGTTGTCGCCATTGCCGAACAGGGTCGTGCCGTTGGTGCTGCCGAGGCATTATTCACCCTGGGCGATCAACCCGAAGACAGGTGGCCAGCGGCCCGGGATTGGTTGGATGAAGCCGGATACACCGACACCTTGTCCTATGTCCGGGCGATGTCGATCAAGGTCCTAGAAACTACCGGGCTACTGCCCCATCTCAACCCGGGCGTGATGACCTGGGCGCAGATGCGACGCCTGCGTCCAGTGGCGCCCAGCATGGGCATGATGTTGGAAACAACGAGCCAACGGTTGTGGGACACCCCAGGCGAAGTCCATTTCGCCAGCCCCGACAAGGACCCTGCTGTTCGGTTGCGAGTAATCGAAGATGCTGGGCGACTCATGATTCCGTTCACGACCGGCTTGTTGGTGGGCATCGGCGAAACGCTCACCGACCGGGCTGAGGCGCTGTTCGCCATTCGATCAACTCATCAGCGCTTCCGCCACATCCAAGAGGTGATCATTCAAAACTTCCGAGCCAAGGAAGACACCGCCATGCGCGGAGAGCCTGATCTTGGCCATGAGGAGTACCTCGCTGCCATCGCTACGGCTCGCGTGCTGCTGGGCCCGCGCATGCGCATTCAGGCTCCCCCCAACCTGTCTGATTTGGATGAACTGCCCCGGTTGATCGCCGCCGGGGTCGATGACTGGGGTGGCGTCAGCCCAGTCACCCCTGATCACGTAAATCCGGAGCGTCCCTGGCCGCACCTGGACGCATTGGCCCACGCCACGGCGGCAGCGGGATTTGACCTGCAGCCCCGGTTGACGGTGCATTCGGCCTACATCGGCACGGGAGAGTGGATTGATCCTCGTGTGGCGGTTCACGTGCGCGCGCTTGCAGATCCCACAACGGGGTTATTGGCGGCTGGTGCTCGGGCCAAGGGGATCCCGTGGCAGGAACCCGACGACGACGGGGCTGCCTATGCCCGATTCGCCGCTGAACATTCCGGTGGACGCACGTCCCTGCACCGCGAGGTGGACACGGTGGGGCGAACGAATGATCGCCGCACGGACTTTGATCACGTCTACGGCGATTGGGATGCTGTGCGCACCCACGCCACCGCCACCAGCCGCGTGCCGGAGCGGTTGAACACTGACGCGAAAGAGGCGCTCGACCTGGCCGCTGAGCATCCCGCCAGCCTCGCCGACCCAGCCCATCATGAACTGGCCCGACTGCTCATGAGCGCAGACGGTGCCGTTCTGTCGCATCTGGTGGACATGGCGGATGCGCTGCGCCAAGAGGTGGTGGGGGACGACGTTTCCTACGTCATTAATCGCAATATCAACTTCACCAACGTCTGTTACACCGGTTGTCGCTTCTGTGCCTTCGCCCAGCGCAAGACCGACGTCGATTCCTTCACACTGTCCCTAGACGAGGTTTCCCAGCGGGTAGCCGAGGCAGTAGCCGAGGGGGCCACAGAAATCTGCATGCAGGGTGGTATCCACCCCGACCTTCCTGGTACCGCTTATTTCGATCTGGCCCGCGCGGTGAAAACGGCTGCGCCCCAGGTGCATTTACACGCGTTCTCACCTATGGAAGTGGTCAACGGTGCCTCGCGCACCGGCATGTCGATCAGGGACTGGCTGCTTGCAGCGCGTGAAGCTGGCCTTGACTCGGTGCCGGGGACAGCGGCAGAGATCCTCGACGATGATGTGCGCTGGGTACTCACCAAGGGGAAATTGCCGACCGAGGCATGGATTGACGTGATCACCACCGCGCACAGTGTGGGTCTGCCCACGACGTCGACGATGATGTACGGCCACGTAGATCACCCCGGTCATTGGGTGTCGCACCTGGCCACCCTGCGCGGTATCGCAGAGCGCAGCAACAGTGACCACCCGGTGGGCATTACCGAGTTCGTCGCCCTGCCCTTTATTCATCACAACGCCCCGGTCTATCTCGCCGGGGCTGCCCGACCAGGGCCCACTCCGCGCGATAACGCAGCCGTGCACGCCATGGCACGACTCATGCTGCACGGTGCCATCGACAATGTGCAGTGCTCCTGGGTGAAACTCGGCGATGACGGCGTCCGGGCCATGCTGGCGGCGGGGGCAAATGACCTGGGTGGCACGTTGATGGAGGAGACCATCAGCCGCATGGCGGGTTCTGAGCATGGTTCGTCGAAGTCAGCTGCAGACCTGGTGGCCCTCGTGGAGTCCATGGGGCGAAGGCCACGGCAGCGGACCACCACCTACACCCAGGCCCTGGGGGCAGACCTCAAGTCTGGCTGAGCCCACCGCTGAAATTCCAATCTGGAAAGTGCAGTTTGGGTCGCGGTCGACAAAACTGACCGGACTTATCACGCCCCCGCACTTGACGTGGGCCGACGCGCCCGATCTAATAACACCATTGTTATTTAATTTTTCAGCAGCCACCACCGGTGTCGCACCAACAGGCACCGACTCGCAGCCGGCACTGGCCGGCTCGGTAAGGAGGACAGTCCCTGTGGCCGCAGACGCGCGCAGTTATGCTGGTTTCGACGTGATCGACGCCAAGGTAATCGGCCTCACCGGCGCAACCGAGGTCGATGCCCTCGCCGGGCTCATGGCCATCGCTGACCCCCAGCCGGGCGAGCAGGACACCATTTTGCCTTTGAGCGTGGTGGAAGGGATGGAGTGGCAGGCGCGTGCGCTGTGCGCCCAAACTGACCCCGAGGCGTTTTTCCCTGAAAAAGGTGGTAGCACCCGAGATGCCAAGAGGGTGTGTCTGTCCTGCGACGTACGCTCGGAGTGCTTGGAGTACGCCTTGGAGAATGATGAGCGCTTCGGTATTTGGGGCGGCCTGTCCGAGCGGGAACGCCGTCGGCTGAAGAAGCAGGCGGTCTGAACACTCACGACCGGGTCACCGCTGTCGTTGTCGCCCACGACGGCCATCTTTGGCTACCTGCAACGCTGACCGTGCTAGGCGAGCAGACCCGGGCACCCGACGCCATCGTGGCGGTAGACGTTGGCTCGAGCGATGACTCCGCTGACATTCTCGTGGAGGCTCTTGGTGCCGATCGGGTGCACCAGATGGCTGCTCCCAGTGGACTCACCGGTTTCGGTGAAGCTGTCCAGGCAGGTGTGTCCACGTTGAGCACCGAGCAGGTCACCGAAACCGAGTGGTTATGGCTGCTCCACGACGATTCTGCCCCCGATCCGGACTGTTTGAGCGAACTTCTCGCCGCCGCCCAGGCGCACCCTCGCGCGGTCATCCTGGGCGCAAAAGCGCGCGGCTGGCACGATCGCCGACTACTCCTTGAGGTGGGATTCACTATCACCGGGTCCGGTCGCCGGTTCACCGATCTGGACGCACGTGAGCACGATCAGGGACAGCACGATGCCCGCAGCGAGGTGCATGCGGTGGGGAGCGGCGGCATGCTCATTCGACGCGATATCTGGCAGGCCCTGGGCGGCTTTGATGCTGCACTGCCCCTCTACCGTGACGACCTCGACCTGTGCTGGCGAGTATGGCGAGCAGGCCATGAGGTTCGCGTTGTCCCAGCCGCGGTCGTTCATCATCGAGAAGCTTCGTTTCACGGACGGCGGGTGGGCTCCACCCGACCCGGACTGGGGCATCGCCTGGATCGACGAGGTGCAGTCCACACCCTCCTTACCCATACCCCGGCCTGGCGGTTGCCGCTCACATCACTGCGCCTGCTGTTGGGCTCCTTCTTCAGCATCGTGGTGTCCATTCTCGGTAAAGCACCGCGCCGCGCGGTCGACGAAGCCTTGGCGTGGGCGTCCGTTCTGGCCCATCCGGGTCGTTTGCGCGCCGCTCGTCAGGCAGCGGCGGCCACCTCGGTGCTGACTTCCCGGGCCGCGGTGGGAGAATTTCGACCCGGATTTAGTGTTCAGACCCGCCAGGCCGTGGACGCACTCAGCGGATCGCTCAGTGCAGGTCGCGGGGATCGGGCCAGCACATCGAGCAGCGGAGGCGCCCGGGAAACCGGTCCGGGCGATGACGCCATGGATTTGTATGACGACCCCGCTGGCACCTGGTTGCGCCGGGTGCTCACGCGTCCGGGCATGCTGTTGGCCCTCGCTTTGATCGTGCTCAGCGTTGCCGCCACCCGTGCCCTGTGGTGGGGTGATGGCGTTCTCCTCGGTGGTGCGCTCCTGCCCACCCCTGCGGGCGCCAGCGACCTGTGGGGCAGTTATACGCAGATGTGGCACGACGTTGGCCCTGGCTCCACGACACCGAGCCCCGCCTGGATGGGATTGCTAGCGGCCTTCGCCACGCTGCTGCTGGGCAAAGCCCCCTTCGCTGTCAACGTGATTTTGCTGCTGGCCGTACCCATGGCCGGGCTGGCCGCCTGGTGGTCGCTGCGAGGCATCATCTCTTCCACTCCGGTGCGCGTCTGGATGAGCGTCGCCTATGCGCTCCTGCCAGCCGTGCTCGGTGCTACCGCAGCGGGGCGCCTGGGCACCGCTGCAGCGGCGGTGTTTTTACCGGTGACGATGCGGGCCTTTGTGCGGGTGCTGCCGGTCAATGTTCGTGGGCTCCCGAAACGCAGCGCACGAACCCCGTGGTGGACCGCGCTGCTCCTGGCCGCGCTCACCGCCTGCGCGCCGGTGCTGTGGCCGATCGCCCTGGTGGTCGCGCTGGTGACGCTGGTGTGGTGGCTGCTGCGTGGGCACGCCCAGCAGGAGACTGCGAAAGAAAGCTCCGGTTCTGCGGCTAAACCTGCGGTCCTATTACGAGTTGCCGTCGCCGTCGGAGTGCCCCTGCTGCTGCTGGTGCCGTGGTCGTTGCACGTCATCACTGCACCTGGCTTGATTTTGCTTGAGCCGGGTCTTCCCGGACCGGTCGATCCACAACTGGATGCCCTAGATCTTGCCCTGATGCATCCGGGTGGCCCGGGCATGATGCCGATCATCTTTAGCGTCGGAGTCCTTGCTGCGGGCGTGCTCGCTCTCCTGCGCGCGGAACGGCGCTCGGCGACTGTGGCCATCTTGATCGTGGGAGTGCTCGGTCTGGTCACCGCGATCGGCATGAGCCTGGTGCGCGTTGGCGATCCCAGTTCATCCGGCACCGTGACGCCATGGCCGGGACCGGCCACGCTGCTGTGGGGTGCCGCCCTGGTCATCGCCGCCGGTTTCGGGGCCGATGGGCTACGACAGCGCATGGCCGATGCGGCTTTCGGTTGGCGTCAGCCGGTGGCTTTCCTGGCCGCCATGGCCGCCGTTGCTGCGCCCGTACTTGCTGCCCTCTGGTGGTTACCCGGTGCGGGTGATCCGCTGCGCCGAGCGACTCCTGGCGTGTTGCCGTCGTTCGTGGCAGCCGAAGCTCTTGGCCCCCAAGCCCCACGCACCCTCGTGGTGCGCCCCGCATCCGGTGGTGCGGTGGACTACACCCTGATCAACGGCAGCGGACCGAGTCTCGGTGATGCCGATGTAGGTCCGCCTAGTTCGGTGTGGGCACCGCTGGACGCTTTGGTCTCCACGCTGGTCTCTGGTCGAGGCGGGCCAGAAGTGGCCGCATTGGCCGACTATGCGGTGCGCTACATCGTGGCTGAGGTTGAGCAATCCTCCAGCCTCGTGCGAAATCTGGACTCCGTCCCCGGCCTGCGGCGGGTGGCCGCGGCTGACGGTGAGGTGCTGTGGCGCATCAGCGGGGTCACCGCACGGGTGCGTGCCATTCCCGAGGCGGGGTCAAACACAGCGAATGAATCGATTCCCCTGACAGTTACCGACATCGACTCGGCTCAACCGCTGGTGGACTCACCCGTCCCTGGGCCCGGCGAGCTTTTTCTTGCCCAAGATGCCGATGCACCCTGGCGGGCAGTGTTGGCTGACGGGTCAACATTGCCAGCTGATCCAATCCCAACAGTCACTGAAGACGCTGCACTGCAACGATTTATCTTACCTGACTCGGTAGTTTCCGGCGACCGAGTGACGATAGACGTCGACGGCTCAAGCCGCACGTGGTGGTTGTGGGGTCAGTTGATCGCCTTGGTTGTCGTGGCCGTACTGGCGCTGCCCGGGCGGCGAACCAATGCCGATATTGACGATATTGACGATGCTGATGCGATAGCGGCCAGCGACGATGCGCATCAACCGTTGAACGACGAGGAGGAGGTGCCCGATGTCAACGCCAGAGCCGACCTTTGACCCACCCGTCGACGACACCGACACGCCTCGTTCGCGCCGAACTCGGCGTCGAGTGCGCCGATCGGTTCGAGTAGCTTCTGACCCGCGAGGCCCGATCTCGGTTTTGGTCGGGGCGGGGGTTATCGCCGGGGTTGTTCTGCTCGGATCCGTCTTGCCCGCCCAAACTATCGCCGTCGTGCCACCGCCTGTCTTGGAGCCGGTGGCAACGACAACACTGGTGTGCCCAGAGCCTGGCGGGGTCGACGATGCTGTGGTCACCTCAGCCATGACCAGCCTGTCGGGTTTCGCCGGTCAAGATGGTGCCGGTGCTGCCACGATCGAGTTTCTTGATCGCCCCGGTGAGGCCGTTGAGCTCGACCCGACCACCGGCCTCCGAGCCCCGGGTGATTCAGCTCAGTTGGAACAGTCGGCAGGCCGGGACCAACCACTGACGATTCGTACCGAGGGCAGCCTTGCGCCCGGATTGGTTGCGGGATCCTATGACCTAGCGCTGAGCGGTCCGCGCCGAGGGCTGGCCATGTTGGATTGCCCAGCACCGTCGCCCACCTGGTGGTTTGCCGGCGGCGGGTCCACGGCGGGGCGCAACTCAACTCTTTTTTTGGTCAATCCGGAAGCAACCGAGGCTGAGGTGGAGGTCACCATCATCGGCCCCGATGGAGAGGTGAATGCGCCGTCATTGCGCGGCCTGGTCATTCCACCCTTCAGTCGTGAGTCGGTGCGCCTGACCCGCGTGGCTCCACGCCTGCCAGCGGCGGTGTGGAATGTTCAGGTGCGTACGGGCCGAATCGTGGCTTCGCTTCTCGATATCGACTCTGAGGGCTTCATCCAGCAGGGCATCGATTGGGTTCCCCCCACCGCCGATCCCGCCACCACGGTGTACATCCCCGGGGTTTTGGGCACCGAAGGTAACCGACAATTGATCATCTACCCGACCTCAGAAACCGATGCGGAGATATCGGTGCGCTTCTTGGCTCCAGACGGAGCTTTTCGGCCCACCGAGTTGGAAACTATTCAGGCCCCTGCCGGTGCTGTCACCAGCGTCAACCTGGCACCGGCCCTGGCCGGCACTTCCGCCACGGTGGAATTGACCTCCGACGTGCCCATCGTGGCCGGAGTCCGTCAGCAGCATCCGGGAATCGATGCGAATGGACCCCAAACGCGCATTGAGGTGTCCTATGCCGCCGGCGCTTTGCGGCTAAATTCCGCCACCGCAGCGGCTGGCCTGCCCGCGGTGCGCGGCACCGAGTCCACAGTGTGGATCACCGCGCCACGGCCGGCCGGCACCGACGACACTTTCACCACCGTGGCGGTTTCGCTCACCCCCTTCGGCGCAGACGTGCAAAGCCCCGACCCCTTCACCGTTGACGTGCCCTTTGATCGTGCTTTCCCGGTGACCCTCGGGCGACCGGAGGGTGCGACCTGGGTCACCGTGCAGGTCACCCCGTCGAATCATCCAATCTATGTGTCTCAGACCTCACTGAGGCGCGGGTCGCGTGGTTCCTTGATCAGCGGCTATCCCCTCGTGCCCCTGCGCACCACGGTGAGTATTCCCACCGCTGTGCAGTCTGTTTTGCTCTCCCTGCCCTAGTCGTCCACCGGTCGTCCACCGGCGGCGGGTCACCCTTCGGCGTGGCAGCCACCGCTGTCGGGGAATTGCGGGCTAACCTCCCAGGGTGGGTTACCGCCGTCGCTGTTCTCGACCTTCATGTACTCGACATGCGGGCGCCACATTGACCTATATCTATTCTGAATCCACCGCGGTACTCGGGCCGTTATCCGATGTGGTCGAACCGCACGGCTACGACCTGTGCGGGGTCCACGCCGACCGCCTCACGGCGCCGCGGGGCTGGGAACTCATCCGGATCACGGTGGCAGAACCTTCGGTGAGCGAACGCGCCAGCGATATGGAAGCCCTCGCCGACGCCGTCCGCGAAGAGGTAAGGGCGTCGGTACCCAATTCCAACGCCACCGCACCGGGCAGCGGCTCAACCGGCCATAGCGCCCAGGATCAAGACGAAGAGTATCTAGCCGGCGCGGTCGGCGAAGGCGTGCAGCGGGGGCACTTGCGATCAATCCCGGTTCAACTGCCCGGGTTCGACCTCTAGCCCACCGCGTACTGTGCATATGTGACTTTCAGCGCTGAACAGTTAGATGCGGTCATCAAGGCCTACGACATTCGAGGGCTGGTTGGTGAAGATTTCGACGCTGACCTCGCCCGTGCGGTGGGCGCCGCCGCCGTAGAAGTCCTTTCGGTGCGCGCCGATGCAGGCGGGCCAGGGTCCATGGTTATCGGCTACGACATGCGCGATTCCAGCCCGGCGATCGCTCAGGCCATTGCCGATGGAGTCACCGCGCAGGGGGCGAACGCGCAGATCATCGGTCTGGCCAGCACGGATCAGTTATATTTTGCCTCCGGTGCCCTAGAGCTCCCCGGCGCGATGGTGACGGCTTCACATAATCCAGCGCAGTACAACGGAATCAAATTGTGTCGAGCCAAAGCGGCTCCGGTCGGCCAAGACACCGGCCTGGCTGCTATCCGTCAGTTGGTGGAGTTTGGTGTCGAAGAGTTCACCGGTCCATCCGGCGCGGTGACCCATCAAGACCTGCTGGCTGACTATGCACAACACCTGCGCAACCTGGTGCCCCTGGATGACATTCGCCGGTTACGCATCGTCATTGATGCGGGCAATGGAATGGCCGGCCATACGGCCCCGGCAGTATTGGGAGCCGCTGCGGGGCTGGCACCGTTACCGCTCGACGTTGTTCCCATGTATTTCGAACTGGATGGCACCTTTCCCAACCATGAGGCTAATCCCATTGATCCGGCCACTCTCGTTGCGTTGCAGCGCAAAGTACTTGAAGTAGGTGCGGACCTCGGGTTGGCCTTTGACGGTGACGCTGACCGGTGCTTCGTTGTCGACGAGAAGGGCAATCTGGTGTCACCGTCGGTTATCACAGCACTCATCGCCCAGCGCGAACTGCAGCGCGTTCCCGGTGCTGCAGTGATTCACAACCTCATTACTTCGCGCGTCGTGGCCGAAACGATCATCGCCCACGGAGGGCGACCGATTCGAACACGTGTTGGTCACTCGTTTATCAAGGCACGGATGGCTGAGACCGACGCGGTGTTTGGCGGCGAGCATTCCGGTCACTTCTATTTCGCTGACTTCTGGCGGGCAGATTCGGGCATGCTGGCCGCACTGCATGTGCTCGCAGCGCTGGGCCAGGACACCGCGGGACAGTCGCTGTCGGAATTACTCTCGCCGTACAGCAACTATGTGTCCAGCGGCGAGGTCAACTCCACGGTCCTCGAAGCTGCGGCGGCGACCGAAGTAGTCCGAGCTCACTACGCGCTTCAGCCCGGCATCACGATGGACGATCTCGACGGTCTCACCGTCGCATCGCCGGATTGGTGGTTCAACCTTCGATCGAGCAACACCGAGCCACTATTGCGACTTAATGTTGAGGCCGGCAGCGCTGAACAGATGCAATCGGTGCGCGATGACGTTCTCACCATGATTCGGTCGTAGGCTGCTACCTGTGACTGATGAACAGAACGCGGCGGCAGCGGCACATACGTTGGGCCTGGATCCTCAACTGCTCGCCATCCTGGCGTGCCCGTGCCCTGCCCATGCAACCCTGAGTGTGGATGTCGAACGCCAATTACTGGTGTGTGCTGAATGCGGGCGAGGATTTCTCGTGCGAGACCGTATCCCGATCATGCTGCTTGACGAATCCATCCCCGCAACTTCCTGACGACAGCGAGGCATCGTGGAGGTCGTGACAGGAGCGCTGAAGGATTATGCGTGGGGTGTGGTCGATGGTCTTGTGCCCTGGTGTGAGCCCACCGCAGCGGCGCAGGCGGAACTTTGGTTTGGTGCTCATCGGGCCGGAGCTTCGCCCCTTGTGCGTGACCCAGACCGGAGCCTGGCTGATCTTCCCGTTCACGATGGAATGCCGTTGGTGAAGTTGCTCGCTGCATCGGCGCCGTTGTCGATTCAGGTGCACCCCGACGCCGCCCGCGCAGCGACTGGGTTTGCCGCTGACCGAGCCAAGCCCCATGCGCAGCGTCGGTACAGCGACGACGCTGAGAAGGCTGAAATGGTTGTGGCTCTCACACCATTCGATGCCCATGCCGGATGGCGCGATCCTACTGATGCGGCCGATGTCCTGCGTCGCGCAGGAGCCGCACCGGGCATCGTCGATGTGGTTCACCATGCAGATCGAAGTGAGGCGGTGCGCGCCCTGCTGTCACTCAGCTCTGCTGAGACTGAACCTGTTGAGCGCCAACTTGTTCCGGCCGCTGTCGCTGCTCGATGGCAGCCCAGCGAAGTTTCCGCTTTGGCACGTGTTGCCGCAACTCATCCACGCGATACCGGCGTACTTGTCACCGTGTTATTGCAGCACTTTCAGTTACAGCCCGGTACCGCACTTGCCGTACCCGCCGGCGTCGTGCACTCCTATGTCAGTGGCATTGCGCTCGAGGTCATGACCTCATCAGACAATGTTTTGCGTCTGGGGCTTACGCCGAAACCCATTGCGGTTGCTGACGCACTGGCAGCGATTCGAACCGATCGCTCACCGTTGCTGCTGGCCGAAAGCGAACGTATGAGTCCAATTCAGATGCCTTTCAGCGTGCAACTTCTCGATGCCCGCATGACGGTGACCGCAGCCGCAGGCCATCACCGAGTCGTGCTATGTCTCGCGGCTGGATGTGATGTTGCGGGGGTGGCGCTGGCGCCGGGTCAGGCTGCGGTACTCCCGCCGGGTGACCCTGACGTGCTGGTGGCCGCAGCCGGCCGGGCAGTGGTTGTTACGGGCACGTCCTAGGCCAGCCGGGTGGTGGTTTAGCTGCCCGGATATGCCGGCGATCGACCGTTAGCGGCCAATTCCCAAGTCCCGGCCAGAGGTGAGAAGATCCGACCATCTTCGGTGCCGACGAGGATGGATCGGCCAGGTGCTGCCGCAACGCGAACCGGGTTGTCAGGAGAGCCAAGGTCGCGGATGGTTCCGCGAGCCAGGTCGATTTCATACAGGGTCGGTTTGGCCGCGCCTTCACTAGCGATGGCTACCAGGAGATCATCTTGGAACCAGGCCACATCCACGAACTCGGTAAGCCGCGATTCTGCCCGAACCGGATTGGTCACGATGCGGATGCCCTCACGTTGGACCACCACGGCGATGAACAAAATTGCGCGCGGGCCACGTCGGGTAACCAAAGCAATACGGGTGCCATCTCGGCTGAGTGCCACGGAGTCGATCTCCACTCGATCGGGTAGGCCCTCTACCGGCACCTCGGTGGCGATGCCGTCGGGAGTTGTGCGCTGCAGCACCCCGTTGGCGTCTAGGGCCCATACGTCTTCGCCACGTCCAAAGGACGGCCGCGACTGTCCTGGCCCTGAGCCAATTTCGGTCAGGTCCTCACCCTGCACCATGGGCCCCGACCACAGTCGTGTCTTTTCGTCGAGCCCTGCCACTCGATCTCCCTGGAGGGTGATGGCAAGACCGCTGAGCGGGGGTTCCCCGAGGCCGGCACCACCGGGCACAGAAACGGGGCCATTGGTTAACAGGCGCGCCACGCGAGTGCCGCTCACGAGGTAGGCGACGGTGTCCGGTGGCATCGCGTTGGGATCGTAGGTTGGCCAGGATCCCCGCGGCTGTGGCGATGAGGCTCCCGGTACCTGCCACAGTTGCCCACCCGCGGTGATCTCGATGTCGGAGATGGTGCTGACCTGGCCGAGGGTCCACACCATCTGAGCGCTCATAACTGCCCGCGTTGCATCGTCAGTGAGGCGGGCGAGTGGATCAAGGTCTATTCGGGCGATGCCATCGATGACGGGAACAGACTCGACCGTGAGAGTTGTTCCATCGGGAAATCCGGTACGCACGGCCGGAGCTAGCC
>ERZ887942.2064-NODE-2064-length-12830-cov-8.463014_pt1 | contig 12830 bp, 8 predicted proteins | sample MGYA00521099_ERZ887942 | MGnify/ENA primary metagenome ERZ887942 (study PRJEB32303, sample SAMEA104408605) | aquatic metagenome | biome: Brackish water; feature: Pelagic; material: water | place: Baltic Sea | collected 2014-06-07T06:48:00 | depth 16,251 m ... | reverse complement strand
GAACCAGTTGTTCCAAAAGACCGCTCCACTTTCCATGTCGTTCACCGGAATGCCATCGATCAAAACAGAGACGTTACGCTGCTTGAAACCACGAATGGAAATCGAGGGACCGTTGTCATCTGAACCTGCTTGTGTTGCATAGACGCCCGGGGTCGAATTCAAAATCATGGGCATGGGCTGTGAGCCCAATTCCTCTTGAATTTGAACGGGTTTGATGTTGGAGAAGGCAACGGGTGTTTCACGCTCAATGGCGACATCGGCAATGACTTCTGCTTCTTGCAGAACGATGGTCGCAAGGAGCCAATTCAATTGAAACGAAGCACCATCGACAGTCACCCGACGTGTTTGACTCTCGTATCCGAGATACTGCACTGTGATTTCATGCTCACCATAAGGAAGTACCAGCTCATAGCGTCCATCAAAATCGGTAGCCGTGCCGCCGTCGCCCATCCGAACGGACGCCTGAATCAGCGTTTCACCCGTGATCGCGTCCGATACCACACCGTAGACTTTCCCCGATTGTTGGGCGTCAAGTCCAAGCGCCCCCAGCAAGAAAGCGAACAAACAAGCAGATCGTAATAGCATATGTTACTGAATCAGGATGCGATGAGAAAAGACGCTTCCTCCTTGAATTCGGATGTTAACGAAATACAGTCCACTTTCAAGACGGGCCGCTTTCCAGCCGCTCAATGAACCAGTGCTGGCCCACTCTTCCTGAACTAAAGCTCCAGAAGCCGCATAAATGGTCACCTTTTCAATGGGTGCATTGGCTTCGATTTGCACTGAACCGGAGTTGGATGGATTGGGGAAAACCGATGTCTGAACTTCGACCAGAACTTCATTGACTCCTGTTGGATTGCAAGCACAGGCGTGCGCACCTAGGCCATCCCATGTGTTGACCACCAATGTGTCCCACTCTGCAAACGTGTTGAATGAGACGGGAGGGATCACGACGCCTTGCATCACATCATACTTGCGGCGAAGTGTGTGATTGGAAGTCAACCAAGCCGCGCCATCCCCGATGTCTACATACCCATTCGCTTCATCGTTTGTCCACGCTACGCCAGGGTCTTCTCCAGGCTTGCCGAAAATATCCAAAACCGTGGTTACATTTTTTACCAATACAATGGCATCATCTCCATTCATGTATGTTGGAGCAGGGTATGGATTGTCCAATTGATCCGCCAACGCTTGCATGGCTGGGTCTACAGCAGGGGACGTCGCTCCACCGCCCAAGTCCACGTCTTCTGTTTGTCCGTTGACCAAGACCCACGTACCAAATGGAGCAACCTCTCCTACCAAGTCCACCCAGTCAGTTGCGGTGCCTTCTCCATTGCTCCAACGCTGAAGTTGGTATCCAGACAAGTTGATGGCCTCTGCTGTTGGGTTATAAAACTCAAGTCCTTTGTTGTTTCCGGTGCCTTCCAAGTACTCTGAAATGAACAAATCGGTGCATTGTGACTGCACAACGAGGGGCGAAAGAAGGACTGCAAATAAGATGCTCGAATTGAATCGCATGGTGAAAGTGGTTTGGTCGAATTTTGTGCAAATTAACTTCGTTTTTCCCATTGAACGATGAGAACATTTGAATTTGAGCAAGTACGGACGTGTTGTCTGTCCAAACCCCAGGTCACAGAGTCCTTTCCTTTTGATGATCACACCCTCGTTTGGAAGGTGGCCGGAAAGCTATTCGCCATAGCCGACATTGATGATTTTACGAGCGTTTCATTGAAGTGCAATCCCCAACGTGCTTTAGAATTGCGGGAAATGTATGCCGGGATCAATCCTGGATGGCATCTGAACAAAAAGCACTGGAATTCGGTGAAAGCTGAAGCGGATGTGTCGTGGCCTTTGGCCGAGGAGTTGATTTCCCACAGTTATGATTGCGTGATTCAGGGAATGACGAAGAAATCCCGATTGGAGTTCGGTTTATGAACACCTCGCGCGTCCATGGCAGGCGCTTCCTTATTCTTGTGCCATGCAGTTAACAGGATTTGATTGGGCCATCATTGGAACCTACTTTCTATTGGCCCTCGGCGTAGGGTTGTGGGCTTCGAAGCAGGCCGGAAAAGATGCAAAGAGCTTTTTCTTAGCAGGGCGGTCGATGCCTTGGTGGTTGCTCGGGGTGAGCATGGTGGCAACAACCTTTTCGACCGACACCCCCAATTTGGTGACCGGATTGGTCCGAGAACAAGGAGTTAGCGGCAACTGGGGTTGGTGGGCTTTCCTGTTGACGGGGATGCTGACGGTCTTCGTATATGCGCGCTTGTGGCACCGTTCAGGTGTTATGACGGACATTGAATTTTACGAGTTGCGCTATGGTGGAAAGCCGGCTGCGGTGCTGCGAGGTTTCCGTGCGCTCTATCTCGGGCTCGTGTTCAATGTGCTTGTGATGGGAACCGTGTCGTTGGCGGCGATCAAGTTGGGAGGAATCCTCATGGGGTGGCCGGGATGGCTTACACTGCTGATCACCGGAGCCATTACCCTTTCGTATAGTGCGCTCGGTGGCTTGCGCGCGGTCATTCTAACGGATTTTGTGCAGTTCATTTTGGCCATGATCGGTTCGGTTTGGGCGTGTTGGTATTTGCTGGACATGGAAATGATCGGCGGTTTGGCAGCCTTGTTGGAACACCCGGATGTATCCGTGAAAACATCCATTCTCCCAGACATGGGTGATCCTGGAGCTTGGATGCCCGTTTTGCTGGTTCCTTTGGCTGTGCAATGGTGGGCGAGTTACTATCCCGGTGCAGAGCCGGGTGGAGGGGGATACATCGCTCAACGCATGTTCAGTGCCAAAGACGAATCGCACGCTGTTGGTGCAACGTTGTTGTTCAACGTGGCCCATTACGCCCTTCGCCCTTGGCCATGGATTCTCATTGCTTTGGCTTCGCTCATTGTGTTTCCGACGCTGGCGGATTTGCAAGCGGCCTTCCCCGATATTCCCGCCGATAAAATCGGTCACGATTTGGCTTACCCGGCCATGCTCTCTTTGTTGCCTCCTGGTTTGTTGGGCTTGGTTGCAGCTTCTTTGCTCGCCGCATTCATGAGCACGATGTCGACCCAACTCAATCTGGGTGCGAGCTACTTGGTCAATGATTTCTGGGTGCGTTTTTTCCGACCGGATGCCACTGGCCCAGAACAAGTTCGAGCAGGTCGCTTGGCCACGGTAGTTTCGCTGATTTTGGGCGGTGGTTTGGGCTTGCTCTTGACCGATGCAGGACAGGCCTTCAACTTGTTGCTGCTGATTGGAGCGGGCACAGGTGGTTTGTTCATTTTGCGTTGGTTTTGGTGGCGCATCAGCGCCTGGACTGAATTGATTGCTATGGTTGGCTCATTGGTGGTCGCCGGGTATTTCACGTTTGTGCATGACCAGTGGAGTTCAGTGGTTTTGGCGGATTACGAAAAGCTGTTGTGGGGCACTTTGTTGACCACAGCTGTTTGGGTCATTGGAACCCTCGTGACTCCGGCGGAATCTGATGCTACACTCAGTCGATTTGTCGACAAAGTGAAGCCGGGGGGTCCGGGATGGAGGCGTTGGTCACCTTCGGACACAACGGGTCACGTGGCTTGGTCGGTGCCTCGGGGCATGCTCTCGATGGCGTTGGGTAGCATCGGTGTCTACGCCACGTTGTTCGCGACGGGCTCCTGGTTGTATGGAGAAATGCAGAGATTCTGGTGTTTGGCGGCGATTGCTTTGATTTGTACCCTGCTGCTTCTTCGTTTAAATAAGACCCGAAAATGAACGTTTCTGCCTCCGCACCTGGTCGTATCTGTTTGTTCGGCGAACATCAGGATTATTTTGGGCTGCCGGTGCTCGCCGCAGCAATCGACGTGCGGTGCCACATCGAAAGTTCGTCCCGTTCAGATTGTCAGGTTCACCTGGAACTGACAGACCTCGGGACCGGACTCACGTTTGATTTGGATGACCTTGGCGAACCACCGCCAAGAGGATATTGGTTGTCCGCGTTGAAAGTAGCACATGCTGAGGGGTGGTTGCCCCAAGATGGCTGGAACGCAACGGTGACCAGTGACATCCCCCAACAAGCGGGAGCCAGCAGCTCAACGGCATTGCTTGTTGCTTGGTGTGCTTTGATTGCCGAGCGGGCAGGAAAGGTGGTGGATTCGGTTTGGGTCGCCCGAGCTGCGCATCGCGCTGAGGTCGAATATTTCAATGAGCCTGGAGGACAAATGGATCAATACGCTTGTGCGCTCGGCGGAGTGCATCGTTTTTCGTTTCAACCAGAGTTTAAAGCGGAAACATGGCCGATCCCATCGGGGGAATGGCTGTTGTTGGACTCTCGAGAACCCAAGAATACGTTGGGCATTTTGCATCGCGCCAAAACAGAGCGATTGGAATTGCTGCAGGCCTGGAGTGATGATTGGGACTTGCTCTCTTCAGAGTCGCCTCCCGATTTCCCTCCATCCTTTTCCGCAAAACAAAGGGCATTGATGCAAGGAACTTTGGATTTGCGTTCCGTCTCAGAACAAGGTCCGCATGCGATTCGAGAGTTCCCGTCAGATTCCGCGAATTGGGCGGTTTTGCTCACGGAGCATCACCGTTTGCTGCGGGACATCTTGGGGGTCTCGACCGAGCGAATTGAGAACTTGTTGCTTGCGGCGCAATCCTCGGGGGCGTGGGGAGGGAAGATCAACGGTTCAGGTGGAGGCGGAACGTGTTTTGTCGTTGGCCCTCCTGAGGCCACACCGAAAATCCAGGAGCACGCAACATCGATGGGAGCGGTAGCGATTCCCATTCAATTGGGGGCCCCGGGCGTTCGGGTGTTTCAACAAGATTGAACGTTCATGGTTCTGAATTGATGGCATTTGCAGACCTTTAAGGCATGCGATGCGATCGAATCATCATATTGGCTGCAGGACGTGCTTCTCGTATGAAGTCCAGCGCAGAGAACGCCTGCTTGGAATTGCCCTCCATTTGGCAGGCGGATGCGCTCACGCGCCCCAAACCGATGATCCGCATTGGGCCGGAAGGCCAGCCTTTTTTGCATTACCTACTGGAGGCAGCCGAGGCCGCTGGATTCACGGAAGCGACCTTGGTCGTGGCACCGAACGACGACGTGACCGCTTCATTTTCGGAGTCATGGAACCAACAGGCTACCGGGATGCGGATGCGCATTCGATTGGTCGTCCAGCCGACGCCTCAGGGAACAGGGCACGCTGTTCAAATCGCCATCGAAAACGACCCGATTCCTCAGGGACTTGGATTTGTCTTGTGCAATGGAGACAACCTTCCATCCGTGCAAGCGATGTCGACTTTGCGTTCTGTGCCCCAAGGCCAGGCGCTACTGGCGTATCATCAAGACCATCTGGGATTGCCACCAGAACGAGCCCAGGCATTTGCCCTGCTTCAGTCGTCTGACGGATGGCTTCAAAAAATCATCGAAAAGCCCAACGATTCTGTTTGGAAACATTGGTTGGAAACCCAAGCCCATCGCGGGGTTTCCATGAACTTATTTCGCCTTGACCCCGTGTCCCTCTTACCGGCCTTGCAGGCCTTGGAACCCCACCCCGAGCGGGGTGAACTTGAGTTGCCAACGGCCATCCAATCCATGTTGGAGCACAACATGAGGATGGAAGTCATTCCATTGCAAGAACCCATTTTGGATCTCACGGGGGCAGCGGATTTGGAAAAGACTTCACAGGGTTTAATCGGGGGGAAGGACACCTGGACGCTGGAAGTCTGTGCCAGCAGCCCCGAAGATGTTCATGTGGCTGCAATGCACGGTGCTCAAAGAGTCGAGCTTTGTGCGCATTGGGAATGTGGCGGATTGACCCCGTTGGAATCGGACATTCGCAGTGCCGTGCAGGAGGGCTTGCCCGTGCATGCCCTGATTCGTCCGCGTGCGGGGCACTTCACATACAGCGAAACCGAATGGCAGCGCATGCACCGTCAAATTGACGCGTCGTTAGCGGCAGGGGCCAGTCGTGTGGTGGTTGGAGGATTGGATGCCGCAGGTCGGTTTGAAGTGGAGCGCGTGCGCCAATGGGTGGATGCGTTCGGTGGGCACCGTTTGGTCATCCATCGGGCATTGGATGCATCGACCCAATGGGAAGAGGATGCGCAGGCTTTGCGCGCTCTTGGTGTGTTCCGGATTTTGAGCAGTGGAGGCGAAGCGAACGCTTGGGAAGGCCGTGAACGCATCCAACAATTGTTGGCATGGGGCTTTGATGTGACAGTAGCGAGCGGTGTGTCTCCTACTCAGAAACAGGCTTGGCTCGAGCTGGGTGTGCGGAATTTTCACGCGTCATGCCGCATGGAAGACGTCCGGGAAGTGCGCCATTTCGACGGCGCGACATTCCCCGTTTCGGCTGAGCGAGTGAGCGCCTGGTTTTAATGGTGTGTCATGTGAAGTGACCTTGGCTCCAAGGGTTTTCAAACGCCATGATTCCCCTATTTTTGGCCATGCGACCATATCATCTTATCGTTTTGGTGTTGGTGTTTTCGGCGGCTTGTCAACCACCCCAGTCCACATGGGTCGGGTCAACCGATGGACTCATTCCGCTGCCAGTTAGCCTGGTGCTTGCTGCTGGATCTGAGAAATTGTTGGTGCCTTCATCCCATTGGCAATGGCAAGTAGATGACGCCTGGGTGGATCAAGCCGAATTTTGGACAACGTGGTTGCCGGGTCAATCAGATGAGGCGGGAGCGGCCATCCAATTGCAGCGCATGGAAGGAATGCCTGTGGAAGGATACCAATTGCGGATTGCGGCCAACGAGGGAGTCTGGATCGGAGCTTCGGATGCGATCGGTGCGTTTCGCGCCTTGACAACATTGCGGCAGCTGTTTCCGGTGGAGCTAGAGCTTGAAATGACGGGGCAGGATTTTTGGTTGCCCGCGCTTGAGATGGAGGATTTCCCGCGATTTGAACACCGCGGTTTGCTTTTGGATTGCTGCCGCCATTTTATGGAGCCTGAATTTGTCAAAAAGACCATCGATCTCCTCGCTTTGCATAAAATGAACGTGCTTCATTGGCATTTGACAGAGGATCAAGGATGGCGGGTTCCGATTGCATCCTATCCCAATCTGGAAACGGTGGGGGCCTGGCGTGAGGAAAAGGATGGTCAATTGCATGGCGGTTTTTACACGAAAGAAGAAATTCGGGCCATCGTTGCCTACGCCACAGAGCGCGGTGTTACGGTCATCCCTGAAATCGAGTTGCCAGGCCATAGCCGCGCTGCCATTGCGGCCTATCCCTGGTTGAGTTGCACGGGCGACACGTTGCCGGTGCCCAATGATTGGGGTGTATTCAAAGACATATACTGCGCTGGGCAAGACACGACGTTCCGATTTTTAGAAGCCGTGTTGGATGAGGTCATGGAGCTTTTCCCATCAGAATACATCCACATCGGTGGAGATGAAGCGCCGAAGGTCCGGTGGGATGCCTGTCCAAAATGCCAACGGCGCATGGAGACGGAGGGATTGCATGACAGCCATGAGTTGCAGTCGTGGTTCATTTCCCAGATTGGCGCTTACCTCGAAGCCAACGGTAGAAAACTCATCGGTTGGGATGAAATCTTGGAAGGCGGTTTGCCAGAAGGAGCTACGGTGCAATCGTGGCGTGGAATGGACGGTGGACTCGCAGCGGTGGCAGCTGGGAAAAATGCGATCATGTCGCCGACCTCCCACTGCTATTTCGATTATCCACTTTCTGCTACAGACATGGAGGAGGTGTACCAATTTGAGCCCGTTCCAGAAAACATGGTTGGGGAGGGACGGATCTTGGGGGGAGAATGCAACATGTGGACGGAGCATGCCCCGCAAGAATTGGTGGAGTCCAAGATTTATCCTCGGATCTTGGCCATGGCCGAAGTGCTTTGGAGTCCGAAAGCATTGCGCAATTATGCGGAATTTCAGGAGCGAAAGGCGCGGCATGATCAACGATTGAATGCGTGGGGCGTAGAGAGCGGATTGGAGAGCGATCCATTGGAGGCTCGTTGGGAAAAAGGAAGTGATCCATTCCGCGTTGAAGTGCAGGTGGATGCGGCGTTGGATCGCATCGAAGGAACGGTGGTTTTCACTCCCATATCCGCCCTTTCAGAGCCATCCCGACATGAGTTGGGGTCGCGGATTCAAGTGGCAGGAGAAGGTGTGCTCCGAGCGGATCTAACGCGGGATGGCCGACCGTTGCGCGATGCCGTTTTGTTGCCGGTCGCGGGGCACATCGGTGCACACAGTGAAGTCACGATTGGCCACAATTTGAGCCCCTATTATCCGGGAGGCGGGGAGAATGGTTTGGCAGACGGTCGATTGGGAAGTCTGGATTTTAGAGATGGTTGTTGGCAAGCCACGCAATCGGACAACATGTCGGTGAGCCTCGCTTTGCCCCAAGCCATTCAGCTGGATTCCCTGAGCATGCAATGTTACCGCTACCAAGACGCTTGGATATTCTTGCCGCAATTGATGGTCTTTGGCTGGTCAATGGATGGGGTGAATTGGGAAAATTCAATCATTGACTTGCAAGAAAGAACAGGGCTTCCGGTGCTCGGCCCTACCGATGCTCAAGATGTGGTCAGGATCGCTTGTCCTGTAGGGGCAACGGCCCGTTTTGTGCGGCTGGAAGCTGTCAATCCAGGACCTTGTCCGGATTGGCATGATGCAGCATCATCGGCTTCCTGGATGTTCTTGGATGAATTGGTTGTTCACGGCAAGTAAACGCGACTCACGGAGAGCAGGGGAACCCCCATACCGTCAGCAACCCCAATAAATCGCCTGTGTCAATGACGCCATCCGCGTCGAGGTCAATCACAGGGGAGGCTCCACCGCCGTCGATGCCCGTGGTTTGTCCATAGTGAATCAGGAGAATCAATAAGTCGAGCAGATTTCGTGTGCCATCCGCATTGAAATCTCCAAAACAAGGGCAATCATCCAGACCGTTGCAATCGAAAACGAGCAGTGGAAAGGCGTGCATTTCGGCGAGCATAAACGCGTCGACACCGATCGTCATGCCCATCATCCGGCCGGGGAAATCATCTTGAGGCGGATGAATTCCGCCCCAAATTCGGGACAATGCACTTTGGTCCGCCGCATCCCGATACGTGGCCCATTGCAATTCAATGTCCTGTGATGGGCCGTCTTCAAAAACGAGAAACTCATGCGCTTCGGCCGTGAAGGTCCCAATCCCGCCGGGGAAGAACGGGTCACCGGTCATGAGCGTCAGCACTTCGGCGGCTGCGCGGCTGAAGGTGGAGTGCCCACTGACATAGCCCGCAAAGGGCGGCGTAACAAATGTCGGGCGCTGATAAGGCCACCATTCTTTGGCGCGAATCCAGTCGACTCCTGCTTGGTCAATGGCCGGAACAGCGATCGCGAAGGGCCCGCGCCATGCCTTCAGCTTGATGTCATCCACGAATTCATTGTTTTCGCCACGCAATTCAAGGGCGTCCTCATCGGTGATGAGCTCCACAAACCCGGGCACGAGAGGAAGACCCGCTCCGTGATAATGGGGCAATTCTGGATCGCTACTTTGGCCTTGGTCCGCCATCCAGCGCAAGGCAGAAACGGGGCGGATGTAGTCGTACCAACCTTTGCAACTCCAAGCGGCAATGGCGGCATCGTGCATGGCTCCGCCCATCGTGAAGTAACCCAGCACATCCCAATCGAGCATCGACAAGGTCGCACCCGTGCCGCGCCATTTCCTGTTCAATTCCGGTTGGTCATTGACATAGTTGAGTAAATCGAACCAATGACCGGGTGGAGTTTCTGAATCCGGTCCGTCTGCCCAGAATTCAGCCAAAACCCGTGTGAAATCCCCGCGAAAAACCGGTTGTGGCGCATAGGGTTCTTGGGTAATGGGATTCAATGGATGGCCAAGTCCACTGGCTCCTTCGGCCATTCCGCCTTCCTCAAAAACATAATATGAGCGCGCTTCTTCCATGGTGGTCGGCATTTCGCCATCTCGGCCAAAAACTCCAGGACTGATGTCCCAGATGACCGAGTCTATGGGGTCGAGATGGGAAGACCACAGCGCCACGAGCAGATGGCCCCATTTGTAGTCCGACTCGAGTGCAATGTCCACATTGGGATCAATGAGAGGCGGTGCGCCGGGATCATGGTATACGGTGTAGTCGCTACCGAGGCGTTGGTACATGCTGGTATCCGATGGATTCATCGCAAATGGCGTGACATTGCCCCACTCCGGACTGAGAAATTCAGGAGAGATGTTGGAACCTGTGTTGCCCGATTGATCAATGAATTCATTCAATTGCAAGGGTTGCCAGCGGTTGGGGAAGAACATGTTGGGATTGCCAGGTTCGTCCATGACAAGGTTCCAATTCATCGGGTTGTAATACGTGTTTTGGTATTGAATGGCTTCATTGGAGCCATCTTGAAGACCAAAATTGATGTACTGTTCTGCCAAATAGTTTCCCAAGGCAGCAGCAGCATTGACCGCATCTCCTGCCCCATAATCGGTAGAAACAAAAGCCGTGTCATAGCCCAAAGAAATCATGCGCGAGTCGATGTGTACTTGGATCAGTTCGGATCGCGGCGCTTCGGAAAAACGATGCTGCATCAACCGGTAAACCCCATAGCTGATCGCGCGTTCACGAGCCTGTTGACGGGCCTCCGCGGTGAGCGGTTCTGCGATTCCGTCAAAAGGACAGACGTATCCATCAACCGTATCTCCGAGCAGCCAGGGTTGAGGGCTGATGCTGCTGGGCTCACTAAAAGCAGACCAAGCGTCGTACATGAGCGCCGAACTGTGCCAGAGATTTCTTGCATGCACCGTGGGACGCGCCCAGTCGTTTCGGATTCCGGTCAACAGAGCCTCATTCCAAATTCGCGCAATGCTATGCGTTTCTAACGTTGGAAATGATTCCAGCGGGGTTCCATCACAATTCAATCCCGCTTCAGGGTAAAAGCAAGAGCCGTTGTCGATGACAACACCCAAGTGGAAGTTGCAGGCGTGCGAATCTGAGCAGCCTGTAAAAAACCAAGGCGATGCTCCCGGTTCAAGGATGTGGTACAAGGTGTCAGCAGACAAAGAGTCTTGCTGGCTTATGAGGCCACTTGGCCATTGAATGATCACGGAATCGACGACCGTAACCTCCCCCAAACCAAAGTGCAGATGAAACGAACTTGACCCGCTATATCCCTGTCCGCAGTGCACCTCGTCTGTGCGAACTTGATCGTTGAAATACGCGGTAACCCGCGCTCCGATGGCGTCCCGATTGGACGTCGTGCCTTCCAAACGGATGTGCGCTGCGTGTCCGGTCACATTGGTGTTTTCCAAAACGGTAAATCCCGGCTGGACGGAAGATCCTGATGTGGCAATGGCCAAATCCAAGTCGCCATCCCCGTCCAAGTCCCCTTGGGCGAGACCGTAATCTTGATAAGGGTGTTCCAAATCTGCGATCCCGGTGCTTGCAATCTCAAACTGCAAGTCCCCCAAGCCGTGGTAGAGCAAGTTGGGATAGGCGGCGAAGACATAATCGTTGACGATGTACAAGTCGGTTTCGGAATCGTTGTCATAGTCAAACCAAGCGCAGCCCCAAGTCATGCCCGTGTCATTCACTCCAGAAGATTCTCCAATGGCCGTGAAGGTTCCATCGCCGTCATTGAGGAACAACGCACTGGGGTAGAGATCGGTGACGTACAAATCCATCCAGCCGTCGTGGTTGATGTCTGCGGCATCCACACCCATGCAGTTCCCTTGATAATCCAATCCCACTTCAGCGGCGGCTTCTGTGAACGTGCCGTTCCCATTGTTCCGGTAATAACGATTGACCTGATTCCCGTCATGGGTCAAGTACAAATCAACGTCGCCGTCATTGTCAGCGTCAAAAAACAAGCTGCCCATGCCGATGCCTGTATCGATGGCCCCTGAGGGGAAGGTTCTGTTTTGAAAGCCCGTGCCATTGAGGTTTCGCCACATCACATTGTGACTGTTGATGTTGACTACATACAAATCAAGCCAGCCGTCTTGATCATAATCAGCCGCATGGATGCTTCTGCAGGGCCCCATGTTGCCGATGCCCAAAGCAGTGGTCATATCCGTGAACGTACCGTCCCCATTGTTTTGAAAGAAACGATTGGCTTCCAGATAATTGCCATTGACCAAGTCCAAATAACCATCGTTGTTGAAGTCCCCCCAAATGGTCGCCTGGGTGTTGCCCGCATCATCCACACCCGCAGCCACCGCCACCTCTTGGAATTCCATGTTGCCCAAGTTTCGGAACAGCTTGTTGGCGGCAAACTTGGTGCCGACATAGATGTCTTGCAAGCCGTCGCGGTCATAATCACCGATGGCTGTGGCATGATGCAGCCCTTCTAGATTCAGCCCGGCAATTGCTGAAATGTCTTGAAACAAATCCTCTTGGGCCATGACTGATGTGGGCAACACAAGAAGGAGCGCAGGGAACCAGAGCAGCATCCAAGTCGAAAATGAGGTAAAGGAATTGAGCATGGTTCTGGCGGCCATGAAGTTAAGGAATTCGACGGCTTGAGTCTTCATCGGATCCGGGGAAGACTTTTCGATGAAGGGCATGTCTGGAAACGAATGGTTGGCTCTGGTTGTCGTCAATCACTTTAATAACGACATTAATCTTTGGAAAAAGCATTTTTAACGAAAAAAATTCCTTAATATCGCGTTGCATTGTGGCGGAAGTTTGCAGGCTTCCCCATTTCAAAATGCAACCAGATTGTTAGGATGAAAGGACGCAGGGGTGCGTCCTTTCTGTTTCTTAGTATGCGTGTTGTGATCATTTTGAATGGACTCTGTATTATTTCGAGTCGATGATTTGCACGCAACGCTTGCAGGAGTTTGAATATGAACTATATTTGCACCCCCTTACCGGAAAAAAGACATGGCTCA
>ERZ887942.2063-NODE-2063-length-12832-cov-6.139861_pt1 | contig 12832 bp, 9 predicted proteins | sample MGYA00521099_ERZ887942 | MGnify/ENA primary metagenome ERZ887942 (study PRJEB32303, sample SAMEA104408605) | aquatic metagenome | biome: Brackish water; feature: Pelagic; material: water | place: Baltic Sea | collected 2014-06-07T06:48:00 | depth 16,251 m ... | reverse complement strand
ATTCGCAACATGCCCTCAGCCTAGGTTCCAGCGTTTACGGTGGAATTTCACACCCCCAGCGGAAAAAAAATATCGCTTCATGGGTGCGTCAACTTGCGCAATTGCTAAAAAGGGAGCAATGTGCCCCTCGCGATACGTACTTAACCGCTAACTTGACGCATTCGGGACCTGGGTAGTCCAGGCCCCCTACCCGGAGGTAATTCACGTGGCCAATGTTGAAATGCTGACGAATGGGCAGTTCCAAGCTGTCTATAACGTCTTGTCCCTGGCTCTGGCAGCCATGTTCGCAACCACAATCTTTCTTCTCGTAGTGCAAGCGCGCGTCCTTCCCCGCTATCGCGTCGCCGTCGTGGTGTCCGCGATGGTGTGCTTGATCGCCGCCTACCACTACTTCCGAATCTTCAACTCCTTCTCCGATGCCTACGTGGCAATTGAAGCCGGCGCGCCTGGCGTGCAGGATTCCTACCAGTTGGTGAAGGGCGTAGGCTTCAATGAGGGCTACCGCTATGTGGACTGGTTGCTGACCGTCCCGCTGCTCCTTTTTGAGACCATTGCTGTGCTGGCACTTCCCCGCGCCGTACGTAGTTCGCTGCTGTGGAAGTTGATTCCCGCTTCGGCACTGATGATCATTCTGGGCTTCCCCGGCGAGATCACCAACGAGATCGCTCCCAAGGCCGTATGGGGCGCGCTTTCTACAATTCCGTTCATCTACATCCTCTACGTGTTGTTCGTGGAACTCAGCCGGGCGGCAAAGAGCCAGCCCAACCAGGTGGGCAAAGAGCTGGCGGGTCTGCGCTGGCTGCTGCTGGCCACGTGGGGCGTTTACCCGATCTCCTACATGTTCCCCATGTTCGGGCTCGATGGTGCCGATTCCTTCGTGTACCGCCAGATCGGTTACTCCGTAGCCGACGTCCTTGCCAAGTGTCTGTTCGGTCTGTTGATTTACAAGATCGCTCGGATCAAGAGCTTCGACGACGATCCGGCCTTCGAGGCACAGGAAACAAAGGACATCCCAGTGAAGAAGGCTGACGCCTCGGCGTAAGCAATTACTTCACGCACAACCACATTGGTGCGCTGTCGTCAATCCTCGGATTGAAGGCAGCGCACCAGTGTTTCTGCCAGGTAGGTGAGCCAGTCGTACACATGAATCGCTGATGCACTCGGGTCGGTCTCAGCCCGGCGCACAAGGGCCTCATGGTTTTCTTCCTCGATTCCCAGACGAGTACCTAGGGCAAGACGAACATCATTGATCGCCAGCATCCATGCTTCGGCTTGATCTTCAGTCAGCGTTATCTTTGGTCCCGTCGCGGCCAACATGTCCAGGGCAATGCGGGCACGGGCGACTTTTCCGTCCCGAAGATCGCGCTCGGTATAGCGGCGAAAATCCACCGATGCTGCGTCATCGTCGGGATAGGCATCGGGTAACAATCGGGCCAGGGCAGCATCGTCAGGGCGCTGTGCGCTTTCGGCAATTCCCACCATCTGTGCCAGCGGATCCAGTTGGTCTGCTGGCACAGGGTCAAGCAGGTCAATAATCTGGGTGAAAAGGCTCGACAGCAGGCCTCGCTCCAATTCATCCACCCGCAACACGATGCGGCCGGTGGCCGTGCGGATAAACCCATGTGCGGGGTCATATTCAAGCGGGGCATCGCTGTCGAAGTCACTCACGGAGGAGTCCTCACCCTTCGGAGCCATCTTTAGCCAGGGTTGCCCACAGACCGTAGGAATGCATTGCGGCAACATCGCGCTCCATTTCCTCCCGCGTTCCGGTAGACACCACCGCTCGACCTTCCTGGTGCACCTGCAGCATTAGTCGCTCCGCAGCAGGCCGGGAATAGGAAAAATACGACATCAGGACATGGGTGACATAGCTCATCAGGTTGATCGGGTCATTCCACACGATGGTGATCCATGGATGATCCACCCACACAAGGCCATCGACGGCCGGCAGGTCAAGTTCGGTCGGGGCGGTTACAACAGCAGGCATTGATCCCAGCCTATGGCGTCAACTAGCCCTTCACGACGTTGACCGTGATGGCAGCGGTGCGACCACTGGCGAATCCCTGACTGCTCACGGCAACGAAGCGCACGCGAAGCTCTTTGGGTTTCGTCGCACTTATCCGGGTTTGCACGACTCCCTGGGCGTCGGTGGCCACAGTCTTCACCGTCTTCCACTTCCTGTCCGCGCCTTGACGCTGGAGCCGAACGTTGACGTCCTTGCTTCCCGGTGTCACCTGCGCGGAGAGTTGCACCGGTTGGCGGACCTGTGTCGTGACCGTCTTGACATCCTTGGTGATCCGCCAGGTGACCCGGTTGACGTTGGCACCGGACTGCTTTGAAGCCGTCTGTGAGGTAGCAGCGACATCTACCCAGAAGCGTCCGGTCTCCGTCACGGGAATACGCAGCGTGACCTGTCCAGCGTCACCTAGGGTGGTGGTATCCACGATGCTGGCCCCGGCCTGCTGAGCAGTCTGGTCTTTCGTCGTGCCCGGGGCCCATCGGATAGTCACCTTGGCACCGGCCGGTGCCCCCTTGGCTGAGCCAGCCTTAATGGTGATCTTCGTCTTACCGCCATAGGTGGTGCGCTTATTGACCGACACCGAAAGGTCGAGCGGGGCGGGTGCGATTTTTCGCCCATACTCGGCCAGCCGGGGATAAAAATCGGATTGAACATTGCCGAAGTTCCACACGGCGATCCCGCCGATGCCATTGTTGGGCACCAGTGTTGCCCGGGCGAGTGCGGATCGAGTATCGGCAAACCACACCTCGCGCTGCACGGTGCATTCCCGGCCCTTGCCGTTAGCGGTTCCGGCCGTCTTGCGGTTATATCGGAAACTCCACTCACCCTGGGTCGGGTTCCAGGTCGGCTCGACCCCTTCGCGCGCTGCAACGTCAAGTGCCGACGCGGGGGTAACGGTGATGCGGGTCTGGCTTGCGTCAGGCGTCCACGAATTGGGGCAGTTACCGACCGTCACCGGCTTGCCATCAGCCACTCGGATCCAGTTGCGGCCATACTGGGGAGTCCCGATCCAAATCTTGGGCGCATTGGCCTCGCCCACATCGGTAATCGCTCGCTGCACCACCCGTTCGGCCCAGTCGTTGGGACCGATCGCTCCGGGGATATTCCAGCTGTAGTCATAGGCCATGATGATGAGGCGATCGATATCGTCAATGATCTCGTCCCAGGCGTACACCCAGTAGCCCGTACTAGGACTCGAGGTGGCCCAGCCACCGGGAACCGTAGCCGAAAGGGTAAGTCCGTTTTGGCGCAGGGTTTCGCCCAGGACATCGATAAATTTCACCCAACGATCCTTGGTTACCGCCCAGGTGTCGCGGTCGTCGTTAAAGGCAAAGTTCTCCATGTCCAAGTCGACTCCGTCGACCCCGGCGTTTGTGGCCCAGCTGGCAATCTGGCGGGCATAGGCGGTTCGGTTCTTTTTGGTGCTTAAGTATTCAGATAATTGACCGGCTCGAGATGAAGAAAGGTCGGTGATGGATGCCTGGATTCGAATGTCAGCATTTTGCAAAATATCTCGTTGGCGAGCGAACCCCGTGTTCGTCCAAGGGGTGGACGAGGCCGCCTGGCATTCACCGGTCAATCCATCGCCATCTAGATCGGACTTGTCGTAGGTACATAGGGGCTCATCCGCCCCGTTGAAGGCCCACCAAAACATGCTGACCTCGTCGACAACCCCATCAGATTTCTCCGCCATCTCGCGCACCTGGGCGTCGGAGGCCCAGTAGCCAAACCAGCCGGTCACCAGTTGCTTTGGAGCTATATCGGCGGCTGCAGCGGGGGCACCGGTGAGCACACCGGCGATCACTGCCGCGCCGGTCATCAAACAGGCTGCCGTGAGTGCACGCAGTCGCACGTGTTGTCCCCTTCGAGTTGTTCAGCAACGGTCCCCTCACGCCGGTAAGGCGCCATACCTACACCGTACGACGCGGACGCAGTGTTTCTGGTTCATCATGGCTGCGCTACGACGAGAACTAGAGGAAATCTTGCGGGTTGAGCGCTATTCCAGCAACACCCTTGAGATTTCCTGGGCTGTCTGGGCCACCTGAGGGCCCAGGGTTTGCTCATGGGGTTCAACCAGCGCGATGACCCCGACCACCGCCTCGAGCCCGCTCACCCCGGGGATGACCGCGGCCACCCCGAACCCAAAACTTGGCGCATCCCCGGTAGAAACCACCCAGGGTGGCTCTAGTGCCCGCCCGCCGGTGGTGCGGGCAGCAAGAATGGCTCGACCGGCTGCGCCCCGTTCCAAGGGGGTGCGCGCACCGATTTGGTAAGCCACATGCACGTCGGCGCCCGCTGGCTCCGCTCCGGCAATGGTGAGTAAATCTGACCCGTCTACCACGCCCACATATGCGGTGGCCGACGTGGCATCTGCAAGCGCGCGAATAAGCGGACCGGAAATTTCACGCAACAGTGGTTGAGCTTGGCGAGCCAGACTCAACACGGCCAGGCCCAACCGAGCCCGACCATCGGCCGAGCGACGCACCAGCCCGTGGCCCTCCAGGGTGACCACGAGCCGGTACACCACAGTTCTCCCCATGGACAAGGTGGCCGCGATTTCGGTCACCGTCAGTCCCTCGGGGGTGCTGGCCAGGAGTTCAAGGACATACAGACCACGATCAAGGGTCTGGGACTTTTCAGCTGGCATGTCGCCCGCGTGACGGAATCGGTGGGGCTATCTACAGGGCGGCGGCAGCTTTTGCAGCAGCTGCCTTCAATCGGAAAGCGGTGATGATCTGGAACAACCCGATGACAACGAGCCAGATTCCCGCGACCCAGACAAACACCTCGATGGCGTAGGGCGCGGCCAACAGCACAATTCCGGCAAGCAGGTAGATGATTCCGTTGAAAATCTGCCAGCCGCGACCATCGGTAATGGCCGCCGCGGTGAACAGCGACTCGATGGCGACGAAGAGGAACCACACGCCCAAGAAGATGCCGAGGATCTCGATCTTTTCGTCGGGACCAAATCGGAACATGAGCAGTCCGAGGAACACGCCGATGGCGCCACCGATGATCAAGATGGCGCGCATGCCACCGGTAAGCCCGGTGGCAAAGCCACGCACGATGCTGAAGATGCCGGACAAAATCAGATACACGGCCAAGATGACAGCCAGGACCCAGGTGGAGCCAGCGGGCCGGAACATGAGCAGGACGCCCACCACCGCACTGACCAAGCCCAAGCCGAGTAGGACCCACCAGTTTTGACCGATGGCTCGGATCAGAATTTTTTGATCGGCCGCGCTGAGATTTCCTAGCGGATTGGCGTAGGCCGACTCTGCAGACCGCGTTGATGAGTCGTTACCGGACATGGGTTCCTCCAAGAATGCGATAGTGGCGCGATCAATGTCGTGACCGTTGCCGGGTGACTAGCGAGGCCAGCCTAGACCCCAGGTGCTGGAAATCCGCGCAACCAAGAGCCCTTGCAAGTTATGCCCTTTCACCCCTGGTCTTGCACCACAGGGGTAATTCGTCGAGCCACCACAAGCGCGGCGATACCTGCGATCACGGCAGCGATCAGCCACATCACGGTGTAGGTCGTGCGATCAGCACCGCCTCCGACCACTCCTGCCGAGTGAATCGCTCCGGCTACGCCGAGTCCCACCGCGGTGAAGATCGCGTCGCTGATTTGCAGTCCGGAGGAGTTGCGCCCCTGATTAGCTTTAGCAGACAACCGCAGGGTTTGAACATTGATCGACGGGAAACATAACCCCATGCCCAGCGCTCCGATGAGCCATGAGCCCACGCAGGTCCACACCGGTAGCGCCGGTATCAGACATAGCGGCAACGTAGCCAGACCCACAGCCACCAACGACGTGCCCAACTGCACCGCTCGAGCGCGGTCAACCTCACCAGGCAACCGGCTCTGCCACGCTGATCCGGCGATCCAGCCCGCTGATGCCACCGCGAGGGTCAAGCCAGCCCACGTCACCGAAACACCCCGCAATTGCACCAGGGCGAGCGGTAGAAACGCCTCGGATGCGAAAAACGTGCCCGCGAGAATCCCCCGCATGACCACCGTGGTGGGTAATCCGCGAGCCAACCGCAGCGCACCTGCAGGAAGCAGGATCCGCGCAGCCGGAAGGAGTAGACCGAAACCAACAACCCCCGCGATGAGCGCTAGCCACGGTGACACACCAGCTGGTCGCACCAGACCCACCTGAATTCCAGTCAAACCCACCGCTGCGGTGAGCGCCCACCAGGGTCTGCTGCTGCGCCCTCGCTCACCGGTTCCCCCTGAATGACTGATCAGGGCTGGACGCAGGGCCACCAGTGGCCAAATGATGACAACGGGTACCAGCCAGAAAGCCCATCGCCATGTGGCGACCTCGGTGAGCCAGCCGGCCACCACGGGGCCTACGAGTGCAGGAATCACCCAGGCGGCCGAAAGCACTGAAAAAGCCTTGGGGCGCAAACGTTCGTCATAGCCGCGCCCAATAACGACGTAAAGCGCGACGATTAAAGCACCGCCGCCGAGTCCCTGGATACCGCGGCCAACGATGAGCCACCCCATCGTTGGGGCGCTACCCGATAGCAAGGCTCCGGTGCCAAAAATGATGGCGCCCAACACAAAGGGGTGACGGGGGCCGATGCGGTCAGACCACACGCCAGAACTCACCATGCCCACCAGGGAGGCGCCAACATAGGCGGAGAACGCCCACGAATAGATCTGAAGGCCATTGAGTTCACGGCCCACTACCGGCATGACCGTGGCGACGGCGATCCCCTCGAATGCCACCAGGGTCATGGCGACGATGATTCCGATGGTGGTGGATCGGTGCGAAGCAGCAAAGATGCCGCCGCGGCTAGCTACGTTCAGTTCGAGCCGCCACTGCCACCGCCACTGCTTCCCCCCGGCGGTAGCCCCTGGTAAATCTGCTGACAATCCGGGCACACCGGAAACCGCGACGGGTCTCGGCCGGGCACCCATTTTTTGCCGCACAGCGCGCGCACGGGCTGACCGGACACCGCGCTTTCTAAGATCTTGTCTTTCTTTACGTAGTGGGCGAAACGTTCATGATCGCCGTCGTCGGTGGAGGTCCGTCGCTCATCCAGCAGCGTGCTGCCGCCGCCTTCGATACTGGGCAGCGGGTCGAGCGGGTCAATGGGTGCGCTCATGTCAGAGAGTCTAGGACGATTGTGCCGGGGCCGGGGTCGGTGCCCTAACGTCTTAGCCATGACCTGGATGGCGCCACCTCACACCGCGGGCGATTCGATCGCTCGGCAACTTGTTGATCGCACTCGCAGCGATCCTGGTCGCCCGTTGGTTACCTATCTCGATCAAGACGCTGGGCGCATGGAATTATCTGCCGCCAGCGTGGCCAACGGTGCCGCCAAAGCCGCGGGGCTGCTGCGTGATGAACTCGACATACAGCCCGGGGATTACGTGAACGTCGATCTGCCTCGGCACTGGCAGTCCTCCATCTGGTGCGCGGCGCTGTCCCTGGTCGGGGCCGTGGCTGAGCTAGGGCCACTCGATGCGAATTCCACGACCGTGATCGATAGCAGCCGCGCGATTGAGGCCCAGGGCTCCGAGATCATCGCGGTATCGCTGGCACCTTTTGGTTTACCCTCAACCGATCCGCTGCCTGATCATGCCGTCGACGCCGCGATTGCGGCCCGAGCTCATGCAGACTTTTTCACCCCCCATGTCTGGCCGGGTAATGATGCGATTGCCCTGCGGTACAACCGTCAACCGTCGACCAACGCCCAGGTGTCCACCCAAGCACGCGGGATCGCTGCGGAGTGCGGGCTCAGGGCAGGTGGACGCCTCCTGGTGACTGCGCCGCCAGACCCCGCAGATGTACTGGAGCAGTGGTTGCTGCTTCTCGCAGTGCCTCTCATTGCTGACGCGGCAGTGGTGCTAATGCACCCTCATACGCGAGAAGATGCCGGTGCGGTCGATCACATTCGCAACAGCGAGGGAATCACCGCAACGTACGGCACATGATGTGGGTTCGGCTAGGAGATGACGGCGGCGGAACGGCTCGAACTTGTTGCCACAACCTCGCCGCCCTCGAGAACGACTACACGCCAGGAATACGTACGTCCTGCCGGTGCAACATCGGGCACCGTGAATCTAAATCTGCCGTTGGCGCCAGGTTGTATCGTTTCACGCGAGAGCCATGACGTGCCGGCCCACTTCACTTGACGTTGAACAACAGCACCGCTATTCAGCGGCGCAACTCGCCCGAGCAGTATCACCGTGGCACCGGCGCTGATTTCGCCACCGGGACGTTTAACCAACGACACCGACACATCGCTGCGAGGCCGTGTTGTCCCGGAATCCGAAGGAGAATCCCCGCCGTTTGAGCCACCGGAACTACTCGACTGAGCGCTTATCGTAGCTTTGCGTTCTGGACTCGTGCCCACCAGTTCCGAGCCATCAAAGATCAGGGTGCGCCAGTAGTAGGTGGTACCCACCGGACCGATATCAGCAAGGGTGAAGGTGTAACGCCCCGCAGCGTCGGCCGTGCGACGTTCTCGGTCCTGCCAGGAAAAAGATCCCCAGCGGACCTGCCGCTGAACGATCAAGCCATCGCGCATCGTTTTGATGCGCCCCTTGAGCAGCACGGTGCCGCCCTCAATGGTTTTACCCGTGGGGCGCTTCAGCAGCGTGACCGACACAGGCTCGCCGGTTGGCTGAGAGGGTCCAGGAGTCGGGCTCGGCGATGTGCCGCCACTACCGGAGCCCTGATCGGATGAGACACCGATGAGGTAGGTAGACCGCAACCCGAGCGCTGACCGGAACGATGTGCCGGAAACAGAGGACGAGCGCCCGTCGTAAGTTTTGGCGGTGACGGTTCCCGCAGCACCTGAGTCCAAGGTCGCCGACACCTGAACGGTCATGATGTCGGAGACGCCAAAGATCTGACCCATCCGCGCCTGCGATGCGGTAACCGACCACGACTTATAGGGGTTGCCGGTCACCGTGGTGCTCCATCGATCATCCACGCCGCGCGCCCAGGGGTAGCCCGCGCCACCCCAGACATCTGAGCTGGACTGGGTGCGTCCACCCGTTGCCGCGGTGTAGAACGCCGGGATGGGTTGGCCCTGATAGGTGACTACGGTCCCGGTCGTCCCCGACGACGTGCGCTGAACAGATTGAACCCACCTGCTGCCACTCGGGCCAGATTCAACGGCGTAGGCGTGGAACGTCTGATCAAAGTAAGGACCGCCGCCGTCATCCATGTGGCAGTCACAAGCAGCGCGAACACCGGCGTTGTATTTAGCCAGGGCATAGGAGCGTGATGCAATCGTTTGAGCATCCAGGGCAGGCGCCGGCCAGCTCGCCGGAACCTCCGCGATGCCCTTCAAATAGGAAGACATATCCAGCACGTTCACCACCGACAAGCGTTTACCCGCTGAGGTGCCCAGGCTGGAAATCTCCACTGTGCCGTAGCGGTAGCGATGACGTGGAGTGGCGAAGGACTCCCCCGGACCGATCACATTAAGCAGGGTGGGCGAGGTGCCGGTGGTCCCGGGATCGGCCGTGCCCGACCAGCGGATGGTGAGGTTTTTAGCCCGGCCGACGGTGGTCTGCGTGCCATTGACGCTGGCCTTGATTTGGACGTAGGCACCATCCGGGGCAAAATTATAGGTGGCACCGGCAATGCCGGGGACCACGCGATTACCCAGTTGCAGTTCGAGCCCTCCGCTGCCCGAGATCGCCTCGGTACGTACCTGAGCAAAACTCACCTGGTGCAGCAAACCAATGCGCAGGTCGACGTCTTCACTGACGGGTTGCACCTGTGTACCGGGGAAGTAGTGGGTCAAAATCTGCTCGGCACTGCGGCCTTCTTGGGCTTGGCCAAGCGCACCCCACTGGGACAGCCCCACCCCGTGCCCGTACCCGGTGCCGGTGACGGTGAACTCCGTCGGTGGCGAACACGGATCTGGAGGTGAACCCGGGCCCGAGGAAATGCGCACATCGGCGCTCCACGGATAAAAACTTTCGCCGCCTGATTTCCCCGTGACCGTGGCGGTATACCGACCGGGCGGCACACTGCGACCGCGATCATCTTTGCCGTTCCAACTCAGCGCCACGCGCCCGGAGCCGGTGGAATCTTCCCGAACTGTGCGCACAACATCGCCACACGCTGACGTCAACGTCATCGTGAAGTTCGACGCGTCGGTGGCATCCGGGGAAACGACAATCGAACTTCCCGAACCCCACGACATGCCTGAGCCAGACACGGATGGGGTGTAGAACGTCGCTCCTTCGCGCTGGGCCACCAATTGCCGAATTTTGGGGATGGAGGGGCGTAGGAAGTCACCCGGGCACGACGTGTTGCCGATGTCGCCGTGGCCGGCAATCGTTGGTGAGGAAACCTTGACGCCGGGCCAGTACATGGAAGTGCCACCCTGACCCGGGCCGGGGCCGGAGGATGTCAGCACGGCGGTGGCGTTGGGATTCACGTGGTGAACAGCAAATTTCCAGGCGATGAGATCGGCAAAGGCATTGACGATCCGATCACCCGCAGAGCGCGATGGGTCTAGCGTGTCGGCGTTGCCAAGAAAGGAAACAGCAAAAGTCTGCGTATTGAAGCCCTGGGTATGGGCACCGTTAACGGCCGCATCAATACCGCCAGCGCGGCCCTCGTAGATATTGCCGAACCGATCGACGACAAAGTTGTAACCAAAATCATTCACGCCAATGCCCTGGGTGAACCAGGAGTAGACGTTACGCATCTGCTGTGCTGCTTGACCTTCGCTGTAGTTATTGCTGGACACCACATGGTGCACGAAGGCCACCTTGACGGTGTCGGCATAGGTGGTGGTCCCACGTCGCAGCGACTCATCTGCACCCCACTGGGCCCGGGTGATGATGGTGGGTTTTGCTGCCGCTGCAGCGGCCGAATCAACAGGAACCGACCGGGTGCCCAACCGGCCGTCCTGTTCGGTGACCGGATTATCGATCATGGTGAGTTGGGTGTCTGTTGGTACGCGGCCATCAGGGGTGTCGATGCGGACCTGAACCCCGTCGGCGCCATTGGTTGCCAGCGGCTCAGTGGCGTATCGGACCGATTCTGCCTCCGCCGTGCCCGGATCAGGCCGGTGCTCGCTCAGGGGAAGCTGGGCCCAATCGCTCCAGCCGTCCTCCTCCTTGATCCGAATCACAATCCGGGTTTGTGGATCAAAGGCATCAGCCGCGGTGATTCCCACCAGTCCGAACGGGTCGGTCGACGTCTGCGCGGTTACCGCGGCAGGAACAAGACCTTCCGAGGCCGGCCCGATCGCACTGTCAGTCTCAGCGTCAGCACTGTCAGTTTCGCCACGGTGATCGTCGGTGTGGTCATGAACCGTGCCGTTGGGATCGCCAATGACGGGCACGACATCCCCTGATGCGGGGGAATCGATGAGGCCATCGGGGTCCACCTCGGCCAAAGCGATGCTTGCCACCGTGGGCGTGACCGGGTCCTGGTTGCCCAGGGCAGCACTGAACCCGCTGAAGTCTACGACCGGCAGGGCGAGGGTGGCAGGTACAACCAGAGCAGCAGTGGCCACCACCAACGAACGGCGACCAGCCCCAGACATGCGAATACCCACGTAGTGAGGGTGCCTCCCCCCTCCCCTAGCGTGTCAAGCCGACTCACGCGTCACATCCGACACTCCCATCACATTCCCAGGAAGGGTGGCGAAAACTTCAAGCAAACCTCAGCAGAACGAGCCCGGCCGAAGACACGCGGCTACGGGAACGCCACACGATCTCCTAACGTCCTACGATCGTCTCGCCGAAGTAGACCCTTCGGCCCTGCTTGGAGGATGTGACGTTGAGCACGAGCACCGAACCGTCCCAGCCAACGCGCTGGCCCAAACTCATCGCGGGTATTTCAGCGCTCGCGGTGGTATCAACGGCATTGATCGGTGCGGGCATGGACTATGTCTATGGCAATCTACAAGAAAATATTGACACCGTTGACGTGTCCGAAGTCATCGGTCGCGCTCCTAACACCTCCGTGGTGGACGAAGCCGGCAATTACAAGCCAATGACGATATTGCTTATGGGCTCTGACAGTCGGCAGGGCGATAACGATGGGGGCTACGGCGACCCATCGATCTACACCGGGGAACGTTCTGACACCACGATCCTGCTCCACGTCGGTGCTGATCGCAGTTTCGCCACTGCCGTGAGCATTCCGCGCGACACCTGGGTCACCATTCCGCAATGCCCCCGCACGGGGTCCGGTGAAATGGCCGGAGGTTTCGAAGACAAATTCAACATCGCCTTCGAAATCGGCGGCCCCGGTTGCACCCAAAAGCTTGTTGAGGAAATGACCGGACTCGAAATTGATCACTTCGCCGTCATTGACTTCGCTGGCTTTAAGCAGGTTGTTGATTCACTCGGTGGCGTTGAGGTTTGCCTGACCGAAGCTGTCAACGATCCGCAGAGCAAACTTGTGCTACCGGCCGGAACCAGCGTTGTCAACGGCGAGGAAGCATTGGCGTTCGTGCGTGCTCGCAAAACACTCAGCGATGGTTCCGATCTGTCCCGCATCAAACGGCAGCAGGCGTTCCTTTCTTCCATGATCCGCAAGGCCACCGACACTGACCTGCTTCTTAATCCGGTGAAACTGTATTCAGTTCTGGATTCTGCTACCTCCTCGCTGACCACTGATCCGGGCTTGGCCCAACGCGATGTCCTGCAAGACACCGTGTTGAGCACGCGCGGAGTTCGCCCTGAAGACATCACCTTCTTAACGATGCCCTGGGTTGAGAGGGGTGATGGTGCGAATGTGTCGATGGATGTTGAACGCTCTGCAGCACTCTGGGCGTCCATCGCCAACGATGAACCATGGATCAAGACCAAGA
>ERZ887942.2060-NODE-2060-length-12841-cov-12.642656_pt1 | contig 12841 bp, 10 predicted proteins | sample MGYA00521099_ERZ887942 | MGnify/ENA primary metagenome ERZ887942 (study PRJEB32303, sample SAMEA104408605) | aquatic metagenome | biome: Brackish water; feature: Pelagic; material: water | place: Baltic Sea | collected 2014-06-07T06:48:00 | depth 16,251 m ... | reverse complement strand
TCTCACGTTGGAAGTGTCTGACGGCTGCGGACAAATTGAAGATGTTGAAATCGCGATCGTTGTAGAGGCACCAGATGTGGAATTCACGTTGCCTCAAGGCCTCATTGGTCCGTGTACGGAAGTGTTTGATGTCGATTCTGATGTGACCAGCGGCTCAGGTGGCTATGTCTACAATTGGAGTCAAGACGGAGCTTCTCTATCGGACAATGGTAGCACCCTAGATGTTCAGTCATTTGCAACCACGACCATTTCCTTGACGGTCAATGACGGGTGTGGACAAAGTGCCACAGAAAGCACGGTCATTGTGATTGACAACCCGCCACTGGTCATAGAGTTGGGCGTTGACCTTTATGCCAGCTGCGTTGACAACACCAACATCCCTGTGGACATCATCAGTGGAGCAGGTGGCTACGATTACGCTTGGTTTGTGAGTGGTGAACCCTATGATTTGGGATCAAATATCATCCTGCAATCCTTCGGCACGGTGCCGGTATTCGTGCAAGTGGAGGATGGTTGTGGAGGATCGGCTTCAGATTCACTGGTCTATCACATCCCAGACATTCCGCTTGACATTCAAGTCACGCCTTCCACCATTATTTGTGCAGGCGATGGGATTTCCTTGGAAGCTGCGGCGATGGGAGGAGAGGATGGCTTTGTGTACTATTGGCCAACTTTGGATTCGTATGGTGCAACACAATACATTACGCCGGCACAATCGGCTACTTACCCGGTGGTCGCCACGGACATTTGTGGAGAAGACATAGATACGTATTCAACGATTGAAGTGCAATACTTGTTCAGTGATTTCGTGGTAAGCGCATTGGAAAACAATGAGAATGCGTACCAATTTCGAGCAACGCCTAGCCCTGCTGAGCCGTATGAAGGTGCCTATGCTTACGATTGGGATTTCGGCGATGGTGTACACTCCGATGAAGCCATTGCAGAACACACGTTTGACGGATTAAGTGACTATACGGTGTCTTTGGAAATCACAAGCTTCGCGGGTTGTGTGAATTCTTCATACACGGTTGTTCGCGGTCCTGTCCTGCTGTATGTCCCGACAGCGTTCACTCCGAATAACGATGGTATCAATGATGCTTTCCAGGTTGTTGGAAGCCAAATCATGAACTATGAAATATGGATCATGAACCGCTGGGGAGAAATGGTCTTTCACAGTGAGTCATTGGAGGATGTGTGGTTGGGTGATGTTCAAGGCGGTTCGCATTATTCGGAAAATGGGATCTACAATTGGGTCATTCGATTGAAGGGTTTCAACACGGATGCAGAGGAGTTTTCAGGGACCTTGCAGTTGATGCGATGAGCAAAGGATAGAAGGGTATTATCTCGGCGATTGTTGAGCCCAGGTGTTTTTTAGGGATGCATGCCTCTCGGTTTGATGGATTCTTAAGTGTATTTTGCACACATGAATGCACAGATTAAAGGTTCAGGCGGGGCTTCGTATAGAGCTCCCTTTATTATCGTAACAAGTTTGTTTTTTATGTGGGGATTCATCACCGTGATGGTGGATGCCCTGATTCCAAGACTCAAGGATGTGTTTGAGCTCACCCTGCTTCAGGCCGGACTGGTTCAATTTGCATGGTTTGCCGCCTATGGTTTGATCAGTATTCCTGGTGGAAATCTCATTGAACGCATTGGATACAAGCGCGGTATACTAACGGGACTTGGTCTCGCATCGCTCGGTTGTTTGCTCTTTTATCCAGCCGCTGCGACGAGGATGTATCCGCTGTTCTTGATCGCATTGTTTGTTGTGGCTGGAGGCATTACGATTCTGCAAGTCGCTGCGAATCCCTATATCTCAGTTTTGGGTGAACCAGAGAAGGCTTCGAGCCGCTTGAATTTGGCGCAAGCATTCAATTCACTGGGAACCACAATCGCACCAATCGTTGCTGCAAGCTTCTTATTGAGTGATAAAATTCTCAATTCAGATCAACAAGGCCAATTGGATGAAGCGGCTTTGGATGCTTATCGATTGGCTGAGGCCTCAGCGGTGCAAGGCCCCTTTGTGTCTTTGGCAATCGCTTTCGGCGTTTTGGCCGTGCTCATGGGAGTGAGCAAATTGCCTCGGATTTTGGGTGGAACTTCCCAAGGAGGTTACCGCGCTGTATTGCAAAACAAACGATTGGTATACGGTGCCATTGGCATCTTTGTGTATGTCGGCGCAGAAGTAGCGATTGGTTCCTATATGGTCAACTATGGCATTGAGCTGGGTGTAGACCAGGTCATTCGAGAAAGCGCTGTGCTTTCTTCCATGGCTTCAATCGCAGCGAGCATAAGCGGAAAGTCATTGGCCGGAATGGACACCAAGGGACTCATTGGTGCATTGTTGACCTTCTATTGGGGTGGTGCCATGATTGGACGTTTTATTGGTTCGTTCGTGATGAGTCGCATGGCGCCTCAGCGAATTTTAGGTTTTTTCGCACTTTGTGCTGCAGCTATGACCATTTTGAGTGTGTCGACTTCAGGAGTCATGGCGCTGCTGGCGTTATTGAGTGTAGGCTTCTTCAATAGCATCATGTTCCCAACCATATTTACGCTGGGGATTAGTGAGCTCGGTGATTTGAAACCCTTAGGAAGCGGAGTGCTGTGTACAGCGATTGTCGGGGGCGCGGTCATCCCACCAGCTGTTGGAGGATTGGCAGATCAGTTTGGCTTTTCATTGGCTTTGATTCTTCCGGTTCTTTGCTACTTCTACATCCAGTATTACGCCATGCGCGTCGCGCGGGACTGAATTATTGACGGTTGTGCACAAATTTCCTTAACAAAAGCACTTTCTTTTCAAACAGACACAACTATTTCGTTTGTTTTGGTGTTCATTAGCTGAAGCAATGGTTCGAATGCTCGAGCCACAGAGAATATAGATTGTTATGGCTCGAAAAAAGAGAGAGAAAGAGTTGCAGCCCAATATCAAAGTTCGTCTTGATCGTCGAACTGTGATTACTGTGCGTGACCATGAGAAATTGGCATTTTGGAAAGAGAAATACCCGCTTTTAGAGATCATTGAAGATTGAGTCCAGCGGTTTCCTCTTGCGCTAGTTCAACCTTAGCGGCATAAAAAAGCCGGCCCTTTGAAAGGCCGGCTTTTTTATGCCGTAGAATCCGGTTCCGCGATTTTACGCGACCTCTTCCTTTTTCCAAGGGGCAAACGCCAGTTGCTCACGTCCTTTTTTAGTCAATGCGTACCCATTCTTGTTCTGAACCATCCCGTCCAAATACAAATTGGTTATGCGCTCGCCGATCCGAGCTTGGCCGACGCTAAGGTCTGTATCGGCTTCAATGCGTTTCCAAAAATTCCTTTCCAAAACGGCCAATCGGATGTGTGCCTGCTGCTCTTGCTTGTACGTATGGACAATGTCCAAAACCATAAAATCGTATTTATCCATCTGAAAGTCTTGAGGGTGAATGTTGTGATCGTGTGTGCAAATTACCCGACCTGTTCGACTTCCGGGCCACGTGGGCTCGAGTAAATATGAACGAATTGTTAACGAGTGAGAGTCCTTTGTTTGAAACTTGTGAATTACGAAACTGATAGCATTCGATTGTGAGTCCAATTCGCTGTAATGCAGTGATGTACGGCCTTTTCTTGCGGCATGAGGGTGATCAGTGTTCACAGGCAATTCTGTGTAACCGAGCCCCAACGCTCTATTTTAAGCGGGCGTTGGGCTCCAAACACCTCGCAAGGTGGGTGCTTTTTTCAAGTGAGATTCTAAGAGCGCCATGTAAGCTGTACGATCGATTTCCCTCGCCCCCAAAGAAGCTAAGTGCGGATTTTGTACTTGACAATCTATCGGTCCAAATCCCCGTTCTCCTGCCCATTTGACCAAGTGGATAAACGCCGTTTTGGAGGCGTTGTTCATGAGAGAAAACATGCTTTCACCGAAGAACATGCGGCCAATGGACACTCCGTACAAACCTCCGACCAATTCATTGTTGTGCCAGGACTCTACAGAATGGGCCAATCCTAAGCGGTGCAGCGCGATATAGGCTTGGATGATTTCTTCCGAAATCCAAGTTCCTTCTCCATCCCGTCGAATGTCCCCACAGGAGCGAATGACTTGTTCAAACGAAGTATCCATGCGAATTTCGTAGACACCGCGATTGATGACATTGCGCATGCTCTTCGAGATGTTTAACTCATTCAAATGAAGAATGGAACGTTTTTCAGGTGCCCACCATAAAATGGGATCTTCCTCGCCATACCATGGGAATATGCCCGATTCGTAAGCTGAAATGAGCCGCGCTTCAGACAAATCTCCTCCGACGGCGAGTAGACCTTCCCACGACTCTTCCAAGGGAGGGAAGTTGAGGTCATCGGTCAATAAGGCAATGCGCGGTTGTGTTGAGTCAGTCACGAGAGAGAAGTAGATATCGAAGGTACCGCTAAGACGGGAATTGTTAGACCTTTGGAGAATGAAGGATTTTGTACAAGGCCTCCGAAAAATCTTGTCAAACAGTATGCGTGATCATAGATTGGTGGCGGCGTCTGCTGCGGATTGTGCGATGCCTTTTGTTCGTCCTTCCCGTGCTTTGGCTGAAGAACAAGGAGTTGAAATTCGGTTTGCGGCTGTTCTCCTGGCTCTTTACCCCTTGGACGGTGTGTGGCATGGACTGTTGATGCAACGCACGCAATATCCGGGTGTCCATAGTGGCCAAGTCTCCATTCCGGGTGGGGAACGAGAAGTCGAAGATGGAGATTTAATGGAAACTGCTCGAAGAGAATTCAATGAAGAAGTAGGGGTCGTCATCCCTAAAGACGCCATTTTTGGTCCGTTGTCGGAGCGTTTTATTCCGCCCAGTCGATTTGCTGTCACTCCTTATATAACGCTGCTTTCGCGCAGGCCGTCTTGGAAGATCGATCCTTTAGAAGTGGCCGCTGTTATCGAATTCAGTATCGAAAGTCTATTGAAAGAACAAGCGATGCGTCCTTTGAAAATGGAGGTTTCTCCCGGAATCTATCATGATATGCCAGCCTACCCCATACAAGGCCATGAGGTCTGGGGGGCGACCGCATTGATCCTTACGGAATTCTTGGAGCATTGGAAGCAGATTCCAGAACAGGTGCGGAACATGCGATAAGCCCGATGCTCTTTCCTAAATTTGCCAGATGAATGGCATTTCAGCATTGTTCTCTTCGAAAGAGACAGAAGTTCTTGCAGCACTTGAAGAAGCAAAAGAGTCTGGAGATATTCAATGGGTTAGGCCCATGATGGAAGCTTTTCGTGATCATTCCTCTCATACCGTTCGCTCGGAAATAGGATTGATGCTGAGCTCATTGAAGATTTCAGCCGCGTCGGATGCGTTGGCTGATGCCATGGAAGATCCGGAATTCGAGTCGATTTATGCGGATATCATCGGATTCATGTGGAGTTCTGGATTTGTTCCAGAGGAGTCATTGCGCGTCATTGTAACCTCCGCGGTAGAAGGCGACTTTCGTCTGGCTGTCGAGGCATTGACTTGGGTTGAAGAACTTGAAAATGTCCACGACGAAAATCAATTGATGGATTCCATCTTATTGGTTCGTGGAGCCATTGAAGAAGGCAAGAATGCCGAAGTGAATGGCTTGTATGAAGCGATGCTTTCAGCCCTTTTGAATCTAGAGAGACAGCAGTAATTCACGTTTGGATGACACCCAATGTAAACGGCGCTTCCAGTGGTGCATGATTCGCGGCTTCAATGCCTTGAGCAATCCAATCCCGCGTCGTGTTGGGATCAATGACGGCGTCTACCCAAAGGCGCGATGCGGCGTATACCGGTGATGTTTGTTCCGTGTAGCCTGCGGCTATTTTTTCATACAGCGCTTTCTGCATGGCTTCGTCCGGAACCTCTCCGGATTTTTTGAGCCGAGCGACTTCAATTTGCTGCAACACCTTAGCGGCTTGATCTCCTCCCATGACAGCGAGTTGTGCCGTTGGCCACGCCACGATAAGTCGCGGGTCATATGCCTTTCCGCACATGGCGTAATTGCCTGCTCCGTAGCTGTTGCCGACAATGACGGTGAATTTAGGAACGACGGAATTGGCCACAGCATTGACCATCTTGGCACCGTCTTTAATGATGCCTCCATGCTCGCTTCGGGACCCTACCATGAATCCAGAAACGTCTTGAAGGAATACCAAAGGCACTCCTTTTTGATTGCAATTCATGATGAATCGCGCTGCTTTGTCTGCGCTGTCGGAATAGATCACACCTCCAAACTGCATGCCGTCCGTCTTCGACTTCACCAAGTTGCGCTGGTTGGCTACAATGCCAACACTCCACCCATCGATTCGAGCATACCCTGTGACCAACGTTCGTCCGTAATCTTTTTTGTATTCAGTAAAACTATCCGCATCGACCAGCCCGTTGATGAGATCCCTCACTTCATAAGGTTGAGACCTCTCGGGAGGCAGAATGGAACACAGGTTTCGTCCTGCTGGTCTGGCGCCCTGCACCCGACTGAATCCAGCGGGTGTTCCTGGTGACTTCAAGTGTGAAATCAACCGGCGTATGGTGGACAAGGCCTCTTGGTCGTTTTCACACTGATAATCCGTCACACCGCTGATGGAGCTATGCGTTTCAGAACCTCCCAGCGTTTCGTTGTCCACGTCCTCCCCAATGGCGGCTTTGACCAAATAACTACCTGCAAGAAAAATGGACCCTGTTCCTTTCACAATCAGGGACTCATCGCTCATGATGGGGAGGTACGCACCGCCGGCCACACAAGATCCCATTACGGCTGCAATCTGCGGAATGCCCATCGCGCTCAGTCGGGCATTGTTCCGGAACATGCGTCCAAAGTGTTCCTTATCGGGGAAGATTTCATTTTGCATCGGCAAGAAAACGCCGGCGCTATCCACCAAATAAATGATGGGAATGCGATTCTCCATGGCAATTTCTTGGGCCCGAAGGTTCTTTTTCCCGGTAATGGGGAACCAAGCGCCGGCTTTTACCGTGGCGTCGTTGGCCACCGCAATGACAAGTCGATTGTGAACGTGTCCCATTTGAACGACTACTCCACCGGCAGGACAGCCCCCGTGCTCAGGGTATTGGCCTTCGCCTGCCAGTCCACCAATTTCCAAGGGTGTTGTGTTTTGGTCAAACAGTTCAATCAATCGCTCTCTCGCCGTAAGTTTTCCTTTGGCGTGTTCTTTTGCGATGCGTGCAGCGCCACCGCCTTGAGCTGCGGTATCCGTTTGCTTTTGAATTTGAGACCAGAGAAGCTGCATCGCATCTTCATTGCGATTGTGCTCAACGGATTGAACGTTGTCCGATTTTGCCATGGCGCTAAAGGTACGCTGAGCGGTACCTTTGTCGAATGAAGTATCGTCTTGGGATTATTTCATGGGCTGTTTTCTTCTCTGGTATGACCTGCATGCTGGTCATGGCCGGTTGTGCGCACCCGACTCAATCCAACACGGACTTTACGTTTAAAATCAAAAAAGCTTCCCACGCTGAGGGGTTTCAGTGGCGCCTGTGGGAAGATGCTCAGCATGCGCGTGTGTGTCTTGAAATCCGGAATCCAGGAGACTCCACCTTGTTGTCCACGGTTTATCGAGATTCGGCAACCTGGGCTTCGGATATGAATCGGGGTGAAACGGCTGTGATTCTTGGTGCGCCGGAACGTGGATTGGCTACCCTGAGCACGACCCATCTTGCCCTAATTTCAGTGTGGGACTCTGCATGCACCCATTGGTCTGGCGGAGCATACGTCGAATTTATTCGCTGGGAACCGGCGCTGGAAAAACTGGCCCAATCGGAGGCTCAGGATATCGGAGGTGAACCGGAAGTAGACCGTGAGAAATTGCTGGCATTGAAGCCGTCAGCGTTGACTATTTATCCATTTGGAGACCCATTGGAAGGTGTGAATGTGCGCCGGGAAATACCGGTTGTTCCCATTCTGGAATATTTGGAATCGCATCCATTGGGGCGTGCCGAGTGGATGCGGGCAATGGGTTGGTTGATGGGAGATTCTTCTGCGCGACGAGCAGACTTAAAATTTATGGAAGTGTCCAATTCATATGAGCGCTTGCGTCTTGAATTGACTCAAAAACCCATGAAGCCCCGTGTGTTTACTGGAAGTGTGCAACAAGGCACATGGCATGCACCAGGGTCTAAGAGTTTCATCGCCCGATTGTTGGCCGATGCGGGGCTAGACTACATCATAGATGCTGATTCCGACCGAGACAATGTTGAGGTGCCGTTGGAAGAAATGATCGTGCTGAGTCAAACTGCGGATGCTTGGGGGCTGGTGCTGCATCTTCCGGAAGCATTGACGCGGACATCCTTTTTAAAGGCCGATGAACGGCACGCCATGTTGCTGCCGCCAACGCGTCAAGTGTTTGTTGCCAATACATCCCAGTGCGATTATTTTGGTTGGTGGGTTGCGCGACCCGATGCCATGCTGGAAAATTTGGTGGCTTTGTTCGATGACAGCCGTCCGTGGTCCCATGAGGTTGAACCTTGTTTTGAATGGATCGCAGAATGACAGCCCAGCAACTGAGTGCCGTTTTGAGCGTGGGGATCCTTGTTCAGGTCATCCTTCACTTGGCATGGGGACCGATCTCCATTGATTGGATGGACGCATGGAGCTTGCCGGATAGCACGGATGCGCTGGTTCTGTTTCAAGTGCGCTTGCCGCGAGTGTTAACAGCGATAGCGGCAGGAAGTGGATTGGCACTGTCTGGATTGCTGTTGCAAACGTGGTTTCACAATCCGTTGGCTGGGCCATCTGTCTTGGGAATCAGCGCAGGTTCGAGCATGGGAGTTGCCTTGGTTTTGTTGACAGGTTTGGCGTGGGGGTGGTGGGGAATTACCAGTGCCGCTGTGTTGGGCGGGATGCTGACCCTGTTGCTGGTTCTGCTGGTCTCCCGTCGATTTCAAGGTTCAGCGACTTTACTCATTTTTGGCTTGATGCTGAGTTATGTTGTTGGCGCTCTCGTGACTGTGTTGCAAGCAGAAGCGGCTCAGGATGCGCTGCAACAGTTCGTCTTTTGGGGCATGGGTACTTTTGGACAAGCACCTTTAAATTTGGCTGTAATTATGCTTTTTATTGTATTGATATCGTGGGTGTTAATATCCTTTAGGTCAAGAGATTTAGATGCCTGGACGTTGGGGTCTCTTACAGCACAAAGTATGGGAGTGGATGAGAAAAAATTGAAGGTGACGATCATTGGCATAACGGGCGTTTTGGCAGGCATCATCACAGCCGTGTGCGGGCCGGTCGCCTTTTTGGGATTGGCCATTCCCCATCTGGTCAGGCTGATGAGCAACGAGCGCAGTCATCGGTTGATGGTTCCATTGACCATCTTGACAGGGGCGTTTATTGCATTGTTGGCTGATTGGGGAGTCCGTGCTCCCGGAATAGATGGGGGAGGTTGGCCACTCAATGCAGTCTTGTCACTTTTAGGAGGACCGATGGTGGTGTGGGTGTTGTTCCGAAAAACTTGGAATGCATGAAACATTCACGCGTCCCCTTTGACATTGAAATGGACTCCCTTGTTTTGGGGTACAACGCAGCGTCTCCTTTAAATGAGCCCTTCTCCGATGTGTTGCAAGGTGCAGGAATTCATTTGGTAATCGGACGCAACGGTGCGGGTAAGAGCACCCTCATCCGCACTTTGGCGGGATTGCAACCTCCTCTGAAGGGCAGTGTCATGTGGGAGGGGAGACTGTTGTCCAAGTCGACAGCACAAGAACGGGGAGAAGGCATGGCGTTCATGGCCAGTACGCCCCCTCGCACATCGGGATTGCGCGTTGCTGAGGTGTTGGACTTGATGTCGCCATCGAATGCCCTCCGCGATCAAACACTCCGGCAGGTTGGAGGAGAGTCTTGGCTCGATCGCAGGCTGTCTTCATTGAGCGATGGACAAGCTCAACGGGTCATGCTTGCTCGTGCTTTGTTGCAACAAACACCTTGGATGGTTCTTGATGAGCCTACGGCATTTTTGGATGCGCCCTCGCGCACGGCTTTGTGGGAGACCTTATTGGAATTGAGTCAGACTGGAGTCGGCATGATCCTCGCGAGTCACGATTTCCGTTTTCTGCAAGGCCGCGATGAATTGGCTTCTGTGCATGCGATGGGTTTGATGGGATGGCAGGCACTGAATCGTTCAGAACCAGCAGCCGATTGGGAATTGCAATGTTGATTCCACATTTCTGAATTAATGGCGTGCTTGTATGCTTGGGGATTTCAATGAGGCTTAATTTTGTCGTCAAATTATAGTCATGCCCGGATTGTCGAGAATTCTCTTCATGTTGTTTTTTCTCTCGTCCATTTTGGGGACCGTGGAGTGGATGGCTTATCGATTGCTCAAGAGAAAATTTGAGTTGCAACCCCAGTGGGATGCTGTGAGCCGCTTTTGGTTGCTTTTCGTTGGTGTCATCTGGGTCGCCTTTTTGGTCAACGCCTTCATGTGGCCCACTTGGCGAGTTACACACCCTCGGTTGCTGTCTGTGCTTTCGATGGTGTTTTTTGTGGTCTTCCTTCCCAAACTGGTCATGGCCTTCTTTCAACTGGTGGACGACCTGCGCCTTCTTTTTCAATGGGGTGTGGTCCAAACAGGGGCAAGCGACCGGCCCATTCCCCGGTCTTCGTTCATCGCGACTTTGGGGTTGGGCGCAGCCGGGCTAACATTTGTGTCCTTTCTTTATGGCGTGGTTTGGGGGAAATACGCATACCGCATTGAGCGGCTCAAAGTGGCGATTCCCAATTTGCCTGAAGCGTTCAGAGGCTTGCGAGTTGTTCAGATATCGGATGCTCATTTGGGAAGCTTCGCCGACATGCCGACTCCCGTTTTAGATGCATTGAAGAGCATTGAAGCACTCAATCCTGATGTTATCTTGTTTACGGGGGACTTGGTCAATACGGATTCGAGTGAAGCTGAGCCCTGGATTGGACCTTTTTCTGAATTGGCCGCGCCGATGGGGAAGTTTTCCATAATGGGCAACCACGATTATGCGGACTATGGTCCGTTCAACGAGGAGGAGCGAGAGGCAAGCCGTCAACGCCTCTATGAGATCCATGAGGAAATGGGATTCAATTTGTTGTTAAACCAACATGTTCATTTGGAGCGTGATGGTCAGAAGATGGTCTTGTTGGGCGTGGAGAATTGGGGAAAAGGATTCCGGATGAGCGGGGATTTGAAGAAAACCATGGCGGGCAGCAACTGCGAAGAATTGCCGACGATTCTCATGAGCCACGATCCGACCCATTGGGCCGAGGAAGTGAGAAACGGTAAAGCCCCCGTTGAATTGACGCTGAGTGGCCACACACACGGCATGCAATTCGGCATTGAAATCCCGTGGTTGGGCATCCAGTGGTCGCCGAGCAAATGGCGGTATGAGCATTGGGCGGGATTGTACCACTCCAAAGACCAACAACTCTATGTCAATCGTGGTTTCGGTGTTTTGGGTTTTCATGGCCGTGTGGGCATGCCTCCTGAAATCACCTTATTGGAATTGGAATCCGCTTGAGAAGCGTGACACATTATCTTCGCAGTCTTCGGGGAGGGATGTTGGATCATCTCTTTGCTCATTGCAACACACATCCATAGAATTAGCGCGACCATGTCAGACGACAAAAAAGTAATTTTTAGCATGCACAAAGTCAACAAGGTGACCCCGACAGGGAAGCACATCTTGCGTGACGTGACTTTGGGCTTTTATCATGGTGCGAAGATTGGAATTCTCGGCGCCAACGGTTCGGGAAAATCCACGGTCATGCGGATCATTGCCGGTTTGGATGATGCTTACACGGGTGATGTGACCTGGTCTCCGGGTATCACCTTGGGGTACTTATCTCAAGAACCGGATTTAGACGAGGAAAAAACCGTTCGTGAAATCGTCGAAGAAGGCACCCAAGAAATTGTGGATGTTCTCAAAGAATATGAGGAGATCAACGCCCGGTTCATGGATGAGGAGATCTTGAATGATCCTGAAAAAATGGACGCATTGATCAACCGTCAAGCAGAAGTTCAAGATCAAATTGATGCATTGAATGCTTGGGAGTTGGACACCAAATTGAACATCGCCATGGACGCTTTGCGCTGTCCTCCGGACGATGCCAAGATCGGATCCCTTTCAGGGGGTGAACGTCGTCGCGTTGCGTTGTGTCGTCTTCTGTTGCAACAGCCAGACGTGCTGCTATTGGACGAGCCGACCAACCACTTGGATGCAGAGTCGATCGATTGGTTGGAGCAGCATTTGGAGCAGTATACAGGCACCGTATTGTCCGTAACGCACGATCGGTATTTCTTGGACAATGTGGCCAAGTGGATTTTAGAATTGGATCGAGGAGAAGGCATTCCATACGAAGGAAACTACCAGTCTTGGCTGGAGCAGAAAACCAAGCGTTTGGCCCAGGAAGAGAAGCACGAGTCGAAGCGCCGAAAGGAATTGGAACGGGAATTGGATTGGGTTCGTCAATCGCCCAAAGGTCGACGCGTCAAGAACAAAGCCCGTGTCAACAACTACGAGCAAATGCTTGCTGATGGGACGAACGAGAAGGACGCGCGTCTATCGCTTCCGATCCCCAACGGCCCGCGACTGGGCAACTTGGTGATTGAAGCCAACAACCTTCAAAAGGGCTTTGGCGATCGGTTGCTCATCGACAACCTGAGCTTCTCACTTCCTCCAGCAGGGATTGTAGGCGTGATTGGGCCGAACGGAGCGGGTAAAACAACGCTGTTTCGCATGATCATGGGGGAAGAACAACCGGATTCGGGTTCTTTTAAAATTGGTGACAGCGTAGTGACCGGCTATGTCGATCAGCGGCACGCGGCAATCGATGAGAATAAAACGGTGTGGCAAGTGATCAGCGGAGGCCATGACCAGCTTGAAATTGGCG
>ERZ887942.2059-NODE-2059-length-12857-cov-5.279722_pt1 | contig 12857 bp, 6 predicted proteins | sample MGYA00521099_ERZ887942 | MGnify/ENA primary metagenome ERZ887942 (study PRJEB32303, sample SAMEA104408605) | aquatic metagenome | biome: Brackish water; feature: Pelagic; material: water | place: Baltic Sea | collected 2014-06-07T06:48:00 | depth 16,251 m ... | reverse complement strand
GACTTCGTGATTCGATGGCGCATCGCGGTCCGGACGATGCCGGCGAATGGAGTGACCGACACGCGTGGTTCGGCCATCGGCGGCTTGCCATCATGGACCCCAGCCACGGCCAGGAGCCAATCGTTCGGAGTGGCCGGGCCGATGGTCGGTCCGGTCCGACGGTCGTGGTCTTTAACGGTGAACTACTGAACCACCTCGAACTTCGGGCGGCGCTCGAAGCGGAAGGTGAACGATTCGAAACCGGATGCGATGCCGAAACCGCGGCGGCGGCGGTGCATCTCTGGGGCGCTCGGGCACTGGATCGCTTCAGAGGCATGTTCGCGATCGCGTGGTATCGACCCGATGACCGCGAACTTCATCTCGCCCGCGACCCATTCGGGGTGATCCCGTTGTACTGGACCGTGGCATCAGGAAAATCGCAGGAGTTTGTCTTCGCGAGCGAACTCAAGACATTGCTGCAACACCCGGCGGTGGCTCGGCGCGTCGATCCGTTCACCCTCTCGTCCTACCTCTCGACGATTCGAGTCACTCTCGGCGAACGGACAATGATCGATGGTCTCCGGACGGTTCGACCCGGTGGGCTGGTTCGAATCCGCACTGGTGGTTCGCGTCCGGAGATCACCGCCACTCGATGGTGGACGCCTCCGCGGGCCACCGGTGAACTCACCGGAGACGCCGCGGTCGAGTGCCTTCACGCCGCGGTGAGTGAGTCACTGGAAGCGCACCTGCAGAGCGACGTCGAGGTGTGCGGGTTGCTGTCCGGCGGGATCGACAGCGCCTCGCTGCTCTCCCTCGCACGTCCTCGGTACGGCGCATTTCGCACTTTTACGGCGTTGGGCGGAGACGGCGAGGAGGATCCCGATCGAGCTGCAGCGGATCTGATGGCGGGGCAACTCCGGACCGAGCATGTCGAAGTCCCGGTACTTTCGGCATCGGAGCCGCCGACGGATCGATGGCGGAGGATGGTTCGTTCGCTGGGCATGCCGCTGGGAACCCCCAACGAGATCGCGATCAATGCATTGGCCGAAGCGGTGCGTGGTGCGGGCGTCAAGGTTGCGATTGGTGGAGAGGGTGCCGATGAACTGCTCGGTGGGTACGAGCCGATCCTGCGCCTAGTCCTGGCGATCACGAAGACGGATCCCGGACCGGAGGCGGCGGCTGCGATGCTGCTGGAGTCGGCATCGTGGATCTCGCCGGGACGAAAATCGATGTTCCTCCGAGAAGGATGGGTTGAAGCGACGCAGCACGATGTGGTGCTCATCGAAGAAACGGCGGCCGCCATCGAGTGCGGTGGCAGCAGTGCTGATCCACGGTCCTATCTTCACTGGTTACAAATGGTCAACCTCCCCGGTCTTCTGGGCCGCCTGAACTCGGCCTGCATGCTCGCGTCAGTGGAGGCTCGACCACCCTTCGCCGATCGACGAGTGGCGGAAGCCGCCGCAAAGATCGCGACGGATGAGCTCTTTGATTGGTCCGGGGATGATTCGGACATTCTTCGCACCAAAACGGTGCTGCGGTCGGGATTTCGATCGTCGTTGCCCGCGGAAATCATCGAGCGACCAAAAGCGAGCTTTCCGATGCCGTTCACCCCCTGGGCCGCGTCCATTCTTGAAGACGCCAGCATCCAGGCCGCCCTGGAACCACTTTTGGATCCGATGGCGATGGCGGCGGTACTCGAGGATCCCGCCTCGCATCCGCTTCAGGTGTGGCCCCTGGCAAATCTGGGGCTATGGTCCGTCGAGGCCGGGGTGTCGCTGGCACCGAACTGAGTGTGGGAGGTACCCTAGGCTCGATCATGAATTCCATTCGCCTGAGATTACGAAACGCCGAAGCCACGGGCCTTGAGGAAGAGATCCATGATCTCGATGGGCCTGCGGTCCTCGGGCGAAGCCGCGACGCGGACATTCTGCTGTCGGACCCCGGGGTTTCGCGACGGCACGCCTCGCTTCGTCCAGGTGACGATGGCGGCTGGCTCATCGAGGATCTTCATTCGACGCGAGGTACCTACGTCAATGGACGCCGGATGGCACCCGGCGAATTCTCGAAGATCGTCGAAGGCGATTTGGTCGAGATCAATCCTTGGAGTCTGCTCGTGCTCGGTCGAGAGGCGACCGCAGGCATCCTGCTTGACGGCGACCAGGCCGGGGGTGCGATCGCCGCGGCCCATTCAAGCCCTCACCTCCGGCATCGGTTCGACGGTCTGGTGGCAGCGGTTCAACGAGCGTCGAATCGAAGCGGTGAAGAGGAGGCCTTCGGGGCGCTCCTCGAGTGCCTGCTCGATGGTTGTGACCTCGATCGCGCGATGATCCTGCGAGTCGAAGACGGCGAGACGCGGGCGATCGCGATTCGATCTTCTGATCGGGCCGAAGAAATGGAACCGCGGCCGTATTCCGGCACGTTGCTCACCGCATCACTGGCATCGGAAGGCACGGTCAGGCGGGAGGAAAATCCGAAGGTCGAGCAAGCAGAGAGTCTCGTCGTGGCCGGAGTTCGAGAGGCATTGTGCCGCTGTTTCGATGCGGTCGACGGAACCTCGCTTTCGCTCTACGCCGATTGCCGAAAGGGCATCGCGGATGGCGAATTGGTGGCTTGGTTCGACGCCATCTCTGATCTCTGTGCGGTCGCGCTCCGAGTGCAGCGGGGGCGTCGATCCGAGATGGAGAGAGCGCAGATGTCTGCCGAGATGAACGCGGCCAGAGCGGTTCAAGAACTGCTTCTGCCGAGCGAGTCAGGACGGCTCGGGTCTCTGGAGTGGGCGACCGTCGCGATCCCCGGCCGGGTGATCGCCGGTGATCTCGTGGACCTGCGACCGATCAAAGATGGAATTCATGTCATCCTCGGCGATGTGAGCGGCAAGGGAGCTCGGGCGGGCATGGTGATGGCCGGCACGCAGGCGTGCGCCGACACCTTGGCAGAAGCCGGGCTACCTCCGGCGGAGATCGTGGAACAACTTGATCACTGGGCAATCCGTGCGATTCCCGAAGCGTGTTTTATCACGCTCTGGTGCGGCAGAATCGGTCCGGACGGTCTGGTGCGATACGTTGACGCCGGGCATGGGCTGGCGATGATTCAACGAGCGGGAGGTGAGGTCGCCATGCTCGAAGGCGTCCGACGTCCGCCGTTGGGGATCGAGCCGCGGCCGTCGGTCGAAGCAACACTTCAACTCAACCCTGGCGACGCGCTGGTCCTCTTCAGTGACGGCTTGGCCGAAGAGCCCTCTGCCACCCGCGATGGCGATCGGTACGGCCTGGATCGGATCAAGGCGTCAATCATCGCGAACGATGCAGATCCCTCGCTGATCCTCGCGGATCTCGTGGCGTGGGCCGATCGTGATCGATTCGACGACGACCTCACGATTCTGGTCATCCGACGCTCGAAGGCGTGACCAATTCTCTGCAGAGGGCTTTAGCCCTATCGGAGCCCAATCGACCCCCGAGCCCGTCGGACTTCGACGCCGCGGTCAATCGAGGCTGCCGATCGAGGCGATCGAGCATTCGGCCTCAGGGGGCGCAGTAGGTGTCTGCAAGCAGGACGCAGAACTCGTCCCAGTCACCAAGGCAGCAGAAGGGCTCGTACTGGCAGACCAGTTCGCAGCACGTGGCGTTGTCACAGTACGGCCCATCATGAGGAACGTTGCAAGGGCCAGTGTCGTTGGACCCGCATTCGAGATCTGAGTTGCAGAGGTCGCTGCAGATGTCAGCGGCGATCTGGGCACAGACGCCATCCCATGCGAGATCGCAGCAGGCGGGGTCGTCATCGCAGACGTCATCGCAGCACTCTTCATCGTTGCAAGATGGGGTGCCGTTCGGGAAGCAACAGTCGCCCGCGTCGGGGTCCCCGCAAACCGCCACGGGGCAGGCGTCTTCGAGACCGGTACAGTCTTCGTTGGTCAATGCCATGCCTGCACAGACCAGATCCCATTCCACGTCGCAGCAATAGGAGTCGTCGGCGCAGACCGAGTCACAGCAGGAATCGTCGTCGCACTTGGGCGTCCCGTTGGGCAAGCAGCACGATCCCGCACAGGGGTCGCCGCAGTCCCAGTTGGCGCCGCAACCACAGCGGGTGCTTTGGCGGGCCAGTTCGACGCAGACGGTGTCCCAGGTCGTGTCGCAGCACGTGGGGTCCTTGGCACAGATGTCTTCGCAGCACCGCTTGTCGTTACAACTGGGTGAGAAGTTCACTTTGCAGCATTCACCTGCCGCGAAATCGCCGCATTCCGGCACGTCGCATCCATCAAGCGCGGCGGTCGCACACTCGCTATCCCAGACCGTCGTGCAACAGACCGGATCGTCGTCACAGATCAACACGCAGCAGTCGGCGTCACTGCAGCCGGGAGACAGGTGTGGAAAGAAGCAAGGACCGGCGGTGTCGATTCCGCAGCCCTGTCGACAACGCTGGAGCGCGGTGGCGACACAGAAGGAATCCCACCGATTGGTACAACAGCTTGGATCAATGGCGCAGACGGCGGAACAACAGGCGGCGTCGTCACAGAAGGGGGTCTCGCTGCTTTCGAGGCAGGAGCCAGTGCTGAAGGAACCGCACTGAAGATCGCTGCCGCAGTAGAAATTCGCAAGGTCAGCACAGACTTCGTCCCAGTTCTCAATGCAGCAGAGTTCGTCAACGTTGCAGATCGCGGCACAGCAACTGACGTCGTCGCAGCCCGGCTTGGGTGCGTCGACGGGTCTGGCCTCGAAGCAACTTCCCTCGCAAGGACACTCCCAGCCAGAACTCGACGGGACACGGCAGATGTTGATCGCCAGGACAGCGCAACTGTTGTCCCACTTCACGCTGCAGCACAGCGGGTCGACGGTGCAGACCGCGTTGCAGCAGGCGGCGTCGTCACACATCGGCGTCGCCTTGGACTTTTCGCAGTCTCCGACGCCCGGGCACTCGTAAAGTCCGGTGCAGACGACCGCTGCTGCTTCGACGCAATCGACGTCCCATTTATTGGTGCAGCAGTCTTCAAGCCCGGGAATGGAGCACACCGCGGCGGTGCAATTCTGGTCGTTGCATCCCGGAGTGGCGTGAGTCTCGTTGCACGGGTCGCGTCCGCCGACGTTGAACGGAATATCGCACACCGTGAAGGCCTGGGCGGCACAGACCGCATCCCAACGGACTTCGCAGCACCAGGCGTCGTAGTCTTCGCAGACGCTCTTGCAGCAGGCAGCATCACTGCATCCCGGTGTGAAACTCTCGACGAAGCAGTTTCGAGCCTGGGGATCGCCACAACTTTGATCCCGGCCGCAGAGGTCCGGGTAGAAGGCGGCGGCGACGGCGCAGGACCCGTCCCAGCTGGTAAGGCAGCAGAACGGATCGACCGAGCAGACTTCCTCGCAGCAATCCTCGTCCGAACACGCGGGCCCGGGGTGAGGTGCAAGGCAAGACCCGGCATAGACGTCGCCGCATTCGGTGCAGACTTCCTGGGCGAGTTCGACGCAGGTTTCATCCCACGCGTCATTACAGCAGAAAGGCTCGACGATGCAGACGCTTTCGCAACAGGATTCGTCGTCGCAGTAGGGGTTCTTGCGGGGGATGTAGCAGCTGCCGGCGAGGATCTCACCGCAGAGTGGGTACTCCTGGGCGCACAGTTGTTCGGCGCCGTCGGCGCAAACCTGATCCCAGCGAATTTCGCAGCAGAACGGATCTACGTAGCAGACGGTGTTGCAGCAATCAGCGTCTTCGCACCCGGCAGCGTATTGCGACTCAAGGGGGCGGGGTTCGAAGGAGGAGCGGTTGAGCGGTCCGAAGTCGATGACTTTGGCGCCGCAGCCGCATTGTTCACCGAGCGTCTCGCATCCCGCGGTGGCGACGGTCGCGCAGAGTTCGTCCCACCGGACCTCGCAGCAGTAGGCGTCGTAGCCGCACACGAGTTGGCAGCATTCAGCGTCTCGGCAGAAGGGGGTGAAACTCTGGAAGCAGCAACTGCCTGCGGTCGCGGTCCCACAGCCCAGACCCATGCCGTCGTTGATCGCAACGGCGCCCTGGGTTTGGACGTCAGCAAAAGCGAGGTCCCGACTCGGAACCAGAACGCACTGGTTGCCCGCAAGTCGAACGCAGTCGGCATCCCACGCGAGTGTGCAGCAGGTTGGATCCAGTTCGCAGACAAGTTCGGAGCAGAAGGCGTCGTCACAGCCCACGCCGGAGTGGGGCCGGAGGCAGGGGCCGAGCCCGGTATCCCCGGGGACGGGCTTGCGGATCAATCGGGCCGCGACCTGAGCGCACCCGGCGTCCCACTGGCCTCCATTGAATTGGTCAACGCACTCGGGATAATTGTTCTGGATCACCGCGAGGGCATTCGCGATGTCGATGAAGAACGGGAGATCCCCGGCCGGCTCGCAGTAGCTGTTATCGATATTGCAGAGCAGAATTCGGAACGAACCAAGCGCGGTCGCCAATGGCTCGGGGTCGATTCGAGTGGCCTCGGGGATCGGTGCGAGGAGAAAATGCCGCGGCAATGCGGTAATGCCAGGGTTATTCGGTGAGGCGAGAAAAGTCATCGCGGCGAGGGTGCAGGTGATGTCCCAGTCGCCGGTGCTGCAGCAGAGGGGGTTCACCAAGCAGACCTGCTCCTGCACGGTGACATTGGTGCATGGTGATTGGCAATGGATGCGGGCAAGTTCCGCACAGTTGGAGTCCCAGGCCGCGGCGCAGCATGCCGGGTCGGAAACGCAGACCAGCGAAGCGCATCGGCTGTCAGCACAACCTGGGGTGGGATGGGCCACGAGGCAGTCAGGGGCCGTCAAGTCGTAGGTATGGGTTCGGAGCGAGTCCCCGGCATCGGCTCGGGTGTCGGGAACGTTCGGAAGGCAGGTGTTCTGGGCGATGGCGGCACAGCCGTTGTCCCAGAGATTCGTGCAGCAAAGCGGGTCGAACTCACAGACCGTTCGACAACAGGCCGCGTCGTCGCAGCCTCCCGGGATGGGATCGCCGGGGTTTCCGCCGACAAAGCAACTTCGATTGGCAGGGTCGCCGCACTCTGGACGGCAGGCGGGCTGGTAGCAGGGGTTGAACAACGGGTTTGGGTTGAGGATCCAGTTAAGGAAGTCTTCATCGACTTGGTTGACGACCCCATCGACGTTGAAGTCGGCGCAGAGATTCTGAGGCGTCTGTTCGCGATAGAGCTCAAACACGATTAAATCGGTCGAGTTGAGAAGCCCGTCACCGTTGAGGTCTCCTCGGCACTCGCCGCATGGGATGAACCCGGGCGGAGGTGGAGGAGGGCAATTTTGTTGCGCAGAAGCAGCGTGATTTCCCCCGATGACGGCGAGAAGCAGCGACGCCAGAATCGCCATCGACCGGATGGAATTGAGGACAGTGTCTGAGATTCGAGTCAAATGGTCATTTCGCTTGGGCATCGTCCGTGGAGGTCCCTGCAGGGCGTGAAATGAGCCTGGGAGGCCCGAAGAGCCGTCCGGCCGTGGACGACGAGGAGCGAACATCTGGCCCCCTCCGAGAAAGTCGAAGAGGTCCCTGTCGATAAGTCTACGCCCCCGGAGGGCTTGGAACAAACAACTGAAGGCCACAATTGCTGGTTCGAGCGGTCCGTCCGGCCGGATCCCGCCAATCTGGGAGATCTCAGTATTCGTCGATGGCGACTTCAGGGATCGTTTGGGTTGGCATCGGGGCGGGGGGATGGCTCGACCAAGCCGAAGCGTCTCGTCCGCCCCGCGAAGTCGGTGAAGGCCTGATGGAGATCGGAGATCTCGAAGGCTGGCCAGAGAACGTCGGTGACCACCAATTCGGCGTAACTGATCTGCCAGAGCAGAAAATTCGAAATCCGCATCTCGCCGGCGGTCCGAAGGAGAAGATCCGGATCTGGAAGGCCAGCGGTATTCAGTCGATCCGAAATCATCGCCTCATCGATCGACTGGGGGTCTAACCGGCCTGCGGCGGCGTCTTCAGCGATCGATCGGGCGGCGTCGGCCAGCTCGGCGCGGCTCCCATAATTGAGGGCCAGCGAGAGCGTCATTCCATCGCAATCTTGAGTGGCTTCCTCGCAGGCGTCCGATTCTGCCAGCACCTCCGCAGGGAGACCCTTCCGGCGGCCCAGGCGTCGGAATCGGATGTTGTGTTCCACCATGCGGCTTCGTTGCGTGATGAGATGCTCCTTGCAGAGCGCCATCAAGAAGTCGACCTCTTCGGTCGGACGCTTCCAGTTCTCACTGCTGAATGAGTACAGCGTGATCGCTTCCAACCCCAGACGGGCGCATTCCATGGTCACGAGATCGACGGTCTTCGCGCCCTGGCGATGTCCGGCGATTCGTGGCATTCCCTGCGCCTGCGCCCATCGTCCATTCCCGTCCATGATCACGGCGAGGTGGCGGGGGAGCGTTGACGGAGGAATATGATCGGATGAGGTTTGGGTCATCAGTGGTTCGAGACGGCGTGCATCAGGAGGCGACGAGAACCTCGGACCGTTCTGGGCCGATGCCGACGATTTCAATCGGAACTCCGACAAACGCTTCCACTCGGTCGAGATAGGCGCGAGCGGCATCCGGCAGCGAATCGCGGTCGGTGGGACGATCCTGCGGATCTTCCCAGCCGGGCATGGTTTCGTAGACCGGCTCCACGGTGTCGAGATCAAATGCGTCGGCGGGGAAGCGATCGGTCACGGTTCCATCCGGAAGTCGATACCCGATGCAGAGTTGGACTTCATCCAGCCCGCCCAGCACATCGAAGAGGGTGCACGCGATACCGGTGACCCCGCAGACCATGGCGGTGTAGCGGACCGCTACAAGATCCAGCCAGCCGCATCGACGCGGTCGACCAGTGGTGGTGCCAAACTCGCGGCCTTTTTCGCGGATTCGATCGCCGACGGCGTTGTCGAGCTCCGTGGGGAAAGGCCCGCCACCCACTCGAGTGGAATATGCCTTCATGATCCCCAGAACTCGGTCGATGTGGCCGAGCGGGACGCCGGTTCCCGCCGGGATGCCGAGGGTGGAGCAGTTCGAACTGGTGACGAAGGGGTAGGTGCCGTGGTCCACATCGAGCAGGCAGGCGTTCGCGCCCTCGAAGAGGATGCGCTGATCAGCGGCGAGGGCATCGTGTAGGAGCCAGGTGGTATCGCAGACGTGTGGCGACAGTCGCTCGCCGAGGGTGAGGGCGTGGTCGAGCATTTGCGCCGCATCGACTTTGGCATCGTCGAGCGGAACCCCGAGTGAGCGGAGTTGGGCTTCCCGAAGCGGACAGATCAGGTCAAGCTTCTGTTCCAGCACCTTGGGCCGCAGCAGATCGTTCACGCGAATCGCGGTCGATCGCTGGACTTTGTCGGCATACGCTGGGCCGATGCCGCGTCGGGTGGTGCCGATCGCGCCGGAACCGGAACGACCCGCGAGGAATTCTTCCAAGGCGCCGTCGAGTGCCTGGTGATACGGCATGACCACATGGGCGCGGCTCGAGATTCGAAGGTTGTCTCCCACTTCGATGTTTCTGGCGCGAAGGCCGTCGATTTCTTCGAGGATCTTCGCCGGATCGATGACCACGCCGTTGGCGACAACGCAGGTGCAACCGGGAACGAGGATGCCCGAGGGCACGAGGTGCAACGCATATCGTTCGTCGCCAACCACGACGGTATGGCCCGCATTGGCGCCACCGTTGTATCGGACGATGAAGTCATGATCGCTGGCAAGAATATCGACGAGCTTGCCCTTGCCTTCGTCTCCCCATTGGAGGCCTACCACGGCGGTATGACGGGGGGCGGCGGCTGGCATGGAATCACTGATGGGCATGGAGACTCCGAAGGGAGGAAAACGGCATTCTACGAAAGCCGGGGATTGGTGTGGCGACTTCTCGGGGCTGATCCCCATTCCGGAATCGATCTTCAGTGGAGGCATCGAGCACCCGATGAGCCTAAAAGGTCGGCCCCGGTTCTGCGGGCATCCGGCAACCGTGGAGGCGTCTCTCGATGGGTGAATCCCAAGTAATCCGAATCATGTGCCCGAATCTCAGCTGCCAGCGGATTCTCGCGGTTCCGAGCCACGCTCGGGGTAAGTTGGTGCGATGTCGATCCTGCGTGACGAACATTCGGATTCCGATGATGCGAGATCCGTCGCTTCCCCGAAACCTTGGCCCGCAGGGCGAACCAGTGGTCGACGCCGCCTGATCGCAGTTCACCGACCAGCAGCCTCTGGAAGGGCATCAATTCTGGCTGAGGCCAAGACGCCGGCGTCGCGGTGAATACAATCACCGGGTGCCCACGCCCTCCATTGAACTCCCGCAATACGACGACGGCCCCAGTCTGGCCGCTGCCGCCCGCATCGTCCACGCGTCGAGCCCGGACTCGCTCTACGCCCACGTTCCATTCTGCCGGCATAAGTGCCACTATTGCGATTTCTACTCCCTGGTAGATCAGCGTGATCGAACCGAGCCCTTCGCCGATCGATTTGAACTTGAGGCGGAGGCGATTCGGAGCTCGATCAACCGGTCGCAGATCCGAACCGCCTTTGTCGGGGGCGGCACGCCGACGCTTCTGGAACCGCCCATCCTTGCTCGGATTTTGGCGGCGATCGGAACGATCCCCGCAGGCGGCTTGGAAGAGTTTACGGTCGAGGCAAACCCAGAAACGGTGAGCGAAGCGGTCGCCGAGACATTGGTCGGGGGGGGCGTCGACCGCGTCAGCCTTGGTTGCCAGAGTTTTCAGCCGGATCTGCTCAAGACACTCGAGCGTTGGCACGATCCCAACTGCGTCCCGATCGCGGTTGAACGCCTTCGGACTGCAGGGATCAAGCGGATCAGTCTCGACCTGATTTTTGGTATCCCAGGCTCGACCATGGAAGATTGGGATCGAGATCTCGATGCGGTACTTGCCCTCGAGCCCGATCATCTCTCGTGCTACGGTCTGGTCTTCGAGCCCGGAACGCCATTGGCGGAGAAGCAGCGTCTGGGACGCATCGACGCGATCGACGACTCGATCGAATCGTCGATGTTCGACCGCACCCGCCAACGCTTAGCGACCGAAGGATTCGAACATTACGAGATCAGCAACTGGGCTCGGCCGGGTGAGGAATGCCTCCACAATCTGGTCTATTGGCAAGAGGGCGACTGGTTGGCGATCGGTCCCGCGGCGGCCGGGAATCTTGGAGGCATTCGATATCGAAATCTCCCCAGATTGGATGACTGGTTGGATGGATCGGGGCTGTCGCCAGTCGTCAACGTCGATGAACCTTCTGCGATCGTGGCGAGTGGGGAACGCCTCATGCTCGGTCTCCGGCTCCGAAGTGGAATCGAGCGAGCGGTGGTTGATGGACTGATCCATGGTCACCCCGAGCGTCAGGCGGCCTTGGGTCGACATCTGGAGCGGGGAAATCTGGTCTGGCTGGAGAATCGGCTCCGCATCGCGGATGGCTCGATCATGCTTGCCGACGATATTCTGAGCGATCTGGTCTAAAAAGCCCTTCATCGGCCTCGTTAGCATTCTGTGACGATTCGAGGCGTTGCCCGGCCGCCCGGTTTCGAGCCATTGAGACAGGTCCTCAAACCGGGCCGGCTCTAAGTGGCGGAGACCGTGGAGATGGCCGATGTAAGACTGTCCATCCCGAAAGACGGCCAATTCCGGATCGCACACATGCCCATCGATTTTCTCAAACTCATGCGGCCTCAAGATTGGGTGAAGAGCATCTTCATCCTTCCGGCGATCATCTTTTCGATTCCCGGGCTCGAGCCAGCGGAACGAGCGGCGGTCCTTCCGGGCTGGTTGCTCGCCACGGCGCTGACGATCATCGGTTTCAGCCTGCTGGCTTCCGGCTTCTATGCCATCAACGATTCGATGGACGTCGAACTCGACCGTCGTCATCCCCGAAAGTGTCACCGCCCGATCGCGGCGGGTCGGATCACGCCCGCCGCCGGTTTTCGATTCGGATTGATTCTGATCGCGATTGGTGTCTCCGTCGGATTCTCCGTGGACCGAGCGGTCGGCGGTGTGATGATTGCCTATCTGATCCTGCAGTTCGCTTATAACGCGGGGCTCAAACGGATCGCCATCGTTGACGCCGTGGTGCTTGCGACCGGATTCGGCATGCGTGCGACGGTCGGGGCCTTTGCCATCGATCGTCCAGTCTCTACCTGGCTACTCGGGTGTGTGTTCTTTCTCACGCTCTACCTCGCCTTCATCAAGCGGATGTGCGACCTCGCGGCCGCTCGCGAAGCCAGCACTGGCTGGGAGAGTCCCGCGGGCTACGAAGATCGATTCGAACTCAATTGGTTACTGGGTATGAGTGGGGTGACCGTTGTACTCAGCTGGGTGCTCTACGGCCTGAGCTCGCACGCGGTGAATCTGTTCGAAGGCCGGGCGGCGGGGTTTGCGCTGCTCACGCCGTTCGTACTCATCGTGGTGCACCGGTTCTATCGCCGGGCCAATCGTGGAGAACGTGACAGCCCACTCGCGGCGATGAAGGAAGATCCGGTCATTCTGATTTCCTTGTTCCTGTTTACCGCGGGGCTTCTGGCGTGTCTCTATGTACCGGCCGTCGAAGATCTTCTCTCGCGGCTCATTTATCCTGATGCTCGAGTCGATGGCGGCCGCTCATGAGCGGTCGTGGTGGTCGATCGGGACCACTCGCGCCACTGGTGCTTCTGCTGGGATTTTTGTTGGTGACCATGGGGCCGGTCCTCGTCGGGCTCGATCATTTTCCGGCCAAGAGTATCGATCAAGACCGCAACCACCTTCCGGTGATTCGAGCCTTTGCGGACGCCCTCCCCGAGGTAGATCTGCGGGATTACGACAGTGCCACCACGCCAGGCATGCACCTTTTTCTGGCGGTCATGGTCCGGACGGGGTTTGATGATGAAACATCGCTTCAATTGGTGAGTTGCGGATTCGGCGCGGTGCTCGTGCTCGTGGCCTGGTGGTTCGCCGCTTG
>ERZ887942.2056-NODE-2056-length-12890-cov-6.329723_pt1 | contig 12890 bp, 10 predicted proteins | sample MGYA00521099_ERZ887942 | MGnify/ENA primary metagenome ERZ887942 (study PRJEB32303, sample SAMEA104408605) | aquatic metagenome | biome: Brackish water; feature: Pelagic; material: water | place: Baltic Sea | collected 2014-06-07T06:48:00 | depth 16,251 m ... | reverse complement strand
ATTTGGCGCACATTTGCTGCCGAAAAAACTCGGCGCGAGTTTCAATGCCGACGTATGGGACACCGCTGTTTTCTACCATCTAATCCACGGACTCGCCCTGTTCATCCTTGCTCTTCGCGGAACCAAAGTAGGGAGGTTTGTGAAGATCATTCTTCTCGCTGGAATCCTCTGTTTTTCCGGAAGCCTTTACGGATTGGCCGTCGATAACTCACTCAAGTTTCTCGGGCCCATTACCCCTCTCGGTGGACTACTGTTCATGACCGGTTGGGCGACTTTGATTTTCAAGAAATCGCTCTAACCCGATCCAATAGGGCTGGTTCGTGAAGCTCCGAAACCCATTTGTCATCCACTCCGTTCGCCGCTCCTAGGAGAGCTCCAACGACAGCTCCACGGTGACAGTTATCGCCACCGACCATCGCATTGGCCTGAATCCCACGGAAAAAATCATCGTGATATTTCCATGCCAGATAAATCGATGCCGGCATGGATTGATCGATATAACACGCCGGACTGTATTTCTGTCCGATGATTTGAGAATCCGGCAAATCAATCCAGCGTTCCGCTTTTTTCGCTGAAAACCAATCACCTGCCTCGCTTTGAATCGCATCCCGGAGCGGAACGTCCTCCCCGATTTTCCACAAGAGTCGAACCAGAGTGTCCGCAGCTAGTTGAACGTTTTTGTGTTCGTGCGTGAGCCCCACATGTTCTCTCACCGTCGCTCGAAGCGCCGCCAAATCCTGCTTTTCCGCCGCCAGACAAACGGCTGCGACCTGAGCCAAGCCTCCGATGTGTTCATCACGAATCGCGCATTTCCGGGGAGCCTTTCCCGACGCATATTTCATGAAAAAACCGCGGTGATATTCCTCCAAATATGTGTCCCGATGCCAACCTGGAGTCAGCATTAACTCGATGTAACGTTCCAGCCAGGCATCCGCCTCGTAGCCGCCACCCCCGTCCGACCAGCGCACCAATTCAGCCGCGAGTCGGTAGTTTACGGTGTTTTCGCCCGCTTCGAGAAACTGGTGATAGTGAATCCCCCGCTGTCCCCAGAAAGCCGCCTGTTCGCGCAGAATATCGCCTTTTTCATTCACCGGCGTGTATTCCGAACGCCACAGAATCGAATCAGCGTGGGGATTTTTCGGAGCTACAAATTCCTGCACCACCCCATAGTCTCGGACCAACGCATTTCGATCGTAATACCAGTGAACCGGCATCGCAAAAGCATCGGCGACAAGAGATCCCAGAAACGCACTTTTCCATGATGAATCAGGCATACACAGGAAACGCCTTCGCGGGTTTTTCGGACGACGTTTCTGAAGATGTGATTTTCCCGTGAGAGCCCCGCATGGTTTCAAGACAATACTTGAAAGCCGAAATGATTTTTCACGATCCAATAGGGTCTGTTCGATGAAGCAACCCTATTGGATCGTGCGAGCCGATTTTCTTCTGGTTTCGTGCTAGTTTAGTATCGATGCGATTTGGGAAAATCATTTTTCACGTGTTTTGCGGCGCGGTGATTTGGGGAAGCGGCAACAGAGCTGTTTTCGCGGATGATTTCATGTCTTTTTACTGCCTCAAATGCCACGGTGATGATCCGCAAAACCTCGAAGGTGAAACGGACCTGCGCAACTTTTCCGCAGCAAATCGGCATGATTGGCTCACGCTGATTGACCAAATTGATTCGGAGGAAATGCCGACAAAAGCACCATATCCGACACGAGCAGAACGCGATGCGATGCTTACCAAACTTCGTCACGATTTTACTCAAATCGAGTTCCCTGAGCTGGAATCTCCAAGGGTGCGACGACTAACGCGTGAAGAATACGCCAACACGCTGCGTGATCTTCTCGGCGTGGATCTGCGGGCGGGTGAAAATTTACCAATCGACGGTCAGGGAACGAGCGGTTTTTCGAATGACCGGGCCGCGTTGGCGATCACGCCGTCGCAGATGGAATTGCTGTTTGCTTCGGCTGAACGGGCGCTCGATGGCGCGTTTGCGATCGCCCTCGATAATCGTAAAACGAGCTCGTTTTCGGCTCAAAAAATGACCACGAGCGCTCCCGGTGTGAAGGCGCATCTCGATGGAATGATGGTGGTGCAACCGACTCATTTTCTGGAAGTAGAGGTCGAATTTCCGGTCGATGGATTTTATGAATTTTCCGCCAATGCAGCTACGATTGGTCAGCCGTGTGTTGCTCAGTTTTTTGTCTCAGGCGAAGTCGTCGCGGAAATCAAATTTGCAAAAAACGACATCAAAAATCCGATCAAAAAATCAGTGTCCACTTTTGTTCGGCGCGGGTTTCACTCGGTAAAAATCGGTAGCAAAAACCTCGTTCCCCATATTCCATTGCCACCGGATTTTGTTGGAAAAATTGATGAACAGTCTCGCAAAAATTCAGCCAACTTCCCTGCCCCGCCGGACGAAACTCCAGCAGCCCGCAAATTGCGTGAATCGTTGAATTTAAAAGCGCTCGGGATGCAGGAAAGCATCGAATACCTTACCGCGTTCGGAGTCGATGGTGATTCCCGGGAAATTGATCAGCGCCGTAAATATTATCACGAACATGAGGCTGATTGGGATCGGATTTTAACGAAACTGGCTCTTGAATCGGAGTTTTCAAAGACGGAATTAGCAGCGGCGTGGTTGGCAAAAAATCAGGATCGGCTACAGAGAAATCAGGAAATTCTGGATCGGGTTGCACACGTTGAATGGACGGATTGGATGGCGTATCAGGGAAAACTTTATGTCGAAAAATTTGCCGTTTCAGGTCCGGTTTTACCCGAATCGAATATCGCGCCGCAGGACTGGAATTTGATTCAGCGAATGCGGGAGCCAGTTGATCCGACCACGCTGGTTCGTGAATTTGCCGAGCAGGCATTTAGGCACCCCGTTTCCGAAGCTGAGCTTGCACCGTATGTCCGCGTCGTTCTCGAAGCGCAGCGGCGCGAGGAAGACCGGGCGCGTTCGGTGAAGCTAGCGCTCGCCGCGATTCTGATGTCATCCGATTTTCTATTTCGCGGAGATGAACAGAAAAATTCGCAAGAGGCGTCCGACCTCTCGTATTTTTTGTGGCTCTCAAAATCTGATTTGGAACTGGCTGAAGCAGATCTCAGAATTCCGGATGTGCTGAAATCTCAAATCGCGCGGATGCTGACGGATCCTCGTTCGGACGCGTTTTTTCGTCGCTTTTCAGATGAGTGGCTCGAACTCGAAGAAATTGCGCCTGACCGAAATCTCTGGCCTGATTTCACGCCCGACATTGCTGATTCGATGCGTGCTGAAGTTCATAATTTCATCGCAAAACTCGTCCGCGAAAACCGGCCGGTTTCCGATTTATTAACCGCCAACGAGTCGTTCGCTGATGAGAAATTAGCGGCCTATTATGAATCAACCGATCTGGAAAACTCGAATCGATTTGGCCTTCTCGGAAAAGGTGCCGTGTTGGTGGCAACGTCCTCGCCGACACGAACCAACCCAGTTCGGCGTGGAAAATGGGTCTGGGAAAATTTGCTAGGGTTGCCAGTGGGGGATCCCCTTCCTGACGCCGGCGAGCTACCGGGAGACGCGGGCGAGGCGCGGGGAAAAACGCTGCGTGAAGAACTCGCGGAGCATTCAACCAAAACCGAATGCGCTCGCTGTCATGAAAAGATCGATCCGATCGGGTTTGGACTGGAGAATTTCGATGCGACCGGTCGCTGGCGGACACTGGAAGCAGGAAAACCAGTCAATGCCACCGGCCAACTTCATGGCGGCAGAGAGTTCAGCGGGCCGGTAGAATTGAGGGAGCTGCTTATCGAAACCCGTGGTAATGAACTTGCCCAGAATGTCGCGCTTCGTCTGCGAGCGCTTTATCGGGGAATCGAAAATGAACCCGGCTTCCGATTTGAAGACCTCACTTCTTCGACAGGGCTGCGCGAAGTTTTGGAAACAGTTTTGGCAGAACCGTTTTCCGAGCAGTAGCCACTGGCACAGTTGTGGGTGGCGGTGTCTGTTCTTCAGCCACTGGTTTAGTTTCGACGGCCGTTGCGGTTTTTTTCGGCGCGACTGGTTTCGTCACCTCAGATTCCGTCTTTTTTCTGAAAGCCACGGTCTTTTTCGGCGCAGGTTTGACACTTTTGAATCCCGGAATCGGACTGTAACCGACAAATTTCGCTTTCGAATCCACCTTCGGCAAACTGAAGTCGAACACGCTGGCCCCGTGAATTTTCTTTCCCCGATAACGACGACCACTGCTCGCGCCATACATCACTTTTTTACCGTCCTCTTTTAGCGTTCTGAGATAAATCATCACGTGAGAAATCGGCGGCACCCGACCTGCCGTCGCATAAGTTCCTTCCCAAAATAGCAAGTCACCCGGCTTCAACTTTGAAAGACCGCTGTGATCGTGAGAATGCACGCCGCTAACTTTGTTCAACGTCCCTGCGTCTTTGGTCCAATGATACATCGCGTATAGGACGATCGCAGGATTTGCGAGAGGCCTGCTGCATTCAAGGTGTGCTGGACGGTCCCAGAGCAATCCATTCCTTTATTCTTCGGGGAATTCGAGCCGTATCGATAACCCAGCCCCTTTGTGGTCAATGCCAGCGCTTCACGAACGAGCTTTTGGACTCTGGGTTCCATCGTCGCGTATTCGACGAGATCCTGTGGCTTAATACTGGCTACGCTTGCTTTTTTCAAGGCAGGAGCAGCCACCGACATCGATCCGAACGCAAAAACAGACCATGCGGCAAGCGAAAGAAAGGATGCGGATTTTGAAAAGTTCACGATGTCGGAATAAAACGAAGTGAGGTGGTGATTTCTTAGATTAGACGCCAGCAAAAGTTAATAAATGCGAAATTCCGGCTCTACCGTCGTAATTTTTTGCAAAACCCGTTCCGTTCAGGAATAATGAGTCATGCCCGATTCCTCAAAATTCATCCTCGCGCTCGATCAAGGAACCACTAGCTCGCGGGCGATTATTTTTGGCGAAGATGGAAAAGCCAAATCGAAGTCTCAACAGGAGTTCGAGCAGATTTTTCCAAAACCCGGCTGGGTCGAGCACGATGCAATGGAAATCTGGCAAGCTCAGCTGGAAACCGCTCACGATGCGATTTCAAAGGCGGGTATTTCATCCTCCGATATTGCCGGGATTGGGATCACAAATCAGCGGGAAACCACCGTAATTTGGGATCGTCAAACGGGAAAGCCCATTCACAACGCCATCGTCTGGCAGGATCGACGAACGGCGGATTACTGCACCGGACTCCGTGAGGCGGGACATGCGGACGAAATTCAACAACGGACAGGCTTAGTGCTCGATGCGTATTTTTCCGGATCAAAAATCCGCTGGCTACTCGATCATGTTGAAGGGGCGCGGGAACGGGCGGAGGCCGGCGACCTGGCTTTTGGGACGATCGATTCGTGGCTGGTGTGGAATCTCACGGCGGGCCGGCTTCACATCACCGACGTGACCAATGCCTCCCGGACGCTGCTTTTTAATATTGAGATGCTGGATTGGGATCCCGAAATGCTGAAGCTCTTCGACATTCCTGCTGCGATTCTGCCAGAGATTCGCAGCAGTAGTGAAATCTACGAAAACGTAGAATCGACCATTTTTGGGCATCCCATCCCGATCGCAGGAATCGCCGGGGATCAGCATGCCGCGCTTTTTGGTCAGGCTTGCCATGCTCCCGGATTGGCAAAAAACACCTACGGCACGGGTTGTTTCATGTTGATGAATACAGGCGAAGAAATCGTGCGCTCGAAAAACAATCTGCTGACAACCGTTGCCTGGAAAATTGGCGACACGACCGAATATGCGCTCGAAGGCAGCGTTTTCATCGCAGGTGCGGTTGTGCAATGGCTCCGCGATCAACTGGGAATCATTAAAGATGCTTCTGAAATCGAAGCGCTGGCGAGTTCAGTGGAAGACAACGGCGGCGTCTATTTTGTTCCCGCCTTTGCCGGTTTGGGAGCTCCGCATTGGGATCAGTACGCGCGCGGTGGTATTTTAGGTCTGACGCGAGGGGCTTCGAAAGGCCACCTCGCCCGTGCCGCATTGGAGGGCATCGCCTTTCAAAGCGCTGAGGTGCTTCTCGCGATGACAGCAGATTCAGGAATCGAGTTGACCGAACTGCGGGTGGATGGCGGCGCATCGATGAATGCGTGTTTGATGCAATTTCAGGCCGATTTACTCGGAGTGAAAGTCGTGCGCCCAGAAGTCACCGAAACGACCGCGCTCGGTGCGGCCTATCTTGCCGGGCTCGCCGTAGGACTGTGGGAAAGCCGCGAAGCGATCGCAGAGCGTTGGATTGAAGACGCAAATTTCGAACCAAAAATGACCCGTGACGAAGCTGCGGAGCATTTGAAAAAATGGAAAAAAGCGGTCGAACGAGTGAAAGGATGGGAAGATTAAGCAGCTTCGTTTCGGATTTTCCGTTCGCTCTCCGATAAAATTAAGAAAAACCCGTTTGTCCTTGCCGCTCTTTGGCGTAGAAAAGTGATCGCTTTGAGAAACTCCGACCCAGCACCTTTCCACGATCGGATAGGGTATGATCGACGAACCAACCCTGTTGGATCGTTTTTTCTCGCCGTCTTGTTTTTCGCGATGCTTTTTTCCAGTGAGATTGCAATCGCTCAAGCAACTGGCCCATCGGTATCCAGTTCCGTCGATCGGGCTAAATTTGGGGTCGGCGAGCTGAATCAATATACGATTTCAATTAACAATGGCGTGCCAACCAAACCGGTTCCCCAATCGCTCAGCGTTCCAGGTTTGATTATTCAGCAGACTTCGAGAAACCAAAGTTATATCAACGGCGCCACTCGATTTGATTTCATTTTCACGGTGATTGCCGAAAAGGCGGGCGACTTCATCATTCCCGAAATCGAAATCGAAGTCGATGGATTGCCGGCAAAAACCGAAAAACACGCGCTTTCGGTTTTTGAGCGCAAAACACCCAAATCTGCGATGGATTCGACCCGGCCTTATTTTGCGGTTTTGGAAACCGAGGTGAAAGAGATTTACGAAAATCAGATGATCCCATTCACGATGACCGCGTTTTCGAAGGCCCAGATTCAGGAAATCGGCAAAGCGAGTCTGGAGCATGATGCCATCGTCGTTCGCCGTCCCAGTAAACTCACATTTGGAGCGCGGGAAGTTGACGGACTTCAATTTTATACGGCGATTGTTCCAGCAACGATGTTTGCTCTGAAATCGGGGAAGTTCAAAATCGGCCCCGCAGAAATGTCAGCGCGAATCGTCGATACCGGTTCGAGCTTTGGTCCGCGGATGTTGCTCGCGCGGATGCGAAATCAGTCGATGACGAGTAATTCGCTCGAATTGAACGTAAAGCCGCTTCCTCCGGGAAAACCGGCGTCGTTTACTGGTGGGGTGGGAAATTTTTCGGTGACGGCGATGGCTTCAACCCAGCAAGTCACGGTAGGCGATCCTATCCCGCTTGAGATCGTGGTTTCCGGAACAGGAAATTTTGAAACGATGGGTGCTCCCAAATTTTTGTCGCTTGGGCCGGCTGACTGGAAGACGTACGAAGCACGGAAAATTCTCGACCCAACCGAGGATTCAGATGGTCTGACTCCCGGAAAAGTGACGTTTTCCCAAATCGTGATTCCGCAGAAAGAGATGACACAAATCCCGTCGTTTGAACTGTCCTTTTTTGATCCGACAACGGCCACCTACAGCACGCGAACCACCCAACCGATTCCGATTCAGGTCGCTCCCGATCCGAGGGCAAACCAACCGGCCGCAGCGATGATGTCGAACGCAGGAGCTCAAAACGGAGCATCCTCCATGCCTGACACCGCAAAACCAGCTGCACAGTTCAACGATATCCTGACGATTAAAACGCTCCCTCCAACGTGGCGAAAAATGCCGGTCGCAGCCACTTCACAACCGATGTTTTGGATCGCCCAAGCAGTGCCTTCGATCACGCTGTTCACGTTGCTTGGAATTGGATTGGTTCGCTGGGCCGGGAGACGTTCGGCGCGAAAAAACGCCGCGGACGACGGAAAACCGCAATCGTTTACTCAAGCCGCTGCGGCGATTCCATCCGCCAATTCACCTCGGCCAGAATACTACACCGCTGTGAAGCAAACTCTCGTCGCACTTGAGCGTGAGCAGGCCGGCAAAGATAAAAGCCGAATTCCACCCGAGACGTTGAAGGCCAAAGAAGCCCTCGCGTCACGCTGCGAATGGCTACTTTACGGAGCTGAAGAAGCTCAGCGAACCGGAAATGTGTCCGAACGGGAAGCGGCGGAAACCCACGAAATTTTGAAGCACCTCGGCACTGTTCCGCCCAATCTGGCTAAGGCAAAAGCGCGAGCAGAAGTTCGTGGCAGTTCGAAACCGAAACCTAAAACCGACGATTTCGACTTTTGAAAGCGGCCCGACTCATTCTCTTTTTCGGTCTCATTCTGGGCTGGGCGGTTGCTGCTCAGGCAGATCAACGCGACGTGCTTTTCGCTCAAGGAAACGCCGCTTTTCAAAGCGGAAAATTCGCTGCGGCGGAATCGGAATATCGAAAACTCATTCAGGCCGGCAAGGTTTCTGAGGACGTGTTTTTTAATCTCGGAAACGCAATTTTCCGCCAAAACCGACCCGGCGAAGCGGCACTCTGGTTTCAGCGGGCTCGGGTTTTTGATCCGCGCATGACTGAGGCCAATCAAAACCTTACGTTTTTGCAAAAGACCCACGGCTATCTCGAAATTGAACGAAAGCCACTCGATGCCTTTCTCTTCAATCGGAAACCGACTGAACTCACGATCTACGCGTGGATCGGCGCCTGGGTGTTTTTGCTGAGCCTTGCCGCGATGATCATCATTCGAAAACTGCGCGACTGGCGTCCACTACTCATCATCATCAGCCTATTCGGCCTGTCCCTCGCGATTGCTGCGATTTGGGCAGGAAGTCGACGATCCGACACCTTAGCGATCGAAAAATTCGCCGTCGTTAAAGGAGGCAATGTTTCTGCGTTGACCGCACCTGCTCCCGGAGCCGAAGCAGTGATCGCTTTGCCGCCGGGTTCCGAGGTCCGAATTCTGCAAGACCGCGGCCCATGGAAATACGTCGATATTCCGGGTGAATTGCGCGGATGGGTCGATTCTAAATCGGTCGCCGCGATTTGGCCGTTGGAGCAGTAAATCTTTTTCACGTCCATTCCGGCCGCCGAATTTGAAATGGAATCTTCCGTGAATGGGTAGGCCTTCACGATTATTGAAGAAGTGCTGGAATCGGTCGTTTACCGTTGACAAATGGGCCTCACACCGATTTCATGACGGCAGAAAACTTTACGTAAAACACTTTATTTCGATCCATGAAAAAACTGATCAACGATCCCCTGAATGTCGCCGACGAATTGATGGCGGGCCTTATCGAAGCCTACAATGGCGAGTGCTCGCTCGTAGGACGCCGTTCGATTGTAAAAAATGATATTCCTGACAATAAAGTCGCGCTACTCGTTGGTGGCGGTGCAGGACACGAGCCGATTTATCATGGTCTCGTCGGACGAAATTTGGCCGATGGTGCGGCTTGTGGCGACGTTTTCGCAGCGCCCTCCCCTGACATCGTTTTAGAAGCGACCGAAGCCGTCAACAAAGGCAACGGCGTCCTCTATTTGTATGGAAACTACGCGGGCGACGTGATGAATTTCGACATCGGCGCGGAAGATGCCGAGGACGAAGACATTGAAGTGAAAACAGTTCTGATCTGCGACGACGTTTGCTCAGCGCCAGTGACTCAAAAACACGATCGCCGCGGTGTTGCCGGTTTGGTCCCGATCGTAAAATTGGTTGGTGCTGCTTCGCAAACGGCGGGCTCACTCGACGAATTGGCCGCTTTTGCTGAAAAAACCAATCTTCAGACTCGTTCCGTCGGCGTTTCGATGTCTCCGGGATCGATTCCAGCAACCGGAAAGCCAACGTTCGAACTCGACGATGACAAAGTAGGACTCGGTATGGGCATTCACGGCGAGCAAGGCGTTGGTGAAATCCCAATGACCACAGCGGATGAATTGACGCCACAAATCATCGATCTGATTTTTCAGGACTTCGATGACGACACTGATGTGGAAGCCCTCACCGAAGGCGACGAAGTCATCGTGTTTGTAAATTCACTCGGTTCCACCACTATGATGGAGCTGTTGATTTGTCTCCGCAAAGCCAAAGAAATTCTCAACGAGCGCGGAATTAAAGTGTACGACGTCTTGACCGGACCGTTAGTGACCTGCCAGGAAATGTCAGGCATTTCATTCTCGTTCACCCGCGTGGACGACGAGTTGAAAGCCGCGTGGGACATGCCTTGCCAGTCGAACTGCTTCTCCAAGATGGAAGGCCGTTACGGCGGCTAAGGTGCTGAATCCAAATTCAAGTAGCGGAAGATGGAAAATCTTCCGGCCTTGTTGATTCAAAGCGACATAATCGGTTTTGATCGCCGATCATACGCGGTTAGGTTTAGGCCATGAAGAACCTTACGAGAAGACACACCTCAATTGCGAGCGTGCTTCTCGCCTGCGCGATCGCAGCTGTACTGTATGGCTCCAGCTTGTTGTCCGACTTTCAATTGCAGTCGAAAATGGCCAATGAGATTCATCCTGTTTGGCAAAAGTTTGATACAGGGCAGATTCAGAATGGATCTGATCTCTCCGCTTTCATCAAAACACATCCGCCCAGCGAACAAGTGGAGAGTGGTCCGTTCTCGGAGCTTCAGTATTTTCAGAATTACGATTCGTCAAAACCAGCTCTGTATTTTTCCAGCTTGAACATCACCGCAAAGAACGGCGCTCTTGTCCGGGCTTCCGCTGACAGTTGCACTTGGAACAAAGTTTTTTTCGATTCACTGAGTCGGGCTGACGACGTTGAGCTTCAAAAGCTGCACGACGAATCCAATTCATATCCCCTCAAAACTGCCCCATGAGCCGAAACATCATCATTCTCTTTCTACTGCTCATTTTGTTGCAGCCATCGGGCTACTCCCAAGAAATGACGCGAATATTGTTCGTCGGAAACAGCTATTCCGGGCAAATCCGCAAAACGCTTACGAATTTGATAAAGGCTTCGCCTGAAGGGAAGACCACCGAATTGGAATTTATCACCCCTGGAGGGAAAACGTTGGGATTCCACCTCGAGACTCAAGCGACTCTGGAAAAGATTAAAACAGGGAATTGGGACTTTGTGGTTCTTCAGGACCAAAGCCAGACTCCGGCAGCGTTTCCTAAGAAATTCGAATCTGCCGTGATTGATCTCGATATATTGATCGATGCGAGTGGTGCGAAGACTGTTTTCTACCAGACGTGGGGGCGCAAAGACGGTGACAAAATGAACCTTCAGACGATGCCTACCTACAAGGCGATGCAAAAAAAGTTGAGCGACAGTTACGCCAGTGCCGCGAAACGTTGCGACGCCATTCTCGCCCCGGTGGGAGACACGTGGGCAAAGGTTCGAAAAGCAGATCCCAAATTGGGAGATTCGTTGTATAAATCGGACGGGAGTCATCCGTCAGCACAAGGCGCCTATCTTGCGGCTTGCGTGTTTTACGTCACGTTTTTCGAAAAATCTCCGGCAACGATCGAGTACAAAGGAGGCCTTTTCGATGTCGAAGCCACGGCGATTCTCAATGCAATTACCCTTCCCGAAGGAAAACCGACGCCCTCCGCTTTCCCAGCCGACCGCACATTGACGAACGCAAATGGAAATGAGATCGAAGTGCGCATTTTGGGCCGATCCAAGACCCAGATTTTCTTCACAAAGAATGGAAAGAATCACACTTACGAGATCGATCAGCTTTCAGAAGCGGATCAAACATTCATCAGAGCGTTGCCGATCAATCGGTAAACGGGCAAACCGCCTCAATGCCTTACTTGATCGCTTCCTCAATCTGCAAACGCGTGTGAGACGTCCGATTGCCGCTTGCTGGGTTGATGGTTTCGATACGCATTTCGTCGACCATCCAAATATCGCCCATTTTCTTGCCGTGAATGACTTCGAAGCGACGAATTGGACGACCTTTGGCGTTGTAACCGATCATCTTGAGCATTCCGCCACTGGTTTTGTCCACCCAGCAATCTACGGTTGAGTAAAGTCCCGCGCCGTCAGGATTGATCACCCGAACCACCCAGGTCTCGCGATTCTTAATTCGCTGGGTATCCACAATCTTTGCGTTCGGCCAGTAAAGGAAACGCATTGAAAGATCATCGTAAGTCACATCCGTTCCGCGAAGGGTGGTGCCATAATTTTTCGGGTCAACGGGCGACAGTTGAGCGCCCCCTTTGCCTTCATAAAGCGCAAATTTCTTATCTTTCCTGTCGAGATAGATGATGTGCGCAGGATCGGAAAAAATGAATCGAATCGCTTCCGGCTTCAGCGACAAAATGAATGGCACTTTTTTATTAAAACCGACCCGAAGCTGTCCGCTGAAGTCGCGATCAAAAAGGGTGTAGCTGTAACGAACCAATTTCATCACCTCATCAGCAGTGAGTTGATCAGGAGTTTTTCCTGCGAAAGGACTGGTTTCCTGACTATTCACCGCGCCCGACGATACGAACAGGGCAAGGGCGGAAAGAAGTGCTGGAACGGTTTTCATAAAACGGAATGATAAAAATGACATTTTACTATAAACGTTAGAATCCGGCGTTTCATTCAAAATTCTTACATAATTTTCCAGATTTGGTGAAAAAACCGCCTTATTCTCGCAAAAAGCCGTCCCGCCATGGAAAACCACCGCCTTGTCCTCCCCCAATATTTAAACCACTACGGCTTTCTCTTCGGCGGCTACCTACTCGCCTGGGTCGATGAAATGGCCTACCTCGCGGCCAGTTCCGAATTTCCCAACTCCAAATTCGTCACCGTTGGGATGGACGATGTTGAATTCAAAAAAACCGTTCGCGAAGGCTCGATTCTG
>ERZ887942.2055-NODE-2055-length-12898-cov-18.188585_pt1 | contig 12898 bp, 11 predicted proteins | sample MGYA00521099_ERZ887942 | MGnify/ENA primary metagenome ERZ887942 (study PRJEB32303, sample SAMEA104408605) | aquatic metagenome | biome: Brackish water; feature: Pelagic; material: water | place: Baltic Sea | collected 2014-06-07T06:48:00 | depth 16,251 m ... | reverse complement strand
GGGGAATCGCTCTAATAATTAACGCATTATTGAACTATGAGTCTCATCGATACCGCTGCCATTCTCCTGACGCTTGCCGCCGTTTTTGGCTACATTAATCATCGTGTTTTCAAGTTGCCGACAAGTATCGGGATCCTTCTCATCGGATTAGGAATCAGTCTTCTTCTCCTTTTGTTCGGGGGGGAGCAAATGCGCGAAAGTGCGGATTCGTTCGTATCGCAAATCGATTTCAACCGCACCGTCATGGATGTGATGTTGAGTTTTCTGCTTTTTGCAGGAGCTCTTCATGTGAATCTGGGGGACCTCCGTGATCAAAAATGGGTGGTGGCCATTCTTGCTAGCGTTGGGCTTGTGGTGTCGACCTTTCTCGTAGGAACGGCCTCGTATTTTATCTTCTTGTGGACGGGTCTCAATGTTCCGTTTTTGTGGTGTCTCGTATTCGGCTCGTTGATTTCTCCAACGGACCCTGTTGCGGTGTTGGGGATTTTGAAAAAAGCAGGAGTCCCCAAGTCACTTGAGACAAAGATCACGGGTGAGTCGCTGTTCAACGATGGCGTTGGAGTGGTGGTTTATTTGGTTTTGGTTGGGCTCGCGGCAGGCCAGCAGGATGCCTCGGTGTTGTCGGTGGGGAAACTTTTCGTAATTGAAGTGGGTGGGGGAGTTTTACTCGGAGGTGTGGTGGGATACCTGGCCTATTGGATGCTCAAGACAATCGACAATTATCAGGTGGAGGTGTTGATCACTCTGGCACTTGTGACAGGGGGCTATCAATTGGCTTCATCCTGGCATCTCAGCGGACCGCTTGCGATGGTTGTGGCAGGGCTGATGATCGGGAATCAGGGGCGGCTCATGGCAATGAGTGATACCACGCGGAAGCATTTGGATCTTTTTTGGGAGTTGATCGACGAGGTGTTAAACGCACTCCTTTTTCTCCTGATTGGATTGGAAATTTTTGTCTTGGACTGGAGCGGGAAAGCATTGATGGCGGGAGTGATTCTCATTGGTGTCGTTCTCGCATCACGGATGATTGCGGTGAGTCTGCCAGTTGTCGTTTTGAAGCGGGCCCGCACCTTTTCACCCGGGGTCGTTCGTATTCTGACCTGGGGCGGATTGCGGGGCGGGATTTCGGTGGCACTGGCGCTGGCGCTTCCAAAAGACGGGAGTCTTGCTGAAGGGGCCCGCCAAGCGATCCTCGTGGCGACTTACGTCGTGGTGATTTTCTCGATCGCTGTTCAGGGCCTTACGCTCAAGCCGGTGATCTCACGCCTGATGAAATCTGCAGGGTAGGAAATTCCATGTCATCTCGCCTCCCTCCCAGGGGGGGCATGGAAAGTCATCGATGAAACGGGGCCCAGGGCTTCAGTTTCCTGAGCGTGTGCGTAGAATTGCGTGATTTGAGGATGGTTGCTTTGATTTTGTGCTTGGATAATTCAGAGTCTTACGAGCGTCTGTTATTTCACCATTTTTACTTCTTTTGAGTTTTTCTGCTTCGCGTTTCTTTCTTCTGGCCCTGGGGTTGGGGGCGTTGGGGTGCGCTGATCTTGAGGGGCCGCAATCCGGGGGAGAGGTGGTCGCTCCGGGGAATTTTGCGGCTGGACGGGGGATTCCGGGACGGGCGGCAACGGGGTGGTTACGGGATTTTTCGGAGCCCGGGCTCAATGCCGTGGTTGCGGAGGCGATGGGATCGAATCAGGATCTAGCGGCTTCGGCGGGGCGGCTTCGGGCGGCGCGGGCGAATGCGGGAATCACGCGGGCGGTTGGCTTGCCTCAGATTTCTGCGACGGGAGGTGCGACACGGAGGCGCGGAGTGGCTGAGGTGCCCAAGCGTTCCGGCGGGACCTCAGCGGTGTCAAATTACGCGACAACTCATGACATCGGGGCGAGCTTGAATTGGGAGGTCGATCTTTGGGGCCGACTCCGAAACCGCTCCCGTGCCGCGGTGGCGGATGCGAACGCCAGTGCAGCGGATTTCCATGCTTTCCAGCTCTCATTGGCGGCTAACATCGCCCGTTCCTGGTTCAATGCCGCCGAACTTGAACAGCAGGTGCGGCTGGCTCGCGAGACCTTGACGAGTTTGGAGAAGAATCTGAATTTTGTGGAGCGGGGCGTCGATCTGGGGACATCGGAGCCTCTTGATCTGCGGCTAACGCGGACGAATGTTGCCAGTGCCCGCAGTAATTTGGCAGCACAAAATCGGCAACTGGATCGTGCCACAAGAGCCCTCGAAATCCTGATTGGACGCTATCCGGCGCGCCAGTTGAAAGTCTCGCAAAGTCTCCCCAATATGGGAGTCGGGGTGCCGACCGGTCTTCCATCGGCTCTTTTGGAACGGCGCCCCGATTTACGAGCTTCGGAGTTTCGGCTGGCAGCGGCATCCGAGCGGGTGGGAGAGGCGAAGAAGCAAATTCTCCCAAGCTTCAATCTGACCGTGGGCGGTGGGATGAGTAGCAGCGAGCTTCGGAAGCTCCTCAACCCGGACTATCTCGCGGGTTCGATCGGCGCGAGTGTCGCCCAAACAGTCTACGATGGCGGGCGGATTCAGGGTGGAATCGAGGCGGCACGAGGACGATATGACGAAGTCCTCGCAAACTTTCGTCAAAATGCCCTCCAGGCCTTTGGCGAAGTCGAGACGGCCCTGGCCGCAGAGGTTTTTCTGGAAAAGCAGCTCCAGGCTCAAAAACAAGCGGCCTTGGAATCGACAAAGGCCGAGGAATTGGCCTGGGACCAATATGCGGGCGGCTTAATCGATGGTTTGACTTGGCTGGAAGCCCAGCGACGTTCTTTTAATGCCAATAGTGGCCTCTTGCAGCTCAAAAACCTCCGTCTTCAAAATCGCATCGATCTTCACCTCGCTCTCGGTGGAGACTTTCAATCACTCCCCGGTAAGTAAAATATTCTCTTTATGACATTCAAAAAAATCCTGAAGGCATTCGTTCCGGCGCTCGTGATTCTTGGCGCTGCCGGTGGGGTGACTTCGTGGATGATGAAGAATCGTGTTGAAGTGGAGCCGGTGGAAGCGCCGGAAGAGGTGAGGCGGGCGGAGTTTGTGATCGCTCGCAAGGGAAGTCATCAAGTCACCCTCGTTTCCAGTGGAGAAGTTTTGCCGCACACCAAGAGCACTTTAATCCCGCAGGTTTCGGGTGAGGTTGTTCGTGTTTCACCCGGTTTTCGGAATGGCGGATTTTTTGAAGCAGGGGAGATTTTGATTGAACTCGACGAAGCAGATTACCGCGCGGCGGTGACAGAAAGCGAAGCGACTTTGGCCCAGTCAATGGCAGCGCTGGCCCTTGAAGTGGCGCGTTCACAGCAAGCCGTCGCAGCTTGGCGCGATCTCGGAAGAGGAGGCGACCCCAGCGATCTCACAATGCGAAAGCCTCAGTTGGCCGAGGCACGTGCCGCGTCGGAAGCGGCGGCGGCCCGGTTGGAACGGGCCAAGCGCGATCTTGGGCGCACAAAAATTTCCGCTCCCTATCCTGGTTATGTCCGGGATAAGAGCGTCGATCTTGGGCAGGTGATTGGTCCGGGAACTCCGATCGCGGAGATCTTTGCGATCGATTATGTCGAGGTGCGCTTGCCGATTGATCCCGGCGATCTCGAATTCATCGATCTCCCGAAGCGCTACCGTCGTGGGGTGATCGTGGGGGAAAAAGAGCCGAAGGTCCTGTTGCGGGATTCAAATATCCCCAATGCGCCCTGGGAGGGGCGCCTGGTTCGTGCCGAGGGGGAGTTTGATCCACGCTCGCGCAAGCTTTTCGTGATGGCGCAAGTCGATGATCCCTACGCTCTTAACGACGGGGAGCGTCCACCTTTGAAAGTGGGGCAGTTTGTGAGCGCGGAGATTGAAGGGAAAACTCTTGAGGATGTTTTTGTCATCCCGGAGCAGGCGGTACGTTTTGGGAATCAGGTTAAAATTATCGATGATGAAAATCGTATTCGTCTTCGCGAAGTAAAAGTGATTTTCAATGCTCTCCCCAACCTAGTGGTGAGGGGCGGATTGGAAGAAGGAGAGAGGGTTTGCCTGACCCCGTTGCCCTTTGCGATTGATGGCAGCCTGGTCGAGCCAAGAGAACGAATCACGCCGGAGGAATCGCAATGAAGGGACCCATCGCATGGTTCACCCGAAATGGGGTCGCGGCCAACTTGCTCATGATTATGATCATGGCGCTGGGAGTGAAGGCTTTGCTGAAGCCGCTCGCCACCGATATTCTCCCGGACGCGCAACTTGATCTGATCTCCATCACGGTGCCGTATCGAGGGTCGACGCCGGTGGAGTCGGAAGAAGGCGTGATCTTGCGGGTGGAAGAAGCGATCCATGATTTGGAAGGAATCAAGCATATCAATTCGGTGGCCTCGTCCGGGGCGGGATCTGTTACGATTCAAATCGATACCGGCTATGACAAGCGAATCTTGTTAGACGAGGTGAAGGCGCGTGTTGATGCGATCAGCACCTTCCCGGCGGAGACCGAGAAGCCCATTATCAGCATCCCGCAGATTCGAATCCCGGTCCTGATGGTGGTGATTGCGGCCGAGATGCCCGAGCGGGGCTTGCGCCGGTTGGGCGAGATTGTGCGCGATGAAGTGACCAATCTTCCCGGTATTTCACAAACGCAACTTTTGGGGGTCAGACCTTATGAAATTGCCATCGAGGTCACCGAGGAAACCCTGGAGCGGTATGGCTTGACGATGAGCCAGATCAGCCAGGCGATCTCACGCTCGTCAATTGATCTGCCCGCCGGAGCGATTAAAGCCCGCCACGGAAACATCCTTCTTCGCACCGAAGGACAGGCTTACGTGGGCGAGGATTTTCACGATATCGTGGTGCTGACCAATCCCGACGGCTCGCGAGTCAAGCTGAGCGAAATCGCCAAAATCACGGATGGCTTTGATGAAACGCCGTCGATGGTTCGCTTCGATGGCAAGCCTTGTGTTATGGTGCAGGTCTCGCGAGTTGGAGAGCAGGACTCGGTTCGGATTGCCGAAACGATCAAGACTTTCTTCGATGGCGATGGTGATCGACTCATCCCCGAGGGCGCGGAGATTTGCTATTGGGGAGACACTTCGGTCATCGTTGCGGACCGTTTGGATACGCTGAAAAGCAGCGCCATCTTTGGCTTCGTTCTCGTGCTTTTCGTGCTCACCCTTTTTCTCCGTCCCTCGCTTGCTTTTTGGATCGCGATGGGGATTCCCGTCTCCTTGATGGGGGCGATTGGGCTCATGCCTTACCTCGGCGTGACCATCAATTTGATCAGCCTCTTTGGCTTCATTCTCGTGCTGGGGATTGTTGTGGATGATGCCATCGTGACCGGGGAAAATATTTATCACAATTTTGCGATCCAGCCTGATACCGAGACGGCGGCGATTGTCGGGGCACGGGAAGTGGCGGTGCCGGTAATCTTCGGGGTTCTCACCACCATCGCCGCCTTCGCGCCCATGCTCATGGTGGAGGGTGTTGCCGGGAAGATGTTCGAGCCAATCCCCCTGGTCGTCATTCCAGTCCTGATTTTCTCGCTGATCGAGTCGAAGCTCATCCTTCCCGCCCATCTCAAGCACCTCCGCAGACTCGACCGGCCTACCGATAGAGTGAACCGTTTCGAACGCTTCCGCCGGATTTTTTCCGACGGCCTGGTGAAATTTGCGGTTAAGGTTTACAAGCCCGCCCTGGCCCTGGCCGCTCGTCATCGTTATCTCACAAGCGCCTTGTTTTTGGCGACGCTTTTCATCCTGGGTGCGATGGTCGCGAGCAACCGGATCCGCTTCGTCTTCATGCCGACGGTCGAGGGCGACATGGTGCAGGTCTCTCTCACGATGCCGGATGGAACGGGTGCCGAAACGACGATCGGGTATCTGGAACAAATCAGCGCGGGCGCGGTGGCTTTGCAGGAAGAATACTTCGATGCCGGGCGCGGCAATAGCGTCATTTCCGGAATCATTTCCTACACCGAGGGCGAGTCGCGCGGGAAGGTCATGATGTCGCTTTTGCCCGGGCAGGAGCGGAATGATATTGTTACGGTGAAGGAACTGGAACGGCAATGGCGGGAGAAGGTTGGGAACCTGCCGGGCGTCGAAGAGATTCGCTATTCCGGCGAGGCCAAGGGCAGTGGCGGCGGCTCACCGGTGCAGGTGCGGCTCACCGGGCCTGACTTCGATGAACTGGCGAAGGCAGCGGAGGAGGTCAAGGAGCTGCTGGCAACAATTCCCCATCTTTCCGACATCAGCGATAGCTATGATGCGGGCAAGGAAGAGGTGAAGCTGAGCATCAAGCCCGAAGCCGAAGCGCTCGGCCTGACCACCAATGATCTTGCCCGGCAAACGCGTGAGGCCTTCTTCGGAGCCGAGGCCCAGCGAATCCAGCGCGGTCGCGAAGATGTCCGCGTCATGGTGCGTTATCCGAAGGAAAATCGCTCCTCGATCAGCCAGCTCCAGCGCATGCGCATTCGCACCCCGGATGGGGCCGAAGTTCCTTTTTCGGCGGTCGCAAATGCCGAGATCGGGCCGGGCTTTACCTCGATCCGCCGCATTGACCGCAATCGGACCATCGACATCACGGCGGATGCGAACAAAGATGAGGTGAACATGGGGGCGGTGACGAGAGCCCTGGAAAAAGACCTTCCCGGGATCGTTGCCAAGTATCCTGGAATGCATCATTCCTTCGAGGGAGAAGCGCGGGAGCAGGCCGATGCCTTCCGCAGTCTTTCCATCGGAGCAGCCTTCGTGGCCTTTCTGATCTATACCCTGTTGGCGATTCCTTTGAAATCCTACGTCCAGCCCTTCATCGTGATGTCGGCCATTCCCTTCGGCCTCGCCGGAGCGATTTTGGGACACATGATCATGGGGCATCCGCTCAGTATTATCAGCCTCTTTGGTTTGCTGGCTCTGGCCGGAGTGGTGGTCAATGACAGCCTGGTCATGGTGGACTATATCAATGGAAGACGCGCCGAAGGAATGGGGTTGCACGATGCGGTGATTTCGGCCGGTGGAGCGCGTTTCCGGGCGATCATGCTCACCTCGGTGACTACCTTCGCCGGACTTATGCCGATGATGTTTGAGACCAGTTTGCAGGCGCAATTCCTCATCCCAATGGCAATCTCGCTCGGTTATGGAATTCTCTTTTCGACTTTGATCACTCTCTTCCTGGTTCCGGTCAACTTCCTGATGTTAGAGGATTTGAAGCGGGTCTGGAGGTGGTATTGGCGGGATGGTTCGGAGGAAAGCACTTCATAGCGGTCCGTTTTTTTTAATTCACTTTCCAGGCGCAACTCATGCTTGGCCACCAACACCTGACTGCCGATCTTGTCGGTGGGACGAAAGACCACCCGCTTGGAATGCCGCAGGATGAGTTCCCGCCCAGGCACCGCGTGGGATTGCGCTTTGCCGGGCGCACCATAAAATAAAAAAACCGCCTTCCGAAGAAGGCGGTTTTCGAAAAACCAGAATTAACAAATGACTACCACCTTTGTGTTCGGGAGTGGCTGAAGTAGGACTCAGCACCAAGCTCGGGTGGGAATTCGGAGAGCCCATCGCGAGGATTCATCTCGATACGGTCATCAGCACCACAACGTGTGTAGGGTGGCTTGAAAGTTCCGTGGAAAGTGGGGCAGTGGAAGGTGACGAGCTCATAGAAGCCATAACCAACACGCTTGAATGCGCGTCGGGTGCCATCGACGATACCGTGGGAGAATCCGGAAACGTAACCCTCGGAGTCGGTCTTGCGAACCATTTGCTCGGGAATTTCGATAACGCCATAGAGGATGTTACTAATGGCGCGGCCAAGTTTGCGAGATGAGGTGTATTTGCTTCCCGGAGGAGCCTGGATGTCAGCTTGTACAGGAACTGCAAAGCCAAGTGCGAATGTGATCAGTAGGAGCTTTCTCATTACGTCTTTCATTCCACCGAAGTTCCTCCTCCTTGGCAATGGGAAAATGATTGGAATGGTGAAAAATCTTTTCTCGGAGCTGTCCCCGGGGTCTGCGGGGATTCGGTGTTGTCTTGGAGAGCCAAATCATTAGAGTTCAACGCGATCCGATGACCCCCAAGTTCCTTTTCCCCCGATTTTTTAGAAAATGCACCCTTCTCGTGACTGCTGGCCTGGGAATTTCTTCCCCGATTGCGCAGGGAGGAGAGAGTTACATCGCGGCGGAGGCCTTTACCGGGAAGATCCTCTTGGAGTTGGACGCGGATCAGAAACGTCCCGTGGCCAGCCTCACCAAGATCGCGACGGCAATGATCATTCTTGATTGGTCCAAGCTGAGTCAGACAAGTATGGCTGAAATGGCGGTGGTGCCAACTGGGGCGGCAACCACGGGTGGGTCCAATCCGATGGGACTGATTCCGGGTGATCGGATCTCATTACGTGAGGCGATGTATTCCATGCTTCTGGGATCGGACAATGTCTCGGCCCATACTCTGGCCGATCATGCCGGGCGTTCGATTCAGACACGTTCCGGCGGCTCGACACCGGTGGCTGCCTTCGTGGCTGAAATGAATAATCTCGCACGTGGGCTCGGGATGACGCGCACCAATTTTGCCAATCCTCACGGGATGGACACCGCGAGACAGCGGGGGATGTCGACGGCCCGTGATATGGCGCGGTTGGGGATCTATGCGATGAGAAATACCGGATTTCAATTCTACGTGAAGCAATCCCGGAGGACGATCGCGTCCTTCCGGGGAAATCAAAAGCGGGCGTTTAAGGTCGGAAATACGCATTCCCTGATTGGGAAGGGTGATGTGAATGGGATCAAAAGTGGAAATACCATTCTGGCAGGACCGTGTGCTGCCACCAGTTCGGAGAAGAAACCGATCGTTCAAAAGCTTGCGAATGGAGCGACACGGCTGACCGGTCGCCGGTTGATCATCATCACTTTGGGGAGTTCCGACCGCTGGGGAATGACGCAAACCTTGATCAATCAAGGCTGGGCTGCCTATGACGGCTGGCGTCAGCAGGGATCGCCCGTCGGTCAGGCACGCGAGCTGCTTTCTGTTCCTACTCCAAAGTAATCTCACTCCATACATCCTATACCAAACACAACCATGCGAATTGGAATTCTTAATTGCGGGGGCGATTGCCCGGGGCTTAATGCGGTCATTCACGGCGTCGTCGGCGCAGCGGCTGCGAGAGGGTGGGAGACGATCGGCTTTCGAGATGGCTTTGAAGGTCTCCTTCCTCCGGGAGACTTCACCTTTTTGACTCCGAAGGATACCGAGGGGATTTTGAAGCAGGGTGGAACGATTCTTGGCACGACGAACAAGGGAAATTTTGCGGCCAAGATTGGTGAAGGCGATGTGGCCAAAGTGCCCCAGGAGATTGTTGATCGAGCCAAGAAGACTCTGGAGCAACTTGAAATTGGAGCCCTCGTGGTCGTGGGGGGGGATGGCTCTCTGACAACCGCGCATCAGCTCTACGAACAGGGATGGCCCATCATCGGGGTGCCCAAGACGATTGACAATGACCTGAAGGCAACTTCCATGACCTTCGGCTTTGACAGTGCCGTGAGCACGGTGGTTGAAGGTCTTGACCGACTTTATACCACCGCGAAAAGCCACAAACGGGTGATGGTTCTTGAAGTGATGGGGCGTCACGCCGGTTGGATTGCCCTCTGGGGTGGGATGGCTGGAGCTGCCAATGTGATTCTCCTTCCCGAGATCCCTTTTACATATGAGAAAATTGCGGAGCATTTGAAGAAACGGGAAGCTCTGGGTTACACCAGTTCGCTGGTCGTGGTTGCGGAGGGTGCCAAGAATCCGGACGGAGATTTGGCCACGGTCGATGAAAACTGCGGGGGCGAGGTTCGTCTCGGTGGAATTGGTGAGCAGGTGTCCCGCAAAATCGGTGAACTCACGGGCAAGGAAACCCGCTGCACTACGCTGGGACACGTCCAGCGGGGAGGAGCGCCGACGCCCCTTGATCGGATTTTGGGAATGCGCTTTGGGGTGATGGCCGTGCAGTTGGCCGGGGAGGGCGATTTTGGGAAGATGGTGAGCTATCACAGTTACCACGTTGGCTCCGTGCCCATCAAAGAAGCTGTCGCAGAGCTCCGCCTGGTCGAATCCGACACGGAAGTGGTCAAGGCCGCCCGCGCCGTGGGTGTTTGCTTTGGCGATTAATATTTTCACAAACTCCATGAACCAACTCCTAGACCTCCTTCGGCGCAACGCGCGACAAACCAATGCCGATTTGGCAGCCCAGGTTTCTTCGACTGAAGAAGCAGTGGCGGCACAGATTGCGGCGTGGGAAGCAGATGGAACGATCCGTGGTTACCAGGCGATGGTTGATCCTGCCAGAAATGGCGAGGACGATGTCACCGCTTTCATTGAGGTAAAGGTGACTCCGGAACGAGGTGGGGGATTTGACCGGCAGGCCCGACGGATTGCCCGATTCGAGCAGGTGACAAGCTGTTACTTGATCAGCGGAGGCTATGACCTGTTGGTGATGGTGGAGGGGAAGGATCTCTTTTCAGTGGCGGCTTTTGTGTCTGAGAAACTGAGCACGATCGAAGGGGTCATTTCCACGGCGACCCACTTTCGCCTGAAATCTTACAAGGAATATGGCTGCCTTTTTGGCGAGGAAGACGGAGTGTCCCGTCTCCCGGTGACTCCCTAACCGCATTCATTCGAAATGGACATTCAATCGAAACTGGCCGGGCACCTGCAGGCCATTCCCCGTTCGGGGATTCGCGACTTTTTTGAGCTGGTGATCGGCCGGGATGACATCATCTCACTCGGCGTTGGAGAACCTGATTTCACGACTCCGTGGTCGATCCGTGAGGCCGCCATTTATTCGCTCGAGAAAGGCCAGACGAGCTATACCTCAAACTTGGGATTGCTGACTCTGCGTGAAAAGATCTCGGAGTATGTCGAGGATTTCTTCCATGTGCCCTATGATGCGAAGACCGAAATACTGATCACGGTGGGTGTCTCGGAAGCGCTTGATCTGGCCTTGCGGGCACTATTGAACCCGGGGGATGAGGTGATTTATCACGAGCCATGCTACGTTTCCTACTCGCCGAGCATCGTGATGGCACACGGAGTGGCAGTGCCGGTGTCCACAACCAAGGAAGATGGGTTTTCACTGAAGCCAAAGGCCCTGGCTGCCGCGATCACCGACAAGACCAAGATCGTGATGTTGAATTTTCCAACCAATCCTACCGGAGCAGTCGCTTCGAAAGAAGATTTGGAGGGGATCGCCAAACTCTGTATCGAGCACGATCTGATTGTGCTGAGCGACGAAATCTACAGTGAACTGCGCTATGACGAAGGGGAGCATGTGAGCATTGCTTCGCTTCCCGGAATGCGCGAGCGGACGATATTACTCCATGGGTTTTCCAAGGCCTTTGCGATGACGGGTTTCCGGCTTGGATACGCGTGTGCTCCGGCACCGTTGATTGAGGCCATGATGAAGATTCACCAATATGGGATTCTCTGTGCTCCGATCACCAGTCAGGCGGCGGCGTTGGAGGCCTTAAAGGGGGGGCGTGAACTCTACGAACCCATGAAGACCGAGTATCACCAGCGACGGGATTTTCTGGTGGATCGGTTGAATGCCATGGGCGTGGATTGTCACTCGCCGGGAGGGGCGTTCTATGTCTTTCCGGACATCAGAAAATTTGGTCTGAGTAGTAAGGAATTTGCGATGGGGTTGCTGGAAGCGGAAAAGGTTGCGGCGGTTCCGGGCGATGCTTTTGGTCCGTGCGGCGAAGGTTTCCTGCGGTGTTGTTACGCGACCGGGATGGAGGATTTGAAGAAAGCGATGAACGCGATGGAGCGTTACGTCGGAGCGCTTTAATGACGATGAAAGATCAGCTTAAAGTTTGGCGGGAAGACCGCACCTTGGCGCATGTTGTGCCTTTTGCGGCATTTATGATCTTTAATTTGATCTACCAGTTTGCGGGGGAGGCCATCCTTTGGGAGCATGACAAGGCTCCTTGGTATCGTCACTGGCCGGAGCAGCTTTTTTACCCCGTCCAGACCGTTGTCTGTCTTGCGGTGCTGGTGTTTTTTTGGAAGCACTATGAGCTCAAGTGGTCAAACAAGGTGTGGATCGGAGTTGTGGCGGGTTTTGTGGGGATCGGCTTTTGGTTGTTACCGACGATTCTATACGATTATTTTGGGATGACCGGAAAGCCGGATGGCTTCTTTGAAAAGCTGACGGGATTGGCACCAAGAGAAGAGGGCTTTGATCCGGGTGTCTTTGAGAATCCGGCGGCTTATTGGGCGTCGCTTCTTTTGCGCTTGGCTCGCGCCGTCATTATTGTGTCGTTGGTTGAGGAAATTTTTTGGCGGGGATTCCTGATGCGGTTTCTTCTTGATATGGATGGCAACTATTGGAAGGTTCCCTTTGGGAAACCGGCATTGATTTCGTTCGTGGTGGTGACGCTGGCCTTCATGCTGGCTCATGCGCCGCTGGATTGGGCCGGAGCTCTCGTTTACGGATCGATTACCTTTGGGGTGGCAGTTTGGACACGGAGCCTGCTGGCTTGTGTCGTGATGCATGGAGTGGCGAATGCTTCGATGGCAGCCTTTGCGATGTATTACGGAAAATACGGGCTTTGGTAAGGAGTGATAAACGATCTCTTTTGGGGTTGGCCACTGGAATGAAATGAGGCACTTTTCCGCCCGTGGATGACCCTGCCGCACAACCGTTGACTGCCGAAGCTGCCCGGAAGCGGCTTGGGCTCGGAAAAGACGACCGTCTGGCTGAATATCTTCCTCACTGGAAGGAAGTTGAAATGCGTTTGGCGGGAATGGCCGCAGCGGCGAAGGACCCGGCGGCGAGGGCTAGCTTTGAAAAGGATTTGGAAGAGCTTCGCGAAGTCCTCAAAGTGGCCAGCGAGGAGCCAGAACCAGAACCAGAACCAGAACCGGAGCCAGAACCGGAGCCAGAACCGGAGCCAGAACCGGA
>ERZ887942.2054-NODE-2054-length-12903-cov-5.604296_pt1 | contig 12903 bp, 9 predicted proteins | sample MGYA00521099_ERZ887942 | MGnify/ENA primary metagenome ERZ887942 (study PRJEB32303, sample SAMEA104408605) | aquatic metagenome | biome: Brackish water; feature: Pelagic; material: water | place: Baltic Sea | collected 2014-06-07T06:48:00 | depth 16,251 m ... | reverse complement strand
TTTTTTTGGATCGAGTGAACTCTGAGTGTTTTTCAACCCTGCGAATCGAGTAGGGTATGTTCGTTGAATCAACCCTACCAAATCGCGTCAGGGTTAAGTCGTTGAACATCAGCAAAACTGTTGTCGCGAATTGGTGGGGTTTTGACAGGCGGTATCGCCGATCATATTTTGCTGTTGGTTCGTAGACGCTTGAAAAAACGTAGTGTTAAATATGATTGCTGATTTTTTGATCGTTGATTTTCACGATCTTTTTCGATTTCAGTAGTGAAACGATCTTTTCCAATTCCCTATCACTGAGGGACTTCATGAAAAATGCATTGATCGAGTTCTTGAGCGCTTTGATTTTTCCCGAGCGACCTCCAACCCGTTCTTTCAACCACTTCTTGATCGCTTCCGCTTTTTCGTTCGTTGAGCCAGTCTGGGCCGGGTTCAAGGGCCTAATATCTGAAAGCTCGTTTACTCTTTGCGCTAGTATTTGATTGTTTTTCAGATGTCGAATCAGCGATTCAAAGCCCTTGTCTTTCGAGACAATATGAAAATAACCGCTGGGATCTTTCTCTGCCATTTTCCCGATATGATAGGCAATGTGAAAATCGAGAGCGTTGGGTCCGGAGCCTTCCATTTTAATAAACTCTACATGATTTCCATGCGATTGAAGTGACTCAGCAAGTTCGAATGAAACCTTAGTCTGTCGTTCTTTCCTGAAAATTCGAATTTCTATCGGAGCATTTTCCACTGCCTGAAAACTCCCGGGTTGGACGTTTTCAAAATCGATCAAAATGTAGGTGGTTCTCAAAACGGTCTTTCTTTGCGGTTTCAAAGTCGCAGGTGAGCTGAGTGCATATGTTAGTCTCAGTTCGGGAAGTCGGCCATAAAAATATCATAAATATCGTAAATTTGAAAATTATATAATGAGTTCGCAGCAGCCAGCTAGTTTTAATTACTAAAGGTGCCGAAATCCTTGATGACTCTTCAACCACTACAGAATCTGACGCTGATAAAAAACCTTGATAAAACAAGCGTAATTTTGTTCATTTAAGCCATGCTGCGGCGGTTCCTTTGCTCTCTATTCCTTGTTTTCTGCACCGTGTTTTTCGCGGGCTGTGGTGAGGACGATTCAAAGATCATTTCAAATCAAAAGCCGGCCACGTCTGCGGCCAAACGGACGGTTTTTGTTTCTGACTCGACGATCCACTTTTTCCTGAAAACCTTCGGTGAAGATAATATCGCGATTCGAAAAGCGGAGGAATTGTCTAACAATGAAGCGGAGTGGAAGCCTCGAAGCGGTGACCTCGCTCGTCTCAAATCAGCCGAATTCATCTTCGTCTATTCGAAGGTAAATGCAGGATGGCTTTCAAAAATCGATTCGCTGAAAGGAACGGTTGTGGAAATTGCGGCGACGGACTCCGAAATGATTCCATCGTATGACGGGCAGGCGGTGTTTGATCCTGAGCATGCTGCAGCAGTGGCAAAAGGAACGCGCGAGGCGCTCGCGAAATATGTGCTCACCGGTGAATCGCAGCGCAGTCGCCTTGATCGATTTGTGGCGGTTGTTGATTCGAGATTCGCTCCCCTGATCGCAAAATCGAAAAGCTTGAATAATCGGTTTCGGCCGATTCTTTACTCGAGTAGTCGGCTTAGCCCGTGGATCGGAGAGCGCGGAGTATCGGCGAAGAAAATCGATCTGAACCCGAAGTTTGCCATTGCGGGTGACGTTGTCGATTTGACGCTCAAACAAAACAAAATCGGAGAGGCTAAATGGATCGTGTGGACGGAGGAACCCGTTGCGGAATTGAAATCATCGCTGGCAAACCGAGGGCTTCAGAGTGTGGTGCTAAATCCAGGAGTTGATCCGAGTGGTGATCTTAAGTTGCTGGCCGTCATGCGCGCGAATCTGGAAGCACTCGCAAAAATCTATGATCCGAAAGCGAAGCCGGGACAGGCTACTGCTGCGGCACCAAAGAAAAAAATCGGCGAGGGCGACTTCGAAACGACGATTCTTCCGTTTTTAGACAACTATTGTATCGAGTGCCACGATGCAGACACGGGGGAGGGCGAGGTGGAATTTGATTTGTATTCAAAATTGTGGCAGGCGGAGAAAGTTCCGGATCTCTGGGAGTCGGCCGTTGAACTCATCGAAATGGGCGAGATGCCGCCGCGGAAAAAGGATCAGCCGAGTGTCCAGGAGAAGGAGCATTTTATAGAATGGACCGAAGCACTTTCCCAAAAATGGGACAGTGGTGCGATGGGCCGAGACCCTGGGCGAATCACCCTGCGGCGTCTTAATAAAAACGAATACAACTACACCATCCGCGATCTGTTCGGGCTGAAGCTCCGGCCAGCGGATAACTTCCCCGAGGAAACCGGGGGCGAAGCCGGATTCGACAACAATGCGGATGCGCTGTTTCTGCCGCCGTTGCTCATGGAGAACTACGTGGAATCGGCTGGGATCATCGTCGAAACCGTCTATCGCGATCCGCAGGCAAGGGCGCGCTATCTCTATGTAAAGCCAACCAAAGCAGCCGAAGCCATGCCCGCGGCGCGAAAAATTCTGCGGTTGTGGGCATCACGTGCTTATCGAAAACCGGTGCGGAAAGAAGAATTGGATCGGCTGCTATCGATTTACCAACGGAGCATGAATAAGGAAAAGAACTTTTCCAAAGCGATGCAGATGCCTCTTCTGGCGATTCTCATTTCGCCGAATTTCATCTACCGAGCGGAAGATTTTGCACCGAAAAAAGACGTGTTCGCCGTTTCGGATTACGATCTCGCGAGTCGGCTTTCCTATTTTTTGTGGTCATCGATGCCCGATGGAAAATTGTTCGAACTCGCTCAAAATAATGAGCTACACAAGCCGGCTGTTCTCAAAGCACAGGTGGAGCGAATGCTGAAAGATAAACGTTCGCGATCACTCTCGATGCACTTCGGCGGTCAGTGGTTCAAGTGGGAAGATCTTCGTTCGACCATCGATCCCGACACTAAAAAATTCCCGATGTTCACCTTTGAACTGCGGGTTTCGATGTATCAGGAATCCTCCGCATTTTTCGATTACCTACTGCAAAACAATCGGAGCGTTCTCGAACTGATCGACAGTGACTACGCCTTTTTGAATGACCGACTCGCTCGTCTCTACGGCATTCCAGGTGTAACCGGTCCGCAGATTCGCAAGGTTCAGTTGACTGATAAAAACCGAGGCGGTGTTCTTGGAATGGGGAGCGTTTTGGCGGCGACTTCGCTTCCGCTGCGCTCCAGTCCGGCGAAGCGCGGCGACTGGGTACTGACAGAAATTCTAGGAACGCCACCACCCGAACCACCGATGAATGTTGCGCAGCTGCCGGAAGACGATCGCAATTTGGAATTCAAAACGTTTCGGGAAACCCTTGAGGCTCACCGCGAAGATCCGAGCTGTGCCGGTTGCCACGCAGCGATCGATCCCATTGGATTTGGTCTGGAAAATTTCGATTCGATCGGCCGCTGGCGGACGACCCAGAACGGCGCAACAATCAATACAAGCGGCGAGTTGCCCGATGGCCGCAAATTTCAAAGCCCGGCTGAGCTAAGAGCAATTTTGCTTGAGGAGAAAGATCTGTTTGTGAGAAATATGGCGGAGAAGGTTCTCGCCTACGCCCTTGGTCGCGAACTGACGCCCTACGACCGACCGATCATCGCCAAAATTTCGAAAAAAGTTGCCGAAGACGATTACCAAATTCATCGTATGTTTTTGGAAGTTGTTCAAAGTTATCCGTTTCTCAATCGCCGCTCCGACAGTTACAAACCTCAGCGCATCACGCCCAAAAAATGAATTCGAAAACGTTTGAACTTTCCCGCCGCCAAATGTTACGCGGTGCCGGTGCCTGCATCAGCCTTCCGCTACTCGAAGCGATGATCCCATTCCAGTCGGCAAATGCCGCGGTCGGAGCTGAGGGCCAGCCGATTCGTTTCGCCGGATTCTTCATGCCGAACGGTGTGGCGCACAATCATTGGGACATCAAAGGTTCGTCGCTCAGCAAGCTTTCGCGGAGTCTGCAGCCGCTCGCTGAGTATCGAGACTACGTCACCACGATCACTGGACTGAACAATCCCAGCGGTGCTCACAATCTCGGAACGGCCGCGCTTTTCACCGGACAAGTTCCCAAGAAAACGCCGAATCCAGCCCAAGTGAACGTAGGGAATGCGAGCTTCGACCAAATTGTCGGAAACGCTTTCAAAGCGAACACGACCCTGCCAACGCTCGAATTGGGAATGAGCTCGCCCTCGAAGGGTGTGGGGATGAATGGCGCGACCAATGTTTATCGCAGCTTCGTTTCGTGGAAAAACGCGACAACGCCCGTCCCACACGAGTTGAACCCGAAGCGAGCCTTTGACCGACTTTTTAAAAATGTTAGTGTTACCTCGAATCCGAACGCGGGTCCGTCATCAGGTCTGAAACCAGATTCCAGCGTTCTCGATATCGTTTTGGAAGATGCGAAGAGTTTACAGAAACGCCTCGGAAAAGCCGACCAGCAAAAGCTTGATGAATACCTGACCGCCGTTCGCGAAGTCGAAGAGCGACTCGAGCGCCAGGCTAGCGCCAACGTGAATTTGAATATCACTCCGACGACGCTCAAAGCGATTCGAGACACTGAGAAGAAGCTCAACAAGGCTCTCGGCTCGGGGAAAAAAGGTCTCAGCGCCGTTCCTCAGATTCCGTATCAGGAATACGGCCGTCTTATGATGGACGTGATGGCACTTGCATTCTGGAGCAACTCCACCGTTGCCTCGACACTCATGTTTGGCGATGGATTGCACGGCCGAAACATGTCATTCCTCGAAGGCGTGAATGGAAACCACCACTCGATTTCCCACCACGGCAACAAGCCGAAAGGCCTCTCTGAGTTTGGTCTCATCAATCAATTTTTCGTAAGCCAGCTGGCCTATTTCCTCGGTCGGCTTGAATCGATGAAAGAAGGCGGCAGCAACGTTCTTGAAAACTCGGTCGTGATGTTAGGTTCGAATATCAGTTCCGGTCAGGTCCACAACGGCAAGAATATTCCGGTCATTGTCGCAGGTCACGCCGGCGGAAAATTGCGCGGAAATCGTAATATCCAGGCTGGGAACAAGCCGATCGCCCACCTTCACAATTCGCTGCTCTCCAAGATGGGCATCGACAAAAGAATCGGCGGCTCGAAGGAAAAGCTTCGCGGGGTCTGATGGACGAAGCAACAGGGTAGGTTCGTCGGATCAACCCTGTTGGTTCGTAACCGGAACGTCTTGCGCTGACCGGTTCCGGCCATGCTCAGACCGCGGGACAAGCCCGCTTTTGTACCTGTTGGTTCGTAAAAACGCCTGGAGTCTACCGGATTGACTCTTTTGCTGCGGCCCTGTATTTTCGCGGCCTGCCTCATGAAAAAAATCCTGCTTCTTCTCGCCGTTTTTGTTGCCCTGCCTGCCGTTGCTCAAGACGACGATGATAAAAAGAAAAAGGACGATAAAAAATCGTTCGGCGACATCGTGGAAAATTGTGATCTCTCCGATGGCTTGTTTAAGCTCTACACGGATCGCGATGACGGCACGGTTTACCTTGCTGTGAAGACTACCCAGATTGGGCCGGAGTATATCCATTTCAGCCACGTGATGGATGGAGTTCCGGCGCTGGGGTTGTTCCGCGGGAATTTCCTGAATGAGAAAATCTTTACGATCCGACGGCATTTTGATCGGATCGAATTTGTGGCGCAAAATACGGCATTCTATTTTGATCCTGACAATGCGATTTCCCGTGCGGCCAAGGCGAATATTTCGAATGCGGTTCTTGCGAGCCAAAAAATCGCGGCGACAACGGAAGATAAAACGACGTATTTGATTAAAGCAGACGACCTCTTTTTGAATGAGCAGTTCTCGCTGTTGAAATATGCCAGCGATGACAAAGATAAGGACAAGGGCAAACTTGTGCTGGGAGATCTTTCTAAAGATCGAACTCGTTTCACTGAGTTGCGGAATTACCCCGAAAATACCCTGGCTCGGGTAAATTACGTTTTTGAAAACGAACGCCCGAAAGAGTGGGGGGAAGATGATGTAACTGATGCCCGGTTCATCACGATTTCCCTGCAGCATTCGTTGATTGAGGTTCCGAAGAATGGTTTCCGTCCGCGCTTGGAGGATCCCCGGGTGGGCTATTTCACGACCCGGAATACCAATCTCACGTCGAAGAAATCAGGCAACTATCGGGACTTGGTTCATCGGTGGAATTTGGTGAAGAAAGACCCATCGAAGGCCGTTTCAGATCCGGTCGAGCCAATCACGTGGTGGATCGAAAATACGACTCCGGTTGAGTTGCGCGATACGATCAAAGGAGCTGTCGAAGCCTGGAATTTGGCGTTCACGTCCGCGGGGTTTTCCAATGCAGTGGTTTGCAAAATCCAGCCGGATGATGCGAAGTGGGATGCGGGTGATATTCGTTACAATGTCCTGCGTTGGACCAGTTCGCCGGATCCACCGTTTGGCGGCTACGGCCCGAGTTTTGTTAATCCGCGCACCGGAGAAATCATCGGAGCGGACATCATGTTGGAATACGTGTTTCTCACCAACCGGATCCGGCTTCGCGAATTGCTGCAGAGAACGGGCGACAAGGAACCCGTTCGAATGACGGGTCAATTTCCGTTCAATCGCAAGCGCGACGGGCGCGGGGCGTTTTGTCAGGCCGGAAATTACATGCAAGACAACGCGATCGCGGCACGAGCGTCGCTCGCTGTGGCGGGTGCCAGCAAAATCGAAATGGATGCGTTGATTGAAGAGGCGCTTTACGATTTGATCCTTCATGAAGTGGGGCACACGCTGGGGCTGAATCACAATTTCATCGCCAGTCAGATGCTGAGTCCTGAGCAGTTAAATGACAAAGCTATCACTGGAAAACGGGGCGTCATTGCTTCGGTGATGGATTACACGCCGGCTAATATTTCGCATGATCGGAAAAAACAGGGCCACTATTATTCGGTAGTTCCGGGGCCTTATGATCACTGGGCGATTCGTTTTGGATATGTGCAAACGACTGCTGAAACTGAAGACAAGGTCATTGCATCAATCGTCAGCGAATCGACCAAACCTGAACATGCGTTTGGAAATGATGCTGACGACATGCGTTCAGCGGGGAGGGGAATTGATCCGCGAATCATGATCAATGACCTGTCTTCCGATCCCATCGCCCATGCCATTGAAACGATGGAACGTGTCCGCGAAACCATTGGTGGACTGCTCGAAAAATACCCAGCTGAGGGTGAGGATTACCACGAAATGCGAACGGCATTTTCCAGCTTGATGCGCGATTACGATCGCTCGTCGCAGACATTGACGCGTTACATCGGCGGCGTGAAAATTGATCGCTCAAATCACGGTCAGGCCGGAGCGGCGGCGGCACCATATCTCCCGATTCCAAAGGCGGATCAGGCTCGGGCGGCTGTGGCATTGAAAAAATATGTATTTGGTCCTGAGGCGTTTAGCTTTTTCCCACCGAAACTGATTGGCAGTCTCCAACTGAAACGGCGTGGTTTTGAAAACTTCGATCTCGATGCAAACGAAGACCCTAAAGTGCACTCCGCAGTCGCTGGAATTCAGAAAACTGCGCTTGATCAGTTGCTCCACAAAAACACGCTTCGTCGTCTGGTCGATTCAACGCTTTACGGCAACGAATACTCCATCGCTTTGGCAATGGATTCGCTGAACACAGCCGTGATGGCCGGCGAGCGCGATACGTTTCGCGAAGCGTTGCAGATCGATTATATCAAGCGACTGATCAAAATCAGCGGGCTGAAAGGCGATTCCAGCTTTGAGCCTCATGCACAGTCTCAGGCTGTGTATTTACTTGAAAGAAATGTTCCCGCCGAGCCTGAAGATGCCCACGGAATCTACCTTCGTCGCCTGATTTCGAATGCGTTGGAAGGGAAGTGAGTCTGCTCTTGTTTTACGAACAGACCCTATTGATTCGTCGAACCAACCCTATTTGATCGAAACGCCGGCTTACTTCAAAAAATCGGCACTGAGAACTTTGATCTCGTCGGCTTTGTATTCACCTTTTCGGATGACGAGGCGGTAGTTTACGGTAAGTGGTTTTTCCGGTGTTAGATCAGTTGCGAAATAGGAGCCGAAACGGCCGTAGTCGCGCTCGGAGAAACGGGCGGGCTTGGGATTGGTTGGGGAATCGAGGTAAGCAATTGAATACCGTTGCTCACCAACAACAACGCTCATGCCTTTCCAGGGAAGGTCTCGTGTGGTTTCATTATCGGTTTTGGCACTCCAGTTGATCGTCTTGCCGTGTTCTGCTTTGCCGGTCTTCGGACGAATGTAATAGGTTTGGCCCTTGGTTTTATTGTTTACTTCGTTCGACGCGCGAAATTGGAAGCCCGCGTGCTGGGGATCGCCATCGACTCTCATTTTGGGAACCGTCGGGGTGAGAGTGGATTTGAAATCGACGACCAAATCATCTCCGGCGAACGAGAACATCAAGCTGCGGGTTTCTTTCGCAAAAACGAAGCCGTCCTTGGCATGCCAATCGATCTCGACAGTTTGCTTTGCCGTCTTGGCGTCAGCCGTTTGCTCGATGAATTTCTCGTGCGTCTGATGCTCCTTTTTACAGTGCCACGTGTCTTGTTTCGATTCCTCTGTGCCGTCAGCTTTGGTGAAACTGCATTTTGAAAAGCCAAAATAAATGCCCCGGTGATGAGTGAATTGTCCGCCGTGGCCTTTGGTGATGAAACCTTTGCCGTCCCAATCGTAAACGTGGTGGTAGGGTTTGTAGGTTTCTTCGCGCCGTTCGTCGTTGATCCGCTCATACTGGTAGCGGGCGACATTCCGGCCGTTGAATGTTAGATCGGCGTGCTTGCCTTCGGTGTCTTTCCATGCAAAGCCGTCGGCTGCATGAACTGAGGCTGTGGGAGCAGTGCAGACTGCGAGGGCAATGAAAGGGGCGAGAAAGGATTTCATGGAGAAAAAGATTCGTTTTTTAGCGCAAACCGTCCAGTCCGTATACGAGTGAATTCTGTTTCGGAATTTCAAGGTTTGGAATCAGAAAGCGCCAGGTGACGGATTCGAGTCGGGGAAAGAAAAGGCGGTCTCATCTATCAGCCGGACGTTCCGTTGAAGAACGACCAAGGAATTTTACAGACGCGCGAAATTCGTGGTAAAAGGGATGGGGTGTGAATCAATTCATAATAGAGAGGCAATAGTGTCCGGGGTTCACGCCGCTTCCGGCAGGTAGATCAGCCCGAGATTCCCGGCGGTGGTCTGGTCAGTGAACAGTCGCCACAGGTCTACGGCGAGCTGACGGGCGACGGCCACGACCGCTTTCTTTCGTGCCGCGGCGCTTGCCCGCGGGTTCTGCAGCACCGGCGCCCACTTGCGCAGGGCATGGTAGTCGGGTTGCCAGCGCATCATTCTCCAGACCATCTCCACGAGCATCGCTCGCACTCTCGGGTTGCCGCTCTTGGTGATGCTGCCACTTCGTCGCTTGCCTCCGCTGCTGTGTTCGCGTGGACACAGGCCGGTGTAACTGGAGACCTGTCGTCGATTGTTGAAGCGCGACCAATCACCCACTTCCCGGCGCAGCCCCTCGAAGCTCAACGGCCCGACTCCCTTGGGGATCTTTGTCTGTCGGCCGGTCTCCTCGATGGCCTCGGTCAGCGCCTTCTCCTCCGCCTCCACCGGGGTGATCAAACGGATGAAGACCTCCAGCCGTTCGATGACCCAGTCAGGCGCCTCGTCGCGGATCTGTTTCCAGGTCGAGCCCTTCCACCAGCGCCCGGTCACGTAGATGCCGTGGGAAGAGAGCAGGCTTCGGCCCATCGCCTGGAGTCGCTGGCGTTCACGCATCAGTTGCTGGCGCTGCCGACTGAAGGCCCGCTCGCGTTCTTCCTCCTTGGTGGGCACCCGCACGATACTGAAGGCCTTGCGGTTGCCTAGCACGAAGCGGTCGAGCCGCTGGCAGAGTGCCAGCGCGTCGAGCTTGTCAGTCTTCACGCCCTTGCTGCTCTCGTCCCAGATCTGCGGCTGGACCACGTAATTGGTCACCCCCATCGCGGTGAGCTTGCGATGAAGGTGGTAGCCGAAAGGCCCGGCTTCATAACAGGTGTGCACTTCCCCCGCCAGACGCTTCTGCTTGGCCACGAAGCGCAGCAGCCCCTCGAAGGTCATTTTCTGGACGGGCTGAGGCGTGGCGCCGTCGACTTGCCGGCCGACATAATACCACTTGGCGTGGGCGTCGATGCCGAGCTTGATTGATTCACAGGTTTCGTTAGGATTGAATTTTGTTTTGGCATTCATCGGTTGTTAGTTTGGTGGATTTCACCCCCGCCTGACAACCCCATGCCATCTATCAGTAATTGCATCACCAGAAGGGTGCAGAATTGTTTGCTCACGGAAGCCAATCGAAATTTGGTGTCTGTCGTGTTCGGGATCTGCCACTCCCGATTCGCCATTCCGAAGGCTTCTTTGTAAATGACTTCTCCTTTCTCCGCGACGAGAACGGCGCCGGAAAAGAGCCCCGTGTCAGCCGTTACCTGACAAAGTTCCTTGAGCGCGGCCGCTTTGTCAGGGCCCCCTTTTCGATATCCCGGAGGCAACTTCTCAGGCCTTTCCTGGCCCATGGAGACGCTCCCGGGCAACCAAGTCGCGAAAACTAATCCCAGAACTCCCTCCCTTTGCATCATTGCCATTAAAGAAAGTTGCGTCACTTAAGGGTTCGGCGTCCATTCTTTCATGATGGAAAATGCGCCTGATTCTCGGGCCTTATTGAATCGCTACTTTTCCAGTTCAGTGAGCCTACCCATATTTATGAAACTCAGCGCCTATTTCCTTTTCGCTACGATTGCCAGTTTGCCCTTGTTCCTGCGGGCCCAATCGGGGCCGGAACAGGATAAGAATTTTTCTCACAGCATCAAGACGGCGCAGAAGCCCTGGTCGAAGCGTGCTTTCCGCAACGACCCCAATGACTTTCAGTTTGCTATCGTGACGGACAGGACTGGCGGGATGCGCCCGGGTGTTTTCTCCAAAGCCGTGGCTAAAGTCAACGAGCTCCAGCCCGAGTTTGTCATCACCGTTGGGGATTTGATTCCGGGCGGAGGCAGGCTGAGAGATGTAAAAGAGATTCGCCGGCAGTGGGAGGAGTTCAACGGATTCGTCGAAGGTTTTGAGATGCCGTTCTTCTATCTCCCTGGGAATCACGATGTCAGCAACGGGGTGATGGACCGGATCTGGGACGAGATGTTCGGCGTTCGCTACTACACCTTCGTTTACAAAGACGTTCTGTTTCTTTGTCTGAATACTCAGGACGGTGAAGGCTCCAGCCCGTTCCTCGGAAAACAACAAATCGATTGGGCAAAACAGGAGCTAGCCAAGCATACCGAGGTTCGTTGGACCATGGTGTTTATTCATCAGCCCCTCTGGGTCATGGAAGAGGGGATTCAGCGCGGGAAAGGCGGGCCCAAAACAAAGACAGGATGGCCTGAGGTTGAGAAGGCTTTGGCCGGGCGAAAGCACACCGTCTACGCAGGGCACGTCCATCGCTACGTAAAGTATGAGCGGAACGAAGCCAATTACTACACGCTCGGAACGACCGGGGGAGGCAGCGCTTTGCGGGGAACCGCCTTTGGCGAATTTGATCACGCCACCTGGATCACGATGACTGACAACGGCCCACGCATGATGAATCTGACGCTCGACGGAATGCTGGCAGAAGACGTCAACACTGAAGCGAAACAGAACTTTTGGAGAGGATTGAAGTTTACGGAAAACTTCCGGGAGACGTTTCCGTTTCAGGATAAAGTCGTGACATTGAAACTCGAGAACCCTCTTAAAAACCCGCTGTCTGGTCGGTTTTCATGGATTTTGCCTCCAACTGACAACTGGACCGTGACCCCGCGCCGAGTCTCTGTTGATCTGGCTCCGGGAGAGACGAAGGAACTGAAATTCAACGTGAGTCATCAAGGAGACGTCTCGAGCTATTTTCCGTTGCCCCGGATGGAGTCCCATTTCCACGGAGAAGAGGATCAGTTTCATCTCGAGCGTGCGATCAATCTGCCATTGGATCTTACCGATCACGTAAAGAAGTATCCGGAACAAACGCGGATGCTGAAGACGTCTCAGGCGCCGGTAATCGATGGGCATCTGGACGAACCATTGTGGAAGAAGGAGCCCACTGTCTCCCGCCTGATTCCAAGAAAAGCGGACGGCTATGCTCCGGTCGATACCAAGGCATGGATAAGTTATGACGAGACGCATCTTTACGTTGGTGTTCGATGTCACGAGGGCATGCTACGGGACATCGTAAGTGATGCGTCAAAGCGGGACGACGATCTACGTGACGATGATTGGATCGAGGTGGTGTTTGATACGAATCGGGATAAGAAGTCCTTCTTTCACTTTGTCGTGAATCCTGACGGCATCCTCTATGATGCTGTTCAAAGTGATTCGAAATGGAACAGCTCAGCTGAAGTGGCGACGTCGAAGGAAGACGGCGCGTGGGTGGTCGAAATGAAGATTCCGCTCAAAGAGATCAAGGCTGATTTAGAAGCTCATCGGACCTGGGGATTGCAGATGGGGCGTCAACGACCGCGGCTAGGTGAGCGTAATTCCTATCAATGGTCTCCTACATTTTGGTATGGCAATACCTTACCATCCTTCTTTGGAACGTTGAATCTCAATTGAACTTTCCGTTTCTTCTACGGCCAAAATAGAGAAGCCTTTTACGATGAACAAACTGACCTTTTTACAGATTCTGCCTCTGCTCGTTCTCGGTAGTGTTTTGGTCGCGGCGGATCGCGGCAAGCAAATCGTTTCGCAGCCCAATCCGCCAATGGCCAAAGCTTTTGACCTTCTCTAAACCTCCTCCCCAATCATTCTGGAACCCTGGAAAACTATGAAACAATCCATCGTCCTCAA
>ERZ887942.2052-NODE-2052-length-12908-cov-21.922508_pt1 | contig 12908 bp, 9 predicted proteins | sample MGYA00521099_ERZ887942 | MGnify/ENA primary metagenome ERZ887942 (study PRJEB32303, sample SAMEA104408605) | aquatic metagenome | biome: Brackish water; feature: Pelagic; material: water | place: Baltic Sea | collected 2014-06-07T06:48:00 | depth 16,251 m ... | reverse complement strand
ATTTTTCATTTTTCATTTTTCATTTTTCATTTTTCATTTTTCATTTTTCATTTTTCATTTTTTGATTGATTCATTGATGGCTCAGTTCAGGAGAAACTGAAAAACACGGAGCGCCGTCCTCCCTTTTGCGTTGCTGGTCGTCCGAACCCGAAGAGTGTGAGCTCCCTCTGACAAACCGTCGTCGAGGATCAACGCCCATGGCAGATGGAGCCCGCCGCTCCACTTTGTGATGGTGTCCATTTCCCGGAACGCTCCGCCGTCGATGCTGAATTCGATCACTCCGGCGTCCGGCCCCGAAGTGATGAGCAATCCAATCCCGCGTCCCTTGAAATCATAGTCGAAGCCAGCTCCGGCCTTCGTCGCAACCAGACCCGGCACCTTGACGTACCCTTTGCGGGTTCCTTTTTTGTCAGCCGGGGTCCACGACGGCACCTGTTGAAAACCATTGAGGTTCTTTGCGTCTGCCAAAGATCCAAATCTCCCGGCGGAATAGCTCTTCGGATCAACCATCCTCTCCGGCACCTCGTGTTTGGCGGGCGCACCTCCCCTGCGAAACGCCGCTTCCAACATGCGCATCATGCTATTGGCATAGACGCGTTGCCCGTAGCGAGACGGATGGAGATTGCGGAAGTCGCCCTTCCAGGTGAACTGACCGGCATCGATGCGTTGGGTCACTTCGCGGGCGAGATCGAGCGAAACGCAACCGTAGGCCTCGGCCACTTTTTCATGTTGTGCGACCGCGACCGGCACCGTGCCCTTCCGATAGTTTTCCATGTGAGGCGGCATCACGAAATGCATCTGCACGATGTCAGTCATTGGGTTGGCCTCGCGGGCATGCCGGACGACGCCTTCCATCCCGCGTAACATTTGTTCCGGATGGCCGGGAATGTTCCCCGCGTCATTGACAGCAGCCTCGACAAACAACAAGTCGACCGGCCCTTTCGCCAAGACGTCGGTTTCGAGCCGAAAGGCGTGTGGCACGGATCCCATCGAAGGGATTCCCGCCGCGACAAAGGTGAACTCGGTCTCCGGGAATCGTTTGCGGAAGTATCGCATCAATTTGTCACGCCAACCGCCGTTGTAGGTGATCGATCCACCAAGAAAAGCGATCCGGCCCTTCCCGGTTTTCGAGAATGTTTCGAAACTATTCGCCAGCCCGCGCCGGAGTTTAAAAAACTCATCATCGCCCGGCATCACCGAGGCATGGCGCATTAGAAATTGCACGGAGCCATAGACGTCCGGAAGAGCAAAGTGGTGTCCACCCTTGCCCGGGTCCCCTTTCTCGACCGTGACCACTTCCATCTGATGCCCGAGCGCCGCCAACTGCTCCGCAGCTGCGAAGGTGTTCTCCTTGGCGGGCACCACGGTATCGTCCAGCGCGATGACGTGTCGCAGCGGGATCTTCGCTTTCGCGATGGCGGGCAGTAAGTCCAAAGGGTTGCCCCGGTAGGCGCGCAAGGCCTCAACGTCGGCGAGGCCGTAATGTTTCAGGGCGTCGGCCACCTGCTGCTTGGCGCCCGGGTGTTTCATCGGCCAACTCTTAAGATCCATCACCGGGACATCGGCATAGATTGCGGCGATCCGTTCCGGGCGGCGCGCTGCGTAGCGGTAAGCGTGCAGTCCTCCGCGACTCACAGCCTCGAGCGCCGGCCGTTCGGCCAAACCCCATTGTGTGCGGACGTGTTCGTAAAACGCATCCATCAGATCGAGCGACGGGTCCGCTCCCAGCAAGTTGACGCAACTCACGAATCCAACGTGGAATCCGTTGTGCAGCAACTCTTGATCAATCTCGGAATAGTAGTCGGGAAATGAAGTGCGCCAAACCCACGGCTTTCCCGGCGCGGCGATTTTGGGCGCCACCACGAAGCACTTTGTCCCCTTCAAATCGAAGCTCTGCTTGGCGAAGCCTTTCCAATCGGAGACCTGAATCTCCGGAACCGCTTTCGCGGTGGTGGGGTCGGCCCCGGCTGTTGGACTGGCTACGATGAGTAAGGCACAGAGCAGGGAGATGGGAGGTCTTATCATGGGGAGTTTCTGACCGGGCGATGTGACCCAATCAGGAAAGGAAACCATTTAGAACCTCAAGGGACAAGCACATCGACCTTTTAGGAATAGGTGAAGTTGGGGTCACCGAAGAGCATGAGGCTTCGGGGTGATGGTTTTGATCATCTTGATAGTGAGACCCGTCCGGAGGCGGGAGAGGCGGATCGTCCGTCGTAAAAGAACGCTTTAATCCCTCAAATCAGCGAGACTGAACTCTCGACGCATGGAGCAGAATCAGGGACTTTAGGCTGAAATCCGGGGCTTCTCCCTTCTCTCCCAAATCGAAGGACGGTTCTATGGCAATAGAAATGCAATGGACCTAAACAATCACACCCCAAAAACGACGTTAAAAAATGTGAGGGGAACTCGTATCTCTTTGTCGCAAGCGGCGATTTTGGCTCCCGAGAGGAATCCGAAGGACAGCCCACGTGGGGCCTATTCCTTAGCTCACAAAATTTTCTCTGCCATGAATTCGATCTTCCTTTTTCTGTCTGCGTTCCCGCTGATCGCTTTTGCCTCGGCTGACACCCTGACAGTCCCGCCGAAAGTCACCGATCTGCTCGGCAACTACTGCTACGATTGTCACGACGCAGACACGCAGAAGGGAGACTTGCGCCTCGATCAAATCGCTTCCCTGACTCTCGATGCCCGGCTCAACCTTCTCAACAAGGTCCAGGAGCAGGTCTTCTTCAAGGAGATGCCACCCAAGAAGAAGAAAAACCAGCCATCCGAAGAAGAGCGCGATTTGCTTCGCAAATGGGCGGGATCGGAGCTCAAAAAGCACAAGGCCTCAAAACTGGAGGAGAAGCTCGAGCGCTCGGAATTTGGCAACTACGTCGATCACGAAAAACTCTTCTCCGGTGACTATGCCGACCTTCCCGGCTCCACCCACGATCGCCGCTGGCTGATCAGTGAGTTCATTTTTAATGACAAGATCAACAAGCTCCTCAATCACGAAGGCGAACGCACCATCGACGGGGTGAAGCAAAAGGTGATCGGCGATAACGGCGTGAATCTCGGCACGCGATTTGGAGGAGGCAGTCTTCGCCAAAGCATCACCAATCCCTTCCTCCTCCCGACCAAAATCGGAGTGCGTTACTACGACACTACCTCACTAAGCGGAGGACATTTGCTCACCATGATTTCCAACGCCCGCAAAATTGCCGGGCACATGACCTCGGAGCCCGTGATGAAGGCCCACTACCCGGCCATGCATCGCATCATGAAGATGGAGCTGGAACATCGTGAAATCCTTCGTTCCCGCGAAGGGTTCCTTAACAATCACATCGAGCCCCTTCTCAAGGAGCTTTACCAAAATCAGCACGAAGCCCTGCTCCCCACCTTTGTCCGGGCTGAGATCGAAACAATCGAAGAACGTTTCGATGCCAAAGGACAACCGCAGAAACGCGAGGATAACATCGAACTTCTCCACGGTCGCTACGACAAGGATGATCTCAATGCGATCTATCTGGGTCTGAACGAATACTGGCAAGGCGGGGCACACTATGAGGAAGCGGTTAAAAAGTCCGAGAGGGATTGGTTTGAAAACGGCATCAACCCGAAGCGCATTCGCGGGCGCATCACTCTCATGATGATCATGTTCAAACACTGGGACATGGATCTGATTGGGAAGGATGTCCGGAAGCGAAATGTCACCCGCCCAACCTACCAAGCTCCGGACGCCGCCGAGATGGAAGTCCTCACGACGGCCCTCCGCAAGCATCGCAAGAAAGGCGACACCTACCTTGCGCTCATCGGGAAGTGCCTGAGTGATTGGGAGCAGACCTTCAAAGCCCGCCGCCAAGCCGCAGGCACCTCCGATGAGAAAGCCCTCGGCGAATTGGTGGAGGAGCTTTACCTCAAGATCCTCGAACGCAAACCCACCGCCGAAGAAACACAGGAGGAGGTCGCCTTGACCAAAACCTACATCGAGGCCCAGGGTCAGCAGGAGGGCATCGCCAAGCTCATCGAAACCCTCACCCTCAGCTCCGAACTCGTTTACCGGGGGGAATTGGGACAAGGCCCGACGGACGAACACGGCCGCCAAATGATGTCGCCCCGCGATGCCAGCTACGCCCTCGCCTTCGCGCTCACCGACAACAGCCCGGACGAAGAATTGGCCAAGGCCGCTGCATCGGGTCGCCTCAACACCCGGGAAGATTATCACCGCGAAGTCACGCGCATGCTCGCAAAGCGGGACCAGTTCTACGTCATCGATGAAACCGTCCAAAAGGCGGGCTTCAATGCCAGCATCACCAACACCCCGATCCGTAAGCTACGCTTCTTCCGTGAGTTCTTCGGCTACACCGCCGCCATGACGATCTTCAAGGACAACGAGCGCTTCAACGCGGCCTGGAGTAAATACGACGACGTCAAGGGAAGGCTCGTCGATGAAGCCGACATGCTCGTAGATCACATTCTCCAGAACGACAAAAACGTCTTTGAAGAACTCCTCACCACCGAGAAGTTCTACGTCTACCACTCGGGCGACAACGAGGCGATGAAGGCCTCCGCCGACCGGCTTCGAAAGATCTACGATTACTTCAAAGTCTACGACTGGGAGAACTTCACCGAAGAAGAACTTTTCAAGCACTGGGAGTTCATCAACGAAATGAAGATGATGGGAACGGTCTTTCCAAATTTCCTCAAGGACAAGCGCAAGAAGGGCTGGGTCCGCTCCTTTAAGACGCTCATGACGAGCTACACCTTCCGCTTTGGCAAAGACCAGAAATCAGGAGCGCCCTATGATGCCATCGCGATGGCCTACTGGCACAAGGGGGAAGCCGCCACCCGGACCGGATCCCGCATGCGGGGCGAGGCCGTGGGACGCTTGTTCAACATCGACTACACAAACTGGGACTACCCCACCACGCAACCCGCCAAGCTTCCCAATCGCAAAGGCATGCTCACCCACCCGGCCTGGCTCATTGCCCACTCACTCAACCTCGAAACCGATCCCGTTCGTCGTGGAAAATGGGTGCGCGAAAAACTTCTCGCGGGCACCATTCCCGATGTCCCCATCACAGTCGATGCGGTCGTTCCCGAAGATCACCACCGCACCCTCCGCATGCGTCTCGAAGAAAAGACCAGCGACAACTATTGCTGGAAGTGCCACGAAAGAATGAACCCGCTTGGGATCACCTTCGAAATCTTCGACGACTTCGGCCGCTTCCGCACCGAGGAGCGGCTTGAGCATCCTGACAACATCCTCAAGCCCGCGACGAAAGAACGCGGCCTGCACATCGACGGTCGCCCCACCTACAAAACCCTTCCGGTCGATGCCAAAGGCGCCCTCACCGGCACCGGCGACGAATCCCTCGATGGCGAAGTCCGCGATGCCCTTGATCTCGCGGGCCGTCTCGGAAAATCCACCCGCGTCCGCCAGTCCATCATCCGCCACGCCTTCCGTTACTTCATGGGGCGAAATGAAAAACTTTCTGATTCCAAGACTCTCATTGACGCCGAAAAGGTCTATCTTGAAAACGAAGGCAGCTTCGACGCCGTCATCGCTTCCCTCCTGACCTCGGATTCCTTCATCTACCGCAAAGCTCCCACCGAATAAGTTTCCATGCTCAATCGAAGACACTTCCTCAAAAACGCCGGCCTGGGTGCCGGCGGCCTGGCCCTCTCCCCCTCGTTCAACCATCTCTTCGGACAAACGGCCACCACGGAGCACCCCCATCGCTTCATCTTCATCCGCAAGTCGAACGGGAACATCCCGGGACTCTTCGCCATGCCCACTTTCTCGGAAGAGGAAAAACGGAAGGATGATAAGAAGGAGGCCGTCGAAGCAGATCTCGACAAACACGAACTCCCGAAATGGCTGCGCTCGCTCGATGAACACAAGGAGAACATGACCATTCTCCAGGGCATCTCAATGAAGATGAGCGGAGGCGGACACTACTCATTCTCCGGTTGCATGGGAGCCTACAGCGCGGGACGAAATGTCATCAGCGGCATCAAGCGTGCAACCATTGACTTCGAATTGGCGAACATGCTTCCCTCACCCTTCGGACACGTCGAACTCTCCCTCGCCTCGGGATCGGGAACCGTCGCCTTCCGCAGTGGCATCGTCTCCGGCTTCTCAGCCCCGGCTCGCCATCAGCGGAACTATTGTTACGCCGATCCCCAAACGGCATACGATGAACTTTTTAAATCGGTCACCAATTCCAAGGCCGTCAATTCGCAGCACACCCTCCTCGATTACCTGCAAGACAAGGAGGGCCGCAAACTCACCAAACTGAACGGCAAGGAGCGCAGCAAGATCAGCAATCACGTCGACTCCCTCGGCTCGATCCGCGCTCGCAACGAAAAGGTCGCTTCGCTCGCCGAGGTCATCGGAAAAAACCTCCCCACTCTCGACAAAATTCACGCCGACGGAGGCAAGGACGCCAGCTTGGTCGAGAAGCAGGATGGCTTCACCGACGTCCTCCTCTCCGCCCTGATTTCCGGGCTCACCAACGTCGTCACTTTCACCATCGATGACCTCGGCACGCCTATCGACACCCTCCCTGGCAACAAAGGCAAGGTTGACCTCCATCGTCTCGGCCACAGCCGCGACATGGAGCTCCGCGACCTCGTCAAAGCAAGTCACATGGCCCAAGTCGCAAAGATGGTCACCAAGCTCAAATCCGTCCCCGAAGGCAGAGGAACGATGTTCGATAACACCACCATCATCTACTTCCCCGAAACCGGAGCGGGCCACCACGGTCCCGACACCGAAGCGCCCATGGTCGTCATGACCGGACAGAATTCCAAACTTGATATCGCCGGCCGCTACCTCCGCCTCCCCTTCCACGCCACCGAAGGCCACCAAACCCTCGGCAATTGGTATACCACTCTCCTCAATGCTTACGGCAACCCCGTCAAACATTACGGTGATCTCGACGTCGAAATGACGCGCAAAAAAATGCCGCAAACCGGCGCGATCAAACGCTTTATCTGAAGTCATGATTGCCGGATTTCCCTGCCGAAAAGAGGATCTACACACTTCCTATCCTCTCTTTTCCTGTTAACGTCAACCCATGAACGAGCGCATCACAATAGAGCCTGGCAAACGTAGCGGTCAGCCATGTATCCGTGGCATGCGCATCACCGTGGGTGACGTTTTGGAATACCTCTCAGGGGGAATGTCACGCAAGCAGCTGCTCGAAGACTTCCCCGAACTGGAGCCGGAAGACATCAATGCCTGCCTTGCTTTCGCAGCCCACCGCGAGCGCCATCTGGAAGCCCTTGCTTCGTGAAATTACTTTTCGATCAAAACGTTTCCCGTCGTGTGCTTCCCGCACTTACGGAAGACTTTTCCAACTCAACTCATGTTGTGCATTTGGGGATGGATCACGATGATGATCTCCAAATCTGGGACTACGCGAAAGACAATGACTTTGTCATCGTTTCCAAAGACAAGGACTTCCTACAGCGGAGTGTGCTTCTCGGGCATCCTCCGAAAATCGTTCATCTCACAATCGGAAACTGCCCCGTGAGTGAAATCATCGAGCTGCTACCCGACAACGTGAGCCAACTTAAAGTCTTCCACAAGCACTCTTCAAAGTCCTACCTTCTTCTTCCGCAATGAACTCACTCAAATCGATTTTACTCCCCGCCCTGGGAACTTTGCTCGTCCTTAACAGTGCACATGCCAAGCGGCCGAAACCACCGGTCCGCACCTTTGATGCACCAGAAGCACCAAGCTTCATTCGTCTCGATGACAAATCCGGAGTCAACCCGCCGGTCGATGCCGTGGGCAACTATGTCATCGGCCCCGACTACAAGCCTGCCCCCGAGCGCAAAGCATCCAAGGATGCTCCGAAAGGAAAGGTGACTCAATTCACCATCGATTCCAAAACCACCAAGCTTCTCAACCCGGGGATTGCCCGAAAGGTTTTCGGCAAAGTCGATCCCAGGAACCCCAAGACCTTGATCGTGGAGACCCATGAAATCGACTACACCCGGAAGATCACGGTCTATGTGCCCGCGCAATACAAAGCAGGAAGCGTTGCGCCCTTCATGGTCTGTCATGACGGACCGAAAGGGAAACCCGACCAAGTCATTCCAAACATCCTCGATCACCTCATCGCCCGGGAGCGCGTCCCTCCGATGATTGTCATCCAGATCGCCAACGGCGGCGGAGACGCCCAGGGACATCAACGCGGCAAGGAATACGACACCATGTCCGGAGTCTTTGCCGAGTATATCGAGACCGAAGTCCTTCCCAGGGTGGAGAAAAACTGTGCGGTCAAACTCACCAAAGATCCCGACGCACGCGCCGTAATGGGGAGCAGCTCGGGCGGATCAGCCGCCCTTATCATGGCCTGGTATCGGACCGACCTTTATCACCGGGTTTTAACCACCTCCGGAACTTTTGTGAACCAGCAATGGCCCTTCGACCCGAAGACCCCGGGTGGCGCCTGGGATTTTCACGACAAGCTCATTCCCCAAAGCCCGAAGAAGCCCATACGTCTCTTCTTAGCGGTGGGCGATTACGATCTGCTCAACCCGAATGTGATGCGTGATGACATGCACGACTGGGTCGAAGCCAACCACCGCATGGCCAAGGTCCTCAAGGCCAAGGGTTATGAATACCAATACCTCTTTTGCCAGAACTCAGGCCACGGGATCGGCAACGCCAAGACCCAATTCCTCCCCCACGCCATCGAATGGGTTTGGCACGGCTATCAAAAGAAAAAGTAAGCGTTTCCTGCCCAACGAAGAGCACCACCGCCACGCCCCTCTTCCCCCGCAATCCCCTTTCCCTCAAAAGAAAATTCCTAGCAGTAGTTGCAGTAATTCCTAGCAGTCCTGCAAACGCATCACACCGGAACTCTCAAATCCCAACTAAAGAGGAACCGATCGTTATCGGCACTACTTGGCACGCCCACTCAGAGCCTGCAGAAATCTCAACTTGGTGTATAGAAATACGGCAAGAGCGACTCCGACGATGTTCTGCACAACGTCCGCCCAATCGTCCCATCCGCCCAGATGGTCGGTTAGTTCCGGGACGAACTCGGAGAGGATCGCGAGAGCAAGGGGAAGCGGCCAGTGCCTCTGGTTCCCTGTAATGACAAGAATGAAGAGTGTGATCGCTAAGAAAAGCCCGAGATGTGCGACAGGCAGAATGCGATCGGTGGCGCGGAGTAATTTGTAGAATGCGCTTGAACTACGACTGACCGGCTTGAGCTCCGGGGAAGATTTGATTCCGGATTCCGGCGGCCTTGGGGATTCGGAAGATTTGGCCGGAGTTGCTGCGGGCCCATCGGTTTTAGTCACGGGAGATTCCCCGGACCGGGGAGGTGTCACTGCTTGGGGAAGTGTCACTGCTTGGGGAGGTTCCGGAGAGATCTTTTCGGGAATTTTTCGTGCAATCGAAAAGCTGCCGATGACCGGAAGAAGCCGCCCTTTTGATTGAGGAAAGACCAGAATCCATCCGGCGGCAACGATGACGGTGGCGGCGGTGAAGTTTCGCCAAAGGGGAATGGATTTGACTCTGCCGCGAATCAGACAGAAGCAGAGGGCGACCCAACCGGTGAGCACTGCCGCAGTTGCGGTGGGGATCCCTGGGCGGTTCCGGACGGCGGTAACCGCAAGGTTCTTGACCTCCATGGTCCCATGGTCGCCAAGCATGGAAATCGCGAGGCCGAAATCCGCCATGTCAGAGGTCACCAGGAAAACGGCCTCCGAGGAGTGCCAGTCCTTGCTACCCGCGCCCCAGGTGACGCCGAAACCCGGCGGGTGCATCACTTTGCCCTGTCGGTCTTTCAGCATCGAGACGATGCGGGCGATCGTGTAGCCTTCATGCCCGGCCTCGACGTCTTCCCAACGGGTTTCGCAGCGGATGTGAATGGCGCTGACATTTTTTTCCGGCTTCAGCCAAACATGGATGGAGGGCGTTTTTTCGGAGCGTTGGGTGCGCGAGAGGCGAAGAAGCGGGCCCTCCGGTTGATCGATGATTTCAAATTGGTTGTGGTCTTTGGCAGTCCATCCGACGAGTGGATCCGCGAGTTCCAGCCTTGGGATGCCACCGGGCACTTCGACAAAACGCCAGTGCCAGATGGCCAGGCTGGCGGCGACCAGTAAAATTGTCGCGAGGATGGTGCAGATCGCGTTTCTCACAAGGGGATGTGAGCAGACGATGGGACTTTGGGGAATTTCAATCGGATTTTGGCACCGCCCTTTCTCCCCCCATCCGGTCCTCCCAACGGCAGTTTCCCTCCCCGACGCCGCGACTGCGCCACAAATCACGGGAAGACCTGCTCGCAGCCTTGAGTTTCAATGTTCCTTTCGATTTAATAAAAACGCGCTGAACCGGGTAACCTTGACCGAAGCAAACTAACGATGGCCAACTACAAACACCCCGGTGTCTATATCGAAGAAATCAGCCAGCCTGGACCGATTCAGGGAGTTACAACGAACACCGTCGGCTTTGTCGGAATCGCCGAGAAGGGCATCGACCCGGCCGGGGTGAATCCTGAACTTTACAACACCCCCGTTATGATCACCAGCTGGGATCAGTTCAGCCAGACCTTCGGGGGGCTCGTCTGGAACCGATTCTTGGCTCCCGCGGTCTACGCATTCTTCAAGAAGGGCGGGACACTGTGCTACATCATCCGGGTCCAGGATCCAGGGAGCGTAGGAGCAATCGAAATCGCAGAATTTGCGAACGTGAACGCGTCCTCTTCCGGCCTGTGGTCGACTTACGTAGGCATCGAGATTATTAATTCCCCCGCGTCCGCCAAGACTGACACACCGGCCTTCACGCTCAATGTTGTCTATCTACCAACGCCAAATGATACCTCTAACGAAGTCATCGACACCTTTATTGAAAACAACAAGATAGAAGATTCGAGCGGGACGGGGGGCAAAGCTCCCAAATACATTCTGGAGAGCTTCGACGGCCTGACGCTGCCACCTGAGGCCGATGCCACTGCTGAGTCCCTGAAGCCGATCCAAAAGAGGATCGAGAGCCAGTCCCTTTTCATCCGCCTTGTCCCTAACGGTGTCCCCAAACGTCCTGCAAACACTGCTGATCCGATCGTGCTTGCCGGCGGGACCGACGGCAAGCCGAACTATGGCACAAAGGCCACCGACAAGAACCCGGACACGGGGTTTTACGCATTCAACCAGCTGCCGGACGACACGATTAACATCATGGCAATCCCGGATCTGCCCACCTATGCAAGATCAGACGGGAAGATCGACCAATCCTATCAGGGGCTCACGATCAGCAATGCTGCGACCTACTGCCAGCACAAGATGTCGATGTTCTTCATCGCGGATCCACCGTTTGGGTTGAACCTCACCGAGATCAAAGACTTCAAAGAAGGCTCGGGGAGTGCGACGGTTCCCTTGAACTCGAACTACGGGGCGCTTTACTACCCCTGGATCATGATCAACCAGCCGGGGACCTCGAAGAACATCATGGTGCCGCCATCCGGATCCGCTGCCGGCGTCTATGCCGCCACCGATACGGCCGTCGGGGTATGGAAGGCACCCGCCGGGATCAACCAAGGCAACCTGCCATTCGCCCTCGATCTGGGTTCCAAAGTCACCAACAACGACCAGGACGTGCTCAACCCATACGGAATCAACGCGATCCGAGAGCTGCCGGGCTACGGAAGAGTCATATGGGGTGCCAGGACGCTAGCGATCGATACCGAATGGACTTACATCAATGTGCGCCGCCTCTTCATCTTCCTTGAGAACTCAATCAAACGCGCCACCTGGTGGATCGTGTTCGAGCCGAATAGCCCAAAGCTGTGGGGCACCGTCAGCCGCAACATCACCGCATTCCTTACCCTGCAGTGGCAGCAGGGTGCACTCTACGGAGCCACCACGGAGGAAGCATTCTTCGTCAAGATCGACGAGGAAAATAACCCGCGGGAGAAGCAGAAGCTGGGAGAACTGCACATCGACATCGGTGTCGCTCCCGTCTTCCCTGGAGAGTTCGTGATCATCAGTTTCGATCAGAAAACTTTGTCGTCCGAATCCTGATTCAAAGCTCTCTGTTGTGGAAGAATTCGATGACCTTGTTTTTATTGTGGAGCCATTCGTCCAGGCGGAGGGCGTAGAGGGGGACGCCGGAGCGTTGAAGAATGAGAGATTTCGAGAGGGCGATGGCTTGGCCTTCGTCGCCGGCAGTGCCGATGAGATCGATCGCAATGATCTTACCCTTTCGCTGGATCAGGAGATCGATGGGGACGCCGGAGATGGAGTTCCGCGGGAGGGCCTTCCAGCCGATGGCGCTGAGGGCGGGGGCGAGGTCGGCGAGGGTGGTCTCGATACGACCTCCCAGGGTCAAGCAGAGCGGGATTTGTTCGAGGTAGCGGCGGAGGAGTGAGGAGACCGGAAGGTTGAAGAGGGTGAGAATGGCGGGATTGAGGCGAACGTCCTCAAGATCAACCCGGAGGGCCTCGTTTTCGATGAGGATGGGGTAGAGGAGAAGAGGAGTGTAAACACCCGAGGAGCTTCGGACCTCTCTCGGGCCATGTTTTTAACAGCCCCTGATCAGGCGAATGATCGGTTCGGAATGCTCCCGAAAGGACGGCCAACTTGCACCTCCCCCGGCCTTGGCTTGGGCTGCCACAAAATCCTGATCCGCTTTTGACAATACCTTCACATCAAATTTGATCACCTTTCCATTGGTATTCCTCGCTGATATCTCTCCGTCATTCACCACGACAAAATCCGACCGGTTTTTGCATCGGCCCAGGTGCGCCCGGAAGCAGACTGGAATCCAAAGAAACACAGGAGCATGTTCAATGCAGCAAGCGGAAGTAACTTTCGGTTCATGATCTGCCTTAGTTAACCTGAAGCGACTCTTTTGTGAAGATCGTAAAATATTCCGATTTCTCTGCCAGGCATGAATGGCA
>ERZ887942.2050-NODE-2050-length-12913-cov-18.443615_pt1 | contig 12913 bp, 8 predicted proteins | sample MGYA00521099_ERZ887942 | MGnify/ENA primary metagenome ERZ887942 (study PRJEB32303, sample SAMEA104408605) | aquatic metagenome | biome: Brackish water; feature: Pelagic; material: water | place: Baltic Sea | collected 2014-06-07T06:48:00 | depth 16,251 m ... | reverse complement strand
CCGCCGATGACGGCTTTCCCCTCGCTATCGGCACTCACCGGGCTGGCCGGACCGCCGAGGGTCGCGTCGAGTTGCCCGCTTACGTGGAGTAAGGCATCGCGGATCGCCTCCGCCTCGAGTCGCCGTAAATTTGCTCGTCCGAACAAGGTGTTTTCGGGATCGACTTGATCCAGTTCCGGGCGGCGCAACGATCGCTGCTGGTAGGTTTTAGACAGCATAATCATGCGGTGCAGGCGCTTCTGATCCCAGCCGTGCTCGACAAAATCGTTCGCCAACCAATCGAGCAATTCCGGGTGCGATGGCTTATCACCTGCGATGCCAAAGTCGCCCGGAGTCGCGACCAGACCGCGGCCGAAGTGGTGCATCCAGATACGGTTCACGAACACGCGCGCAGTCAGCGGGTGCGTCCCGTCAGTCAAGTTACGCGCGTAGGCGAGTCTGCGACCCGTGGTCTTGTGCTGAGGATCATTGACCGGCATTGCCAACTCCGGGCGGTGTCGGCGCAGCACCATCAGCTCAGCAGGTTCCACCGCCTCGCGCGGGCTCTCGGGATTTCCACGGAAGAAAACCTTGCTCACAGGGACCTCACCTGCGGGCTCGGTCGTCGCCATCACCATGCGCAGCGGCGGCTTCCTGGCCCGGATCTGAGCCACCTTTTTCTTCTCCTCCTCGAACTTCCGGAACGCCGCCCCATCATACTCCACTAACAAACCGATAATGAAATCGACCGGCTTTACCATTGGGTAGAGATCGAGGAGTTGTTTCTGTTTCTCGTCGCGCTCGCCAGCCTTCTTCAAAACCGCCTCGCGTGTCGCCTCGCGGACCTCTTCCGGCACATCGGCGAGCTTCTTCTTCTGGATCTCCGCGCAGTGAGCACGCCGGCGTCCTTCAATTTCGTCTTCGACTGCTTTCGCCTCGGCCTCGATGCGCGCCCTCTCGGTATTCACTTCAACGGTGGTCATATCCACCAGTCGATTGCCCGGCTGCTGCCAATTATTAAGCGGGAACGCCGGGTCAAAGATCGCCCGGAAGCGGTAGTAATCGTCGATTCCGATCGGGTCGTATTTGTGATCATGACACTGCGCACAAGCGACGGTCACGCCCAAGAGACTCGAACTCACAACTTGGATCGCCGAGGCCACCGCGGTGTTGCGATCGGTGAGCGTGTTGCTCTTCTGGGTCGGGTCGGGAGCCATTCGTAAGAATCCGGTGGCGGTTAGCAGTTCAAGGTGGCGTGGATTGTTAATGTCACGTTCGCCTTCGATCATCTCGTCGCCCGCGAGCTGTTCGTGGATGAATTGGTCGATCGGTTTGTTTTGGTTGAAGGCATCGATGACATAGTCGCGGTAGCGCCACGCGTGGTCACGCTTCGGGTCTGAAAGCCCGAGCCCGTCCGATTCTGAAAACCCAGCTGCGTCGAGCCAATGCCGCGCCCAGCGGACGCCAAACTGCGGTGAGGCGAGTAGCCGATCGACCAGGCGCTTGTAGGCTCCGTCAGCGGAGTCGCTGACAAAGGCTGCCACTTCCTTTGGCGTTGGCGGCAAGCCAGTCAGATCGAACGTCACACGTCGGATCAGAGTACGCCGGTCAGCGCTTGGCGAAAACCCGAGCCCTTTGGCCTGCAAGCCCGCGCCAATGAATCGATCGATTGATCCCTGGCGATCATCACCGTCTGGCACCTCGGGATTCGCCACCGGCTGGAACGCCCAGTGTTCAAGTTCCTCGAGAGTGAATCGTGCCTCCTCGACATTCTCCGGCTCCGGTCGCGCGGTCTGCGCGCCCTGTTCAATCCACTTGTGGATGAGCTGCTTGTCTTCCGCAGAGAGTTTCTTCTCGCCCTTCGGCATCTCGTCGGAGGCGATCTTTTCCCAGAGCAGGCTGGCCTCCACATCGCCCGGCTTCAATGCCGCACCCGATTTGCCGCCCCCGATCATCAGCCGAACCAGGCGCACGTCTAACTCACCCTTTTGCACCCCATCCTCTCCGTGGCAATGAAAACAGGAAGCCTTGAGGATCGGCCGCACGTCAGTCTCGAACTTGAGCGCCTCGACCGCTAGCGCCTGCGATGTCCAGCCTGCCAGAACGGCGGCTAGAATCAGTTGCGTAATGAATTTCATCTGGGACAAAAGGCAGTCTGTGAGGCGAGGTGTCGACCGGTTTAGGCACGATCCAACCTCAATGATGGTACTCCTGATTTAGCTGTGAGCTTCGCGTGTTTGCCCGTGCCCTTGTGGCTATCACAGGGACCTGAAACGCGAGTGCCTGCCTTTGGCGGGAGGTCTTTGAAGCCGCCTTTGGAACGGAGCGGGGGGAATAGGGGCAAGAATTGAGCTGAGGTGATTGAGGACGGGAACGATGAGACGGAGAATCAGGCGAAAAAGGCAGCCGTCGACATTCACAGGGCGTTTCAGGACTAAAATTCATTACCAGAGATCGTAGTCCTCCTTCCCGCCAAGCCAAGGATTGTTTTGGCAGCTGCTGTTCTTGGCACTCTCCGCGCGACGTCAGGAATCGTCGAGAACCAGGACACGGCTGTCGTCGAGCGGAATTTGCCGGCCCGATTGGAGGAAGAATTTAAGATGAAGCAGGTAAAAAGGTAAGCTCTAACAAATTCCCGAAAGCTGGCAGCCACGGGATTTCCCCCGACGTGGGAAAAAGCCTGCGAAGGCGCAGTCACAAAAGTAACTGTGATTGGGAAAGGTTTTACCACCGAATCGCCCGTCGCTTGATGCCGCCGCTCAAAGTGATGCATCCGTATCCCGAACACAGCTTGATCGTTAAGACCCAAGGTAGGAGACCAGTGCGATCATACCGCCCGCTCGGATCTGTGCGGGGGCCGCCGGGTAACCGGCGGTTCTACCGCGACCATTCCAGGCTTGTTTTATTGCTTGAGGGTGATCGTTTCACCGGACTTTTCGGCGATGGTTAACTCGGCGGGGGTGGCGTTGGCTTTGAGCGGGTCGAGTTCAATCATCCACTTGCCATCGGGGCCGGAGACGGCTTGCTTCGTCTGTCCGGCAAAGGTGACGGGAACCTTGGGAGGGCTCCAACCCCGGACCGGAACCTTCATCCCGCGTTGCAGAATGGCATTGTCCCGGAAGGGCGTTCCGAGTTCGAGTGCCTCGAGGAAGGGCGTCAGGAAAAGGAGAATGAGAAGGGATTTCATGAGGATGCGTTTGTCGGGCAAGGATGGGCTTCTTTTGAATCGTCCCAAAGGTCTGAAATATTGACGAAGTCACTGGATGAGACATCGCGTTGCAGGCTGCCATTATTCTTCGTCTTGCTCATCCCAGTCTTCGAGATCGAATAGGGCGGACATTTCGTCAATTTCGCCTGAATTGACTCCGGCATTGAGAATTTCGAAAAGGATTTCGCGACTTGGCGGGTGCTCACGCAAGTCAGCAATGATAGCGTCAATTTCAGGGTCTGATTTCCCCCCGTCTGTGTCGTGGAGGATGGCGAGATGAGTGAGTAGGTAGCCGATGGCACCCGAGCGTTCGGGAAGTGTGCTTTTGTCGTTTTGCGCGATCTTTTTAGCAAGCTGAAGTGCTTCGGGAATCCGGACGTATTGGAAGAGGTCGGTCAGAAGGTTCCAGTAGTTTTTTCGGATTTCGGCGGCGCGGCGGGACCGGAGGGCTTTTCCGTCTCCCTGGGCGCGGGGGAAGGCAAACTTGGCGATTTTTCGGAAAGCGAGGTGTCTGATCTTCTCCGGCTTGGATGATTCAGAATCAACATGAGAGGAACTGCCGTATTCAGACTCACTGAGGATGCCGTTGAAAATTTCGAGGATGCCGTCGTTGAAGGTTTGGGTGCCCTTCCCGCGATAGGCTTCAATGGCTGGAGCTGTTTTAATCAACAGGTCAAGAGCATCGGGATGGGTTAGGAAAACCGGGGCACAGCTTCTGAGTTTGAATACGATCCCATACGGGGAAGTTTCACTTTGGCGTGTGGAAAGAGTGGGGTCTTTACGCTTCCCACGTCCCATGAAGTCGATGAGCTCAGCGAGGGCTTTTTCAATATCTTTGAAAGGGTGTCCCATGGAAAAATGGATTGCTGGGGGCGTTGTTGTTTAACGGTTGAGACAACATTGTTTGTATTTTTTTCCACTGCCACAGGGGCAGGGGGCATTGCGGGAGATTTTGGGTTCGAGGCGGATAATGTTATCGATCCCGGCCTCTTTTTTCACGGCGGTGCGGACGGCCTGGTAGGTGGATTTGATCCGGTTGATCCATTGTTCGTCCAGCAGTTCTTCCATGAAGCTGAGGGCGGCCTCCCGATCAATGAGATCCGGGCTCATGAAGTCGATGCTAAGACCGGACATTTCGCGGCTCAATTCGTCGTCAATTCGACTCCATTTGACATAGAATTTAGGGCTTTCCCAGCCATAATTGACGGTTGCGACGTGGTGGTCGTTGTGGATGATTCTGATGATCGTTTTGCGGCAGTCGCAGCCGCAGTCGGTGCAGTAACCGTCGATGAAGGTGTATTCGCCGTCGGGGAGCTGAGACGAGTTTTTGAGAGTGACGGTTCGAATTTGATGGGCCTCTCCGATGATTTCGCCTGCGGGTAGAAATTCCATGGTGCGGTGGGATTTAGTTCAGGGTTTGGACGATGAGGCTAGTTTTTTTTGCAGGATTTCTGGTTGGCCGGTGGTGCGCCAGTTCAGCTGGATGGTCAGAGTGAACTTGAGGTCGGAGATGCGTTGCTCAAGAGAGGTGAGTTTGGATTGCTTTTTGCCGGTCTTCTCCTTAGCCGCGGTTCTATGCCGGGAGGCTATGGAAGTGCGCAGTTTGTAAACCTCGCTCGCTTTTCCGGGTCGGGAAATTTAATTCGGATTGTGGGTCTCGTCGAAGAATCCGCTGATGGATTCAAATGATTTTTTGCCATCTTTTTTGACGATGGTGACGTGCCCGATGGGGGTGAAGCCCTGCTTCTTGCGAGCGTCGCTAATGGTGATGGTGTCCCAGGGGCCTTTGCTTTTTTTCTGCTGCCAGAGGCGACCCTTTCCGTTGATGAGATCGATCTCCTTGAGGGTGACTTCAAGGCGGTCCTGATTCACCGTCACGAGCATGTAGTTCGGTTTGTCGGTGCGGCCGAGGAGACCGCCGTGGGAGACTTGTTGAATACCATCCTGTTGCTTGCAGGTGACCGCGTGGACTTCGCCGCAGAGGTAGAGGTCGACGTCGTACTTCACCATCGTTTTCCAGAAGGCGGATTCCGGCCCCTGCACCGTGAGCATCCCGGAGGAGCTGAAGGTTCTCACCGGACGGAGGATGGGGGTGTGGCCCATCACGATGATGTGATCGACTTGGGCGCGGTGTTTTCCGAGGACTTCCTCAAACCACTTGAGCTGCGCGCCGGTGACGCCGGCGGCGATTTCTCCTTGCTTGCTTTGGCCTTTTTCGAAGACGTCGACTGAGACGAAGAGGGCGTTTTTATGAAGCCAGTAGAAAGCGGTGCCCTTCATGTGGTCGGGTCCGTTGAGGGGCATCTTGAGATGACGCCGGAAGGCTTCCTTATAATGAGGAACGAGCCTGGCGGTGTTCCCGCGCCAAGGATTGTCGCCGATTTCGTGATCGCCGAGTGCGGTGTAAATCTTCAGGTCGTGGTCGGCGAAGCGCTTGGTCCACTGCGGGTAGTATAGGTCGGCCCACTTGTTGACGTCCTCCTTGGTCGGTCCCCAATGCCCCATGACGAGATCGCCCGCGATCATCGCGAAAGCGGGGTCCTCTTTCTTCATCGATTTGAGGATAAAGCCGAGCGCGTCCTCCCATCCCTTCTGAGGGTATTCGATGTCGAAGTTGAGGAAGTCGGGGATGCTGACGAAGGTCCAGGGCTCTGGTTCGGCCCCCTTAAGAGGGAGTAAGGAGAGGCAGAGAGCGAGGCAAATTCGGCGGGTCATTGGTGTTTTCATGTCCTTGAGTCATTTACCCGCAGGGCCGGGGTGGATTCTACGTGAATTGGAGCCGACGCTTTCATAGTTGGGAAATTTAAGAAGGTCCTGCTACAGGAATTTGCTTTTGGCAATGATGCTGCAGCAACCGGTGAGCCGGACCCGGTTTACGGCCGGATGACATGGGTTGTCAGGCGGGGGTGGAAGCCACCAAGCTGACAACCGTTATGAATGACAAAAAAAGAGAAACTACCAAAGTCTGCGACACGATCAAACCCGGCATCGACGCCCGGTTCGTGGTCCGCCCCAATAAAATTGTAGGATGACCTGGGCGATTCCCGTATGACCCGCACACATGACAATACCCGATGTTCATTTCCCTCCAGCGCTGAGGCAGCCGCTATCGATGGTTTTGATCGTTGCCGTGATGCTGCTTGGGTCTGCCGCTGTTTCGTTCGGAGCTGACGATGGCGGGGCCGTGAGTGAGGCGGACAAGAAAACCTTTCAAGAGGCGGTTGCTCCGTTTCTTGGAATGTATTGCACAAAGTGCCATGGCGGGGAAAAGCAGAAGGGGGATCTGAATTTCGAGACCCTCTCGATCGACATGACGAACCCCGAGGTCGGAGATATCTGGAACAACGTGTTTGCCCAGGTTCAGTTTCGGGAAATGCCCCCCCACAAAAGCAAGGAACAGCCGACCGCAGTCCATAAGACGAAATTTTTGGAGGCCCTGGACCGGCAGCTCGATCTTCATGACCGGGGGTTCGGTTTACAGGAGAAGTTGCGCCTTCCGGAATACGCCAATTATTTGGATCACAAGACGCTCTTTGATGGGAGCGTGAAGGAGGAAGCTTACACTCCGGCGCGTCTTTGGCGACTGCGTCCGGATATCTACGCTTCGCTTTGGGGAGATCACTACGGGCGCTCTCCGTGGCTCAGTGTGAAGATTGGCTCAGCGGCCCGGATCGATGCCCGGAATGTCGTGAAAAGGGGGCCGCATAAGGGGAAAACAATCACGACCCGATACTTTCGAGATAGCCGGTTTGCCAATCCCTTCTATGAGTTCGTGCACCATGCCTCCGGGTTCACCGACTACGCGATGATTCAGGCCGACCAGGCTTCGCTGGAGGCTTTGCTGACGAACTCGGAAAGAATGGCCGAGATCCTCACGGAGGGCTTGCCGGTGACGATCGTGACCGAAGTGAAGAACAAGGACAGTCGGCATGGAAACAATCATGGCGGATTTGTCGGTGGGGTTGAGACGAGCCGGATCGAACGACGTGGACGGGTGCCGGTTGTCTTCAAGAAAATCACCGATTCGGACGGAGAGGTGAGCCAATCGGATTTTAATGCGGCCCTGGATGTGGCCTTTGCCTTGTTCCTCAGGAGGACTCCGGACTCCGAAGAGCGGGAACATTACTGGCAGGATGTCTTTCAGAAGAATGTCCCGCTGGGAAACAAGATGGCTCTTCAGGCAACCTTGATTTACATCACCCTCGCGCCGGAGTTTGTCTATCGGATGGAGATCGGGATGGGGGAACCTGATCGACACGGTCGGCGGATGTTGTCGTCACAAGAACTGGTGTATGCGATCCACCACGCCTTCATGAATACGCCCGCCTTTGGGGTGGATGAAATTGAGACAATTGGCGTCTACACCAAGGACAGTGAGGAAGTGATCAAGAAAACTCTTACCGGCGGGGATCCGAACCACCGACCGAGTGGATGGTTGGTCGGGCAGATGAAAGCGGGTCAGTTGAAGAGCAAGGCCGATGTGGAAGTGGCGGTGCGTAAAATGTTGGATAATGGCTACCGCAACATGTCGCCCAATCACAACCGGCCCTTGAGTTCGGTTGAGAATCCCCGGATTCTGCAATTTTTCCGGGAGTATTTTGGCTATCACCATGCTCCGGGTGTCTTCAAGGACACTGACAAATTTGTCGGTGTGGAGGGCTTCGAGCAATTCAACAAGGGCTCTGCCTCCCAGCTGCGCTACGATACCGATACGCTGGTTTTGCATATTCTAAAGGACGACAAGGACGTCCTTCGGGAATTACTGACAACGGAGAAGGTCTACGTCGCCTATTGGAATGGCACGAATGATCCAAAGAACTACAAGAAGGGCGGAGGAAAGGAAAATTATGCCCAATCCCATGGTTTGCAGGCCTACAACATGGATCCCTTTGAGAGCGAGTATACCGGTGAGCGGGGAGCGAAGAAGGCTCTGACCCCGCCTGCCGGGCAGCGTTTCGGCATCCTCACCCAACCAAGTTGGCTGGTGGCACACAGTGGCAACTTCGACAATGACCCGGTGCGGAGGGGGAAGTGGATTCGCGAAAAGCTTCTCGCAGGTTACGTGATGGATCTTCCAATCACGGTGGATGCGAAGGTGCCGGATGATGAACACCGGACGCTTCGGGAGCGCTTCGAAGTGGTGGAAGAAGAGCAATGTTGGCGTTGCCACAAAAAGATGAACACCCTGGGCATGCCCTTCGAGGCCTTCAACCATGTGGGCCGGTTCAGAGAGACTGAAATTGGCAAGCCCGTGGATACCACTGGTAAAATCTCCCACGCCATCGATCCTGAATTGCATGGGAAGGTGGACAATTTACGGGAGATGATCGGGCGGATCGCGAATTCAGATCTCGCCCGTCAGAGTTTTATTCGGCACGTCTTTCGTTATTGGATGGGGCGGAATGAAGTCCTCCGGGACTCGAAAACTCTCATCGAAATGGATCGGGTTTACCTGGAATCCAACGGAAGTTTTAAAGAGCTGTTGGTGAGTTTGCTCACCTCGGATTCTTTTTTGTATCGAAAGTAATATTAAGGGAGAAAAATTATGATCAGCCGAAGAAATTTACTGAAGGGAGTGACCCTCGGAGCCGGAGCGACGGCCTTGTCGCCATTTCTGAGCCATTTGCATGCCGCTGAAGTCGGGAAGCTTCCCAAGCGTTTTGTCTTTGTGGTGAAGGGGAGTGGGCTGCAAGCCGGGTATTTGAATCCGGAGGGTCTCACGCATGGGGGAGGCAGCTTGGTCGACTCCAGTTTGGACGGCAAAGTCCTGCCCGAGAGCTTGAAGCCTTTGGAGGCCTTTCGCGATAAGCTCACCATCATTCAGGGATTGAGTGGCAGGATGTGCTCGAGCGGTCACAACTCCTGGTATGGCGCGCTCGGTGCCTACAAATCCACCGGGGTGACACCGCCAACGGCGGCGACGATCGATGGTTATCTCGCCGATAAGTTTCCTTCGGTGTTCAATCACATTGGCTTGAAGATGGGGAACGGGAGTCAGGGGACGGCCTATCCGGCAATCTCGGCGGCAGGACCGGGGCGTCAGCTTCCCTTTCAATGTGATCCCGCGATGGCTTACCAGAACCTTTACGGAAGTATTGCGGCGGGTGGGGACATCAAGAAAAAGTATACCCGGACCGGCAATGTGCTCGATGCCATGGGAGCCGATATCAAAAAGCTCCAGAAGAAATTACCGGGAGCGGAACGCGAGAAACTCGGGCACTACCTGAGCGGATTTGAAGCTCTGCGGGACCGTCGGACGAAACTGATCTCGATGCAGGATGTACTGCGCAAGAATGCCCCCGAGGTGACCGACAAGTATGACTCGAATGTCACTACGGACCATTTGGAAGCGCACTTCGACATGGCCGCCGCGGCGATGATCAGTGGGATTAGCAACGTCGTGACCTTGCACTGTGATAGTCTCGATTCCTCCTATCAAGGCTTGGGGATCACTCCCAAGGTCCACTCAATTGGGCATGGTTCGAGCAGTGGTGATCTGAGCGCACAAGAATGCCGAAACATGATCCGGACCTATCACGTCAAGTTGATCGCGGACATGGCTGCGAAACTGGAGAAGATCCCGGAAGGGGACGGGACGATGCTCGATAATACCCTGATCGTTTATGTCAGTGACAACTCGGACAAGCACCACGCTTCGGCGACCGAGTGGCCCATGTTTGTGCTGGGCAACAGTGGCGGCGCGCTCAACACGCAGGGGCGCTACCTCGCCTATCCACGTTACGGTTCTGCCAATCACAAGGCGACGATTGGAAACTGGCTGACCACGATCACGCACGTGGCGGGTGTGCCTCGGGATCATTTCGGACAGCCTGACATGGCCCTTGGCAAACTCGAGATGCAGAGTGGCCCCTTGAGCGAATTACTGGCCTAACGAACGATGCGTGTGTTCCTTCTTTTTCTCCTGCTGTTGGGCCTGGATCGGGGCTTTACGCAAGATTCCGATTCGTATGTGCACGAGCGTGGCCAGCGCCTGTCCTTGGCTGAAGTGACCAAGCTCAGCGAGAATCGCTCGTTCAAGAAGTTGGATCTTCGCGGTGGAGGGTTGTCGGACCGCGATATCACGCCTCTGGCCAAAGCGACGTGGTTGGAAGAGTTGCGGGTGGATTCTCACACCCTGACTTCAGAGGGCTATGCGGTCTTGAAAGATCTCAAGCGCCTGAAGGTCCTCGGGATACAGAGTTTGTCCTCACCGGTAGAGACTTCCACCGTCCTGGAACTCATCAAGGACTTCCCGCTGGAAGAGTTGGATCTCAGCAACTCTTCCTCCTTGACCGGGGAACAGCTGGAAATCTTGAATTGCACGAAAACACTGAAGGTCCTGGACTTGTCCTGTGGCCGGGGAGGGCTGACTGATGAAGGCTTGGCGGGCCTGGCTGGTTTTACGGAGTTGCGGTCCTTGGATTTAAACGGCCATGGTGGATTAAAGATGGGATTGGAGGCCTTGTCTGGTTTGAAAAAACTGGAGAAACTGAATGTCTATGGATGCCACGGCCTTCTGGACGAAGCGTTCATGGCGGTCTTTAAGAATCAAAAAAACCTGAGGGACCTTAATATGGGCTTCTGCTGGTGGCATAAAGGAGAAGGGCTCGTCTTCCCGGAGTCGGTGGAGAATCTCAACCTGGTGGAGTCCAAGCAACTGGGCGATGCCGCATTCGAGAATTTTCCCTGCCGGGACAACGTCGTGCATCTGAATTTGTTCCAGTGTTTGCCCATGACCGACAAGGGGATCATTGCCTTGGGTCGTATGCCAAAGGTGGAGACTTTGAGCGTCGGGTGTATTCGGGCGCTAACGAACGAGAGCCTCAAGAGCATCGGCCGGAATGTCACCTTGCGGGAATTGAATGTTTCCGATAACGATCTCTTCACCGACGAAGGAATCCTTCACTTGAAAAACTTGCGTGCGCTCGAAGTCCTGAATCTCTGGCACCTCAAGGGCCTCACCGGTTCCGGACTGGAGGTTCTGTCGGGGATGCCAAAGCTCCGGGAGTTGAACCTGGCAGATTGTCATCATCTCACAGACGATGGCTTGGATTACCTTAAAGACGCCACGTCGATTGAGGCGCTTTACCTGGACAATTGCAGGACAATGACCAATGCCGGGATCGCGAAGTTGGCAGGGAATACGAAGTTGAAGGAGCTGACCCTCCGGGGATGTCCGAACCTGACTGACCAAGCGCTGGAGTCCGTGAGCACCCTGCGTGGGTTGCGCTACCTCGATATCAGTAATTGTCTTAAAATGACCGACAAGGGTCGCCGTGAAATCCAGAAGGCCCTGCCGGATTGCCGCATTTCATTGTAGGCGGGCGTTCAAGTAGAGTTCAGCGAGAGTGGAGGAGGCAAAATCCTCCAGATTGCTGGGATTGTCTGAATTATCGACTCCGATGAATAGGTGTTCGGTTGGGGCCCGTCGGAAAAAGTCCAATGAAAGCAAAAAACGAAGATTAAGGGGCAATAGCCGCGTAGTGTGAATCGCACGTTCCGGGCATTATATTGACTATTAAAATACCTTATGATCTTACCTGTGGTAACAAGATTTTACGCTCACGTGCTCCGCCCGAACCTCCTCAGCCCTTGGATGGGCTTGGTTTTTACCCTGTCTGGGATCTCTCAGCTCTCAGCCGAGCAGTTCGGCTTGTTCACCTACCGTGTCCTTAATGGCACGAGTGTTGAAATTACTGACTATCCGTCCAACGAAATCGGCGCCGTAATTATCCCCGATCAGATCGACGGTAATCCCGTTACCAGCATCGGCGAAGGTGCGTTCGAAAAGTGTTTCTTTCTGACTAGCGTCACCATTCCGGAAGGCGTCACCAATATCGGTTCGTACGCGTTCCGCGGCTGCTTGGGCTTGACCAGTCTAGCCATTCCCACTCGCATCACCGACATCGCCCCTGGAGCGTTCGCCTCCTGCTACGGATTGACTGAACTCATCATTCCCTCCAACGTAAAGTCTATCGGAATCGGCTCGTTCCAGTACTGTCGTAGTCTGGCCAGCCTCACTATCCCTTCCAGCGTCATCACCATCGGTGATATTGCATTTCGAGACTGTGTTTCCCTAGCCAGTCTTGCCATCCCTTCCAGCGTCACGACCATCGGAGCCGCTGCATTTAGCGACTGCACAGATCTGACTAGCGTCACCATTGGATCAGGCGCTATCGGAGATTCCGCGTTTTTAGACTGTAGTAGTCTGAGCAGTGTCACGCTCCAGGAAGGCGTCACCAAAATTGGTGATTTCGCCTTCGAGGCCTGCACCGAACTGATTAACCTTACCACTCCCTCTAGTGTCACCACCATCGGCGACAGGGCGTTCCGGATGTGCGCTGGTCTGATCCGCGTCACCCTCCAGCCAGGCATCACCGGAATTGGCTCTTACGCGTTCGACGGTTGTAATGGTCTGGCCAACCTGACCATTCCCTCGAGCATCACAAGCATCGGAGAATACTCGTTCCGCGACTGCCGTAATTTGTCCAACTTCACTATCCCCGTAGGTGTCACCGAGATCCGCCCCTCTACGTTTTTCAACTGCGATGGTCTGCGCACGGTCGTAATTCCAGAAGGAGTCACAACGATCGGTAGCCACGCATTCTATGATTGCAGGTGGCTGACCAATCTCACCCTCCCCGAGGGCGTTGCCAACATCGGCGACTATGCCAGGGCGTTTGGTTGGCTGGGCTATTCTTGGATGGGGGCTGCGGTTTTGATGAG
>ERZ887942.2049-NODE-2049-length-12916-cov-6.436280_pt1 | contig 12916 bp, 9 predicted proteins | sample MGYA00521099_ERZ887942 | MGnify/ENA primary metagenome ERZ887942 (study PRJEB32303, sample SAMEA104408605) | aquatic metagenome | biome: Brackish water; feature: Pelagic; material: water | place: Baltic Sea | collected 2014-06-07T06:48:00 | depth 16,251 m ... | reverse complement strand
GAAGTGGGAAACCAGCCTCAAGTACATCTACAACTATGACGACCAAGAGGTCAAGGACAACTTCGGGGTGATCCAGACCAGCTTCGAGCGGCTTCTCGAGAAGCATCCAGATTGGCTTTGGTTCGCTCAGGCGAGCTTCCAGTACAACGAGACCGAAGCGTACAAAACGAGAACCAAGGCTTTCGGAGGCTTGGGCTTCTTGGCATCCCGAACGGACGATCTAAAACTATTGCTGAAGGCTGGTCTGGGTGCCTCCAAGGACCGGAACGGCGATAGTGATGTCACCCCGAGATCACTCTTTGGCTACTCCGTCGACTGGGCAATCAACGACCTGGTGAGGCTGACGTCGGACGGCTCGATCGAGAACGACATCGGCTCCTATTCGGAGTATCTGGTCGTCCTCGAAATGAAGCTGACCGTCACGGTGAGCAGGCTCAACAACCTGGGGCTCTATCTCACAATCCGCGACGAGTACGACAGCAACCCGTCACCGGGCGACAGCTGGAACCAGGTCTGGCTGACCATGGGCCTCAATTACTCCTTCTGAAACCCCGCCAGAGAATCCCGTGTGGATATCTCGTCGAATGGGTTTCAAATGCCAGAGACTCGCGAGAGTCTGTCGTTTCCTTTTCAATTCCTTCCGGATGACCCACATGGACCCTCTCTCACTGCTCACCTGCGCCGCCATTCTCACGGCGCCGGCGCCGATCGCGGCGGCCGACCTTGTTCCGACGAGCCCAACTGTCCCGACCACGACGGCGTTGATCCTCGGCCTTGCACAGGACGCTGACGCCGCAGCGCCCGCCGTCGAGGCGAAGAGCCTCTGGACCGGCACCGTCGGCATGGGCCTGACCGCAAGCCGAACCGATACGAATACGCTCGGCTTCAACTTCAACGCCAGTGCGTCGCGGGCTGACGACCTGTCCAACTGGGACTCGAACCTCAAGTACATCTACAACGAAGATGACGGTTCGGTCCAAGACAATTTCTTCATCGCACAGACTGAATACGACCGGCTGTTTCAGAAAGACGGCGCTTGGAACTGGTTCGCCCAGGGCAGTTACCAGTACAACGAAACCGAAACATATCGGCAACGACTCAAGGCATTCGCCGGCCCTGGTTACTTCATCTCCCGCACCGAAGAGCTGACCTGGAACCTGAAGGCTGGTGCCGGTACCACTTGGGACGATCAAGGCTCCGAGAACGGCTGGACGGCCCGATCGGTCGCCGGCACGAACTGGAAGTGGCAGATTCGAAAGGGAATCAACTTCCAAGGCTCCGCCGAGATTCAGAACAGCCTCAAGGACTTCGAAAGCTATCTCGCGGTCTTGGAGCTCCGAGTCAATGTCGCGCTGGAGATGATGGAGAACCTGAACCTCTACTTCTCCCTCCGGGACGAGTACGACAGTTCCCCCGGATCCGGGGGAACGTGGAACTCCATGTGGATCACCATGGGCTTCTCGTACGGCTTTTGAAGCCGCGAGCGCACTCAGGAAGAACAAAGAACCGGAAGTGGCCGTTGGCCACTTCCGGTTCTTCTTGATTTCCCATTGCTTCTTGGTTCCCGCTGCTTCGCCGTGGACAGCACCGAAAAATCCGGGCGTCACGGCACGAGTCAGACTTTTTCTTTAATCGAGATCCGGCTCGTCTTCGCCGCTTTCCACCACCGGATCGCCCACGATCGCGTGGCCAATCCGCACGAGGTTGGAGCCACATTCGATGGCGGTCTCGAAATCGTTACTCATCCCCATCGAGAGAATGTCGATCCGATCGGACTCGCGAATGAACTTTCGGACGTCCTCGAAGATTTCGTGGCATCGTTCGAAGGTGTTTTGGACCAACGCCTGGTCTTCGGTATCGGGCGCCATGCACATGAGGCCTCGCACCCGGACGTTGAGCATGGATCCCATCTGATCCACCAAGTGACGAACTGCCGGCGCGGCGATTCCGCTCTTCTGTACCTCGCCAAAATTGACTTCGATGAGCACCTCGGTGACTCGATCCCGCTTTGACGACTGGATCTGGATCTCCTCGGCGAGCCGCAGGCTATCGACGGAGTGAATCAATCGGCAGGTCTCGGTCGCCTTGCGGACTTTGTTTCGCTGCAAGGCGCCGACCATGTGCCAAAGCGGACTTTCCGGTGCCGACCGGCCACTGGATCCGGGATGTTCGACAATCCGTTCGCGATATTCCTCGATCTGGGCGGCGCGAGCGGCCAGTTGTTGAACCCGGTTCTCGCCGAAATGCCGGTGCCCAAGATCGAACAACTCGCGGACCAGGTCCATCGAGGCCTTCTTGGTGACCGCGACCACGATGATGTCTTCGGGGCGACGACCGGATCTCCGGGCCGCCTCTCCGACGCGTCGGAGGACGTCCTCGTAACGATCCTTGAGCATCGGGGAATTCTCAGTTCGGGGGGCGGCGTCTGCGGGCATGGATGAAGGGTAGCCATCGCAACGGTCCCACCGCAAGCACGATCAGGAGATCCGTTGGCTTCCGGAGGATGTTCTGGGCGGCATCTGCCGGTCGGAGATAGTCTCCAAGCATGGATCAGAACCCCCTCGATATTCTTCCCCAGCACGGGCCCGCGGTCTTGGTGATCCGTGATGGATGGGGACGCAATCCCCATCCCGAGCAAGCGGACTTCAATGCCGTCCTTCAAGCCAGGACTCCGATCGCGGACGAAATCGAAGTGGCCTGGCCATCGGCACTCATTCGCACCAGTGGCGAGGATGTGGGCCTTCCGGTTGGTGAAAACGGCCCTGTGATGGGTAACTCGGAGGTCGGCCATCAGAACATCGGCGCGGGCCGGATCGTGGATCAGGAACTGATGCGGATCACCAATTCGATCCGATCAGACGAGTTTTTCGAGCGAGCCGCCCTCTTGGACGCCTTCGCCCATGCGGAATCAACCGGCGGGAACGTCCACCTTCTCGGCCTGGTGAGTGATGGACTCGTCCACAGCGATCTCAACCATCTCGTGGCCCTGCTGGATGCCGCGGGGCGACGTGGATTTCCTTCGGATCGCGTCCTCATCCATGCGATCACCGATGGTCGGGATACCCCGCCCACCGGCGGTCTGGGATACCTCGAGGAACTTCAACGAGGCATCGACGCCCATGGGATCGGCCGCGTGGTCTCGGTGATGGGGCGATTCTGGGCCATGGATCGAGATCATCGGTGGGATCGCGTTGAACCGGCCTATCGCTGCCTGACCAGTCCGACTGAGCGACGATACGACGACCCGGCAGCCGCGGTCACGGCGTATTACGCGAATCCAAGTGAGCCATCCCGCCACGGGGATGAATTCGTCGAACCAGCGGGCATCGGCCCGAGCGATGAGGACATCGCCGCCACCCGGATCGGCCATGGTGATTCGGTGATCTTTTTCAACTTCAGAGGCGACCGCCCCCGGGAGATCACCAAGGCGTTCACGCTCGATGACGATGCCTGGTCAAAGGTAGACCGCGGCGGATTCGATCGCGGCAAGCGACTGGAGAATCTCCGGTTCACCGGAATGACCCGGTACGAATCCGGCCTGCCGATGGAGGTGATCTTTGAGAAGCCGCCGCAGATGACGGGCATTCTTGGCGAAGCAATCGCCAACGCTGGACTCTCACAGTTTCGTTGTGCCGAAACGGAGAAATTCCCACACGTCACCTTCTTCTTCAATGATTACCGGGAGCAACCTTTTCCCGGCGAGACCCGGATGATCCTTCAGAGCCCCACCGACGTCACCACCTACGACCAGAAGCCAGAAATGAGCGCAGACGGGGTCTTGTCAGCGGTACTCGAACGACTCGCCGCGGATGATTGCGAACGGCTTATCGTGGTGAACTTCGCCAACAGCGATATGGTCGGACACACCGGCAACCTTGATGCCGCGATCGCTGCTTGTGAGAAGGTCGACGAATGCGTCGGCCGGATCATCGAGGCGACGCTCGCCCGCGGTGGCGGTTTGATCGTGACCGCCGACCATGGCAATGCCGAACAAATGTGGAACTTCGAGGCCAACTGCCCACAAACGGCACACACCAACTTTGACGTTCCACTCCACGTGATCGGCGAACCTTGGCGGAACCGGAGCCTCGCCGCCGACGGACGACTCGCGGATATCGCGCCGACGTTACTCGCCATGCTCGGGATTCCCCAACCGCCTGCGATGACCGGGCGAAATCTCTTTCGCTGAGGATCCATTCGATGCGAATCGTCTTCGCGGGAACCCAATCGGTCGGAAAGACCACGCTGGTCGAGGATCTGCACGCCGCCTTCCCCGAGTTTCGCATCGAGGAAGAACCGATTCGCGCGGTAGCCCGTACGACCGGTGAGCCACCGCCGGCCATTCCAACCCAACAGGCGGAACGCCGGCTCGTTGATTACGGGCTGCAAAGACTGGCCGCGGCCAAGGCCGGTGATCGCGTCCTCTTCGATCGATCGCCACTTGACGCCTACGCCCATGCGATCCTCTCGATGGAGATCGGCGGCGAAGTCGATCCGGCATTCCTCACTGAGCTCCGACCGAAAGTCCAAACCGCGCTCTCCAACGCTGATCTGGTGGTGTTCGTTCCCATCGAGAAAGGCATCGGAAATCAAGCGGATGGGTTTCGATACCTCGATGAATCGAATCGGCGTCGAGTCGATCAAATACTGAACGATCTGCTTCTGCCGTCGGGCCACCTCGTCCAAGCCCCGGTGATGACTGTTCGTGGTGACCGGCTCACTCGAGTGAAACAAGTTCGAAAATATATGGTCGGCGCGATCCGCCACTAGAATCTTCCGCATGACGCCAGACCAAGCCCGCACCCTGATGCACGAATGGGTCGCCAGCGAATCGCTGCGTGGCCATATGGAGGCCGTCGCCGCCTGCATGTCCGACCATGCCGCGATCCATGCTCCCGAGGAGGTCGATGACTGGGTGGTCGCCGGATTGCTGCACGACTTTGACTACGAAAAGCACCCGACCGAGGCCGAGCATCCCTTTGTCGGGGTCGAATATCTTCGCTCGCGAGGGGACGTGAACGAGCCGATTCTTCAGGCGATTCTCGGGCATGCCCTGTATTCCGGAGTGGAGCGGGACACGCCGATGGCCAAAAATCTCTTTGCCTGTGATGAACTCGCCGGTTTCATCGTCGCCTGCGCCAAAGTTCGCCCGAACGGCATCGGGGACCTCAAATCCAAAAGCGTGAAGAAGAAACTCAAGGACAAGAAGTTTGCCGCGGCGGTCAGCCGCAGCGACATCGCAGTCGGCATCGAAGCGCTCGGCGTCGATCAGACCGAACACATCGACCGCTGCATCAATGCCATTCGAGCCGCCGCCGACCGCGTCGGTTGCTGAGGAAAAACTGCTCCATGCCTCGCCTTTGTCTTCCACGAATCGTCTTCTTCGGTCGCACCGCAGACGAGTACGCCCGTATGTGGAACCTCTCGCTCGCGGACCTCACTGGATCGCAAGTGCTGGACTGCCCCTGCGGTCCGGCGAGTTTCATCGCGGCTTGTCACGACGCGGGGATCAACGCGATCGGGGTTGATCCGATGATGGGACGCCTGATCGATGAGATGCGGCGTACCGGCCAGAAGGACATCGAGGACACAATGGCCGCGATCGAATCGAGTCAATCCGGTCTGGCGAGCAGCGATCCCGAAACATGGATGGCCGAGAAGCACCAGGCACTTGAGCACTTCCTCGATGATTTCCGCCAACACGGACCTGGGGGTGACGCCGATGATGGTCGGTATGTGGCGGCATCTCTTCCGAATCTGCCATTCGCGGACCAGTCCTTCGACATGGTCTTCTCCGCCCACTTGCTCTTCAGTGACGCTTCGGTGGAAAATGGGGGCCTCGTGGCCTCGTCGGAGGCCCTCGACCTTCCCTTCCACCTTGAGGCGGTGACTGAGCTTGCCCGGGTGACCCGCCACGAACTCCGGCTCTTTCCCGCCGTGATCATGACCGCCGAAGATGGCGGTCCCCACCCGTGGGTCGACCCGATTCGTGAGCGACTCCAAAGCCTGGGATTCGACGTTCGAACCGAGTCCAGTGACTACGACGAAGGGCTGACGACCTCGAATGCCCTCCTGATCGCGTCACGGGGGGCGGTTGGGGCCTGATCGGTGCACAAACCGATCCTGACACGAAGGGCGGATACAATCTTTCTTCTATGTCCCTTCCACGAATCGCCATCGTCGGCCGACCAAACGTCGGCAAGTCGAGCCTCTTTAATCGCCTCGCCGGCTCCCGAGTCTCGATCGTTGATCCGACCCCCGGGGTGACTCGGGATCGAGTGAGCCGCTTCGTCGAGATTCGGCCGCCGGTCGAACTCGAGGGTGCCGTCTCCCGCTATGCAGAGATCGTCGATACCGGCGGGTTCGGTGTTTATGGCGCCGAGGGCGCGAGATTTGACGACATCGGCGCCGACCTCTCGACGCTCACCAAGGCCATCGAATCCCAGATCGAACGCGCCGCCGAAGAGAGTGATCTCATCCTCTTCGTGGTCGACGCTCAAGCAGGCCCGACCCGACTCGATGAGACGATCGCTGGCATGCTCCGAACTTCGGGCCGAGCTGAGAAAGTGGTGGTGGTCGCCAACAAGGTCGACAGCGATTCATGGGAAGCCGATGCCATGGAGTTCGCGGCCCTTGGCCTCGGAATTCCCGAGATCACCAGCGCGAAGTCCGGCTACAAGAAGCGAATTTTCTTCGAGTTCCTCTGGAACAAAATCGACCCGGCGTCAGCATTGCACATCGACCCGGAGATCAAGCTCGCGATCATCGGCCGTCGAAACGCCGGCAAGAGCACGCTGGTTAACGCGATGGCCGGTGACGAACGAGTCATTACCAGCGAGATCGCCGGGACCACCCGGGATGCCGTCGACGTGCAGGTCAGTATCGGAGATCGAACCCTGACGGTGATCGACACCGCTGGTCTTCGCAAGAAGAAGAGTTGGTCAAATCAGATTGAGGCGTACGCGCACCAGCGAACCATCGATTCTCTTGATCGTGCGAATGTGGTCTTCATGATGATCGACGCCACTGAGCCGATCAGTCAGGTCGAGAAGAAACTCGCCAAGGAGATCGTTGACCGATTCAAGCCCGTCGCGATCATTCTCAATAAATGGGACCTCACCAAGGACGATATCGTCCTTGACGACTACCTCGAGTACCTAGAACAGGAACTGCCCGGCCTCGGCTATGCGCCGATCATCCGCATGACCGCGACCGACGGTGAAGGCGTCCGCCCCGCCCTGCGGATGGTTCTGAACCTGTTTGAACAGGCCAGCCATCGGGAATCCACGGGGCGATTGAATGCGGTCTTCAAGGAGATCCTTGACCGTCGAGGTCCGAGTTCACGGCTCGGAACTCGCGCGAAGATCCTGTACGTCAGCCAAGTGGCGGTTCACCCCCCCACGATCGTTCTGGTGGTCAACAAGCCAGACTTATTCAAGGGTGGCTACGAGCGGTACATCCTGAACCGGTTGCATGAGGAACTTCCCTACAGTGAAGTTCCGATCCGTCTGGTCTTCAGCCAGCGCCGACGCCTCGAACTCTCCGAGTTGAAGGCTGGCGGAAATCGCGCTGGGAAGTCGGACGCGGAAGAGGTTGGAAGCTTGGAAGGGTTCGATCCTGCCGATCTGCCTGATGAAGGTGATGATCGGATCTGAGCTTCGCGACCGCTTCGGAAAAACTCACGATCGTATGAACGAGCACCGCGATCCGCCTCAAGGCGGATCGCGGTGCTTTTCAACGACAGGCGGGACGGGCGAAAGAGGTCCGAGCCGAATTTTATTGGTATGAAATCACTCCGGACACCCCAAGGAACAAGATGCCTCATCGGGATGATGACTGGGGCCCCTACTGCGGCGCACAATTCGGGCATTTCGAGCCGACCTGAAAGGACGTATTGCACCCTGCATCCCAGCTTCCGCCACCTGCGGCGGATGCCAACTCTGCGTCTGAGAGTTCCATCTTTCCGGAAGGCGCGGCTGGCAGCGTGATATGCACGCAGTTGTCGGCGTTCTCGACCACCTTGACGTCCATGCCTTCGGGGACGGGCATGCCGTGTTCCTTGAGCACGGACGCGGGGTCGGCCATAAACCGAGCCTTCAAGGCGTCGTCTTTCCAGCAGGCGGCAAAGAGATCGGCGAGTTTGTTTTTTTCTTCAGTCATCAGGGCTCTCATTCCATTTGAAAAGAATCTATGCAGGACGTCCGGATTCAAGAATAGACATTTCAATCCTGACCGGGGACTTTCACTACGACCAAGTGTAAACAATGTTCTTGGAATTGACTGCCGTCGCTTCCTGAATCGAGAATTGGAAATTATTCCCAGATCTAGAAAACCCCTTGGCCTTATAATTCAATCGCAAGACTGGCTTTCTTTCCCAATCTTCACCAGTCAAACCCGCACTCGGCTCCTGAACAAGCCCCTTGAATCGGAACATCGATGAGCAATATCCAAGACCCGACCGCGCAGACCGGCGTCAGTTTGAACGACCTCGCCGCCAAGGTGATCCCCGCGGCGATGGATCTGCCCGACCGAATCACGTTGTTTCGTTCGCGCCCGGATCTCTTCTCTGAAAACCCTTCGGCGGCCACGAGGCGGACAGCACAGTGGATCCAAACCCTCGCCACCGACACCAATGGTCTTGAGACGCGTCTTCAAGAGCTCGGAATCACGCCATCTGAACTCCCGCTGATTCTCGGCGATGTCCGAGCCGACGATTTGGAGTCGCCGTCGTGGTGGTCGGTCTGCGAAGAAGTGCTATCGCAACCGCTCCAAGAAGAAGACGGGCCACTTCCTACCAGGACGTACCTGACGCCCATGGGTATTGAATCTGAAGACACGTTGCCGATTCCGTTCGAACATGTGTTCTGCGCCTGGATCGACGTCGCCACCCAACGCCTTCGCGCTCAGGTCCCAACCCTGGACACCATCATCGGCGCCGCCGTCCTGCAAAAGGAGCAAAGGGGGCTTCTTGAGAACCTCTCCTTGATCGCTCGCCACATCTTCCTCGAACGCTTTGCCTTGGCGAAGGCTTCCGGATACGACTCGAACGACATTCTCGCCGGCCTCCTCTCGTCGACTCCCCCCCGGGATCTCTACTGCAAAATCGTGCAAGACTCGATCGCCGACGGGACCGCCGCGTTGATGGAAGACTTCCCCGCGTTCGCTCGACTGATTGCGACGCGAGTCGAGTGCTGGGTAAGAACCCTCGCAGAATTCGCCGAGCGACTCGACGCCGATCGCGCAGAACTGGAGCAAACGTTCTCCCCGGATTCGAAACTCGGCGCTCTGGTCGGTGGCGGACGGGGAATCTCCGACAGCCATAACGGTGGCCGAGCGGTGGTCGTCTGCAAGTTCGAAAATGGAATCAAGATCGTCTACAAGCCACGATCGATGTCAATTGATGTCGCCTGGACGAGTTTGGTCGCATTTTTCAATTCCAAGATCGACGCGGACGCGCACCTGGTTCCACTGCAAGTGATCGACCATGGGCTCTACGGGTGGATGGAATTCGCTGACCGGAAGGCCTGTCGAGATACGACCGAACTCCAGATCTTCTATCGACGCATGGGGAGCCTGTTGGGTCTGGTTCATATGCTCCAGGGAAATGACTTCCATCTTGAGAACGTGGTGGCGGCGGGTCCGAATCCAATCGCGATCGATCTTGAGACCATCTCCGTTGGTGATGGCGTCGTTGATCTCCAGGGACAAGAACCTGATCCTGCAGCCGTCAAGGTCGAGAAGTCGGTGCTTCGAGCCCTTCTCCTTCCGTCGGTCATGGCCATGAGGGGACGGGATGGAGTTCGAAATCTCGGCGCGGTCGGCGTCGAAGTGGCCCGTGATAGAGGTCTGGGAAGAACACATCGAAGGATGAGTCAGATCAACACTGATTTTCAACGCTGGATCAAGGTGGATGGCCAAGACCCGGCGATGAAGGTCTCGGCACAATCGAGACCCGTCCTCGAGAATGGAGATCCAGTCGATTCAGAGGACTATCGAGAAGACGTCGCCGAGGGCTATCGCACCGCCTACCGGTCGATCCTCGAGCATCGAGATGAGTGGCTTGCCCCGGACGGACCGCTTGCATTCCTCGATCAGGCGTGGGGTCGAATACTCAATCGTGCGACCAATGTGTATTACCGGTTGTTTCTGGAGACCTGTAGTTCCGAACTGTTGAAGTCCGGCCTCGACCGATGGATCCATGGTCAGAGATTCCGCGTCGGCTCCAGTGAGACATCGGGCCGCGATCCAAAGACGCTCCAAATCTACGATGCCATCGTGACCGTTGAAGAGAACGCGTTGACCCGCGGAGATGTGGCGTACTTCATCGCGAGAGGATCTGATTGCGAATATTACGCGCCCGACTATTGCACCGGTGAAGCGACGTTGATCCCGGAGGCCGTCCTGCTGAACTCCGCCACCGAAGCCGCTCGAATGCAGCTTTCGAGAATGGGCGACGACGATCTGGCACTTCAGTCCAAACTCATCACGTCGAGCTATCTCACCGCCCAGTTGGCGACCGAAGGCCTCCATCAAGGCGTCAGCAAGCCCATCGATGCCGAACCGGAGGTGCCGGAGGCCACCATCGACGCGACGGACGATGAAATCCAAGCCTGGGTGCGGCGCAACTTTGCCATGCTCGACGCGCTCGCGATTCGCGAAGATGGCAAGGCCAACTGGATCGACGCGGAGATGGACGTCATGTCCGAGACCGCCCGTCCTGCCGCACTTGGATCCGGCTTGTACACGGGCCGAGGCGGCCTGGCCCTACTCTACGAGAGGGGCTATCGATACTTCGGCGACCGCGAGTTCCTGCGATCTGCCGAGGCGGCCGTCCAACGAGAACTCATCCTGCTGGGACGCGGTGATGCCTCCGCCGTCGGGAAGCATTTCGCCCTCGAAGGGCCATCCGGAATGGGACAGCGAGCCGGCATACTCGCCGCGTTCTGGGCGATCGGTCGACACGAAGGATGCGGTCACCATCGCGATATGGTTCACACCATCCTGGATGAAATCACCGACCGAACCGTCGAGCTGGACACGGCCTTCGATGTCATCGCCGGGAGTGCCGGGCTGATGCTCCTGATGATGGGCATGAAGAGAGAAGATCCATCCTTCGATCATCACGAACTCCTGATCCGGCTCGGCGAGCATCTTTGCCGAAATGTCGTCGAGGTTGATGGGACGGGCTGGGGAATGGAAAACGGAAAGAAGCGTTCGCTGAATGGCTTTGGCCACGGGCGAGCGGGTACCGGGCTGGCCCTCCTCGAAGTCGGAACCTGCCTCGATCGTCCGGACTTTCGATCTGTCGGGCTGGCAGCGCTTCGCGCCGAACACGAAATGCGTTGCGATTTTGAGGGCCGAGCTGGATGGCCGGATCTCCGAAGTGTGGCCATCGGCGGTGTGATACCAACCGACGGCCCAAGCATGAACGCGTGGTGCGCTGGCGGCGAGGGGATTGCCCTTTCCCGCGCTGCAGCCCTGGAGTTCTCGGATGAGGCCTTTCTCACCGAGGATCTTGAAGCAGCCATCGACGCCATTCACCACCTCGAGCCATCGATCCCCACCAGAGGAAGAAGGCGGCACCTCTGCTGCGGAACCAGCGGCCGAGCGGAGATGTTCTTCTCATTGGCCGCGATCCTCGATCGCGACGATCTCGCGGAAGCCGGCCAATCACTCGCTCGCCGAAAACTGCCCCCCGCCTGCGCCGAGACCGCATCGACCGGACTTTCTCTCATGCAGGGTCTTCCCGGAGAGATCTGGACGCAACTCTCGTCGCTCCACACCGACGAGACGCACCTGCTCCTGCTTCGAATGTGACGAGCTCAAGGGGACCTCGCCCCCCCGCTCCGACCTCGAACCGTGGCGCTTGGGGTCATTGATCTTCGGGTGCGACGAGAATCCCTCGGCATCGTGGCGTTGTTCGGCTATGATTTGGTTTCAGACGCGTGTTACACCCGGATCGCCTGTCGAGCGGCGTTCCGGGACTTAAAAACCCCGCTCGACGACATCTTCAGTCTTGATCGACCACACGGTCTTCCGACCATCGCGCCATGATTTAGTTCATGAATCGATCCGTCAAAGACGTCTGAGTTAACTCAAGGCCGCGGTGTGATGTCTTCCTAAAGAAACGCGTCAACCATGTCTATCTTTCCATTGCCCGTCTTTGAAGCCGATGCCGATCCTGCCAAGCGGGACGCGATTTCCGACGAAGAGCGATATGCCCAACTCGAGTCTCCTTCGACCATCGTGGTCCGGGTCGGCTCCATGCGACGCGTCGCGGAGTATCCATACAGCGGCGACGCCAAGCCCGGATGCGGATCCAAGATGGTTGCTCGAACGCATCGAGGCACCGAACTCGTCGAGATGCTCACCACCACCTGCCCAAATTCGGGTTGTGGCAAGGCCGTCACTCGAACCGAGATGCTTGACTACATCAAGGCCTCGGGCGGCAAGGACTACCCGTTCCGAACCGATGGACGCATCCTCCGGGTCGCGACCATCGAGGACCTGAACCAGTGGTCAGCCCTGAAAACGCTCGCCCTCGAGAAGGTCAAGGTCGTTCGCGGCCTCATTGAGGAGCACGCCCTCGACATGAAGGTCGTCGACGTGGAACCGATCTTGGGCGAAGAACAACTGACCATCTATTACATGAGCGAAGATCGGGTCGACTTCCGAGTGCTTCTCAAGAGCCTGGCCAGCGAATTCAGTGCTCGAATCGAGATGCGACAGGTCGGAGGCCGAGATGAAGCCCGCCTCGTCGCGGACTACGAGAAATGCGGCCAGCACTGTTGTTGCAAGAACTTCCTCAAGGTGCTGAAACCGGTCTCGATGCGGTCTGCGAAGGTCCAGAAAGCGACGCTCGACCCACTGAAGATCTCGGGGCGATGTGGCCGGCTCATGTGCTGCCTTCGGTACG
>ERZ887942.2047-NODE-2047-length-12922-cov-5.795135_pt1 | contig 12922 bp, 12 predicted proteins | sample MGYA00521099_ERZ887942 | MGnify/ENA primary metagenome ERZ887942 (study PRJEB32303, sample SAMEA104408605) | aquatic metagenome | biome: Brackish water; feature: Pelagic; material: water | place: Baltic Sea | collected 2014-06-07T06:48:00 | depth 16,251 m ... | reverse complement strand
TGACCAAAATCGGGTCCCCAAAAGGCAACGTCAGTGAGGTCGTGGTCATACATGGGTGCCTCCTGGCTACACATCGATTTTGCGCCAACCGTAGAGCCAACGCAAGGATGAGTCTACGCCGATGGCGAGAGATCGTCGGGCAGATCGGGCTCGGCAACATCCAGATGGGGTATCACCGCACGCAAAGCGGCTACGGAAAAGGGGCCCGCACGCAGCAGGGCCGGCGGTGAGACCGTGACATCAATCACGTTGCTGGCTTGGCCAGCTGCCCGCGGCCCGGCGTCTAGATAGACCGCAACGGAATCCCCAAGTTGGCTGCGGGCCTGCTCACAGGTGCTGGCTGCCGGGGCACCGGCCATGTTCGCCGTGACCGCTACAACGGGGCCAGAACGAGAAATAAGCGCCAGAGCCAGTGGGTGGATAGGCATGCGCACCGAAACGGATTCGCCCACCACATACCAAGACAGGGTTGATTGCTGAAGAGCCACTAATGTGAGTGGGCCCGGCCAAAAAGCATCCATCGCGGTCTTCGCTTCATCTGTCAGCGATGTAACGATGCCCTGGGCCATGCGAGATGAGGCCACCAAAACGGGCAGAGCCATGTCGCTGCCGCGCCCCTTCACGTCGCGTAATCGCTGGAGCGCACCGGGGGTAAACGCATCGGCAGCAACCGCGTACGACGTTTCCGTGGGAAACACCACCAGGTCACCACGTCTGATGGCAGCGGTCGCAGCAGTGAGTCCTCGATCTCGCTCGGCACCGCCGGATGTGCCGCAATCAATCACGATGGACACGTTGTCTCCCGGGTTCGAAGTTTTGAGTAATCAGCCAGAATAAGTGTGGCTGCCAGATCGACGAGCGGTAGTGAAGCGGGGTCGCCGGGTGAGGTCGAGATGATCGGTGACCTCAACCCACAAGCCGGTGGTTTCACCATCTCGAAGAAGCGCCGGAACACTGCCAGAACGGCCAGCCTCTCCCTGCGTATCCGCATGTTCGATCACAACCAAGCCGCCTTCTCGCAAGAGGTGCGCTGCGCTCATGACGACGCCCCGGATCACGTCTAATCCATCGTCTCCACCGAAAAGCGCGATGCGAGGTTCGTGGTCGCGCACCTCGGGCTCGCGGGGTTGGGCATCCTCGGGGATATAGGGCGGGTTTACTGCCACCACACTGACGCGACCCTTGAGATCGGCCAACACTCCCCCGGGGGCGGCGCATGTTCGCGCATCCGCCGCAACCACCTCAACGACGCTGTTGTTGTCGACCAGTGCAGGTTGATGAATGTCCACGTTGCGCCGTGTCCATTCCAACGCAGCAGGGTCTACCTCAACGGCGAACATCGTGACACCGGGAACTTCGGTGGCAATTGAGATCGCCATCGCGGCACTGCCCGCGCACAACTCTACCGCCATTCGCTGCTCGACCGGAGCGTCCATAAGCGCAGCGATGGCCGCTTCGGCCACCAGTTCGGTCTCGGGTCGAGGAACAAAAACTCCAGGCCCCACAGCCACCTCGATATGGCGAAAACTTGCTGTTCCTAGCAGATGTTGGATCGGGACTCGGGCGATGCGGCGGGAAAGTAAAATCTCGAACTGCGTGCGCTGATCTCGCGTTATTTCGTCCTGGAGAAGCATTCGGGTGCGCGGCACGTTGATGACATGGGATGCCAAGATTGCCGCATCAGTGCGGGGGCTTGGCACTCCGGCAGTGGCAAGTCTGCGCTCGCCATCGGCAAGCACGTCACGCAGCGAAACCCAGCCATCCACGATTCGTTGCGAAAACCCCGGAGTGCGTTCGCCCCGTTCGTACATTATGAATCGCCCGAGTTGGAAACGGAGTTCATTGCATCCGCTCGGCGACACGCTTCAACAATGGGATCTAGATCACCCTGGAGCACCTGATCTAAGTTGTGCGCCTTGTAGCCCACCCGGTGATCACTGATGCGGTTTTCCGGAAAGTTGTAGGTGCGAATCCGTTCACTCCGGTCAACCGTACGCACCTGCGCCCGCCTGGTATCGGATGCAGTCTGGGCTTGCTCCTCCATCGCTAGTGCTAGCAATCGAGCCCGAAGAATCCGCATGGCCTGATCACGGTTTTGCAGTTGGCTCTTCTCGTTTTGGCACGACACAACAACACCGGTGGGCAAATGAGTGATGCGCACGGCAGAGTCAGTCGTGTTCACGCTTTGGCCGCCCGGCCCAGACGAGCGATACACATCGATGCGTAGATCGGCCGGGTCGACGGTGACATCGACGTCCTCTGCCTCCGGGAGCACAAGGACACCCGCTGCAGAGGTATGAATTCGCCCCTGGGACTCTGTCACCGGCACTCGCTGGACCCGATGGACACCGCCTTCAAACTTCAAGCGCGCATACGGTGCATCGCCAGGTTCTGGATTGCCACGTGCTTTCACCGCCACGGCTATGTCTCGATATCCGCCCAAATCTGACTCTTCGGCCTCGAGTAGTTGTGTGCGCCAGCCCCGGCTTTCCGCGTAGCGTAGATACATTCGCAAGAGGTCACCGGCAAATAGCGCCGACTCTTCGCCACCCTCCCCGGCCTTGATCTCTACAATGACATCCTTGTCATCGAGAGGATCACGCGGAACGAGTAGGGAATGCAAGGCCTCCGCAGCAAGTTCTCGGTCGGCTGTCAGCGAAATGGCTTCTTCGGCGAATGCGGCATCAACCTCGGCAAGCTCTTGTGCAGCGGAAACATCATCGCCTAACTGAAGCCACCGCTGATAGGTCGCAACGATCGGCTTGAGTTCTGCATGGCGACGAGCAACACGTCGTGCCTCATTGGGGTCTGCGTGCAGCGATGGATCCACAAGGCGCTCTTGTGCCTGGTGGTATTCAACAACTAATTCGTCGCAGACTTCAAACACGAAGGGTTCTTACTCGGCGTCAGCGGCGGCGGAAGAACTTTTGCCGAAACGCTTTTGGAACTTCGCGACGCGACCGCCGGAGTCAAGAATTTTCTGCTTACCGGTATAAAACGGGTGGCACTGCGAACACACATCGGCATGGATGCTGCCGTTGGTTGCAGTGCTTCGAGTGGTGAACGTGGACCCGCAGGTGCAGGTGACCTCAGTGACCACATATTCGGGGTGAATGCCCGGCTTCATATTGATACTCCCTATCGGTGTCGTGCTCCGGGTCGATGGTTCTTGACCGAGGTGGCCGGTGTGCTTGAACCTGTGCTCAAGCGCCCTGTATTGCCCAACGTGAACCGGAGCAGGGATAGCGTACTGCCTCAGGTGCTAGCTCGGTCAGCCCGGACGGGTCCGAACGCTGAAACTGCCCTAGTCGTCGCTGGCGCCGCCGGACACTGCGGGCGTGGTCTTTTGCACCTGAGAAAGGAACTCATAGTTGCTCTTTGTTTCGCGCAGTTTATTGAGTAGCAACTCAATGGACTGTTGCTGATCAAGGGCGTGTAAGACGCGGCGAAGGTTCCAGACGATCTTGAGTTCTTCGGCGCCGAGGAGAAGTTCCTCCTTTCGGGTGCCTGAGGCATCCACATCGACCGCGGGGAAGACCCGCTTGTCCGCGAGTCGCCGGTCTAGCTTCAATTCCATGTTTCCGGTGCCCTTGAACTCCTCGAAAATCACCTCGTCCATACGAGAACCGGTTTCGACCAACGCCGTAGCCAAGATGGTGAGAGATCCACCGTTTTCGATATTTCGGGCAGCGCCGAAGAATCGTTTCGGCGGGTACAGGGCGGTGGAGTCCACGCCACCGGACAAGATTCGACCTGATGCGGGCGCTGCAAGGTTGTATGCACGACCCAGTCGGGTCATGGAGTCCAGCAGTACCACCACGTCGTGGCCAAGTTCGACGAGTCGCTTCGCTCGCTCGATCGCAAGTTCGGCAATGATTGTGTGATCTTCGGCTGGCCGGTCGAAGGTGGAGGCAATGACTTCTCCCTTGACCGATCGTTGCATGTCAGTCACCTCTTCAGGTCGTTCGTCAACAAGCACGACCATGAGATGACATTCGGGATTGTTCACGGTGATGGCATTTGCAATCGCCTGCAGCACCATAGTTTTACCGGCCTTTGGCGGTGACACGATCAGACCACGCTGACCCTTACCGATGGGGGCAACGAGATCGATTACTCGCGTGACCAGGTTGGCTCCATCGGTTTCCAACCGCAGCCGATCCTGGGGATAAAGCGGGGTGAGTTTGGAAAACTCGGTGCGATTTCGGGCAGCATCGGGCTCAGCCCCGTTGACCGAATCAATGCGCACGAGTGGATTGAATTTTTCGCGACGCTCACCGTCGCGAGCCTGACGAACTGCACCGGTAATTGCGTCACCCTTGCGCAGTCCCTGTCGCTTCACCATCGACAGCGAGACGTAAACGTCGTTGGGGCTAGGCAGGTACCCGCCGGTACGTACGAATGCGTAACTGTCCATGATGTCGAGGATTCCGGCAACGGGCACGAGCACGTCGTCTTCTGCGATTTCTAAGTCGACCTCCGCCATTGCGCCAGCGCGAGGACGATCGGGGCGATCACGGCGATCACGGAAGCGATCCCGGCCACGGCGGCGGCGGCGGCGCGAGTTGCCATCGCCATCGTCGTCTGCGCGGCTATCTGAGTTGTTGTCCGAGCGGTTCTCCGAGCGATTATCCGAGCGCTTCTCCGTGCGCTGCGCTCCACCCTGGCGTCGATCATCATCGGCGGGTCGACGGCCATTGCGCTCACCGGAGCCGCGCGCGTTCCTGGGCTGCGTTTCGGTGGCCGGGGCGCTGTCGATTTCAGCGTTCTTGGGTGCACCGGTTTCTCGAGTTGAGCGCCTCGGCGCTTTTGCGCCATCTTCAACCACAGGCTCAACTGAGGGTGCGGCCTTGGGTCGTATTGAGGATCTATCCTCAACAGCGCCCCCCGACTGTTTTGCAGCGATGGCTGCGACGAGGTCGCCCTTGCGCATACCGCTGACGCTGCCAATACCAAGTGAGGAGGCAAGCTGCTTGAGTTCTGGGAGCAGCATCGCGGACAGACCTGAGCCGCCGCGAGTGGCAGGTGTTGTTGTTTCGGTCACAATTTTTTCCTTTGAGTGGGTATTTTCCCGCGATCTGCATACAGCAGGAACTGCGGGAGGTGATTGCGTGCTGCGGTCGTTAAATAACCGAAATGTTGGTGTGAGTTCGAAGGTCTTTCAGTATCAAACTCGAGCAACAAGTCGAGGGCCGCGAGCGCTTTAGGTTTTGGGGACTACGTCAGTACGATTTTCGTTACCGGGTGCCCCACATTTAACCTGCACCCAGAGTAACAGTTCGTGGTAGCGACAGCGGCTTGGGGTCTGGCCAGGGTCGATCACGTCGAGGCAGCACCCAGAGAACGCCGCTGCATTCTTGCACCTTGGGCTTCAACCATGACTGCATCGACCATCCATCCATCGCCGCACGCTTTTGCAATAACGCTCACGGCCGTGCCTATCGCGTCGGGTAGCGACTCCGACGATACTTCTTGTGCGGCAACCAGTGTGAGGACTGAGGGTCCGGCGCCGGAGATGGTGGATGCCAATCCCTGGCCGCGTAAATCCCTGAGCACTCGATGCGAGTTCGGGTAAGCCTGCGCACGGGCATCCTGGTGCAGACGATCTTCTGTTGCAACGAAAAGTAGATCCGGTTGATCGCACAGGGCATGAGCGAGCGCGCCGGCACGAGCAAGGTTAAACACCGCTGCATCGCGGCTGACCGCGTCGGACAGAATACTTCTGGCTTCGGCAGTTACCAGCGGTGTTGACGGCACCGCCACGATCGGAACGATGCGTGAATGCACATCTCGGCGGATGGCACGCGCAGCCGCATGGGTCTCGGTATCCTCCAGCCAAGCCAGCGTGAAGCCGCCGAGCAGAGCAGCCGCCACATTGTCGGGGTGGCCCTCCATGCCGCTGGCGATGTTGAGAACCGCATCATCGTTGAGTCGGTCGTCGCCATCGTCAATGAGTCCACGGGCGATGAGTAAGCCCGCAATGATCGCTGCGGCCGATGAGCCCAAACCGCGTCCCTGCGGAATAGTGTTGCGGCACTTGAGTAAAAGGCCGGGAAGCTCGATACCATTTTCGGCGAGACCAGCCGCAATTGCCTGTACCACCAGGTGCGTGTCATCGGTGGGAAGTTGGCCGGCTCCTTCGCCTTCGATGTCAACGCGCACTCCGGGGTCATCGGTAATGACTGCCATGAGTTGGTCATGTTGACCAAGTGCGAGGCCCATCGTGTCGAAGCCGGGCCCAAGATTGGCGCTGGTTGCAGGGACGAGAACTTCGACCACCGTGCGCCTCAGCAGTTCACTCACTCGCGTAGGCCCAACCGTGCCGCTGCCGAATCGGCATCAATGGGCACAACGACGGGTTCTGGCGCATCCTTTAGCGCCCACTGCGGATCCTTCAACCCGTTGCCGGTGAGGGTGCACACGATCGTTTGACCAGGGTCGACCCGGCCTTGCGCATGTGCCTGCAACAAACCAGCAACGCTCGCAGCACTGGCCGGCTCACAAAACAAGCCCTCCTTCCCCGCTAGGAGATGATAGGCAGACAAAATTTGCTCATCAGTGACCGCATCGATTGTGCCCCCGGACTCATCGCGCGCGGCCTCGGCCTGCTGCCAGGAAGCCGGATTACCGATGCGAATCGCCGTCGCGATGGTCTCTGGCGCCAAGATGGGATGCCCGGTCACGATGGGTGCAGACCCGGCCGCCTGGAAACCCCACATGCGTGGACGCCGGGTTGCCAATTGATCCTGGGCATACTCGGTGTAACCCTGCCAATACGCGGTGATGTTGCCCGCATTGCCCACCGGCAAACAATGAATATCGGGAGCATCGCCGAGTAGATCGACGATCTCGAAACTGGCGGTCTTCTGGCCCTCGATGCGATCAGGATTGACGCTATTGACCAGGGACACCGGGTAGCGATCGGCCAGATCACGAGCCAGGGTGAGGCAGTCGTCGAAGTTGCCCTGAACCTGAAGAAGTGCAGCTCCGTGGACTATCGCTTGAGCGAGTTTGCCCATGGCGATTTTTCCCTCGGGCACGAGCACGGCACACACCATGCCAGCTTTCACCGCATACGCTGCAGCGCTCGCCGATGTGTTGCCCGTGGACGCGCAGATGACGGCGCGCGCGCCTTCTTGAGCTGCCTTGGAGATCGCCATCGTCATGCCACGGTCCTTGAAAGATCCGGTGGGGTTCGCGCCGTCATACTTCAGCCAGACCGCACAACCGGTCATCTCTGACAGGGTGCAGGCATAGACCAGCGGCGTACCGCCTTCGCGCAACGACACAACCGGGGTGTGTTCATCAACAGGAAGTCGGTCGCGGTATTCCTCGATCAGCCCCCGCCACTGGCGCGTCCCGGTGCGCGTCACCTCAATAGTCACTGTCCCGCCTCGCCTTCGACACGCATGACGCCAAGAATGCTCTTCACGAAATCTTGCCCTCTGAGGTACTCGACAGTCTGCTGCAGGGCTCCTGCTTCAGCCAGGTGTGACCGCACGATCAACCCAGCCTCGTCACCATGCCCATCTTGCCTCACCACCTGAATGCTCACGCCGTGATCGGCGAAGGCTTGAGCGATCGCCGCCAGCACGCCGGGCTTGTCCGAGACCTCCATGTTGACGTAGTAGCGCGTGAGCGCCAGCGAACTAGGCAGCACAGGCAATTTCGCATAAATCGATTCGCCAGGACCTCGACTACCCGCGAATCGATTGCGCGCCGCGGCAATGACGTCGCCGAGAACCGCACTGGCAGTGGGTTGGCCGCCAGCCCCTCGGCCATAGAGCATGATTTCCCCAGCCGCATCGGCCTCGATAAAGACCGCGTTGAATGCGTCGCGAACGCTGGCCAGTGGATGTTCGCGGGGAACCATCGTCGGGTGAACCCGCACGATGACACCTTCTTCGCCGGACGCGCCCGTCGCACGCTCCGCGACAGCGAGGAGTTTGATCACAAACCCCATCTCGCGCGCCGCATCAACATCTGCCGCGGTGACCTCTTCGATCCCCTCACACGACACCTGGTCCATGGTGACCCGTGTGTGAAATGCCAACTCAGCCAAAATTGCTGCCTTGGCCGCAGCGTCATGACCGCCCACATCTGCAGTGGGATCGGCTTCGGCATAACCCAATTGCTGGGCTTGGGCTAGAGCAACGGCATAGTCAGCACCTGATTCATCCATTTGAGAAAGGATAAAATTCGTCGTTCCGTTGACGATGCCCATCACTTTGCTGACCCGGTCACCGGCAAGTGACTCTCGCAAGGGGCGAATCAACGGTATAGCGCCGGCCACAGCAGCCTCGAAATAAAGATCGACGCCGCACTCTTCCGCAGTTGCATAAAGCGTCGCGCCATCAGCTGCAACCAGAGCCTTGTTCGCCGTGATCACGCTTGATCCCGCACGCATCGCGGCAAGAATCAGTGTTCTCGCCGGTTCGATGCCACCCATGACTTCAATCACAAGATCTGCACCGCTGGCCGCGAGTGCCTGGGCATCAGCGGTCAGCAACGAATCGTCGATACCAGTGCGTTGCTGAGAGGTGTCGCGCACCGCAACGCCAGTGAGACGCAGAGGGACGCCGACGCGGGCAGCGAAGTCGCCTGCGTGTGCTGTGAGTTGCTGAACCACCTGCTGGCCCACCGTGCCACCGCCGAGCAGGGCAACCGTGATCTCGTCGGGTTGGTTAGACATGCACACTCCTAGACGCGGATGGGTGGTGCGGCTCGGTTGTGACCGATGACCCAGCGGCCGTATGGTCGCGGCTTACGGCCCCCGGGTCTAACAACAATAAGTCGTCCTCGGTTTCGCGGCGCAAAATAACCGATGCGCTGCCGTGGTTTACGCCGACCACACCGGGCCGCGGGACATAGTTGTACTGCGATGCCATGGAACGGCAATACGCACCCGTAGCCGCCACTGCAAGCAAATCTCCAGGGGCGATGTCGCCGGGCAGCCACGCATCGCGCACCACAATATCTCCACTCTCGCAGTGCTTTCCCACCACTCGACTCATCATCGGTTCAGCAGTGGAAACACGATTTGCAAGGATCACCGTGTAGTCCGCGTCGTAGAGTGCGGTTCGAATATTATCGCTCATGCCCCCATCAACAGAGACGTACATGCGCTGCTGGTCATGCCCTAAGGACACGGGCTTAACCGTGCCTACCTCGTACACCGTGATGCCTGCAGGCCCAACGATCGCGCGGCCGGGTTCAAAAGCGAGGCGTGGAAGCGGTAGTTCAACTCGTGCGCAGGCTTGCTGAACGATCTCTCGCAATGCAGCGGCCATGTGGTCAACATCAAGGGGATCATCGGCCGTGGTGTACGCGATACCCATTCCGCCACCGAGATTTAACTCCTGAACAACGATGCCGTGGCGTTGTCGGATATCAGCAGCCAGGGCGACCACACGCGCAGCAGCTACTTCGAATCCGGCGGCATCGAAGATCTGCGAACCAATGTGGGAATGCAAACCCATCATGTTCAATGTTGGTGCAGCAATGACGCGATCAACTGCATCCGTTGCCTTTCCATCGGCCAGCGATAAGCCAAACTTTTGATCTTCATGTGCTGTTGCGATGAATTCGTGGGTGTGCGCTTCCACCCCAACGGTGACCCGAACAAGCACATCTACCTGCCGACCGAAATGTGCCGCCGCGGCTGCTACGCGGTCGATCTCGGTGACGGAATCAACAACGATTCGACCCACGCCCACCTCAACGGCGTGATTGATTTCGGCTACCGACTTGTTGTTTCCGTGGAAGAGGATCCGACTCGGGTCGACACCGGCTCGAAGCGCAACGAGTAATTCGCCCCCGGTACTCACATCTATACCGAGGCCTTCTTCGCTCACCCACCTCGCGATAGCGGTGGCGAGAAAAGCTTTCGCCGCGTAGTAGACGTCGGCGGGCATCTCGGCTGTGTCGTAGGCCGCCTTGAATCGGGCCGCACGTTGGCGAAAATCACTCTCGTCGACCACGTATAAGGGTGTGTGAAACTCCGCAGCAAGTTCGCTGACGGATTTACCCGCGATCGTGAGTTCCCCCTCAGCGGACCGAGCAGCATTGGTCGGCCAGATTCCTGGGTCAAGATCGCCAGAGGTAGACACCGGCCGCTGCGGTAGGACGTGAGAGACCACCACATCGCCATGCCGGGGGCCGGCCGGGTGAGCGCGCATAGGTTGAGGGTAGTCGGCTCCGTCTAAACCGGATATTCGTGGGCCTTAATCCCCACATCAACCCCTACATTCGCTCCGGGGCGCTCACGCCGCACAGGTCCAGACCATTGGCCAACACCTGGCGGGTAGCAGCACACATCCACAATCGCGCTAGCTGCTCGTCAGTGAAGTCTTCGTCGGCCCGGGGTAGCACTCGGCAGGCGTCGTAGAAACGGTGATAAGCGGTGGCGAGATCCTCAAGATAGCGAGGCACCCGATGGGGTTGGCGCAGTTGCGCTGCGGTGGCCACGACCGCTGGGAACTGCGCGAGGGAGCGGAGGAGTTCACCTTCACGTTCGTGCATCAACACGCCCGGGTCGTAGGTTGCCTGAGCCCAATCCACGCCATGATCGGCAGCTTTACGCAGCACCGAGCAAATCCGGGCGTGAGCGTATTGGACGTAGTACACCGGATTGTCATTGGTGCGTTGCATAAGTACGTCGAGATCGAGCACCAGTGGAGATTCAACCGGATACCTAATGAGGGAGTAGCGAGCAGCGTCAACGCCGACCTCATCGACAAGGTCTTCCAAACTGATGATGTTGCCCGCCCGCTTACTCAGTCGGACCTCGGCCCCGGCCTTCATCATCTTCACCAATTGGCCGATCAGGATTTCCACATTGACATCAGGGTTATCGCCGGCGCAGGCAGCCACCGCTCGGAGTCGGTTCACATAACCGTGGTGGTCAGCGCCTAGGAGGTAGATCGCCGTATCAAAGCCGCGGGTGCGCTTGTCTAGGTAGTAGGCGGTGTCTGAGGCAAAGTAGGTCAGTTCACCATCTGCCTTGATCAGCACGCGATCCTTATCGTCGCCAAAGGTCGAGGTTCGTAACCACACCGCACCGTCACTTTCATAGATGTGGCCTTGCTCGCGAAGGCGACTCATCGCTTTTGGAACGGCGCCAGACTCGTGTAGGCCACGTTCGGAGGACCACACGTCGAAATGCGTGCGGAACAATTCCAGCACCCGCTGCTGCTGATCAAGTTGAAGCGCATAGGCGAGTTCACGAAACTCAACGAGTTGCTCAGCCTCGGGCAAATCAACAATGTGTGGGTTCTCGCTGAGGATCTGAGCGGCCAGGTCAACGATGTACCCCCCGTGATAGCCGTCTTCTGGCACCGGCTGGCCGTGCGCGGCTGCCATGACCGAGGCCGCGAAGCGTTCCATCTGCACACCGCGGTCGTTGATGTAGAACTCCCGGGCAACATGGGCACCGTTAGCTTCAAGCACGCGCGCCAAGGCATCGCCGACCGCTGCCCAGCGCGTATGGCCCAGATGAAGGGGACCGGTGGGATTTGCTGAAATGAATTCAACGTTGATTGACCGGCCACTGAGTGCGTCACCACCGCCATAGTGCGCGCCCAAGGCCACGATCACTCCGGCAAGTTCACCCTGGGTGGCCGCGGAGAGTCTGAAGTTCAAAAATCCTGGTCCGGCCACGTCTACGGCATCGATACCTGGTTCCTGCATCAAGCGTCGGGCCAACACTTCAGCTACCTGACGTGGGGAAACGCCCGCGGTCTTGGCCAGGCTCAGCGCAATGGGGGTGGAATAGTCGCCATGATCGCGGACTCGAGGGCGCTCAATGACCACCTCATCGGGGACTGCCAAGGACAGTTCGCCAGCGGCCACCGCAGCCACCACCACGTCGCGCACGGTTTGGCCGAGAAGTTCAGGGGTCACGACACATCAGCGTAGTGGGGGGCAGGTCACCGACCGGTGAGCGGATGTATTGAGCGTATGGGGTTGCCCCCACCAACATGACCGGCCCAAGCGTGCTACGGTCGTACTGGCTGTGCTGCACTAAAACCACCGTTCGTGCAGTGACCCGTCGCTTGACGGCAATGGGTTGCTGTGGCTTCTGGAGGGTCTTCCTTCTGGGGACAAGCCGGGACGTCGGCACGCACCACCAGCCCGCCGGGCAGCAAGTCCGGCGTCCGACGCAATCCCCTTAAGTGGATTCATCGCAAGGAGTTACATCGCATGGCACAGGGAACTGTGAAGTGGTTCAACGCAGAAAAAGGCTTCGGCTTCATTGCTCAGGCTGACGGAGGTGCCGATGTTTTCGTGCACTTCACCGCAATTCAGGCCGACGGCTACCGCTCGCTAGACGAGAACCAGGCCGTTGAGTTTGACATCGTTCAGGGCCCCAAGGGTCCGCAGGCTGACAACGTCCGCATGATCTGACGTTTTTTCCCAGTCTTTGAAAGGCCCCGATGCGAAAGCGTCGGGGCCTTTCGCATGCCCGCGGTTGTGAATCACAACGATCCATGGGCAAGATGGACTCATGAGTGAGGATATTGAGCGCCTGCTGGCCGAGATTGACTCCGCCACGGGTTCAGCCTCGACCCCCGCGAAAAAAGAGACCGGGTCACCCCCGGCGCCCAGCAAGGATGCAAACCTGGCGTCCTCAAGCGGAGGTCGCGTAGGTTTTGCGGTCGTTGCCGCCGTTGTTTTTGGTGTCATCGGGCTTGTCGTTGGCCTCTTCGTGCCCTTCCTGTTGGGCACCTTCAGTACCGGCGTGGGCGCGGCATTTGGCGCCTTCCTCACGGCCCTGGTTGCCGGACCGCCGCGGTGGTTTTCTTCCTAGCATCTGGGTAAATACGCGCCCGGAGTGCAACCTAGCCGCACTGCTAAAGTGCCAAATCCCTAGCCCCCGTAGCTCAGGGGATAGAGCATTGGCCTCCGAAGCCATGTGCGCAGG
>ERZ887942.2046-NODE-2046-length-12930-cov-13.057165_pt1 | contig 12930 bp, 8 predicted proteins | sample MGYA00521099_ERZ887942 | MGnify/ENA primary metagenome ERZ887942 (study PRJEB32303, sample SAMEA104408605) | aquatic metagenome | biome: Brackish water; feature: Pelagic; material: water | place: Baltic Sea | collected 2014-06-07T06:48:00 | depth 16,251 m ... | reverse complement strand
CGAGCGCTAAGTGCGATCCGAACCATCAAGGCCTCCCGGGCCGAGGCTCGCGAAACTGAGGAAATCCATAAGGACGCTGAGGCTGCATACGACCAGGGCCTTAGCATCGCAAGACTTTCAGCCATCGTCTCCCCCATTGCTCAGGTTGCCTTCAACTCAGCGTTCATTATTGTGCTTGGGCTAGGTGGCCTAAGGGTTGCAACTGGTGCAACAACCATTGCCTCACTGGTTACCTTTGTCATCCTGCTGTTTTTCATGATCGGTCCGCTTATCTCAGCCTTTGGTGCCTACACGTCAGTGATGGGAGCCTTGGGTGCGCTGGCCCGAATCAAGGAGATCATGGATCTTGATGAAGAAGAGCCTGGTGGCGACAAGCTACCCAGAAAGGGCACCAACAAAACCGCCATTGAATTCAAAGACGTTGAGTTTCACTACGCGACCGAGGAAGGCGAAGAGCCTCAACCGATATTGAAAAAACTGAATCTGAAAATTGCTCGCGGTTCAAGAGTTGCGCTGGTGGGGCCCTCCGGTGCTGGAAAATCTACCGTTTTCTCTTTGATCGAGCGGTTCTACGAGCCAACCAGTGGACAAATTTTGCTCGACGGTCAGCCGGTAACTGAATTTTCAAGAGACTCACTCCGGCAGCAACTTGGCTATGTTGAGCAGGACGCTCCAGTGTTAGCTGGATCGCTAAAGGACAACCTGTTGCTGGGCAAAGCTGACGCAACAGATGAAGAGTTAGAAAGCGTGCTGAAGCAGGTGAACCTCGCAGAGGTTCTGAAGCGCGACACCAAAGGCCTGGCCGCAGAAGTCGGTGAAGATGGCATCATGCTCTCGGGTGGTGAGAGGCAGCGCTTGGCCATTGCCAGAGCGTTGTTGGCCTCTCCCGAGATCCTTCTGCTAGATGAGTCAACCAGTGCTCTGGACGGTCCGAATGAGCAGCGCATGCGCGAGGCCATTGACGCCGTAGCGCATGACCGCACCCTTTTGATAATCGCTCACAGGCTTTCGACCGTGGTGGATTCAGACCAGATTATTGTTCTAGAGCATGGCGAAATTGTTGGGGTTGGCACCCATTCCGAGCTAGTGAAATCCACCCCGCTCTACACTGACCTAGCAAAGCACCAACTGCTGGTTTAGCAATAGAGTAAGGGGCATGACCGCTCATAATCAGATCACTGCCGAACAGGTATCCCTTCTGGATGCTAACGATCCATTGGCACACTTTCGCGACGAGTTTGTGATTTCGGACGCTGAGGTTTGCTACCTAGACGGCAACTCATTGGGCAGGCTACCAAAGCGCACAATCGAAGAAGTAAATAAGTTTTTGACCAATGAGTGGGGACCGGAGTTAGTAGACGGTTGGTCGCACTGGATAGATCAAGTCCAACCCGCAGGAGATCTGCTGGCCCGTGCCGTGCTTGGAGCAAGCGAAGGTCAAACCCTGGTTTGCGACACCACCAGCGTGAATTTCTACCAACTCTGCGTTGCAGCCATAAAAGCCAGGCCGGGGCGCAAGACAGTCATTATCGATTCATCTAACTTCCCCACCGACCGATACATTCTTGCTGGCATCGCCGAATCAATGGGGCTAAATCTTGTAACGCTTGATACCGACGGCTCCGGTGGACCCGGGGCAGTAAAAATCGAGTCCGAGTTTGAAAGGGTAACTGCTTCCGAGCTTGCTAAGCACCTGAACGACGACGTCGCAATGGTTACCCTGCAGGCAATCAACTATCGATCCGGTGCAAGGCAGGACCTCAAAGCAATAACCGATTTAGTCCGCCAACACGGAGGACTTGTGGTCTGGGATTGCTCTCACGCCGCTGGTTCTATCCAGCTAGATTTTGAGAAAAATGGCGTTGACCTAGCGGTCGGCTGCACCTACAAATACGGTAATTCAGGACCTGGTTCACCAGGTTGGCTGTTTGTCTCAAAATCAATTCAGAAGGAGCTGAGAGTTCCAATTCAGGGCTGGTTCGCGCAGCAAAAGCAGTTTGAAATGGGGCCGGACTTTGAGCCGGCTGACACCATTCGGCGCTACCAGATTGCCACCCCCTCAATTATCGGAATCAGAGCGGTTGAGGTCGCTTACGAGATGATCGAGCGCGCCGGTATCGCACTTATTGAACAGAAGGCTGCCAGAGGCACGGAGCTGATGATGGATTTGTTCAAGCAATGGCTGGAACCACTTGGATTTGAAATTGCATCGCCTTCTGAAGCCGCGCTCAGAGGTGGTCACATAATCTTGACTCACCCGGATGCAAGGCAAATCGCATACGCAATGCGGAAGATTTCAAAGGTAATACCTGACTATCGAGAGCCCAACGCGATCCGGGTGGCTATTTCTCCGCTTGCGACAAGCTACACAGAGGTATTCGAGGGGTTTTCGCGATTGCGAGACTTGGTCGAAAGCGGAAATTACAAGAGCATCGAGCAAGATGCTAACCGCGTTACCTAAGACTCAGGACTTCTCTTGGATGCAAACTAAATAGCCAGAAAAGCTGGCAGTGAACACTCGGACAGAGCGAATGGATAACAGTGGAACAGAATAAGCACGTCACCTACATTTCTTACCTCAAAATTGATGAGCTCCTCGCGTTGCAACAGCCGTTGAGCGATGGCCCAGAGCACGACGAATTGTTGTTCATCACCATCCACCAGGTCTATGAGCTATGGTTCAAACAAGTCCTTCACGAGGTCGCCGCACTGCAGGTCACCCTGCAAGAAGGTAACTCGCATCGATCCATGGCACTGCTAGGTCGAATCCGAACCATTATGAAGACTTGCGTCTCTCAACTGGACATCCTGGAAACAATGACGCCACTGCAGTTCAATTCATTTCGAGAGCGCCTGAGCTCCGCTAGCGGATTCCAGTCCGCCCAGTTCCGCGAGCTAGAGGCTGTGCTTGGAAGACGGGATCAGGCTGGCGCGAAAGCAGATGCCAAATCCGGCATGGGCATGGCTGAGCACCTACTTGCCGGCTCCCCAGCTCGAGCACGAGTAGAAGCTGCAATGACAAGAATGTCGTTGTGGGATTCTGCACTTCATTATTTCAACTCGAGAAAAGCAATACCAAAGGAGTTGCTGTCTAGAGACGTCACCGAAGCCTGGGAGCCTCACGAGGGTCTGCAGGATATTCTTATTGAACTTCACCGAGAGGACCCGGAAGCTTCCATGATTGGCGAGGCTCTAGTCGATTTGGATGAGGGTCTGCAAGAGTGGCGTTATCGTCACGTCAAGATGGTCGAACGCACTATCGGGCACAAAATTGGATCCGGAGGCTCTTCGGGAGCAGGCTATTTGGCAAGCACACTTTTCAACCCGGTGTTCCCAGATCTGTGGGCTATCAGGTCGCGTTTTTAACCTGCAGCCAGCACAACGTTTCTAACCAGCATTGCGCGGGTCATTGGGCCAACGCCGCCCGGATTCGGAGAGATGTGACCGGCAACCGTCGCAACACCAGGATGGACATCGCCCACAAGCTTTCCGTCGACTCTTGTTATTCCCACATCCAACACCGCAGCCCCGGGCTTTATCCATTCAGGTCTTATGAAGTGGGGGCTTCCTAAAGCCGCCACCACAATGTCCGAACGCGAAATAACTTCCTCGATGTGCCTAGATGCGCTGTGAAGCAAAGTTGGTGTCGCATCAACGCCCTTGCGAGTAAGCATTAGCCCGAGCGGTCTGCCCACGGTCAGCCCTCTGCCGATAATTGCAACTTCTGCCCCTCGAAGGCTCACGTCGTAGCGCTCTAGTAGTTCGATGATTCCGCTTGGAGTGCAAGGCAGTGGACTACTGATTTGCCCACCGGTGTTCATAACCAACCTGCCAAGATTCACCGGGTGAAGTCCATCGGCATCTTTATCGGGATCGATTAGTTCCAGCATTTCGTTGGCATCGATTCCACCCGGAAGCGGCAGCTGAACTATAAACCCGGTCACTTCCTTGGCTTGATTGAGGTCCTTTATTGCAGCCTGGACATCAGCTCTAGAGGCAGTTGCTGGAAGGTCGATTCGAATTGATTCGATTCCAACCTCAGCACAATCTCTGTGTTTACCCGACACATAAGAAAGCGATCCCGGGTCATCGCCCACCAAGATGGTTCCGAGCCCAACGTTTATGCCCCTGGCCTTCAGACCAACAACCTCAGCTGCAAGCTCTGTCTTTATGGCCTTGGCTGTTGCTAAGCCATCAAGTATTAGAGCGGTCAACCAGCTACCTAGTTTCTAGTCCGTCGTACAAAGGGAAGGCTTCGGTCAGAACTCTAACTCTTGCCTTCAATGCAGGTAAATCAGCACCTGGGATAAGAGCGTGAGCAATGATGTCGGCAACCTCTAAGAATTGTTCATCGCCAAAGCCTCGAGTCGCTAGAGCCGCTGTTCCAATGCGAACCCCAGAGGTCACCATTGGCGGCCTGGGGTCGTTAGGAACTGAGTTCTTGTTCACTGTCACCCCGGCCTCATGCAATAGGTTCTCGGCCATTTGACCGTCAACCTCAGAATTTCTAAGGTCAACAAGGACCAAGTGAACATCGGTGCCGCCAGTCAACACTGAAACTCCGGCCCCAGTGACATCGGCTTGGTTCAGCCTGTCTGCAATAATTCGCGCACCAGAAATGGTTCGTTCTTGACGCTCTCGGAATTCCGGCTGCATGGCTGCCTTAAAGGCAACGGCCTTGCCGGCAATGACGTGCATCAACGGTCCACCCTGCTGTCCAGGGAAAACAGCGGAGTCAATCTTCTTTGCCCACTCTTGCTTACAAAGAATCAGACCGGAGCGAGGACCGCCAAGGGTCTTGTGAACGGTGGTAGAAATCACATCGGCGTAAGGAACTGGGCTTGGGTGAACTCCGGCAGCAACAAGGCCTGCGAAGTGAGCCATGTCCACCCACAACTTGGCGCCAACCTCGTCGGCAATTGCCCTGAATGAAGCAAAATCTAGCTGCCTTGAGTAGGCCGACCATCCCGCAATCAGAACCGCTGGCTTTACCTCGATTGCGCGCTGACGAACAGTCTCCATGTCAATCAGATGCGTCTCTGGATCTAGTTCGTACGAGTGGCCCTCATACATACGCCCTGAAAAGTTCAGCTTCATGCCGTGAGTCAAGTGACCGCCGTGGGCAAGGCTCAGGCCCAAAATACGATCTCCTGGACTTGCCAGTGCCATGAGTACTGCCGCATTTGCCGAGGCACCGGAGTGGGGTTGAACGTTTGCGTGTTCCGCGCCAAACAGTTCCTTTGCACGCTCTCTTGCAAGATCCTCTGCTATGTCTACCGCTTCACAGCCGCCGTAGTAACGCTTGCCCGGATAACCCTCAGCGTACTTATTGGTGAGGACTGAACCTTGGGTTTCTAAAATTGCAGCCGAGACAAAGTTCTCGCTCGCAATCATTTCCAAGGTGTGGCGTTGACGATCAAGCTCCTGCTGTAAAACCGCCGCAATTTCCGGATCGGCCTGACTTAGCGGGGACATAAAGTTGACTGAATGAGTAAGCATCACCCAACTTTATCAGAGTTATTTCAGTCAGAATGGTAGGCGCCAATAGTATTGAGGAATGCAATCTGCCAAAGAACACTGGGTTCTGACTTTTATTTGCCCGGACCGACCCGGCATAGTCCACGCAATCTCCGGGGCCGTAGTGGCGGCCGTTGGAAACATTACCGAGAGCCAACAGTTCACATCACAAGACACTGGCCGTTTTTTTATGAGACTGCAGATTGAAGCGGACATAACCAAGGCAGACTTCGAAAAACAATTTGAGGCCATCGCCGAGACTTTTCAGATGCAGTACGTGCTTGACCATGTAGACAGGCCAATGCGCACCGTCGTATTAGTCACCAAAGCCGACCACTGTCTAAATGACCTCCTCTATCGTCAGCGCGCTGGGCAAATTGGCATCGAAATCCCTAAAGTCTTTGGAAACTCTGACGACCTAAACGAGCTAGCCAGTTTTTTTGGAGTTGATTTTGAATCCCTCCCGACTAACAATCTCAGCGATAAGGCCAGCTTTGAAAAGCGATTGCGTGAAATTATTATCGAACACGACATCGAACTTATAGTTCTGGCTCGTTACATGCAGATTCTTTCCGCCGAATTCTGTGAGGAATTTGCCGGGAAGATAATAAACATCCACCACTCATTTTTGCCGGGCTTTAAGGGCGCCAACCCATACGCCCAGGCTCATGCTCGAGGTGTCAAGCTCATCGGTGCAACAGCACACTTTGTGACTGAGGATCTCGATGAAGGTCCGATCATTGAACAAAATGTGACCCGAGTTGAACACGCATCGACCAAGTCGCACCTGGTTCAGATTGGCCAGGACGTGGAGTCCAAAACGCTTACTCAAGCAGTCCGCTGGTTCGCCGAGCATCGAGTACTACTTGATGGTCAACGCACCATCATCTTCCGGTAGCCGATGAAGGCCAAGACTGCGGCTATCGCCCCGACAACCAACCATGGCGAAATCCGAGCAACAGAGTCCGGTCCCGCAGGTTTTTGGTCTCCCGAAGCCAACTCAGCTACGTAGGTTGACTGGGTAGGCATCTCGGTCTGATCGAGTAAATCCTCTTCGTCATTCGTCACCGTGGCTTCGCTTTCAAGTTCTTGAGGCTCAGGCTCAGGGGTGACCAGAGGTGGCTTTGAGGCGATTGGCGATGAGACAGCTTCGCTTGACCGAGTTGAGGCTGTGGCGACCGCTTTGGGCGGTGACTCTTTTTCAATTGGAATGACCTCTTCACTTTCAACAAACTCCAGGATCTCTTCAACGATCTCTTGGTCTATAAACTCAGGCGCCTCAATTGGTGATTGGATCTCATCCGGGAGCTCTGGCGCTAGTTGACTCGGAATCTGTAACGCGGGTTGCCGAGGAGCCACCTCCGGCGCCGGCGCCGGTGCTGCTGGAGTTGGTTCTGGAGTCGGCACCGAGGCAACAAGTGTTATTTCGAGAACTGAGTCGCTAGTTGGACCTGAGTTTCCCGCCCCGTCAATCAGGGAAAATGCCGCTAATTTCCAGCTCATGCTTCCAGGCGCGCAGCCAATATATTCGAAGGTTATTTCTCCTTCTCCAACCGTTGTAACCGGAAGGCAGCTTATTTCATCGGCGAGAAACTCGACAACCGCGTCCTGGATTAGAGAATCGTCGTGTCTGAGGGAGATTACCAGGTTGAAAGTCCCGTCGAATTCGGTGATTTCAGGCTCTAGCCATTGCGCTGTCGGAGCGATTGTGTCTCTTGATAACTCAAGGACAGTAGGTTCGGAAGGGCCCAAATTACCCATTGCGTCAGTCACAACCTTTGATTCAATAGTGATTGTGATATCGCCCTCCTGGCAATCGTTCAGGCTTAGCCTTTTGTTCAGAAGCGCAGTTGAACCACATCCTGCGACAAGAATGTCCTCAGAGGAAAAACCAGAATGATCCTCACTTCCAACAAGGTCAAACACGTAGTCGTGATCAGTCGAAGTAGTTTGCTCGAAGGTGAACTCCGGCCCAACCAAGTCAAGCTCAATCTGCAGAGAAGGACTCGTGTCATCAATTAGCAAAGCGGCGGCTTCAGGTGCCAGTGAGGCTTGGAATGCCGAGTCGACGCAGCCCTGAATTTGAAAGACATAAGTTGATCCAGTTAGCTCGGGTTCACTTACGATGCAGGCAGTGTCCACGATCTCTAGATGGGTCGAGTTGGGACTAAAGCTACCCTCTACCTCCATGCTGATCGAAACCTCGTTATTAGTTAGCTGGGTGCCTGCAAACAAAGTGATTTTCGAAGGAACCTCATGCCGAATGACCACCCGGCCAGCCGCATTCTGGACTCCGGCTTGATGGTTGATGTTGGTCACTAGAGACGTGTTTGCATATGAAGATCCTCCTCCACCACCACCGGCATCAGCGCAGCAAGAATCGTCATCCGCTCCGCCGCCTCCGCCGCCAAACCAACCGCCACCGCCTCCACCACCGCCGGCGTTCCAGCTGCTGCCTCCAGTACCTCCAACGCCAAAACCACCGGGTTGTGCTGAGCTGCCGCCGTTGGATGAACCCGCGGAACCACCAGAGCTTTCCCGACCACCACCACCGCCAGAACCTTGCCCAGAACCACCGTTTTCAGCAATCAGATTTCCACCGGCACCTCCAGCGGCTCCGGCATAGCCGCCGCCACCGCCGCCGCCTCCGGCCACCACAATTCGATCGTTTAGGTTCGTTCCAGAGCGAATGTCGCTGGCTCCCCCACCGGAACCCTCGTTGCCCCTGGAGCCTCCGGCCCGGCCCCCTCCGTTATAACCGCCCGGAGCCTCGGCATTAATCACGCCCTCGCCGCCCACAAACACCCAGAACCCAGTTGGGGAGTTTATGAACTCGCCAGTTACCCGGCCGCCCATGCCGCCTCTACCTCCGGCCGCCCCGCTGATTTCAAAGGAAACATTCTTGGCTCCGTCAGGGACCGTGAAGTACTGGGCGCTTCCGGTGTATTCAAAGACCAGTTCGCAGATTCCGTCTGGACACTCTTCGGCTTGAGCGGGCACAGCTCCAAAAGCTATTGAAGAGCAAAAAGTAAGGGCTAATAAAGATCGAAGTTTCATGCCACACAAACTAAAACTCCCCGCAGTTTCCTGCAGGGAGTTTTCCACAAGCCGCTAGCGGCCTGGTTGTTTAAGCCATTTTTGACTGAAGGTTCTCGGCAATCGATGCCATAAACTCATCTGTTGACTGCCAAGGTTGATCTTTTCCAACCAATGCAGCCAAGTCTTTTGTCATTTTTCCAGACTCAACCGTTTCGATAATCACATCTTCAAGAGTCTGCGCAAACTTTGCCACCTCAGGGGTGTTATCCAGTTTTGCTCGGTGCATCAGACCTCTTGTCCAGGCAAAGATTGATGCAATCGGATTGGTAGAGGTCTTGTTGCCCTGTTGCCATTGGCGGTAATGACGAGTCACAGTTCCGTGAGCTGCCTCGGCCAGTGCCGTCTTGCCATCTGGGGTTGTTAGCACGGAGGTCATTAGACCCAAAGAGCCAAAGCCCTGAGCCACGGTGTCGGACTGAACATCACCGTCGTAATTCTTACAGGCCCAAACGTACCCGCCTTCCCACTTCAAGCAAGCTGCGACCATGTCGTCGATTAGACGGTGCTCGTAGGTGAGGCCAGCTTTTTCAAACCTGTCCTTGTACTCGGCGTTGAAAACATCCTCAAAGGCGTCCTTGAACGCGCCGTCGTAGGCCTTCAAAATTGTGTTCTTGGTGGACATGTAGACCGGGTAGTTACGAGCAAGGCCGTAGTTGAAGGAGGCTCTTGCAAAATCACGAATGGAATCCATGTAGTTATACATTCCCATTGCAACTCCGCCGTTCTCCGGGAAGTCCGCGATCGTCAATACCTGCGGCTCTGAACCGTCCGCTGGGGCCCAAGTCATCGTGACTTTACCCTTACCAGGTATTTTGATGTCTGTTGCCTTGTACTGGTCACCGTGTGCGTGACGACCAATGATGATCGGCTTGGTCCAACCCGGGACTAGCCTCGGAACGTTTGAGATGATAATTGGCTCGCGAAATACCACGCCGTCAAGGATGTTTCTAATGGTTCCGTTCGGAGAACGCCACATTTTTTTCAATCCGAATTCGACCACTCGGTCTTCGTCCGGAGTAATCGTTGCGCACTTGACTCCAACGCCGTGCTTCTTGATGGCGTGAGCTGCATCAATGGTGATCTGATCGTCAGTCGCATCTCGATTTTCAACCGATAGGTCGTAATACTCCAGGTCAATATCCAGGTAAGGAAGAATCAGCTTGTCTTTGATGTCCTGCCAGATGATGCGAGTCATCTCATCGCCGTCTAGCTCAACAACTTTTCCAACAACACTGATTTTGTTCATTACTCTCCTGATTAAGCGCGTGGTTCGGGCCTAAATGACCTCACATAGCCTATCGGTTTCGGTCAATGAGCCCTAAACCAGAGAATCTTTCCAGGATTTGTAGAGCTTCGAGAATTTACCCCCCGAGGCAACTAGCTGTTCCGGCGAACCGTCCTCAATAATTTTTCCGTGCTCCATTACCAAAACGCGATCTGCTATCGAAACCGTTGAGAGTCGATGCGCGATGATCACAGCGGTCCGACCCGCAAGCAGTGTCTTTAGACCTAGTTGCACCATTGCCTCCGAGGGTATATCCAAGGACGAGGTTGCCTCATCCAGAATCAAAACTGCAGGGTCCGCCAGGAAGGCACGTGCAAAGGAGATCAACTGGCGCTGGCCGCTTGAAACTCTGCCACCGCGCTTATTGACATCGGTCTCATAGCCATAGGGCAGTTCCAGAATGAATTCGTGCGCTCCCACTGCCTTGGCAGCCTTGACCACATCGTCCATCGATGCACCCGGGCGCCCTAGCTGAATGTTCTGGGCTACCGATCCGGTGAACAGATAGGCCTCCTGAGTTACCATCACTACCTTTTGACGCAGATTCGCGTTGGAAATGTCTCTTAGGTCGTAATCGTCAAGACGAACAACACCTTCGCTCGGGTCATAGAACCTTGAAATGAGTTTTGCAAGAGTTGACTTACCAGCACCAGTGGTACCGACCAGAGCGATAGTTTGGCCACCGGGGATATCCAGCGAGAACGGGTGCAGCACGACATCACCGGTGTCGTACTGGAACTTCACCTTGTCAAAAACTAGACCGCCCTTGATGTTTTGAAGCTCAACCGGATTCTCAGGATCTGGAACTGAGGGCTCTTCTTGCAGCACACCGGAAATTTTCTCAAGAGCAGCAGAAGCCGACTGGTAGGAGTTATAAAAAATCGCAATCTGTTCCATCGGGTCAAAAAACCTTCTGGCGTAAAGAATTGCAGCGGTCAAAACCCCGATGCCCAAAGTGCCGTCGAGCACCCGGAAGCCACCCACGAGCAAGATTGCAGCAACGGTCGCGTTGCCGATCAATATCAATGCTGGATCGTAGATTCCAAAGAGTTGAATGAGCTTTGCGTTCAGTAACCGGTACTTCTCTACTAAACCACCAAAGTGCTTCTCGTTGCGACCCTCCTTGCGGAAAGCCTTGACCGCGCGGATACCGGTCATGGTCTCCACAAAGTTCTGAATCAAGGTTGAAGATGCAACCCGCTGCGCCCTAAAGCCTCGGTTCGTGTTTATCTGAAACCACCTGGTCACAATCGCAAGCGGAATCACTGCGGCCATCAGGACAAGGAAGCTGATTGGGTCAAGAATCAAGAGTGCGCCGGCGGTGAAAACCATGAAGAAAATGCCAACGACTAGTTCTCCTAAGCCGCCAGACAGCAGTTCGGAAATCGACTCTAGGTCCGAGGTCTGTCTCGCAATCACACGCCCCGCGGTGTAGCGCTCGTGGAACTCAACTGAAAGCTTTTGTGTGTGGATGAACATTCTGTTCCGCAAGGCAAACAGCATGGACTGAGCGATTTTTGCCGTAAGAATCATGAAGTAATAGACCATCAGTGCACTGAAGGCCGCGGCTCCCAAATACAGCAGAATTACCATCCACAGCGGATAAAAGTCATCCTCGATGGCCCTCGGAAGCGCCCAGTCAATCGCGAAGGCTATGAGCGCCGGGCCCGCAACCCTGAGCGTGGTAGAGACAAAAATCATTGCCACAGCGAGCCAAAGCCTTGCGCGGAGTGGAAGCAACAACGAACCCAGAAGCTTTCTGGATCGCTGCCTAATGAACCTGGATTCGGTTTTGGTTAGATCGGTTCTTTCTTCGTTATTGGTGCCGTAAAGACTCATACGTTCACCTCGCGCTCTTTCTGGTCAGTGTCCAGAGAGGTAATCACGTGGCGGTATTCGGCGCTGGTGTCTAGTAGTTCACGGTGAGTACCGAAGGCAATAATCTTGCCGTCCTGCATCAGGGCCACCTTGTCCGCCAACATCACTGTCGAAGGTCGGTGAGCGACTATCAGGGCAGTGGTTGATTTCAGAACATGTCGAAGCGCATCCTCAACCATCGCCTCGGTGTCAACATCAACGGCCGACAGTGGGTCATCCAAAACCAAGATCTTAGGTTTGGCCGCCACCGCTCGAGCCAATGCCAATCGCTGACGCTGACCGCCCGAGAGGCTGAGGCCTTCATCGCCGATAGGCGTGTCAAGACCCTTTGGTAAATCGTATGCAAACTGCGCCTGGGCGATCTCTAGAGCCTGCTTTAGGTCATCCTCGCTTTGATCTTTATTACCCAAGAGCACGTTGTCGCGGACACTGGATGAGAAAAGAGTGGCGTCCTCAAAAGCCATTGCGATGTTGGATCTCAGGTCGTCTCGAGTCAAATCCCTAATGTCGACCCCATCGATAGTTATCGAGCCGCCGGTTACCTCATACAACCTTGTGGTTAGAGCCGTCAGGGTTGTCTTGCCGCTTCCGGTGAGCCCAATAAGTGCTACCGACTGACCCGGCTCTATTCTCAGGCTCACGCCATCTACTAGGTCGCGATTCTTCGGATCAGCATCCGGGTAGTGAAAGTGAACGTCATGAAACTCGAGTAGCCCCTTGGGTTCCCTTATTGTCTTCCGGGAAACCGGATCAGCAATTAGGTCCGGCTCATCCAGCACCTCGAAAATTCTCGTAGTGGCGGTCTTCGCCTCAAGCGTCATGCCCAGCAAGAATCCAAGAGACTCAGTTGGCCAACGAAGTACCATCGCGGTTGCAACAAAAGCCACCAGTGTTCCAACGGTCATTTCGCCGTTAGCCGTAAACCAAATCCCGGCCAATAGAGCCAGCCCAAGAGCAAATTCCGGAATCATAATTAGGTACAGCCATATGTTTGCGACGGCCTTGGCCTTACTAATTTCTGTGTTCCTAAGTTCCGAAGCCTGGGTTGCAAACTGGTCAGCAGCAAAACCGCCACGACCAAAGGCCTTTAGAACCCTGACGCCGTGAACAGATTCTTCGACCCTTGTTGCCAGGTCGCCTGACTGATCCTG
>ERZ887942.2045-NODE-2045-length-12933-cov-6.249495_pt1 | contig 12933 bp, 11 predicted proteins | sample MGYA00521099_ERZ887942 | MGnify/ENA primary metagenome ERZ887942 (study PRJEB32303, sample SAMEA104408605) | aquatic metagenome | biome: Brackish water; feature: Pelagic; material: water | place: Baltic Sea | collected 2014-06-07T06:48:00 | depth 16,251 m ... | reverse complement strand
GGCACCGACGTCATTTCCCGGATGAATCACGAGTCGGGCACCATGACCTCCACTCAGGGCATCCGGATCCAACTTGGTAATTCCCATCTCTTCGGCAAGAAGCCGCTTTCCGAGGTTGGAGCAGGCGATGTGGGTCTCGATCCCGGATGCGGCGAGAAGCTCGATCACCCGAACGGCATAACACGCCCCGCTCGCGCCCGTGATCCCCACCACGATGCGACGGGGTGCCTTCGAAGCGTGAGGTTCGTTTCCAGAAGTGGCGTTCGTGGCGTCAGTCATCGTCGATCCGTTCCTCGATGAGCACCCGTGCGTGCGGAATCCGAAGACGTGGTGCCTACGCGATACTGCAGAAATGCGCTCCGTGGCACCCCTACGGATTCGACGGGTTCTCTCCGCTGGATTCCGGCGTCATTTCGGAAGACCGTCCGGAGACTATTCCGCCGCTGCAGTCTCGGCGTCCGTTTCGGCCGAAGGCGCCGAATCATCGCCGGGAAGATTGCTCGCCGGGGATGCTTCATTCTCAGCCGCCTTCTTCGCTGCTTCCGCGTCGGCGGCAGCCTTCTCTTCCGCCGCCTGACGTGCGGCTTCGGCCGCTTCCGCCGCGTCAACCTCGGCCTTCGCATTGGCAACCTCGACGGGATGACTGCAGGTTGGTGCGGCTTCGGGCGTCAGCCATCGCTGGAACGACTGAAACTTAAACGGACCGAAAGGCTCGGACTTGAAGATCACGGTCGCCAGTTGATAGAGATCATCACCACTCGGATAGACAACATCGACCTCCGCGCGATTGGAGCGAATGCGAAGTTGCTTCACCTCCCAGATCGATATCCCATTCGAGAGATCGTCCCGCGTGGCTTCCCGAGCACTGTCGACTTCAGTCTGGATCCCAACCTGCCTCCAATCGCTGGTAATGACGCCCTCGGGGAGCGCGTAGACCAGCGGCGGAAGCCCGTCGGCATCACCGTCAACCATCCCGGGACGCTGAGGGAGATCCCCAGCCGTCTTCTCGTAGGTCACTCGCAACCCCTTGCCCATCAACTGCGGCGCTGGATACATCCCAGGGGCTAGGAATTCGACGCCGCCGTCGGAGGGAAACGTCGCGTAGGGCGTGCAGCCAACGCTCGATAATCCGAGGGCGAGGAGAAGAGTCGGACGAAGAAATCGGCCAAGAGTGTTATTCATGAAGAGGCCTCCCTGAAGGCGCCAATAGTGTACCGGCGAGGGAATCATTCCCCCCCACAAAGCCCCAGCGGGGGCATTTGCCGTCAGGGCCTTCTCACGATCGGCATCGATCCAAGGTCCTTGGGGAGGAAACCCCCGAAAATCCCCGATCGATCCCCGTGGGTCCGGTCTATTCCTCGGCTTTGGCGATCTGCCAATACTCGAGTTCGACCGGAGCTTGACGACCAAAGATCGTGACCAGAACGCGGACCAGTCCCTTGTCGGGCATGACCTCGTCGACCGTTCCTTCGTAGTTCTCGAAGGGGCCTTCCTTGATCGTGACTGGATCGCCAGGCTGGAATTCCATCTTGACCTGCGGTGCTTCGTCGGGCTTCCGCGAATCGAAGAGCATTTTCTCGACCTCGTGGCCTGCCATCGGCGTGGGACGTCCGGCGGTACCGACGAAATCACCAACGCCCGTGGTTTCCTTGATTAGGAAGAACACGTCCTGTGGGATTCGACCGTCGGTTTCCAGCGACATCTCCACAAAGACATAGCCTGGGTAAAGCTTCGTCTCCGAAACGCGACTCACGCCACCCTTGATCGACTGGGTCTTCTCGGTCGGCACCATGATTCGGCCGACGAGATGCTCCATGCCTTCGATCTGAACCTTACGGAGCAACGTCTCTCGGACGCCCGACTCCTTGTTGCTCGCCACGCGAAGCACGAACCAGTCGAAGCCCGGTCGGTACATCGGCATATCTGCCGCAGGATCAAACTCGCCTTCGACGACCTCGCTGCCTTCTGTCTCGACCTCAGCCGGACGATCAGGCGCCTCGTTCACGATCCGATGCGTCGCCACGCCGCCGAAGTTCTCGAGGGTTGGGCCACCTGCCAGCGTTGTGGCTTCGCGTCCAGACGCGAGCGTTCGCTTCTTGGGCTCTGGTTTGGCCTCTGGTTTGTCGTCAGGACTCGCGGCCTTCGGATCGGCCACCGGATCGATCACCGGCTTGGTCGTCAATTCGGCCTTCTCCGGCGTGTTGTTTGCCGGCGTCTCTGCCGAAACCTGCTGGTCACCGTCAATGGGTTGCTCATCGGAAACGGTCATGAATGCACCTCGAATCCCGCTTGACCGGGACGGAATGAACTCCGTCGTGATCAGATCGGGGTATCAAGCACCTTGATGGCGCTGAAGAACGTGACAAAGACCAGGTCCCACACCTTGCAGAATCCGGCGATACCGGCTGAAAGGGCGATCACCACGATCGTCGATCCGACCACCTCACGGCGAGAGGACCAGTTCACTTTTTTCATCTCAGACTCGGTCGCCACGAGAAAATCGACCGACCGTGGCTTGAGCCAGATGAAGTAGTACAGGAGGAACCCAAAGATACCGACCCAGAGAACACCTGCGATGGCTCGGAAGTAGATGGGATCAAGTTCGAACCACCCGGAATTCTTGAAGAAGTCAGAGAACCACATCGCACCAAGCAGGATGATCAATCCGCCGGCGATCGTGGACATCTGCCGCGTCCAATAGCCCTGGCCTTTTTTGTAGATCGCCGTGGACATCGCTTACATCCCAACTGTGAACAAATCTGGAGCGGACCATTCGAATCCGTCCGGTGGATCCGACTTCGGTCTGGAAACACGCCAGGAGTGACTCGAACACTCAACCTGCGGATTTGGAATCCGCTGCTCTGCCAATTGAGCTACTGGCGTAGGAGGTTGATGCGGCCAACGCCGTGGCCGAGGCCGCGACGCGAGACGCCGATCACTTCCGCTTGATCTTGTGAAGGGTGTGCTTCCGGAGAGAAGGTGAGTACTTGTTAAAGCCCTCTTTGACCTTCTCGTCGATGCCACCTTTGACACGGATATTCGTTCGGTAGTTCATTTCACCGGTTTCGGTGCACTGAAGCCAGACAAACTCACGATTCTGTGCTCTCTTGGCCATTAGGCGAACCACCCTTCTGGGATCTCTCTCAATGAACGGCGAGGCCGAAATAGCCTCTTCGCAGCCGATTCGGGGCCGGAGCCCGGCCGAAGCCGGGCTCCGAACACCGATCGATTCGGTATCACTCGACGATCGAGGTCACCACGCCGGAGCCGACGGTGCGGCCACCTTCGCGAACCGCGAAACGAACGCCCACTTCCATCGCGACGCCCTTGCCCTCGAGGTCAACCTCGAGTTCGACGTTGTCGCCGGGCATACACATTTCAGCACCACCCAGAAGGGTGAGCTTGCCGGTGATGTCCGTGGTTCGGAAGTAGAACTGGGGCTTGTAGCCGGAGAAGAACGGCGTGTGGCGACCACCCTCTTCCTTGGTCAGAACGTAGACCTGACCCTGGAACTTGGTGTGAGGCTTGATGCTGCCGGGCTTGCCCAGCACCTGACCACGCTGGATCTGCTCCTTTTCAACACCACGAAGAAGGCAACCGACGTTATCGCCGGCCTGTCCCTCATCGAGCGTCTTCTGGAACATCTCGACGCCAGTGACGGTCGTCTTCAGTGTCTCGGCGGAGAGACCGACGATTTCGGCTTCGTCTCCAACCTTGATGACACCACGCTCGATACGGCCGGTCGCAACAGTACCGCGGCCCTTGATCGAGAACACGTCTTCAATGGACATCAGGAAGGGCTTGTCGGTTTCCCGCACGGGCTCTTCGATGTAGGTATCGAGGGCTTCGAGAAGCTCTCCGATACACGCGTTCTTTTCGTCGTCCTCGGGGTTCGTCAGGGCGGGGAATGCCGCACCACGAATGACCGGGCCGTCGTCGCCGGGGAAGTCGTACTTGGTCATGAGCTCACGAACTTCGAGCTCGATGAGATCAAGAAGTTCCTCATCATCGACAAGGTCGCACTTGTTGAGGAACACGACCATTCTCGGGACACCGACCTGACGAGCGAGCAGGATGTGCTCGCGAGTCTGAGGCATCGGGCCGTCGGAAGCTGAGACCACCAGAATCGCGCCGTCCATCTGGGCGGCGCCGGTGATCATGTTCTTCACGTAGTCGGCGTGACCTGGGCAATCAACGTGAGCATAGTGCCGGTTTTCCGACTCATACTCGACGTGGCTGGTCGCGATGGTGAGGATCTTGGTGGGGTCACGACGACCTTCAGACTCGGACGCTTTCGCGACTTCGTCGTAGGCAATCGGCTTTGCAAGGCCCTTCGCCGCTTGAACCGTAGTGATTGCTGCGGTGAGCGTGGTCTTGCCGTGATCGACGTGACCGATAGTGCCCACGTTGACGTGCGGCTTGGTCCGCTTGAAGACTTCCTTTGCCATCTGCGGGCATCTCCTGAATTCGCGCCATCTAGGTCAGTGTGTGACCGGACGGCGTTCGACGGTTGGAGTTCCGGTCCGTTCGTGGACCATTCCTCCGGAGGGGTTTTGCCCGACCACCTTCAGTCGGGTTCCGGTTGGGAACGCACCATATGAAACACATGGTCGTTCCCGAAATTCTTGAAGCCACCGACGGGACTCGAACCCGTGACCTCACCCTTACCAAGGGTGTGCTCTACCACTGAGCTACGGTGGCATGGAACGGGTGCCGAAGCACCATCGGACATCAACATGTCAGGCGGGTGAGCCGCCCAAACGATCATCGGTAGAGCTCGACGATCGCTGAATAAAAACCGCCCCATGGGGGACGGCAGATCGCAGAGTGTAGCGGATACCGGCGGGAAGGCAAGAGTTCAAGATCAGACTCCTTCCAAGATTGCTGACCATGGCCGGCCACTTGACGTGGTTGGTCAAGGTTCCGATTGCGAGTCCTAATAACTTCCGCGTTCTAGAGTCATTTCGGAGATTTTTAATCGAGACAAGCTTCAGATTGATCTGAAGTCATCTGGATGATGCCCATCTTTCCAAAATCCAGCGCGAACTCGGCGGGATCGATTGGGGGGCTTCTCCACGAAACATCCAGAAGATGCCAGCCTCGTCGACGACCAGACCGGCCGCCACCCAGATGCTGCTCGGTTGCCCCTCGCTGGCTGGGGGTCGGAACGCACAAGGCCCAAGCTGGAATCAGGGGTCGGGGTGATCGTGCCCGTCCACCGGTCGGGCATCAAGCCCGTGAATCAGATACCCACGATCTTCAATCTCATCGAGACTCACAAAGGCGGTCTCGGTCTTGATCCCACCGTCCAGAGTCAGGAAGAGGGCGGTATCACCGATGTAACGGAAGTCCACTTGCGTCTTGTACCCCGCCCCAAGATCTCCCCATCCCTCAGTGGTTGGGTTGATCGTTTCGCCCGCGTTGGAATCGACCATGTACACCGACCGCGCGGGGAATCGAATCTGCGGTCTCGAATACCACTGCGAGTCGGGCCCACTGATTCTGAACCAATCGTTGGCGGCGAAGTAACCCGGTTGGCCGACTTCAGAGCTTCTCGCTCCGTCGCCAAATGGGGTGGCTTCTGATCCACCGACCGTGGTTTTCATCGCCACAGTGCTTCGGAGGATGTTCTTGAAGCCGATATCAGATTCGAAAACCACCCGGTCGGGGGCGTCGTATCGATAGTTGTAGCCTTCTGGATTCGATCCAGCCTCAAACGGAATGAGGATGCCGTTGGCACTCAGATCGGTATACGTCCAAAGAATGTCCGCCCAAGATCCGACGTTCTCGAAACTCCCCAACGGGAAGTTCCCACCGTCGCTCGGTCCGACCAGCGGGGAAATACCCGCGGGGCTGTCCTGACGGATTTTCCCGGCGTAGCTCGCCTGCCGGTAGTCAAAGCTAGACGGCACGATGAATTCGCGATTGTCGGTTGAGTAGTCCGTCATCAACATGAAGATCTGACGAAGGTTGTTCTCGCTCGTGACCTGTTTCGCCGTTCGATTCACCGTTCCAAGGCCGGGAAGCAGAATCGCCAACAGCACCACGATGATCCCGACCACGGTCAAGATCTCGACCAAGGTCATGCCACGATTTTTCTTGATTACTCGCACGCGAATCTCCGGAATATCACTTGGTTGGGCGATCGCCGCCTGAATAATCGACGATACCCGTCAGAACCGTCGGGCGTCGATACCGGCACCTGAAAGATGCCATGAATTCCAGTTCGACGCGCTCATCGAGGCCTCGACGGCCCCGAAGTGCTCGACGGCCGGTCTTCCGGACACCAAGAAGGGCTTTCATTCATCCGCAGGACGCCCCGTCCGGTTCCCCGGTTTGGCCGGAAATCACCGTGCCAACGGGCCAGGAAGACCCTTTCCTGACCAATCAGTCGAACCAGCCCCCCGAGAAGCCGAATGCCGGGTCGATCAACCCATACTCATGGTCATGAGGAATTCACCATTGCTCTTGGTCTTGACGAGCCTCGACCGCAGTAACTCCATCGCCTCGACAACGTTCATGTCCGAGACGACTTTTCGAAGGCGGGTGATGAGTTCGAGCTCCTTCGGATCAAGAAGCAACTCTTCCCGACGAGTTCCGCTCGCGGCAATGTCGATCGCCGGGTAGACCCGCTTCTCAACCAGCTTTCGATCGAGATGGAGTTCGGCGTTACCCGTTCCCTTGAACTCCTCAAAGATCACTTCGTCGGCCCGGCTGCCGGTATCCACCAGCGCCGTGGCAATGATGGTCAGCGATCCGCCGTCCTCAATGTTTCGAGCCGAACCGAAGAATTTCTTTGGTTTGATCAGCGCCGCGGTGTCCACGCCGCCGGAACCGATCTTTCCAGATCCCGACATGCCGTTGTTGTAGCCACGGGCAAGTCGCGTGATCGAGTCGAGCAGGATGACCACGTGGTCCCCAAACTCCACCATGCGTCGTGCTTTCTCCATCACGATTTCCGAGACGGCGATGTGCCGCGTGGCTTCTTCATCGAACGTACTCGCGACGACCTCAACGGTGTCGGGCGTGTTTCGCTTGAAGTCGGTGACTTCTTCCGGACGTTCGTCGATCAACATCACGATGACGTGCGCCTCGGGATGGTTCTTGGCGATCGCATTGGTGACTTGCTGGAGAATGACCGTTTTACCCGTCCGGGGCGGTGCCACCACCAGTGCGCGCTGCCCAAAGCCCAGCGGCGTGACCATGTCGATGATCCGCGGCTCGAGCCGAGTCGGTTCATCAGCCAATTCAAGCCGAATTCGTCGATCTGGGTGGAGCGGCGTGAGATTCTCAAAGGTCGGAAGATCATGGAGAACCTTGGGATCTCGTCCGTTGACTTCCTCGACTCGAAGCATCGCAAAGTATGTTTCTGCTTCCTTCGGCGGCCTGATCAGGCCCTTGATAACCATGCCGCGGCGAAGTCCGAAGCGACGAATCTGGCTCGGGCTGACGTAGACGTCATCGGCGCAGGGGAGGTAGCTGTACTCAGCACTCCGCAGGAAACCAAATCCTTCCGGCATCACTTCGAGCGTGCCTTCGGCCATCATCAGGCCAGCTTTCTCGGCCCGCTTCCGAAGGATCTCGAACACCAACTTCTGCTTAGGCAGAACGCCGGCATCTTCAATCTTCTCTTTCTTCGCGAGCTTCAAGAGTGCCGGATTGGTCAACTTCTGAAGTTTCGCGAGATCAAGGTCGCTCTTCTTGGCGAGGTTGTATCGCTCCTGTAACTCTTCTTCGAGTTCGGCAGCCTCCAACTCCAGCTGCTCATCGGTCGGAACCGAACCGGGAGCCAGCGTGATCGAAGGGGCGCTTGGACCGTGGGAGGAGGAACTACCGCCGGGCTTGCGGCGACGACGTCTGGACTTGCTTGTCATGGTTGGAACAACCTGATGGAGGGTGGCCTGCGACGGTCAAAGATGAGACCGGGGTGCCGTGGGGATCCGCGGGATCATCCCATGGGATCTTCGAGCACGGCTCGAAAGGCGACACGTTGTGAGGGGCGGGAAGCGACAGGGCGTTCCCGTACAGAACTATAATGAACGGAGTGGGGCCGCAGGTCAAGCGCCAAGATGCGGATCCACTCCCCGGAAGTGGCCGTGAGCGGACGACCTGGCATCCTGAAAATCGATCTGGTCTCAGGTTTCAGCCTTTGAAATCGGGAAACCCGCCGATACCGAGCGAGCCGGACAGAGAGAGATCGAACGCCCCGTTGATCAATGCGAGCGGCGAGGACTCGGTGGCCAGGGAGATCACGCGTCAACCGGCAGATTCGACCGCTGACGGCGGCGGGGTCAGGCGGTCGACCGACGAACCCGAAATCGATCGTTTGGTCATGATCCGGCCGACCGGCAGACGAGATCCCCCCGTTCGGGGTGGTGCCGGTTGGTGATCTGCAGACCAGGCGTGCTGGCGGCCGCCGCGAGTCCGTTTGAATCGGCGACTCCCCTCGCCCTCAACCTCGTCGACGGCGATGGACGCGATTTCGACCTGGAAGGGCTCGAACGTTGCTCCGGGTTCCACGAACGCCTCGGAATTGATGGCGTCGGAATCGGACATCAAACATGCTTGCGCGGTGGCCGACGTCACGAGAGAGACTTTCAACCCGCTCGATCAGGACCCTTGAAAACGGGCGACGATCGATTCGAGCGCCACCCTGACGCGTTCGGCGAGCTCGGCTCGCCCAAGATCATTGGAAATCACGTCGGTCGCCTTGGACCGCTTCTCATCGATGGGAAACTGCGCCGCCTCGCGTCTTTCCAGTTCAGCTCGATTCCACCCGCGTCCTTCTTGAACGTGGCTGAGACGAACTCCCCACGGCGCGTCGACGAAAATCACGGCATCGCATTCCACATCAAGCCCCGCCTCGAAGAGCAACGGGGCGTCGATCACCAACGCGGTCGCATCATCCGGCGCCGCGGCAAAAGTCTGCTGGCGGCGTTCGTGCACTTGGGGATGGACGAGCCGCTCGAGACGAACGCGAGCTTCTTTATCGGAGAAGATCCGACTCGCGATGGCCGATCGATCTGCCAGCCCGTCTTCGTCAATCACTTCATCCCCCCACCAGGCTCGCAGCGCCGCGAGGACCTCAGGGTTCGCCAGGACCGCTCGCGCATCCCGGTCGGAGTCGCTGACCACGCTTCCCAACTCCCGAAGGATCGTGGCCACCGTGCTCTTGCCAGCCCCGACCCCACCAGTGAGTCCAATGGTTGGAACGTTCCGCGAGTTGGTGCGAGGTTCGTTGGTCATTCCACGATCCGGGTCCAGGTGGTGCCGTCCGGGCCATCCTTGATGGCGACCCCGAGGTTCGAAAGTTCATCACGAATGGCGTCGGCCGCCGCCCAATCTTTGTTGGCCTTAGCCTCCGCTCGAGCCGCAATATGAGACTCAACCGTCGTCGCAAGATCGTTGTCTGCGTCCGGTTCAATTGCGGTATTCCGATCGAGAACACCGAGGATTTCGTCCATCTTCCGGAGGGCGGCACGTTCGGTGGCCGCCCGCGCAGCGTCGCCCGAGACCGCTGCATCATCCAATCGACTCACGTTCACGGCCTCGCTGAGTACCCCAATCGCCCGGGCCAGATGCAGGTCGTCACTGACCGCCTCGGTGAATCCTCCGAGCGCCGCTTCGAGCGGACCGGGCCCTTCCCCGGGAACGACGCGTCCCGCCGCGAGTTGCTCGTCGAGTCGGCACCAACGATCAATCATCCGACCGCAGTCCCGAAGGCCTTGCAGCGTGAAGTTGGCATTCTGACGGTAATGCGTTCGGACCAGTTCAAGCCGGAGGGCGGCCGGCGTCGCACCCTTCGCGAGAATATCTCGCACGGTGAAGAAGTTGCCCTTGGACTTTGACATCTTCTCGCCTTCGACGACGAGGTGTCGGGTGTGAAACCAGTACCGCGCAAACCGTTCCGCCCCGGAGGCGGCGCGACTCTGCGCGATCTCGCACTCGTGGTGGGGAAAGATGTTGTCTTCGCCACCGGAATGAAGGTCAATCTGCCCGGCGTGTTCGCCTTCCGAAGGCGCCAGCAGACCCTGTGCCATCGCACTGCACTCGAGGTGCCATCCGGGATATCCCTCGCCCCACGGACTCGCCCATCGCATCAGATGCGATGGGTCAGGCTTCCAAAGCAAGAAGTCGGCGGGGTTTCGCTTCGCCGCCTGGTTTGTGGCGCTGACTCTTCCGCCTTGGCCTTCGCGAAGCGCCTCGATGGAGTTGCCGCTCAGACGACCGTAGTCGGGGAAACTCGCCACCGAAAAGTAGACGGCGCCGTCGCCACCGACATACGCGTTCTCTCCTTCAATAAGACGCTCGATCAATGCAATCATTTCGGGCACCCATCGAGTCGGGCGGGGCATCAATGCGGGTTCGGTATCCGCATCCTCAACGACTTTGAGCCCCAACAGTCGTGCATCCTCTACGAATGCGGCCGCGTAAAAATCGGCAATCGCTCCCGGATCACCCGGGTCGAGTTCCACGCCGTCAGGAAGCGACCCTGATTTCTTTGCCTCCAGCAGCCGCTTGCCCGCCACCGCCATTTTGTCCTCGCCACCGCCATCGGCCACCGCATCGTCGGTCATGTGACCCACGTCGGTGATATTCATCACGTGCCGCACATCATGACCGAGAAACTCCAGCGTCCTTCGGAGCACATCGGCATTCAGGAAAGACCGAAAGTTGCCGATGTGTGCATAGTCGTAGACCGTTGGGCCGCAGGTGTAGAAAGTCACCGGGCCATTGGGATCAAGCGGACTGAAATCGACCAAGCGTCGCTCAAGAGTGTCGTGGAGTCGAAGGGGCATCAACCGTTCCGATTTGGTTCGAGGAGTCGGGGCGGGATCACGGCCGAAACGACGGCCGTGGGTCCCGAAGGCGTATCCTACGACCTCGCGATCCAGTTCCGGAGCCGGAGACGCTCGCCAGATGCACATCACCATCGTGCTGGGACCATTCAAGCCACCCCCGCCCGCGCCCAGCGGCGCCATCGAGAAGGTGTGGTGGCGGCTGGCTGCGACGTTCGCCCGCCGAGGGCACCCCACCACGGTGGTCGGGCCGGATCACCCCGATCTGCCGCAGGGCGACTCGATCGATGGCGTGAAATTTCTTCGTCTCCCCCTGCTGGACCGAGGCGCGAGCGTCAAGATGGACATCCTTCGGGACTTCGGCTGGTCCAGATCCGCGCGACGCCTCCTTCCCCCGGCCGATGTGACGGTCACGAACTGCTTCTGGCTCCCCTGGATTCTCAGATCGCCCCGTCGCCGTGCCAACGCCGGGGTTGGGGTCTTGAACATGCATGTTCAGCGATTTCCAAAGGGACAAATGTTCCTCTACGGGGGCGTCGATCGGATTTCAACCGTCTCGCAGGCAATCGTCGACGGCATCTCCGGCGAACGCCCGGCGTTGGCCGACCGGATCTCTCTGATCGGTAATCCCGTGGACCTGGACGTTTTTCATCCGGTGGCGCAGTCCCGTGAATCGACCCCTGATTCCCCGATTCGCATCCTCTATACGGGCCGCATTCACCCTGAAAAGGGATTACACCTTCTCGTCGAGGCCTGGCAACGGCTCCTTGGTCGCGGAAGAAACTTCGAACTCCGCCTGGTGGGCCCCGCAGGACAAGGCGATGGCGGCGGCGGGCCCGACTACGTTCGACGGCTCCAGGATCTGGCAAAAGGGGCCGCCTTAGAACTTCCCGGCGGGGTGGCTGACCCGACGGCGCTGGCCAATGAACTTCGGGAAGCCGATCTCTACTGCTATCCGTCGATCGCGGCCCGGGGGGAAGCCTCCCCGGTCGCACCGCTGGAGGCCATGGCCTGCGGGCTGCCCCCCGTGGTCGCGGATCTTCCCCAGTATTCGGCCTACATCCAAGACGGTCAGACCGGACTCGTCTTCACCCGAGGCGATGAAGAGATCAACTCGCTCACCGGGGCGCTCGAACGGCTTTCTGATGATCCTGAGCTCCGTCAACGACTTTCCACGGCGGCGATCACCGCCGCCAGCCGATACGGAATCGAGGAGATCGCAGACGCGTACCTTGCGGATTTTCAGAACTCCGTCGACGAATTGCGGAAAGGACGGCATCGACCGTGAGTACTCGCCCCAAAGATCGACTCCATCGAAAGCAGGCCGATCAGGCCAGTGCGTACGCCAGCCCATGGTCGTTGCGTGAGCGGATTGGCGTCGCCCTCTTCGCCATGGTGTGGATGATCACCTGCCGATGGACGCCGAACCCGCTCAATCGATGGCGCCTTCTGGTGCTCCGCCTCTTTGGTTGCCGGATTCAGGGACGACCGTACGTCGCGGCCTCGTGCCGAATTCGCATCCCGTGGCAACTGAAGCTGGAAGATCGGGCCTGCCTCGGACCCAACAGCGAGGTCTACAACCTCGGCGAGTGCATTCTTCGCGCCCGCTGCACCATCGCCCAAGGCACCTATCTCTGCGGGGGAAGTCATGATCTCTCCGTCCCCGCACTCCCCCTCATCGTGGGTCCGATCGACATCGGCGAGGACGCCTTCATCGGTGCGAAGGCGTTCATCATGCCCGGCATCACCGTCGGCGAAGGCGCGGTGATCGGTGCGGCCGCGGTGGCGGTACGCGACGCCAAGCCTTGGACCGTGACGGTCGGCAACCCCGGCAGAGAAATTGCCATGCGGAAGTTCGAACGGGCGCCGGCGGCAGGGACGGATTCAAGCGAATAATCAGTGGCTGGCTTTGGAAATATCGTCTCGGGTGTTCTCAAGCTCGATGATCTTCAAACGGATCTGGAAGAAGTAGATCCACTTGAGCAATGCGAACCCAAACCCCGCAAAGCCGTCGAGCAGGCCAAATCGAAAAACGTAACTCACCAAGAAGTAGCCGGGCGCCAACCACCACCGGCGAAGCGCGCCGTACTTCCATCGCTGCCGCCTGGTGAAGTAAGACTGACCCCCACCGCCA